>FWWL01002073.1_pt1 | contig 43786 bp, 42 predicted proteins | sample 2228331 | NCBI WGS metagenome assembly FWWL01 (sample SAMEA103939775, study PRJEB20133) | metagenome | reverse complement strand
GTTCATGATATTCTGATCTCCCTTCGACACGGAAATGCAGAATCATCTTTCCCAACCCACGTCATCTCAAAAATGAGGGGATGGCTGAGGGCGGTCGGACGATACGGGCGCAAACTGGGTCCGCATCAATGACGACGCGCACCGTTATGGCGAATTGAGGGCGATTGCAGGCGACATGGTCGAACCGGGGACGGTCTATCTCGCGCCGCATGGCCGCGGCGTGATTGTGGGGCGACCGGCGGGGCAGGGAAACTGATCCGCCGCTATATCGCTACCGCGCGACTCGTGCGGGTGACAGGCAGTCAGATTGAAGGCTCGCAGGCGAAATTCAGCGACTTGCGCGTGGGAATCGACATTTTCTGGAACAATTTGGAAATGTTTTGGTACCGCTATCAGATTCTGTCTTGACTAGTCAGACAAATAGCAGGATCAGAGAATGGTTCAGCGTAAAAACGGGACAATAAAGATCACACTCTGGGAGGGGCAGGCGGCGATGTTTGCGAAGAAATTTTCTGTTGGTGTCAGCAGTGTAGCGCTCGCGATATGCGGAGCCGGGCTGGGGTTGCCCGCTTATGCGCAAGATGCTGGTGCGACCAAGGCATCCGACGCCGGGGCAACCGATGAATCGATCATCGTCACGGCGCGCCGACAAGCGTTGAAAGACGCCATCAACATCAAAAGAGACTCCGATACGATCGTTGATTCCGTCGTTGCTGACGACGCAGGCCAACTGCCCGACAATTCGGTCACCGAAGTTCTTCAGCGCGTGTCGGGTGTCTCGATCTCTCGCTTCGCGGGGGCAAACGGCGGTAATACCGCATTCCAGATCGAGGGGTCGGGAATTACCGTGCGCGGCCTGCCCTTCAATTCGAGCATGCTCAACGGACGGCAGGTGTTCAGCGCCAACGGTGCAAGCTCCATCAGTTGGAACGAGGTCACGCCCGAGTTGATGGCGGGAGTTGACGTTTACAAGGCGGCGCGCGCCGATCTGATCGAAGGTGGCGCATCCTTGATCAATCTTCGCACGCATGTGCCGTTCGATTTCAAGGACACCCAGTTCAACCTCACCTTGGGCGGCAGCTACGGTACTCAGGTGAAAAAGAACTCGCCCCGCATTTCCGCAATGTATTCCAAGCGTTTCGATACCGGCATTGGCGAAATTGGCGTGCTATGGGATTTGGCATTCAGCCGTCTGTATCAGCAGAGCAGCAATCTCCAGGTAGGCGCCATGTTTGGCGAATATGCGCCGACTTCCGTGCGCGAGGATGGTCTGGCCTTTATTCCTGGTCAGTTTAACTGGAACTACAACCGGAGCAAGCGCGACCGTTACGGTGCCTACCAGGCCATTCAGTGGAAGCCGTCTTCCAACCTTACGCTGACCAACACCGTATTCTTCTCGCAATATATCGACGATAGTTTTGGAGTCAGCGGTGGCTTAGGCAAAACCCCATCTGCGACGATTGCGATTATGCCGGTGCCTGGCAGCCCGGTCGAATATGATGCCAATGGTGCCTTCCGGAAGGGAACGCTAGCCGCGCTAGCTACCGGCAAGTCAGTGCTGTTTCAGAACACGACCTTCGGTAGCGGCTGGCTCCCCTCCCATTATGAGATAGATTGCGGCGCTACCTATGGCACTCCCTCATAGTCGGTCCTGTGGGACTGGTCGGCTAATGCAGGTATCGATCCGTCCAATCCTCCCGCAGGATGGAATGGGAGGATTCTGGCCCAGTGCACCCCCCCCAACACTGCACTAAACCCCAGCGGTAGAACGTCGGCATCGCACACCAAGAATTCCACACTGGATATTTCGGAGAGCTTCGTCTGGACCCCTGCTGACCGGCTGGCGGTGCGTGGTGGCGTACAATATGTCCGTTCCACCTCGAAGGGGAAGAGCATGTCTGTCGGCCTTACCCAGAGCAGCCCCTTGGTTGGTTCGATGAATGTTGACTTGACGGGATCGCTGCCGGCCGTATCCGGTTTGTCCACTGACGGCTTGCTCGATCCGAGCACGGCATATCTCAGCAGTATGTCTTATCGTGAACCCGATAATAAAGGAACGATGCTGGCGGGGAATCTCGACCTTGAATACAGGGTCAGTGATGGCGGATTCCTGCGCAAGATCGGGGTTGGTGTTCGTGCCTCCAGACGCAACGAAAACGACAACTTCATAGGGACGTATTTTGCACCCCTTAGTCAGTCGTGGTTGGGGAAGCCGTTGGGGCCGGAGTGGGCTGCGGCGGGGCCGGGTAACATTCAATTTCTCAATAATCCAAATGTCTCGCCGTCGGACTATAATATTTCACGATTCCCGAACTACTTCGGCGGCAGAGGGTCCGTTCCGGCACAGCTATTGGTTCCCAGCAAGTCACTCATCCAGAGTTACGATTGGTACTATTTGCTCCAGAAGTATAATGGTCAATTGCCTGAGAGGGACGCGGACGGAAATATAATAACAGAAGATACGCCAGAGAATTACTGGACGAAATATATAGATCAGGGTCTTAATAAGACCAGCACACGTATCAACAATATGGCGGCCTATGTACAGGCCAGTTTCGCGCATGATCGTATCGGAATCATTCCGCCGTTTTCGGGTAATATCGGTGTTCGTATATTCCGTGATTCACTGCGGGCGAGTGGTTTGCTGCACACGCCGGATACGAATAACCTTGCTTTGACCGTAGAAGATAGCTCGGCATATTTTAACGCATCAAATGGTATTCAGGGTGCGACGACATTTCCGACGCTCTATAAGCTAACCGAAGCTTATAGCATGCAGACGCGCAGCTATGATTACACCCGCGTTCTGCCTTCGTTCAATATTAAGTTTGACGTGACTGACAAGTTCATTGTTCGCGGTGCGGCGTCGCTGGCGTCTGCTCCGCCGAATCTCAATGACATTCGTGCGGGTGGTTCGATCATTGCTCGCTCACTCGAGAATCCCGGGAATCCGCTAGCGCCCAACATTCTCACGGGTGTTGTAGTCAACAGCGGTGGTGCAACCCTGAAGCCGACCATGATCACGAGCCAGGATCTGGTGTTCGAATATTATCCGTCATCATCTAGCCTCATCTATCTCGATGTGTTCGCCAAGCAGATCAAGGACCACCCGCAGTTCTATTCGTTCATTGCCAACAATCTTCCCATTCCGGCGACGGCAATAGAAGGTGGCCCAAGCGGGGTGGAAACGGATACGACTTTGGACGTTCCGTGGGTCTATCTGCAAAACAGAACCGCGACGGAAAAAGCCTATATCAAGGGTTTTGAGATTGGAGGACGGACATTCTTCGACAAGTTGCCAGGATTGCTTAGCGGGTTTGGCATTGAGGCAAACCTGACTTACATTGACAGCAAGAACCCGGCCCAACAGGCTAACAATATGTTGAGCCCTGCCACGCCCAACGGCGGTCTCAATCCGGACGGCACGGTGCCGCAGACCTATCCCAACCTGCCTTATGCCGGATTGTCGAAATGGGCTTACAACATCCAGTTGTTGTACAGCCGTAACAAACTCAATGTCCGTCTGGCGTATAACTGGCGTGACAAGGCATTGCTGTCGACTAATGTTAATCCGTTGTCCTATGCGACGAGCGGCAACAACCCTTACACGCTCAATACAAGCCCGACCAACTTCGATGCCGATCATTCGTGGCCTGTGTACAACATGGTTCCAGCGTGGACTGCGGCGGCCGGTTATCTGGATCTGGGCGTGGATTACAAGGTGAGTGACAAGGTGTCGTTGTCGTTCCGCGCGAACAACATTCTTAACACGATTTCGAGAACATATCAGGAGCCTGTACCGGGCGTTCTCGTACCGTACGACTATAATGTTAGCGATCAGCGATATGATCTCACCATGAGAGTGAGGTTCTAACGGCTTGAAGAGGAGGAGGGCGCTTCTTGATAGGGCGCCATCCTTATTTTCGTATATTGGTTTGTTTGGGTATATCGACTCGTAAGCATAGCCGCATGGCATGTACATTGACCGACATTTCGAATGCCGCATACCCTTGATACCTGTTCGATAAAGGCACTGAGATATTCATGGTAAGGCATGTTTATGAATAGTGGTCATCTTCGGGATATTGTCATTCTGGGTGGTGGTGCGGCGGGGTGGATAGCGGCCGCGTTGCTGGCCAAGAAAATTGATTGCCAACAAACGCGCATCACTCTGGTCGAATCGGAGCAGATCGGTACTATCGGCGTTGGCGAAGCAACGGTCCCTATCCTGGCGCAGTACAACGCCATGGTCGGCATTGATGAATTCGATTTTGTTCGCAGCACCCAGGGAACCTTCAAGCTGGGCATTGAATTTTGCGACTGGGGCACTGCCGGAAACCGCCATTTCCACGCATTCAGCGATTTTGGTCACCCTGTCGAAGGAATTTCGACCCACCACTATTGGCTGAGATTGCGCCAATCAGGTGAAGATTATCCGATCGAGGATTATTCATTTGCCTACGCCGTCGGGAAAAACAACAATTTCGCCCCGCACAACGAACGCTATCACTACGCCTATCATTTTGATGCCGGACTATATGCCCGTTATCTGCGTGACGTCGCGACCGAACTGGGTGTGCAGCGTATCGAAGGCAAGATGACGCATTTCGATCTGGACCCCGAATCCGGCAACATCTCCGCTATCCATCTTGCCGATGGCCAAACGATTCCCGGCGACTTCTTTCTGGACTGCACCGGATTTGCGTCCGAATTGCTGGGAAAAGCATTGGACACGCCTTTTGTTGACTGGTCGCATTGGTTGCTATGCAACAGCGCCATTGCTGTGCCGTCAACCCGCATTGACACCCCCATGCCGTTTACCCGGTCTACCGCGCACGCCGGCGGGTGGCGCTGGACCATCCCGCTGCAGCATCGCAACGGCAATGGCATGGTTTATAGTTCGGATTACTGGAGCGACGACGCGGCGCGGGATGACTTGCTGGGTAGCATCTGCGGCGAACCGCTTGCCGAGCCGCGGCTGTTCCGCTTTACCTCCGGGCATCGCAAGCAGTTCTGGAACCGCAATTGTGTGGGGATCGGCTTTGCCTCCAGTTTTCTTGAGCCTTTGGAGTCCACGGGAATACAATTGATCGTTATGGGTGTTTTGAAGTTGCTCAGATACTTCCCCCAACGGGTCATAGACCCCGTTTTACGCAACGAATATAACCGACTCTCTACCATTGAGATCGAACGGATACGCGATTTTATCATTGCGCATTATTACCTTTCGCGCCGTCCCGAGCCGTTATGGGCCGCGTGCCGCAATATCGAAATTCCCGACAGTCTTCGGCACAAGATCGAAATCTGGAAAGCAAGCGGGCAAATTCCGTTGGGAGATTTGGAATCTTACATGGAGCCGAGTTGGGTCGCCATCTTGTTGGGCAACAACCTCGTGCCATCTCGCCACTCCGTATCGGCCGACAAGCACCCGCTCGACCAGATCCGTAACGGTATGAAACTGCGTCGTGAGGAGATTGTGCGTTCGGCGCGTGCGGTCACGTCGCATCGGGATTTCATTGATGGCCACTGCAAGGCGGCTCAATTGGAGTTTGATTGATATGACCTTGTGGCGATTACCCTGCCTGCAGCACCGTTCCGCGACATCCTTGTCGCAGCGGAGTTTCACTGATCTTAATGGAGATATTGTGAACCATCGTCTCAGGAATCGCGCCGGATCTCTAAACTTGAGACTTCTGGCATGCGTCACTGTGCTTGCCGTGCCGGTCACCGGTGTTAGCGCCAAGGTATCAGCTCCAAGCACCATATGGGCCAAAGCCGGTGTCGGTCGTGAACAGTTCAGCGCCGATGCGTTGGAATGCGGCATGCAGGGTCTGGCGGTGAACTTCGATAATACCGAGGAAGTCAAAACACTGGCGCGGGCGTCGGAGCAACTGGAGGCAATCGACGCTTCCGCAATGGCCGCATTGACCGATGGCTCCAGTCAGTTTGGCCGGCCTGATTTGGACAGTGTACGAGTTCAGAACGGGCTGGATGTTGCTGCACGTAAGGCTGCAGACCAGCAGACCGTTATTGCGACTGCCCAGCCGGAGCAGCAATATGCGCGAATCAAGGAAATGATGTTTACGGTCGTGCGCAAATGCATGCTTAAGTTGGGTTACGCCAAAATCGTCCTGACCGCGGATCAGCGCAACGAATATAGCAGCATGAAGGGCGGCGCCGATGCGCGTCGGAACTATATCCACCAATTGGCCAGCGATCCCCAGGTGCTCGAAACCCAGCGAGAAACGCCTGCGCCGTAAAACGGTCCACACTCTGGTTGGCTGCGCCCGATTCTTCAGGCGTTCTGCTATCCGCGGCGGAGAGGCCGATGAATCGATTAAGGAAATGGTTGACGCCGCCAGCAGCGGCGCTTCTTGGCATGGCTACGGTCATGTCGGTGCAGGCCGCCAGTCGCCCCGGTGAGGAAAGGCCGGCGTCGATCGCGCGCCTGCGCAGCAATTTCAACGCTGACTGGCGCTTCCAAATTGGCGATGCGCCCGGTGCCAAGGAGGCGGGATATGACGATCGTGCGTGGCAGCCTGTTGGCCTACCGCACAGCTTTGGCATCCCATATTTCCAGGCGTCCCAGTTCTACACCGGCTATGGTTGGTATCGGAAACGTCTGACCGTGCCCGCCGCATGGCGCGGCCGACGGATCGCCCTGGAATTTGAGGGCGCCTTTCAGGACGCTGAAATCTTCGTCAACGGCATCCCTGTCGGGCGTCATCGCGGCGGCTATACCGGCTTTTCCGTCGACATAACATCGGCCGTGAGGACCGGCGAGAATAGCATCGCGGTGCGCGTCAACAATCTATGGTATCCGACCCTCGCCCCACGAGCGGGCGAGCATTTGTTTCAGGGCGGCATTTATCGCGACGTCTGGCTGGTGACGACCGATCCGGTGCACGTCGCCTGGTATGGAACCAGGGTGACGACGCCTGCACTGTCTGAACGAAGCGGCACCGTTGCGATCGATACCGAAGTGCGCAATGATAGCGGCAAGGCCGTGACCGTATCGCTGCGCACCGATATCCACGATCAGACGGGCAATATCGTTGCAACGATGAACGATCCCGGACGGCGGCTTGAAGCCGGTGCGTTCGCCACGTTGAGCCAGTCGTCCGGCCCGATCATGGCTCCAGCACTTTGGAGCCCGGAAACACCCATCCTCTACAAGGCGATGACCACGGTGCTGGCCAATGGCCGGCCGGTGGATCGATACGAAACGCCATTCGGGTTCCGCTGGTTCGAATGGACCGCAGATCGCGGTTTTTTCCTGAACGGGAAACACCGATATCTGAAGGGCGCGAACGTGCATCAGGACCAGGCTGGTTGGGGCGATGCCCTATCCAACCGCGCCATGGAACGCGACGTGCAAATGATGAAGGATGCCGGTTTCGACTTCATTCGCGGTTCGCACTATCCCCACGATCCCCACTTCGCCGAGGCAACCGACCAGATCGGCATGTTGTTCTGGTCCGAAGCGTCGTTCTGGGGGATTGGCGGTTTCGGGCCTGACGGAAGCTGGATGTCCAGCGCCTACCCGGTCGATCCCAGATACAAGGCGGGTTTTGAAGAGAGCGTCAAGCAGCAGTTGGGGGAGATGATCCGCATATCCCGCAATCATCCGTCGGTCATCGCCTGGAGCGTGAGTAACGAGCCATTCTTCTCGGCGGGCGAGGTCATGCCGGAGGTGCGGCATTTCCTGAAAGATCTGGTCGCATTGAGCCATAAGCTCGATCCGGCAAGGCCCGCCGCAATCGGTGGCGCGCAGCGCGGCGAGATCGACAAGCTGGGCGATTTGGCCGGTTATAATGGCGACGGGGCTGCGCTTTTCCCCAATCCGGGCATTCCCAACATGGTGTCGGAATATGGCTCCACCATGCTGGATAGGCCCGGCGAATTCGATCCAGGCTGGGGCGACTTGCCCAGAACGCCCGGCGCGGCGGAGGGGCAGGGGGATTACCCCTGGCGCCTAGGGTGGCGATCGGGTGAAGCTGTCTGGGCCGGGTTTGATCACGGCTCCATCGTGGGACGCAAATTCGGATCCATGGGGTTGGTCGACTATGCCCGCCTGCCCAAACGCAGCTATTATTGGTACCGTCAGGCCTATCGCGGCGTCGCGGCGCCCCAATGGCCTGTACAAGGTGAGCCAGCGGCGCTGCGCCTGACGTCGAACAGCGCAGTGATCGAACGGGCCGATGGGACCGACGACGTGCATGTGGTGGTCACCGTGCTCGACGCGCAGGGCCGCGCACTGAGCAACAGCCCGCCGGTAACGCTGTCGATCGAATCGGGGCCAGGCGAGTTGCCCACAGGCCGGACGATCCGCTTTGCGCCTGACAGCGACATTCCCATCCGCGATGGGCAGGCGGCCATCACGATGCGGAGCTGGCAATCGGGGAAGAGCATTTTGCGCGCCCGTTCGCCCGGCCTTAAGGACGCGATACTGACGATCGAAACGATCGGCGGACCGGCATTCGTCCCCGGAGTAACGCCGATTGCGCCCGATCGACCTTATACCGAAGCCAAGCGAACCGACGCTGAATTCATGTTCGCACCCGATGCCAGTTTTGGGAAGGATAACCCGACAGGCGCGAGTTCCAGCGAACAGGGGCATTCATCCCGACTGGTCAATGACGGCGATCTGGAAACGTCGTGGATGGCGGCGAAGGGCGATGATGCGCCATGGGTTTCGATCAGTCCGGAAAAGATTCTGCAGTTCCGAAAGCTGGAAATCACTTTCCCGCAGCCCGGCAATTATCGCTTCGTCGCTGAAGTGGAAGATCAGAATGGACAGTGGGTCGTCGTGGCCGATCAATCGGCAACCACTGAGACGGCACAGAAGCGGATCATCGATGTGAAACGGGTCGTCGGATCGCGCCTGCGGATGAAAATCATGGCGCCGGCTGGCGCTGCTGCGGGCGTTGCCGACATCCGCATCATCGGCGGGATGTAGGCTTGGCAACAGGGAAGAGAGATTTTCTCTTTCAGTTCAGAATGAATGAAAGGCACTTTCCAATGAAATCTCTCGCCGGGAAAATAACGGTCGCGACGATGGCGGCAATAGTCTCGCTGACATCCGCGCAGGCGTCGGCACAGGGCACGCGCATAATTTCTGCCAACATGAAGTCGATTTCCGGGCCTATGAGCACGGTCTGGCGGGATTGCGTGGGGTCCGGTCATGCAGGGCTGTTGCTGCGCAAGGAAAATCAGGACCAGATGCGCCTGGTGCATGACGAGACTGGTTTCGAATATATCCGCTTCCACGGCATTTTTACCGAATATCCGGAGCGGGTCTATGTCGATCCGTGGACAGCAAAGGTTACAGGCCGGCATGGCTGGGCCAATGTCCATCGCTTCCTGCGGCAGGCCCATCGCCACCTGATGCTGCCGACGAAGATCGGCATACCGATCGTTTGTTCGCTGGCCCTCCTGCTGGCGGTATCTTTGGTGTCGGGCATCGTCACCTACAAAAAATGGTGGCGCGGCTTCTTTCGAGCACCGCGCGGCGGAGATGGCCGACGGATGACCGGTGACCTGCATCGCCTAATGGGCCTGTGGAGCCTGTGGTTCGTGGCGCTCATCACGCTGACGGGCCTCTGGTATCTGGTCGAGACATTGGGCGGGAACGCCAGGGTGCCCAAATTACCGGAAGTGGCGGCTGGTGCGATGCCGACCGGGGCTGCGCTGGACCGGCTGGTCGCCGTCGCGCGCCGCGCCGATCCTGCGCTCGATATTCGCGAAATCCGCTTTACGTCCGACAATGGCGTCATCTTCCTCGGCCAGTCATCCGCCTGGCTGGTGCGCGATCGCGCCAATACAGTGGTCGTCGATCCCTCGACGTCGCGCGTCGTTGCGCAGCTGGACGGACGCACGCTAAGCGCGCATCAGCGCATTTCCGAAATGGCCGATCCGCTGCATTTCGGCACGTTCGGCGGCCTGTGGACGAAAGTCATCTGGTTCCTGTTCGGCGCGTTGCTGACGGCGATGGCCGTCACCGGCACGATGATCTACGCAATGCGGCTGGCCCGATCGTCGCGATCCGACGTCGGCAGCCTGAAGATTGCCTGGCAGGGCATGGGCGCCTGGGGATATATCGGCATTGCCCTCATTCTCCTCACCCTGATCCTGACGCCGGGGGCGATTGGGGGAGCGAGTTGAAGGAAGTCGACCCATTCCGGCCGCTCGGGATACAAATTCTCTCACCCACCAGCGGACATTCTGCTTCGGTGCCGCGACTAGGTCACTGATCAGGTCTCGGTTGGACCCTTCCGAGATTTCGCAATCTTCGCGCTTTCCGCCTTGAGTGGCCGCGACACCGGACAGACCTCCTGGACATAGGCGTTGAGAGTGTTCGCGAGGCTGTCGGGGACGAGGCTGTAATAGACGAACTGGCCGCGTTTTTCGCTGACGATCAAGCCTGCATTCTCCAGTACCGCCAAATGCTGTGACACCGCAGGCTTGGACATCTCAAACCGGGACGCAATGTCGCCGGCGTTGAGTTCGGCATGCGCGAGATACGCCAATATCTTGCGGCGCGGCGCTGAGGCGAGAGCTTCGAAGACTTTCTGCATGGGGCATATTTAAGGAATAAGCTAACCACTTGACAAGCCCCGGCCATCATTTAAGAATTGAGTTAAATACCTTGGAGGTTAGCGCCATGGACATCACTGATCGGTGCAGCGTGAACAGCTTGAGGGAAGTGCCGGGTTGCAACCCTGTGGACGGGACCGTCCGGTGGGATGCTACGCATTCCCTGTGGAATGGCGGCATGTTGCTGGGGGCTGTCTGTCTCGCCCCGGTCTTTTTCAGCTGGAGCGCCGTCGCGATCTTCCTGTTCCTGACCGGCGCCTCGCTGCTATTGGGGCACAGCGTCGGTTTCCATCGCCGCCTGATCCATCGCAGCTTCGATTGCCCCAAATGGCTGGAACGGACGCTGGTCTGGATCGGCACCAGCGTGGGCATGAGCGGCCCGCTCTGGATGATCCGTACCCATGACATGCGCGACTGGGCTCAGCGCCAGCCCGACTGCCATGACTATCTCGCCCATCGCCGGTCGATGCCAAGGGATGCCTTCTGGCAACTCCATTGCCGACTGGATCTCAAGCATCCGCCGACCTTTGAGTATGGCGAGGCGGGAAAAGACTCCTTCTACCGCTTTCTGGAAGCCACATGGATGGCGCAGCAAATCCCTGTCGCCGCGTTACTATTCATCGGCGGCGGCTGGAGCTGGGTGGTCTGGGGCATCTGCGCCCGTGTCAGCATTTCGGTGACCGGACACTGGTTCGTGGGCCATCTGGCGCATCGCACGGGACCGCAAAGCTGGCTGGTCAATGGTGCCGGTGTTCAGGCCCATGACGTGCCGTGGGCCGCGATGCCGACGATGGGTGAGGCTTGGCACAACAACCATCATGCCTTTCCGGGATCGGCGCGAATCGGCCTGCATCCCGGTCAAAGCGACTGGGGTTACGCCTCTATTCAGTTGCTTCAGAAGCTTGGGCTAGCATGGGACATCGTCCTCCCGCACCATCTGGACCGCGCCGAAGCTGTAACGCAGATAGCGAACGCGCCTCAGTTCCTCCCCGCCGGCCCGATAACTCTGAAAGAGATATAGCCCATGCGCCGTCCTCTTTCTGGCGAAAGGATCTGTCGAAGCCTACAAGGTTCTGCCGAGCCAGATGGGACTTTCACAATTGCTTGGATCAGGCGCCATTGAGCGTAAATCCAACGGCGCGTTAAGGATTGTTCGACCGATCGCACACATGCCGCCCAGCATGGGAGGTGCGCATTCAGTCACATTGATCGTCGCCAGCGGCGTGCCTGTTCCTCGTGGTGATCCGGTCCATAGTTGTATTATAGCCGAAAGCTCCGGGCAATCACGCGGCGCGACATGCCGTGGTTCGGATTAATCAAACGGGGGGCCAAAAACCCCATAGCACGGTCGAATGGCTGCTTGTGCTGCGGCGAAGCTGACAGTTTAAGTCGGCTATTGGGAAACGAAAATTCGCCCCGGAATGACAATAAATGGCGCATGGCCCACTCGAGATGGGAGACACAACGGCTGGTATAAGATGGGGCCGGGCGCCCCATCCCTTACTTCAAAGGCCGTCCAGCCCCTTGCTGACTAGAACGTTCACCTCGACGCGACGATTCTGTGCCTTACCTTCCTCCGTGCTATTGTCCGCCAGCGGGTCTGCCTGTGCCATGCCGGTGGGGGTCAACATGCGATAGGGCTTCCAGTGACAGGCTTGCTGGAGATAATTGACGACGCCACCGGCTCGCTTCTCACTCAGCGCCTGGTTGAATTCAGCGCTGCCTGTGGAATCGGTATATCCCACGACGAGCAGGAGGGCATTGTCCATGCCTTGCGCGGTGCTCGCAGCATTGCACAGGTCGCTCTTCGCTTGCGGGGATAAAACAGCCTTGCCAGTGTCAAAATTCACGCTGGTTGTGCTCTTGATGTTATACTGATCGATCTCGCCCATGCGTCCACGCAGCGCCTCTGTAGCAGCGGTCTGCTCGTTAAAGCGCTGATCGGTTCCGTTGTGGATCATCGTGGCAGTCTTGAGATCCTTGCCGGTCAGCTTGATCTGGCTTGCCAGAAGGGCGTCGCCCGACCGCAACGTTTTGATGGTCACCGGCAGGCCGTTAATCAGCGAGGTCGCTGCCAGCTTGTCGCTGTCCAAGCCAAAGAGGCCTTTGCTGGCGGTGATGCGGGTCATGTCGTCGATCGTGACGATCGATTTAGTACCATCAACGGCAGTGACCTGCACCTTGGCACCGCTGCGCGCAGAAATGATCCCCTCTACTTTCGGGCCTTCGGACAGTTCGGACCGTTCCGCCGGGGTCGGATAAGGAACGGTCACTTCAAGGGGGGCGTCAGGAAGCGACTGCGTCTGTGCTGACGCATTAGGCGCTGCGCCAGTAAACAGCGCACTCAGCAACAGAAGTCTTGTACTATTAGAAATGATACTCATCGCGTTCCTCTTCAGCAATTGAGCCGTGGATCAACGTTAATCGTCGACCCATCTGCCGGACGCGGGCAAAAAACATTAACCCGCCGTCTACTCACTGGATTCGCAGCCTGAAATTATGCTCTGCGAACGTGACATTCAGACTGTTGAGGATAACCTGTCCAACAGATGAACAGATGCCAGAATCGATAATAGCATCGATAGTTTGCGTTCGCCACGCGACGAGCCGACATAGGTTTGCGGCCATCAATCCATGGCTTCGTTCCATCTCAACTTTCAGCGAGTGCATTCATTACCTCATCAAGGCCGCCTCTCACGACGATATAATTTCCTTTCTCGAAATTAATGGCGCAAGCGGCGTTTTCGCCTCTGAACCGGCGCACGAAATTGACCCGATCCGTATTGACGACGATAGGCTCGCCGTCCGGCGACTCGAATTGCACATATCCGTTCATAGCTGCTCCCCGTTACAGGCAATGCCTAAACCAGCAGGCTGCTGTTGCCCAGCGCTACGCCACACCACAGCCTAGGTTGAAGGCGGGATTGTTGCCGACGAAGCCGACGAGAGTGACGGTGTTTTTAATGATACAGACCTTTCCAAGCCGTTCTTCCGTCCAAGGGACCATCCCTTTGACTGAGCCCCGATGAGGCCGGGTTTGGTCAGGGGCGTGGATTAGTCATGGGAGGGGATGGTGCCTTGGATGAACGAAGGCGCTTTGGTCGCGTGAATTGCGCGACATTCCCTGTCGTGCCGCCGCCCTATCCAACCGTCAGCAAATGCTCACCACTGTCCTGCCTGGTCAGCTCTATTCGCCTGCCGGTGAATCGCTTGGCGATGTCGATAGCGGTCAGTGTGTGCTGACTCGGCTTCACAGTCGTCAGGCTTCCGCCCCCCGCCAGCACGAAGGGTAGCACCAACTGGTCGGCAAGATATGGCCCCGCGAAAGCGGAGGCTTCAATGTAGCCCTTCATGCGCGCAGCCGAGGTCTTCGCAAGCCGTTCCGCTGGTACGCCGAGCTGACCAAAACCGCTGACGACCTCCGTTACATTGGCGTACTGCGCCTCGAGCATCAGGATCACCCCCGGCCCCTGATCGGCGGGCAGTTCACGCACAGCAAAAGCGCTGTCAGGCCAATCGGACAGGTCGCGCCGGGCGCGCGCCAGCATGCGCTCGGGGATCTCAAAGGGTAGCCCGGTGAAGACTGCCTGTCCGGAGACGCCAAGCTGCTCGCCGCGCTCGATGCAATCGATCGGCGCAAGTAGCGCGGGAGTTATATCAATCTCGATGCGCCCCCCACCGCGCGGATAGAAACCGTGTCGCACTATGCGGGCGGAAACGCTCGGCCCCATCCGATTGATCACGGGTAGGAAGGTCCGCTCGATGAAGTTGAACGGTGGCGCCAGCATGTTGTGCGTGCCGCCTTCCAGGATGAGCCGCGAGGGCCCGTCCGCCAGGATCAGTGGCATCAACACCGTTTGCAGCACGAGCCCGGTCGAACCGGCCGTGCCCACGGCGCACCGATACTCGCCCGGCGTCACGCGGCCGGGACGGAATTCGAGCTCGGACGCGCCGACGGTGAGGCCGGAGCACTCCGATCCCGAGATAACGCAAGCGGCTTCGACTGCCGTGACATGCTGCCGCATAAGGCCGGGCTTTGAGCGCTTGGCGCGAATGTTACTGATCCGGAAAGGCTCACCGGTCACGAGCGACAGCGCGCATGAATTGCGGACCATCTGCCCCCCGCCTTCGCCTTCCGATCCATCGATTGTGATCATTGCCCCATCAATCAAAATCCAGTGGCAGCCTGCGCAAAGGGGATCACCCCTTCACGCAGACCACCTGCTTCAGTGTGTGGACGATCTCCACCAGATCGGCCTGGGCGGCCATCACGGCTTCGATCGGCTTATAGGCCTTGGGCGTCTCGTCGATCACCCCCACGTCCTTGCGGCATTCAACGCCTTCAGTGTCGCGGATGTGCTCGTCGAGCGTCACCAGCTTCTTCGCCTCGGTACGCGACATGATCCGTCCCGCGCCGTGGCTGCAGCTGTCGAAGCTTTCCGGGTTGCCCAACCCGCGCACAATGAAGCTCTTCGCCCCCATCGAGCCCGGGATAATTCCCAGCACGCCCTGGGCCGCGCGTACTGCGCCCTTGCGGGTCACCAGCACGTTCTCGCCGAAGTGGTTTTCCCGCGTCACGTAGTTGTGATGGCAGTTTACCGCTTCGAGTTCGGCCTCGAACGGCTTGGCGATCTGGCCCCGCAGCGCGGCGACGACGTTTGTCATCATCATGCGGCGGTTGAGCGCGGCGAAGTCCTGCGCCCAGCCGACTGCCTCGACGTAATCGTCGAAGTGGTCGGTCCCTTCCGGGAAGTAGGCGAGGTTCTCGTCAGGCAGGTTGATGTGCCACTTGCGCATGTCCTGCTTGGCCAGTTCGATGAAGAACGAACCGATCGCATTGCCCACTCCGCGCGAACCGGAATGGAGCATCACCCAAACGCGGGCTTCCTGATCGAGGCACAGCTCGATGAAGTGGTTACCCGTTCCCAGCGTACCGAGGTGCACCAGGTTGTTGGTGTTCTTTAGCCGCGGAAACTTCTCGCAGATCCGGTCAAACCGCTGCACCAGCACGGCCCAGGCATCGACAATTGCCGGGGGCGGAGAGCCCCACGAACCCTTGTCGCGCTTGCCGCGCCCGACATCGCGCCCGTGCGGCACCGCCTGCTCAATCGCCGAGCGGATGCTTTCCAGGCTGTCGGGCAGATCATGCGCCATCAGCGAGGTGCGGGCGGCCATCATGCCGCAGCCGATATCCACGCCAACGGCCGCCGGGATTACCGCGCCCTTGGTCGGGATCACCGAACCAACGGTAGCGCCGATCCCCACATGCACGTCGGGCATGGCCGCGACATGCTTGAAGATGAACGGCATCTTCGCCGCACGCGAAAGCTGGTCGCGCGCCTTGTCATCGACCGGCACGCCGCGCGTCCACATCTTGATCGGCACGCCGCCTTCAACGGCCTGGAATTCAAAAGTCGTATTGGTCATCGCTGACCTCCTGTAGTCATCATGGAGCATTTTCAACAAAAGTGGGAACCGGTTTTGCGGTTCGAAAATGCGACCAAACAATAAGTTGCCGGCGACGATGTTTTGGCGAGACATTTTTCCTGAGCTACTTCGGATTGCTCCGAGGGTGGATTCGGACCACCGACCTCCCGCCGTGAAGGCGGGCGCTCTACCCATGTAGTCCCGCCGGCATTCGCCGACGTTGATTGGGTACTGGCGACAAGGTTTGACGAGACATCCCGGATTACTCCGGGGCGGAATCGAACCGCTCGGCCTTTCGGCCTTTACCGATGTAGTCCCGTCGGCATTCGCCAGCATTTAAAGTGTTCACGGCGACGAGGTGTGGGAAAGACATGCCCCCGAAGGGGCGCCGCTCTATCCGCTGAGCTACGGGCCCATAGTTGGTGGACCCGGCGGGATTTGAACCCGCGTCTGCATCGTGACAGGATGTAGTCCTTACCCGGCATTCGCCGTGAATTGGAGTTGCCGTGGCGACAAGGGATGGCGAGACGCGGTCCTTAAGCTACGTATCGGCGGCGGGATTCGAACCCGCATCTCCCGTCACCGCGTCCCCCGAAGGAGATTTGGCGGATCAGGGCGCTTTACTCGTCGGACCTTCGGTTGGAGACATGTAGTCCCACCGGCATTCGCCACGGCAATTCTGCGAATTTCGTCAAAGGGTTACGGCGACGAGAGTTGAACAAGACTTGCCCAAAGGGCTGGTGCTCTACCAGGCTGAGCTACTGTCCGTTTCCAGACAGGTGGGATTCGAACCCACGACACCCACATTATCGTTGTAGTCCTATCCGGCATTCGCCGTGACCCCTTTTCCTATACCTCCGTATTCTGAACGATCTCGACCCAGTCACGCGATTGCCCGGAGGCAAAACGCGCCATTGCGTCGAACACCGCGTCGGTGAAGCCACCGACATTCACGATGTCTGCACTGTCCTTGGCCTGCGTGGAGCCATAGGGCTGGATGTCGATGCAGATCAGCTTCGCGCCCGGGTTGCGGGCCTTCAGCTTGTTCCACTCCGCCATCGTCGCCGTAGCCCCGCGCCGCGAGGGATCGACCCAGCTCTCATTGTCCGAGACGATCACCACCGTATCCACTCGCGCCCGCTCCTTGTTGAGCAGCGCCAGCGGAGCCGAGACATTGGTCCCGCCACCACCGACCCCCGCCAGCTTCGCCGCATTCACGGCAAGGCGGGCGTAAGGATCGAGCTTGAGCTTGACCACGGTCTGTTCGAACGGGATCACCCGGGCATCGCGGTTCTGGCGCAGCACGGCGGCTGCGACCAGCGCGGCAATGTCGATGCAGCGCACCTTCGAGCTGGCCCCCTTCCGGTAGCCCGTCGCCGGCGAACTCATCGAGCCCGAGACGTCGGGGCAGACCACGACCTGGCCTTCGAGCGAAGGCACGCTTGCGAGCGATGCTTCGAGCGCGCTTTCGAGCGCTGCCTGCACCGTCAGCGGCACACCGTCACCCACCTGTCCCATCGCCACCATCAATTGGTAAGGCATCGGGCGTACGCTGGCGATCGCCTGCGCATCGGCCAGCCGGGCTGCGACTGCTTCGGTGACCCCATCCACCGCGAACGCGCCGTTGCGCGCCAACGTGTTGAGGTTCATCCGCAGCGCCTGCCAACCCATGCGGTTGGCAAGCACGCCCCACTGCTCTGCCGAGAGCGGGAAAGCCGTCAGCCATTCGAACGGCACCTGGGGCAGTTCGCCTTGCGGCGCACGCTTCCAGGCCTCGAACGCCGCGATCTCTGGCGGCAGCGCTGCGACGTCATAGGGCTTGGCGATCAGCCAGCCGTAGAACGCGCGCCGCTCTGCCGAGGCCGGTGCCGGGTGGACCATCTTGACGATGTCCGCCAGGCTTGGATCGTTACCGGTCGCAGCGTGCATCAGCTGCGCCATCGACGCCTGCTCCAGCCATTCGCGAACGAGCCGCTTTGGCCGCGAGCCAAGCGAAGCTCGCCCAACCTGACCCGAACGCATGATCTGCACGAAGGTGCGCAGCATGCGGCCGTTGTCGATCACGCGCTTGAAGACGCGCACCGACAGGTCAGGATCGGCCATGGTCAGATAGGCGGCCAGCAAGGCGGGCATATCTTTCATGGCGCCAGACTTACGCGAATAGACCGCGCACTTGGCGACCCAATCGGGATCGACGTCCTTGGCCGCCAACACGACATCGGCGAGCTGGGTCTCGGCATTCGAGTAGAAGCCGTCGGCCAGCGTGCCGGTTACGGCAAGCTGGGCCAGCCTGGCTTCGGGCCCATAGGCATAAGCGGACCCGCCCGCCTGGTTGACCGTGTCGGCGCGCGGCAGAAACCGCGAAAGCGCCGAAGCGAAAAGACTCTTGTTGGCCATAGTCCAACTCCTTCAATTGCTCTCGGCAATGCCGCCGAGGGAAAAACTGGTCAGGGCGGCTGGACTCGAACCAGCGGCCTCCGGCTCCCAAGGCCGGCGCTCTGGCGCACCTGAGCTACACCCTGTCTTGGACCTTGGGGGCAGCTGGCCCATTCCAGCCGCCCCTCGGTTCCGCGTGTGCCGGGCTGTTCGACCGACCCGACACAATAGTGTTTGCAGAAGGCGTGCCAGTTTTGTGCGAGAGTGCGTAAATATTTTCTAGTTCATTGTAATACAAAGAAAATATTAGGAACTTGACTGTGAGAGGCGCGAACCGATCTCGCGCCACTGCATTGAAATTGTATATCATGGTATAAGATGATATACGTCAGGCGCATGAAGCCCGCTACAGTTATCAGCTTTCTCGGCTCAACGCTCGATGCCTCGAAGTTCGGCCCGTCGCGCTGGATGAAATGGCGGCCGTCGGTCGGACTGTGTATGCATGAGGATTTGCGGGTTGACCGCTTCATCATGATCCACGGCTCGGCGCACAGCCGCCTCGCCGCATATGTCAGCGAAGACATCGCCTCGGTTTCTCCCGAGACCCTGGTCGAACGGCACGTGATTGACTTCACCGACGCCTGGGATTTCGAGGAGGTTTACGGCAAGTTGCTCGACTTCGCGCGAGCACAGCCGCTCGACCCGGATGTCGAAGACTACCTGATCCACATCACTACTGGCACTCACGTCGCGCAGATCTGCCTGTTTCTACTGACTGAGGCGCACTACTTGCCCGGCCGCCTGCTCCAGACCCAGCCCAAGCGCGGCGCGCCTGATGCGGCAGGGACCTGGAGCGTGATCGATCTCGATCTGTCGCGCTACGACAGCATTGCCACGCGCTTTGCCAGCGAGGTGGTCGAGAGCACCTCGTTCCTCAAGTCGGGCATCGAGACGCACAACGCGGCATTCAACACGATGATCGACGAGATCGAGCAGGTGGCCAGTCGCACCCGCGCGCCGATCCTGCTGATGGGGCCGACTGGCGCGGGCAAGAGCCAGCTCGCCCGGCGGATCTTTGAACTGAAGAAGCTCAAACGACAGGTTAGCGGCCAGTTCGTCGAGGTGAACTGTGCCACCCTGCGCGGCGACAGCGCGATGTCGGCGCTGTTCGGACACAAGAAGGGGGCCTTCACCGGCGCAGCCGCGGATCGGCCGGGCTTGCTGCGCACCGCCGATGGCGGGATGCTGTTCCTCGACGAGATCGGAGAGCTCGGGCTCGACGAGCAGGCGATGATCCTGCGCGCGATCGAGGACAAGCGGTTCCTGCCCGTCGGAGCCGATCGCGAAGCAGACAGCGATTTCCAACTGATCGCGGGCACCAACCGCGATCTTGCCAAGTGCGTCGCTGACGGCACCTTTCGCGAAGACCTCTACGCGCGCCTGAACCTTTGGACCTTCGCGCTCCCCGGCCTCGCCGACCGCCGCGAAGATATCGCGCCCAACCTCGACTATGAGCTCGACCGTCACGCCGAGCGCGAGGGCGAGCGAGTGACCTTCAACAAGGAAGCGCGCGATCGTTACCTGGCATTCGCGATGTCTGGTGAAGCGCTTTGGCCGGGCAATTTTCGCGATCTGGCCTCAAGCGTCACCCGTATGGCGACCTTTTCGCCCAAGGGCCGGATCGACGGCGAGGTTGTGGCAAGCGAGATCGCGCGGCTGAAGCGGCTGTGGTCGGGAACCGGCCAACCATCCGACGAACTCGGCACGCTGTTGGCAATCGATGCGCTGGAAGCGCTCGACCCCTTTGACCGCGTCCAGTTGGCTTTCGTTGTCGAAACCTGCCGGGCCAGCCGTTCGCTCTCGGATTCCGGCCGTAAACTGTTCGCCGCATCGCGGGCAAAGCGCGCCAGTACCAACGATGCCGACCGGTTACGCAAGTATCTGGCGCGCTTCGGTATCGACTGGCGCGATCTAGCCTGACCCCCTTCTACGCAGTTCAAACCGGGTACCAACATAGACGCGCACCGGGTTACCGCGTTCCAGATCGCGGTGGTTTTGCCACTGCGCGCGGCGAGTTTCGTCCTGCGATTGTCCGCGCAGTTGCTCCAGCATGATCGCCAGCTTCAGCCGCGCAAGCTTGCGGTTGGCGTGCTGCGATCGCTGTTCTTGCGCGTTGGTCACCAGCCCGGTGGGCCGGTGGTGCGCGCGCACGGCGCTGTCGGTCTTGTTGACGTGCTGGCCGCCCGGCCCGCTCGCGCGCATCGCCTGATAGTCGATGTCCGCCTCGTTCAGATCGGCAAACGCCTCAGGCTCGGGGGCCAGCGATACGCCCACGAACCAGTTCTGTCGTTTGTGCCTTGGCCGGTGCAATGACAGTCTTCCACGCGTTCCAGTTTCGCTTGGTCGTTGAGGCTTTCCAGACCCGTGACAAGTCATCCCAATAGGTATTGACAAAATCCGAGAGGATCGGCGTCGCCTTGACCACTGCGCGCTTGGGCAGACCGTCGAGTGCCACTTCGGTAAGCAAGCGCCGGGCCTGAGGGGAAGTTGCAGCTCCCCGATTTTCAACGCGGATGGGCTTGGGATCAGGACCGGATTATTGATCTGCTTGCCTCAATCTCCGAGGGTTTTCCTGTTGGCGCCTTGATGACATTAGATGCGTCGGGAGAAGTGTCTTTTGCCGTTCGGCCCGTAGAAGGCGCTCCTGCACCGATCAAGCCCCTCGAAGCGTACTTGCTCGATGGCCAACAGCGGATGACTTCGCTGTATCAGTCGACCTTCTCGCCTATGCCGGTAGCTACCTAGACGGCCAAGAAGCGGCCGATCAAGGTGCATTTCTATTTCGATAACCGATATCGCAGGGCCTGACCAGGACGCGAGTGGTCAGATCTTATTGACCATATGCCGAGCTTCCCAATGAAGGTGCCTCATCTACGCCTCCGCTTACTTCTGGTACACCTTCCTGCCCGGCGTGCGTTCTGACTTCGGTTGCCCTTTCCTCGATCTCCTTTGCGAAGACCTCCAGCATTGAGGAACCTGCTGGCATCGCCGCCACCTCCTCGACCGTCGCGGGCAATTCGCGCAGCAACCGCGCCGTCACTTGTTCGACCCGCTGCACCGTCCCCCGTGCTGCCAGTCCTGCGGCTTCTGCCATGCGCCGCCAGTGGCGGCCGTAGATGTGGCGGCCACGGCGCTGCCCGCCAATGGCCTGAGCGTGGTTCTGGGTGATGTTGGTCCAGGCGAGGCCGGACATCAGATCATAGAGCGAGGCAAGCTGCGGCGCGCCCGGGCCGAGCAGGATCGAGTAATTCTTGGCGTGGGAGTCGACGTTGCCGATGGCGATATTGAAGATCACGGCGTCCAGCAGGCGGGTGATGTCGCGCGCGGTCATATGCTGGCGGACAAGGGCGAACATGTCGGCGATAGAGGGGCCGCGAAAGCCGGTGCCGTTGAACTCATACTTGGCGGCGGGAGGACGGACGAGGGCCTGGCAGAAATCCTCCTGATGCAGGCGGCGGACATCGTTGCCGGTGCCTATCCGGTCGTAGCGCTCAACAAGGAGGTAGCTGCGTTCCCCTGCTACGCCTGTGGTCACCGGCGCGACATTGAGACCGATGCGGCGGGCAAGAACCATGCACAGTGCTTCATTCTGGACGCTGCCGGGCAGGCGTGGATTGTCGGGCTTGAGTATATGGGTGGATGGCGCGCCGTTGATAGGCACCGCAATCTGGCCTTTGATAACGGCCACCGGCAGCTTTTCCTGCGCGCCGGCAAGGCTCATCGAGACGCCGTCTTCGCCCACCAGGAATGGCCGGGAGGGCAGTTCCTCGATGATCCGTTCCAGTGCACCGCCATCCGGGATCGGACGATAGCCGGGCTCGCCGCGCGGCTGCTGCGGCGCGATGCTGAGCGCGCCTGCCAGATCGTTGCCGGTATGCGCGATCAGGCCAAGCGCATCCTCCGGTGCTGCACCGAGCGCGCGCGTCATGGCGCGCAGCGGTTCGCCCTCCGGCAGGAGGTTCATCAGCCAGGGAAGGACCTGTTCCCCGTCATACGGCTCCGGCCGGTTCGGCATTGCCAGCGAGACCGGGAAGCTGTCTGGGGAAGACAGCCATGCTTCGTCATACGCGAGGCGGGTCGCCCGTGCATCGGCACTGATCTTGGCGACCAGGCGGTTCTCGTAGTGGACGGGAAGTTCCAACGTCAGGCCTGCGGAGTGCCGGTTGCGGTGAGCCGCAGGCCCACAGCCTTGGCTGCGGCGAGTGCCTTGCCGAGTTGCGCGGTGGGCTTGCCTGCTTCCAGATCGACAATGAAGCGTTCGCCGCTGTTGATGGCGAGCGCCAGCTCCCGCTGGGTAAGGCCAAGGGCCTTGCGGGCAGAGGCGACGGCTGCGCCGAATTGGGTTGCGTTGTCGATCACTTTTTTCTTACCGAACGGGAAGATTGCACGCGCCGAAGCGGATTTCAAGAGGTTTCTTACCGATCGGGAAGAAGGGCGCGTGGATGCGGTCCTCTGCGGTCAATCTTACCGCTCGGTAAGTCTCAATGATGGCGCCTTAGCGCATTTTGTGCTATGGAAGGCCTTTGATGTCGGGACACCGATCCATGCCGACTGCTAGCGTTCAGTACGACGATGATGAGAAACTGGCGATGGCCCGAGCTGCCGCCACGCTGCTCGCGCGGTGGAGCGTTCCTCACGAAACGGCTGGCAGACTCCTGCACGGCGATTACCCAACTGAGCAAGCAGCCGCGCTTCTCGGCATTCATGCCGCTTTGCGACGGATATTTTCGGACAACGAACGGGCGGTGCGGTGGATCGGTGTAGCAAACGATGCATTCGATGGTCGCAGCGCGCTCGACGTCATGCTGGCGGATGGCCTTGCCGGCATAAGGCGGGTCCAGCGCTATCTCGAATCGGAACTTGCTGACTGATCGAACTAGCCGCCGGATCCTCAGCGGTCGGTGGCGTCAACTAAGGGCCGCATTCGCAGCGCCGGATGGCTTACGGAAGCTGCCTTGCAAGACCTTTGCGCCGGAGCGCAACTGGTCGAGATAGTCAGCCCAGCTCTGCATCATCCTGATCCGTTCTTCCCAGTGCTCGCCGCGTGCATAGGCGCGGCGGACGTCATCGGTCTCGGCATGGCCGAGCTGGCGCTCGATCGCGTCGGGGTTCCAATGGCCTTGCTCGTTCAGCAGCGTGCTGGCCATGGCGCGGAAGCCGTGGGCGGTCATCGTGGTACCATCGAACCCCATCCGCCGCAGTGCGAGGTTGATCGTGTTCTCACACATCGGCCTGTCGCGCTTGCCTTGGGCGGGGAAGAGGAAGCGGCGGTTGCCGGTGATCTCGCGCAGCTCTTCCAGGATGGCGAGCACTTGGCGGCTGAGCGGCACACGGTGTGCGACGCGCATCTTGGTCTTGTCGGCAGCGATGGTCCAGATGTTGCGGGTGAAGTCGAACTCGCTCCATTCGGCCTGCCGCAGTTCGCCAGGGCGCACGAAGACATAGGGAGCCAGCCGCAGCGCTGCGTGCGTGACTGGATAGCCAGAATAGGCGTCGATCGCGCGTAGCAGTTCGCCCGCTTCCTTGGGTGTGGTGATGGCGGCGCGATGCGTCACCTTGGGCACGATCAGTGCGCCGCGCAGGTCTGCCGAAACGTCGCGGTCGGCGCGGCCGGTGGCGATGGCATAGCGGAAGACCTGCCCGCAGGTGCTGCGCAGCCGACGTGCGGTTTCGTAATGGCCGCGCTTTTCGACAGCGCGCAGGACTGCGAGCAGTTCGGGAGCCTTGATCTCGCCGACCTTGCGGTCTCCGATGATGGGGTAGGCGAATTCGAGCAGCCATGTCAGTTTGCCCACGGTCACATCGGCACGGCCCTCGCGTCGGGCTTTGTCGAGCCATTCTTCCGCGACGGCCTTGAAGCTGTTCACATTGGCAAGTGGGCCGGTGATCTTGTCGATCTTGCGCTTGGCGGCAGGATTGATGCCCTCGGCAATCTGTTTCTTGATCTCAAGCCGTTTGGCCCGCGCCTCGGCGAGGGTGATCGTCGGATAGACCCCCAGCGCAGCCGTCGCTCGCTTTTCCCCGAAGCGATAGTCGACCCGCCAGCACCGCTGACCGGCCTTGGTCACCAGAAGGTACAGGCCTCCGCCGTCGGAGAGCTTGTAGGGCTTGTCGCGCGCAACGGCCTTTCGGACTGCCAGATCGGTAAGCATGAAGCCACCTTTTTGCCGGTTTCGATACCGTCAAAAATACCGTCGGATACCGTCAATTGCAACGATTTCAGCCGAACGCCGGTGGACGCCAGATCCGTGAAAAGTCTTTGATTTCTTGGATTTTTCCGGACACCTGCGGAAGTGTCCGGAAAGAAAAATGGTGCCCAGAAGAGGACTCGAACCTCCACGCCCTTGCGAGCGCCGCCACCTGAAGACGGTGCGTCTACCAATTCCGCCATCTGGGCACACTTGCGTCCGGTCGTCGTGGTCCGGGCCGCGGGTAGGGGCGGGCCACTACGAAGAGTCGCGCGGCCTGTCAACGGTGATGTCGCGGCAGTTGCGAGATCGTCCGGCTTGCGGCATGGCGGGCCCGCATTCGCCCAACCGGATTCTCGATACAGGACTGCCTCCCGATGCCCAGCCCCTCCCCCCTCGCCAACCAGCTCGTGACCGTCTTCGGCGGCTCGGGCTTTCTCGGGCGGCATGTGGCGCAGGCGCTGCTGCAGCGCGGCGCGCGGGTTCGCATCGCCAGCCGCAACCCCGAGAAAGCCTATACGTTGAAGCCGCTGGCCAACCTCGGCCAGTTGCAGTTCGCGCGCTGCAATATCCTCGACGAGCGCAGCGTCGCGGCCTGCCTCGCGGGAAGCACCGCCGTGGTCAATCTCGTCGGTTCGTTCGAGGGCGATCAGGTCGCGCTGCTGGGCAAGGCGCCGGGCACGATCGCGCGGCTGGCGGCAGAGGCCGGCGTGACCGCTTTCGTGCAGATCAGCGCCATCGGCGCCGATGCGGACGGCCAGACCGATTACGCCGTCGGCAAGGCCATGGGGGAAGAGCGCGTGCGGGCGGCGTTTCCCGCAGCCACCATCGTGCGCCCGTCGATCATCTTCGGCCAGGACGACAGCTTCGTCACCATGTTCGCCGGCCTCATCGCCGCCCTGCCCGCGCTGCCCGTCTTCGGCCCGGATGCGAAGATCCAGCCGGTCCATGTCGACGACGTCGCCGAAGCGATCGCGGCGGCGTTGGCCGATCCGGCGCACCATGGCGGCAAGACCTATGAACTGGCGGGACCCGAAACCCTGACCATGCTCGGCCTGCATCGCGATATCGCCGAGGCGCAGCGCCGCGGCCGCGTGTTCATGCCGATGCCCGATGCCGCCAGCGCCGCCTTCGCCGCGCTGCCGCTGACCCCGATGAGCCGCGACCAGTGGACCATGCTCAAGGCCGGCAACGTAGCTTCGGGCACGCTGCCGGGGCTGGCGGAACTCGGTATCGAGGCCAAGCCGCTGAGCCTGTTCCTCGACGCCTGGATGGTCCGTTATCGCAAGCACGGCCGCTTCAACGAAGCGCTCGCCTAGACCGCGGTTTCATCCGGCAGGGCGGACGTCCGCGCCTCCAGCGCGTCGGCGGGGGCAACCAGCAGGATCGATCCCTCGCTGCCGGTCACGCGCACCCGCTCGCCCGTCTTCATGTCGGCGCCTTTGGCCAGCCATTCGCTGTCGCCGAGCCGCACCCGCCCGCTGCCGCCGGCGAAATCCTGCACCACCACGGCCGTTTCGCCGACCAGCCGCGCACCGCGCTTGTTCATCAGCGGATCGGCGCTGAACAGCGGGGTGTCGCGCAGCATACGCCGGACGCTGAAAACGATGATCAGCGCCAGGAAGACGAAGTTGACGATCTGCAGCGGCACGCCAGGATCGAAGACGAAGGTCATCGCCCCGGTGAGCAGCGCCGCCAGCGCCAGCCAGATCAGATAGACGCCCGGCACCACCATCTCCAGCGCGGCCAGCACCAGGCCGATCACCACCCACAGCCAGTGCGGTTCGATCCCGTCGAGCATGCGCCCGCCCCTTACCCGAGATCGCGCGAGCGCGGCACGCTGGTGCGAGCCCGGTCGGGCGGCAGCGGCGTCCCGCCGGGCGCAGGCGGAGCGATATTCACGGTATCCCCCGCAACGCCCTTGATGAGTTCGCCGATCCCGCCGAGCGATCCGATCAGCTGGGTCGCCTCCATCGGGAACATGATCGTCTTGGCGTTGGGGCTGTCGGCGAACTTGGCAAAGGCTTTGGTGTACTCCTGAGCGATGAAGTAGTTGATCGCTTGGCTACCCGAGGAAGCGATGGCGTTGGAAACGAGCTCGGTCGCCTTGGCCTCGGCCTCGGCGGCGCGTTCGCGGGCCTCTGCATCGCGGAAGGCGGCTTCGCGCTTGCCTTCGGCCTTGAGGATCGCGCTCTGCTTGTCGCCTTCGGCTCGCAGGATGTTGGAAGCACGGTCGCCTTCGGCCTCGAGGATTTCCGCGCGCTTCAGGCGCTCCGCCTTCATCTGGCGGGCCATGGCTTCGGAAATGTCCTGCGGCGGGCGGATGTCCTTGATCTCGACGCGGGTGATCTTCACCCCCCAGGGCGAGGTGGCGTGATCGACCACGCTCAGCAGCCGGGCGTTGATCTCGTCACGCTTCGAAAGGGTTTCGTCGAGATCCATCGATCCCATCACCGTCCGCAGGTTGGTGGTGGTGAGCGCCATGATTGCCTGGTAGAGGCTCGACACCTCGTAAGCCGCCTTGCCGGCATCGAGCACCTGGAAGAATACCACTGCATCGACCCCGACCATGGCGTTGTCGGCGGTGATGATTTCTTGCCCGGGAATGTCGAGCACCTGTTCCATCATGTTGATCTTGCGCCCGACGCGGTCGATGAAGGGGATCAGGATATGCAGGCCCGGCTCGGCCGCATTGTGGAACCGCCCCAGCCGCTCGATCGTGTAGACGAAGCCCTGCTTCACCACGCGCACGCCCATCGCCAGAAAAACGAAAAGTACAAGCAACAGCGCGCCCAGAACATATACCATGAAACTCTCCCGCTAAGTCGCAGCCAGACTAGCGGGTTTCGGGCCATGGACAAGCGCGCGCGGCTTCGGCACAAAAGGTTGCAAAGCGCGACCGACAGAGTCGTGCGGGGACGGGAGAGGATCGATGAAGTATTTCGCCTTGGCGATCGCGCTGGCGCTCGGTGCCTGCAGCAGCGAACCGATGCGCTCGGATCCGGTCACGCAAGGGGTCACCGACGCCATGCTGCTGGCCGGCAATGGCGAGGAATGGCTGACCTACGGCGGCGATTACGACGAACGGCGTTTCTCCCGCCTCGACCAGATCAACGCCGAGAATGTCGGCGAGCTGGGCCTTGCCTGGTCGGCCGATCTCGAAACGGCGCGCGGGCAGGAGGCCACGCCGCTGATGCACGACGGCACGCTCTACATCACGACGGCGTGGAGCATGGTGAAGGCCTATGATGCGAAAACCGGGCAGCTGAAGTGGTCCTACGACCCCGAAGTGCCGCGGTCCAAGCTGGTCGAGGTGTGCTGCGATGCGGTCAATCGCGGTGTCGCGCTCTATGGCGACAAGGTCTATGTCGCCACGCTCGACGGGCACCTTGTGGCGCTCGACCAGAAGACCGGCGAAGTCGCGTGGAAGAAGCTGACGATCCCCGAAGGATCGCACATGGCGATCACCGGCGCGCCGCGCATCGTCAAGGGGATGGTGCTCATCGGCTCGGCCGGTTCGGAATACTTCACCCGCGGCTATCTCGCCTCGTTCGACGCCCAGACCGGTGACGAGCTGTGGCGCTTCTACACCGTCCCCGGCAACCCCGACGACGGCTTCGAAAACGACGCCATGGAACAGGCTGCAAAGACCTGGACGGGCGAATGGTGGAAGCTGGGCGGCGGCGGCACGGTGTGGGATTCGATTACCTACGATCCCAAGACCGACCTCGTCTATTTCGGCACCGCCAATGCCGAACCGTGGAACCCGGCCTATCGCAACACCGATGGCGCGGGGGACAGCCTCTACACCGCCTCGATCGTGGCGGTGAAGCCCGACACCGGCGAATATGCCTGGCACTTCCAGGAAACGCCGGAGGATCGCTGGGACTTCGACAGCAACCAGCAGATCACCGTCACCGATCTCGCCATCGACGGCAAGCAGCGCCACGTGGTGATGCACGCGCCCAAGAACGGATTCTTCTACGTGCTCGACGCGGCGACGGGCGAATTCATTTCCGGCAAGCCCTTCGTCGACGGGATCAACTGGGCCAGCGGGCTCGACCCAAAGACCGGCAAGCCGAACGTCAATCCCGAAGCGCAGTACGAGCGCACCGGCAAGCCTTTCGTCGGGGTGCCCGGCGCGGTGGGGGCGCATAGCTGGACCCCGATGAGCTACAGCCCCGATACCGGGCTGGTCTACATCCCGACCAACAACACGCCGCAGTATTACGCCCACGATCCGGACTGGAAACCGGGCAAGACCGGCTTCCAGCTGGGCATCGATGTAAGTGGCGGCGCCATCCCGGCCGACAAGGCGGTGCGCGATGCGACCAAGGCCGCGCTCAACGGTGCGCTGGTGGCGTTCGATCCGGTCGCGGGCGAAGTGAAGTGGAAGGTCCCGCAATCGAGCCCGACCAACGGCGGCACGCTGGCGACGGCGGGCAACCTCGTCTTCCAGGGCACCTCGACCGGCGAATTCCGCGCCTACACCGCCGACACGGGCGAGCAGCTGTGGTCGTTCGAAACCCAGACCGGCGTCCTCGCCGCGCCGATGACCTATGCCATCGACGGCGAGCAGTATGTCGCCGTGCTGGTCGGCTGGGGCGGCGTGTGGGACGTATCCGCCGGCAAGCTGGGCGGCGGGATCACCCCCAACGTCAGCCGCCTGCTGGTGTTCAAGCTGGGTGCCGACGGCACGCTTCCGCCGCTGAAGCCCACGCCCGCGCTGGCGCTCGACCCGCCCGCCCCGGAAGGCACGCCCAAGCAGATCGCGCTGGGCGCCAAGCTCTATGCCAACAGCTGCAGCGTCTGCCACGGCGTCTCCGCTGTCGCGGGCAGCCTCAATCCCGATGTGCGCCACTCGGCGGCGTTGGGGAAGAAGGACCTGTGGCAGCAGGTGGTCTACGACGGGGTGCTGGCCGAGAACGGCATGGTCGCCTGGAAGGACCAGTTCACGCCCGAACAGGTCGAGGCGATCCGGCTCTACGTCCTCCAGCGCGCCAATGAGGACAAGGCTCTCGAAAAGGGGGCATCCGGCGAAGGGAAGAAGCTGGCGGCGCGGTGAGCGGAGCGCCCGACCCCGGCGATATTCGCAACTGGCAGAGGCGCCCCGACGGGATCACCACCTCGGGCCGCCTCCAGCCTGGCGATCCGGCAAGGCTGGCGGCGATCGGCGTGCGGCACGTCATCAACCTGGCGCTGGACAGCCATCCCGATGCCTTGCCGGACGAAGCAGGGCTGATGGCGCAGCACGGAATCACCTACACTCACATCCCGGTGCCGTTCGATGCACCGACGCATGAGCATGTCGCGGCCATGGAGGCCGCACTTGAAGCGGCAGATGGGCCGGTCCACGTGCACTGCATCATGAACTACCGCGTGACCGCGTTCTTCTACCTCCTCGACCGGGCCAGAGGATTGTCCGAAGCGGACGCGACCGCGCACATGGCCCGCGTGTGGGACCCGCGCACGAGCGATGAGCCGACGGCGCAGCCGTGGCGGGCCTTGCTCGAAACCTGCCCGGTCCAGGACCGCGCCGGCCAAGAGGGGTTCTAGCCTTTGAGCGCGCCGCCGTAGAGCGCCAGCAGGCGGGACCAGGCACGCTCGGCCTCGGCCTGGTCGTAGGTCGGGTTGTCGAGAACGCACCAGCCGTGGTCGGCGTTGTAGACCTCGATCTCGGCCTTGACCCCCGCCGCTGCCGCTGCGTCGCGCAGGACGTCCTTCTCGCCAGGGGCCTTCGCATCGTCGTTCTTGGCGATGGCGATGAGATAGGACGTGCCCTTTTCGAGGATTTTATGCGGGCTCTTGGCATCCTCGGTCACCAGGCCGCCGCCGTGGAAGCTGGCTGCGGCCTTGACCCGCGCCGGACGGGCATGCGCCGCAAAGACGGTGAAGGGACCGCCCATGCAGTAACCCTGCGTGCCGATGCCCTTGGTCTTGTCGACCGCCTTCTGCCCGTCGAGCCAGCTGATCAGCGAGCCGGTATCGCGCATGATGGCATCGGCGGTCAGCTTGGCCCGCCACGGGCCGACTTTCTGGAAGCCGCCACCGGCGCGAAACGCGGCCATGTCGGTAAACTGGTCGGCCGGCACATCGCGGTAGTAAGGGTTGACCACGAGTACGGCATAGCCTTCCGCAGCCAGCCGCCGCGCCATGACGCGCTTGGCATCGCGCAGCGACGCGATATCGGGCCAGAGGATCACGCCGGGGTGCCTGCCGGTTGCAGGGTGGACGAAGAAGGCATCCATCGTGCCGTCCTGCGTGACGATGCTGACCATGCTTTCGGCGAGGCCGGTTGCCGACGTTGTCGCCGTGTCGCCGGCGCCCACGCTCGCGGTGCAGGCGGAAAGCGCGGCTGCGCCGCCGAGCATGCCGAAATGACGGCGGGATACGCCCTTGGCCGCGCTCTTCGCATCCCATTCGGCAACGTCGGTTTCATCGCACATCGTATGTCTCCCAAGGGTTCTTCAGACAGACAACGCAGCGCCGCGCGCCGGTTCCCGCCTAGCTGCGCATGAATACCCGCGCGCTCTGGCCGTCGTCGATACGGATGATGGCCCCGGTGACGCACTCGCTCGACGGCGCGACGAGATAGAGCAACGTCGAATCCATCTGCGCCGGAACCGGCACACGCTTGCGGGCGACATGCTCGCGCGGGTCGCCGATGCGTTCGAACATGCCGTCGGTCATCTCGCTGACGAACATGCCTGGGGCGATGGCGTTGACGTTGATCCCGGCATAGGCCCACTCGACGCTGAGCGCCTCGGTCATGCGGGCAATCGCGGTCTTGGTCACGGCATAGAGCGCAGCCCCGCCGCCGTCGTAGCGGTAATGTGCGACCGAGCTGATGTTGACGATATTGCCCGGCTTCTTCGCCGCGATCAGCCGCTTGGCGACTTCGCAGGCGAGCAGCCACGGCCCGCGCAGGTTGACGCCCAGCACCTGGTCGACCAGCTCGACGGTCATCTTGTGGGCGCGCTGGGCATCGGGCATCCCGGCATTGTTGACGAGGATGTCGATGGTGCCGAAGGCCGCCTCGCCCGCCTCGACCGCCGCCACCAGCGCAGCGGCATCGGTCGCATCCATCTGCACGGGCAGCGCCCTGCCGCCCGCTGTCTCGATCTCCGCCGCCAGCTTCTCCAGCCGGTCGAGCCGCCGCGCGGCCAGCACGACTGCCGCGCCCTGGCTCGCCAGCACACGGGCGAAACGCTCGCCAAGGCCGGAGGAGGCGCCGGTCACCAGCGCCACCCGGCCGCTAAGGTCCATCGAAGCGTTGGGCAATGGATAGTCGGTCATCGGTCTGCTCTCCCTTCAGTCCGTTCGTTTTATCGCCGCTAGCGCCGCGACAGCGCTTCTTCGCTTTCGCGCATGAGCTGGGCGATGATATCGGCGGCGGGCTCTTCCTGCGTCACCATGCCGACCGACTGGCCGGCCATCAGGCTGCCGCCCTCGACGTCGCCGTCGATCACCGCGCGCCGCAGCGCGCCGGCCCAGTAGTGCTCGATCTGCAGCTGTGCCTCGCCCATCTCGATCTCGCCCGCGTCGAGCGATTTCGCGACTTCGAGCTGCTTGGCGGTGAAGGCCTCGGTGCCCTTGTTCTTGAGCGCGCGGACCGGGATCACCGGCAGGCGCGGATCGACCTGCACGCTGGCCTCGGCATCGCGCGCCTTGGCGCGGAAGAAGGCCTTTTTGAAATCGGGGTGGGCGATGCTTTCCGTCGCGCAGGCGAAGCGGGTGCCGAGCTGCACGCCGACCGCGCCCATCTCGAGGTATCCGGCGATCGCCTCGCCGCGGCCGATGCCGCCGGCGACGAAGACCAGATGGTCCGCCGCCAGTTCGGGCAGGAATTCTTGCGCCAGCACGCTGGTCGAGACCGGACCGATATGGCCGCCCGCCTCCATGCCCTCGATCACCAGCGCATCGCCGCCCGAACGCAGGAGCTTCTTGGCCAGCGCCAATGTAGGAGCGAAGACGATGACCCTGGCACCGAAAGCCTTGATCGCCTCGACGCTGCCCTTGGGCGGGATGCCGCCGGCAAGGACTACGTGCGTCACGCCATGCTTCTCGCACACTCCGATCAGGTCGAAGAGCTGCGGGTGCATAGTGATGAGGTTTACGCCGAAGGGCTTGCTCGTGAGCGCCCTCGTTGCGGCGATTTCGGTGTCGAGCAGTTCGGGCGTCATCGCCCCGCAGGCGATCACCCCGAACCCACCCGCATTGGAGATGGCGGATACGAGGTTGCGTTCGGACACCCAGCTCATCGCGCCGCACAGGATGGCGTGCTGGGAGCCGAGAAAGTCGATCCCGCGCTGCATCAGCGCGGTTGTCTTGGGGGTAGCAGTCATAGGGGGCGCTTAAGGTCGGACCTTGCCGAGGGCAAGCGCAGAGGCTTGCTTTGCTCCCGCTTGGCGGTAAGCCTTGCCGGGCTTGGCGGAAGGGGCGGATCGATGAAACTGGCACTGTTGGTCAGCGGCGCTCTTTCCGTGCTAATCGTACTGTTCCCCGGCCTCGTCGTCGCCGGCTATGTCTTGCTGCTGGTTCCGGGACTGGTGCTGCAATGGATGCCGACGGTGTTCCTCTACCTGCTGGCGACTTTCCTGATCGGAAAAATGCTGCCGGTGGCAAACCCGCTTCTGGCTCACGCGGCCGCCTTCGCCATCGCCTTCATGGTCGCCTCGCTCGCTGTGCAGCCGCTCAAATGGAATGCCGAGCGCGCGTTTACGGCGGCGCGGGCGCAAGCGATCGTGCCAGAGCGCAAGCTTTCACCAGGCGGCGATATCCTTTTCGAGCGGATCGACACCTTGGGGGCAACCTTCGCGCCCGCCTGCGATGCGCTTTGCCTTGCGCTGCTCGACCAGCCGGCCGTGCGCAGCGTGACCATGGCCGCCAACGGACAGCGCATCACCTACCGCCTGATCGATGTCGATCCCGGCGACGCGGCGGCGCCGGCGTCGGCGCAGCCTTACGATCCGGGCATGATCGCAAGCCTGCTCGATCTCGAAAACGCCGCGGCGACAAGGGAAAGCATCGCCAGCGCATGGAGCGAACGGTTGAGCGGTACCGAGCGGCTTGTCAAAACCGCCACCCCGGAACGCTTCGAATGGCGGCTGACGAGCCGCACGCAATCGCCGCGCGCGGATCCCGCGATCTTCCGCGCCGAGATCGCCGGACCCGGTGGCGAAATCGTGTTCCGCAAGGGTTTGGTGCGCCACCGCATTCCCACGGCACCGCCCTATGCGCAATTCTCCGCCGGCTCGGCCGGCACGGGCTTCGCGCCGCGGGGCTTCAGCCTCTCGTCGCGCGAAGTTGTCAGCCGCGACGCGGGTTTCGAGACCGCCGAAAAGGCTCTGGCGCAAGCGATCGCGCTGGATGCGCTGCCTGGCCGGTAGATTGCCGGCCCGGCGTCAGGCCGGCTCGGCAGCGTCCAGACCGTAGGCGGTGTGCAGCACGCGGACGGCCAGTTCGGTTTCGTCCTCGTCGATCATCACGCTGACCTTGATTTCGGACGTCGAGATCGCCTGGATGTTGATGCCGCGCTCGCTCAGTGCCTTGAACATGGTGCTGGCGACGCCTGCATGGCTTTTCATGCCGACGCCGACGACGCTGATCTTGGCGATCTTGCTGTCGGTGATGATGCGGTTGAAGCCGATCACGCCGCGCTTGTCTTCCAGCAGCGCCTGCGCCCGGGCGAGATCGGCCTGCGGGACTGTGAAGGTCACGTCGGTCTCGCCCTTGTCGCGGCCGACGTTCTGGATGATCATGTCGACGTTGATGCTGGCATCGGCCAGCGGGCCGAAGATATTGGCCACCGCGCCGGGCCGGTCGGGCACGCGGGTGAGGATCACCTTGGCCTCGTTCTTGTCATGCGCGATGCCGGTCACGAGCTGGCGTTCCATATCGCCCTCCTGAAGTATGCGTTCCATTTCCTCGTCCGACACGATCATCGTGCCGGGCAAATCGTCTGCCGGGACGGCATCGTCGCCGACGAAGCTGGAGAGGACCTGCACCCTCACCCCTTCCTTCATCGCGAGGCCGACCGAGCGGGTCTGCAGCACCTTGGCCCCGACCGACGCCAGCTCGAGCATTTCCTCGTAGGTGACGGCCTTCTGCTTGCGGGCGCGGGCGACGATGCGCGGGTCGGTCGTGTAGACCCCGTCGACATCGGTGTAGATGTCGCAGCGGTCGGCCTTGATCGCCGCCGCGACCGCCACCGCCGAGGTATCCGACCCGCCGCGACCGAGCGTGGTGACGCGGCCGTCCTCGCTCAGCCCCTGGAAGCCGGGGATCACGGCGATCACGCCCTGGGCCATGCTGGCGAGCAGTTCGTCGCTGTCGATGCTTTCGATGCGGGCCTTGGCGTGCGCCTCGATCGTGTTGACCGGCAACTGCCAGCCGAGCCAGCTGCGCGCCTTGCAGCCGAGCGATTGGAGGGTCAGCGCCAGAAGGCCGGAGGTGACCTGCTCGCCCGAGGCGACGACCACATCGTATTCCGCCGGATCGTAGAGCGCATTGGCTTCGCGGCAGAAATTGACCAGCCGGTCCGTCTCGCCCGCCATCGCGCTGACGACCACGGCGACTTCGTCGCCCTTCGCCGCCTGCTTGCGCACGATATTGGCGACGCGGCGAATCCGCTCGGTCCCCGCCATCGAGGTGCCGCCGAATTTCATGACGATACGGGCCAACTCTGCTGCTCCCTGCTGGAATGCTGCTTGAGGCGCTGTTAGGGGGGAGCTATGAGCGATGCAACCGGCCAGAGCCAAACGAAAACTTCAGCCAAGGCAATCGGGACCCCGACGATCCGCCCGGAAGAGGCGGCCCATTTCGGCAGGCTGGCGGCGGAATGGTGGGATCCGAAGGGTTCGAGCGCCATGCTGCACAGGCTCAATCCGGTGCGGCTGGGCTTTATCCGCGAGGCGGTCGACCTGCACTGGGGCGGCGACACCGAGGGCTTCACGCCGCTGGCGGGCAGGAGCGCGCTCGACGTCGGCTGCGGCGCAGGGCTGCTGTGCGAGCCGCTGGCACGCATGGGCGCGGCGGTAACCGGCGTAGATGCAGCGGCCGAAAACATAGAGGCAGCGCGCGTCCATGCACAGGGATCGGGCCTCGCCATCGATTATCGCCATGGCGAAGTCGGCGAACTGGGCCTCGGCCGGTTCGATCTCGTCACCTGCCTCGAAGTGATCGAGCATGTGGCCGACAAGTCTGCCTTCATCCGCCAGCTGGCCGACCGGCTCGCGCCGGGCGGGCTGATGATCCTGTCCACCCCCAACCGCACGCCGCAATCGCGGCTGTTGCTGGTCGGCGCGGCGGAAGCGATGGGAATGGTGCCCAAGGGCACGCACCACTGGGAGGATTTCATCGGGCCGGAGGATCTGGCGGCGATCCTTGGCGATCTCGGGCTGACGGTCACCGAGACGCGCGGCATCGCCTTTTCCGTGGCGAAGGGGCTGCACCTCAGCGACGACCGGTCGCTCAACTACATACTGAGCGCGCGCGCCGCCTAGTCGTTGGCCTGCATATCCTCGGGCACGTCGTCCCACGGGCGGAAATAGAGCTCGGCGCAGTCTGTCGCCAGCACGCCGCCGACCAGTTCGAGATCGTCCTTGTAGGCATCGGCGACGAAATCCAGCGTCGAGAGGTGCCGGTCCTCGAAGTACATTTCGTGGACGTCGTCGCGCCCGGCCCCGTAGACGATGCGGCTGACCCCGGCCCAGATGCTGGCGAAGGTGCACATGCCGCAGGGCTGCAACGTCGAATAGAGCGTCGCGCCCGCGATCCGCATGTCGCCGAAAGCCTCGCCGCCCGCGCGCAGGGTCATCACTTCGGCATGGGCGGTGGCGTCGCAGCACTCGGCAGTGCGATTGACCCCGCGGGCGATTTCCTTGCCGTCCAGCACGAGGATCGCCGCGATCGGCGTGTCGGCAGGGTCGGTGCCCTTTTCCGCCACGGCATGCTCGCGCGCCTTGCGCATCCACGTCTCGTCGTCAGTCGGTGTGCCGGTCATGCGCCATGAACGCACGAGGCGTCATTGCGCTCCGGCGAGTGCCTTGACGACCGGTGCCGGGTCGTCGGTGAAGATTCCGTCGACCCCTGTCCGGCGGAGGATTTGTGCTAGTTTGGCAATATCGCCTCGCCCCGCATCCCCGCCCGTGCCGCGCAACTGCGGCGGCAGGAAGGCGTTTTCCTTGCGCAGCGTCCAACCGTGGACCTTCAGCCCGGCTGCGTGCGCGGCGCCCACCAAGGCAGACGGCGTCCCGTCGAGTTCGATGATCAGCCGCAGGTCGGCGCCAACACCATCGGCATAGGTCGCGATTTCGGCCAGCCCGCTGGGCGTCAGCATGTCGGCGTAAGTCAGCGCCGGCTCGTCCGCCGGGCCGCCATCGGCCTTGATCAGCTGCACCAGCATGAAGTCGCTGCGCTGCCCGAACCGCCGCAGGGGACCGACCTCGAAGCTCTGGATGAAGACCGGGTCCGCCGCCGTGACACCGAGCCGCTTCAGTTCCGCCAGCAGCAGGTCGACCGTGTCGATCCCTTCCGACTGGAGCAGGAATTCGGGGTGCTTGAGTTCGGGATAGAGCCCGATGCGCCGCCCGGTCTCGGCTTCCTTGGCGCGGACCAGCCGGACGATCTCTTCCAGCGTCGGGACTTGGTACAGCCCGTCATACCGCGCGTTCTGCGGCCGGATCGCGGGCAGGCGCTCCTTCGCCCGCAGCGTACGCAGTTCGGCCAAGGTGAAGTCCTCGGCGAACCAGCCTGCGGTGACTTGGCCGTCGATGGTCTTGGTCCGGCGGCGATCCGCAAATTCCTCGCGGCTCGCCACATCGGTGGTGTCGGACAGCTCGTTCTCGTGCCGTGCAACCAGCACGCCGTCCTTGGTCACCACCAGATCGGGCTCGATATAGTCCGCCCCCTGCTCGATCGCGAGTTCATAGGCGCTGAGCGTATGCTCGGGCCGCTCGCCGCTCGCGCCGCGATGGGCGATGACGATGATGTCCTTCTCGGCAGCGTAAGCCGCCTGCGGCAGCGCCCCCATCGCCAGTGCCACCAGCGCGCCCAGCCATGAAACCCGTCTCATCATGCGTCCCCTTGCCGGGCGAGCAAGCCCTCGATCGCTTCCCTCGCCGCCTGCTCTCGCTGGCGCCAGTCGCCTGAAACGCAGGTGAACGGCACAGCGGCGTTGTGCAGCATCTCTTCCGCCACCGCCGCGAAGCGCGCCCGCGCATCCGAAGTACCGAAAATCCGCGTACCATCCTCGCGCCACGGCGTGTCGGCTTCGAACAGCAGGTAATGTTCGGCCTTGGGATAGGCGAGCAATGTGTCGGGCACATTGCCGAACAGCATCTGCGCCCACGCCGCCGTCATCAGCGGGTCGGTATCGAGCAGCACCAGCGGCGGCTCGCCAGCGCAGGCGGCCCGCATCGCCGCGTCCTGGCCTTCGGCAATCGCAAGCAGGTCTGCCATGGTGAAATCGGTGCCGTGCTCCTCGGCATAGGCGCGGCCGTATTCGGGCACCCAGGGGCAGGCAAGCTCGCGACTGAGGGCCTCGGCCAGTACCGATTTGCCGGTGCTTTCCGCGCCGTGGAAGCAGACGCGGATCATGCCGGCTCCTGCTCCTCCTGCTGCGCCGCACGCCACCATTCGCGCAGGCCGACGACCGACAGCACGAGGAAGGCGACATAGAGCACCGCCAGCAGGTTGAGCCCGCGTGTCACGTAAAGCCAGATCGAGACCACATCGATGGCGATCCACAGCACCCAGTTCTCGATCCGCCGGAACGAGAGCAGCAACTGCGCCGCGATGCTCATCCCCGCGACCGCGCTGTCGGCCATCGGCAGCGCGGCATCGGTGTAGCGCGCCAGCGCCCAGCCCAATGTCACGCTGGCGAGCCCGGTCGCGAGCGCCCAACCGATCCGCGCCGGCCAGCCGAGCCAGCCGACCGCAACCGCGCGCTCCATCCCGCCGGCGCGGCGCCACAGCCACCAGCCGTAGATATTGACCACGAAGAAGAACGCCTGCAGTCCCGCCTCGGCGTAGAGCTTGGCCTCGAACAGCACCACGCCGATGCAGCTCACCATCACCATCGCGGCGGGGAAGTTCCACGCCGAACGGCGGATGAGCAGCACGATATTGGCAAAGCCGAAGACCGTGCCGACGATCTCGAGCGGACTCATCGCGCTAGGCCCACGCGTTTTCCCATTCGCTCTGGCTGAAGCCGACCAGCACGCGGTCGCCGTCGGCGTGTTCGGCCACCGGGCGCTTGATCAGGCTCGGGTGTTCCACCATCAGCGCGATGGCCTTGGCGCGGTCGATTTCCGCCTTGTCGGCATCGCCCAGCTTGCGGAAGGTCGTACCGCGGCGGTTGAGCAGCACTTCCCAGCCGACCCGGTCGGCCCAGCGCTCGAGATCGGCCTTGTCGGCGCCTTCCTTCTTGTAGTCGTGGAAGGTGTAGTCGATCCCCTGTCCGTCCAGCCAGGTGCGCGCCTTCTTGACCGTGTCGCAATTGGGAATGCCGTAGAGGTGGATGGTCATCGTCTTCTCGTCATTGCGAGCAGCCGTCAGGCTGCGCGGCAATCCATTCCTGCCATGGATTGCTTCGTCGCTGCGCTGTTCGCAATGACGACCTCCAGGGTCAAGTGCGCGGCGCCAGATGAGCGTCGGCAATGGCCACCGCCAGCGCATCGGCCGCGTCGGCGCCGGCGATCGTCACGCCGGGGAGCAGCACCTTGAGCATCGCCTGCACCTGTGCCTTCTCCGCCCCGCCGGTGCCGACCACCGCCTTCTTGACGAGCCGCGCGGCGTGTTCGTTGACGCCGAGCCCGGCTGCGCCGCAGGCCGCCAGCACGGCGCCGCGCGCCTGCGCCAGCTTGAGCGTCGACTGCGGGTTCTTGTTGACGAAGATCTCCTCGCACGCCGCACGGTCCGGGGCATGCGCACCGATAACCGCACGGATCGCGTCGTGCAGATGATGCAGCCGCTGGACAATCGGGGCCTTCGCGTCGGTCTTGACTTCGCCATGCGCGACATGGGCGATGCGCGAGCCCTCCGCCCGGATCAGACCCCAGCCGGTGCAGCTGAGCGAAGGGTCGAGGCCGAGGATCAGGGTCATGTCAGAGCCTGATGCCGACCCGCGGCCCAAGCTGGACCATCAGCAGGTACAGCGCGACAGTGAGCACGCAGCCCGCCAGCAGCGCGGTCCAGAATCCGAAGCCATGCCGCAGCAGCACCGGCATCAACAGGAACATCGGCAGGCTCGGCAGCACGAACCAGAAGGTCGCCTGCGCGTGCAGCGCCATGTTCTCCGCATCGGGCCGCGCGTGCCACAGGAAGATCATGCCGAGGATCGAGACCGGCGGCAGCGAGGCGATCAGCGCCGCCATCGTCAGCAGCCGCCGCCCCACCTCCGCAATCGCCGCGATGATGACGCCGGCCAGCAGCGCCTTCGCGGCGAAGGACCACATCAGGCGAGCTTTTCCATGATCTCGTCGGAGATCTCGTAATTGCCCCACACGGTCTGGACGTCGTCATCGTCGTCCAGCGCATCGACCAGTTTCAGCAGCGTGCCGGCCGCCGCTTCGTCGATGGCGACGGTGATGTTGGGCTTCCATGCCAGCTTGACGCTGTCGGCGGCGCCAAGTTCGGCTTCGAGTGCGGTGGCGACGGCGTGGAGATCTTCGGCGGCGGTCCAGATGCTGTGGCCGTCCTCGCTGCTCTCGACATCGTCGGCGCCCGCTTCGATCGCCGCTTCGAGAACCCGTTCCTCGTCACCCGCGCCGGCCGGATATTCGATCAGGCCCTTGCGATCGAAGCCGTGGCTGACCGAACCTTCTGAGCCGAGATTGCCGCCGTTCTTGCTGAAGGCGGTGCGAACATTGGTGGCGGTGCGGTTGCGGTTGTCGGTCAGCGCCTCGACGATCAGCGCCACGCCCGCCGGGCCGTAGCCTTCGTAGCGGATTTCCTCGTAGTTCTCGCCGTCGTTCGCGCTGGCCTTGTCGATCGCACGCTGGATATTGTCCTTGGGCATCGACTGCGCCTTGGCCGCATTGACCGCCAGGCGCAGGCGCGGGTTCATGTCCGGATCGGGCATGCCCATCTTCGCCGCCACGGTAATCTCGCGGCTGAGCTTGGAGAACATCGCCGAGCGCTTTTTGTCCTGCGCGCCCTTGCGGTGCATGATATTCTTGAATTTGGAATGGCCTGCCATGGGGTCTCTGCTGCTTGGCGTGAAAAGGGTGCGCGCCGCCTAGCCCAGCGGCGCGTGCGCTTCAACCGCGCAGAGAACCCTGTCAGATGCGGACCGCGGTGCCGCTGGCGCTGACCATCAGCATCGAGCCGTTGGCGCCGATCACCTCGTAATCGAGGTCGATCCCGACCACGGCATTGCCGCCGCGGCTTGCCGCCTCTGCCTGCAGTTCCTCGATCGCCTGGCTGCGGGCATCGGCGAGGATGCGCTCGTAGCTGCCCGACCGGCCGCCGACGATGTCGCGGATCCCGGCAAACAGGTCGCGCATGATATTGGCGCCGACAATCACCTCGCCGGTGACGATGCCGAGATAGTCCTGGATCGGACGTCCCTCGATGGTCGGGGTGGTGGTGACGATGACGCCGCGTGCGTCTTTCCAGGGGCCTGCCATTGTCGATACTCCAGTCAGCGGGATGCTGTATTATCCTTATAATACGCACCCGCCCCGCATCAACCCATCCCGAGCGCAGCCTTATAGGTATCGAGGATCATTTCCTGCTCGCTGCGGTCGTCGGGCTTCATCTTCCGCAGCCGCACGATCTGGCGCATGATCTTGGGATCGTAACCGACCGCCTTGGCTTCGGCATAGACGTCGCGGATATCGTCGGCGATGCCCTTCTTCTCTTCTTCGAGGCGTTCGATGCGCTCGATCAGCAGGCGCAGGCGGTCGTCGGTGGCTTCGGCCATGGGTTCGGTCTCCGGGAATCAGATGAGAATCGGTTGGCGGGTCGATAGACACCGCGCCCGTGCTTCGACAAGCTCAGCACGAACGGACGTGGGGAATTCTTGCTGCGAGCGCTAACCTGCGTTCTTCGCCACGCTCGCTTCCATCGCGGCCACCTGCTCCGGCGTTGCCTCGCTCTGGCGGGTCGCCTTCCAGTCCGCCATCGGCATGCCATGGATCAGCTCGCGCGCGGCCAGCTTGTCGCCCTCGAAGCCGGCGTCGCGGATCCAGTCGGCGAGGCAATTGCGGCAGAAGCCGGCGAGGCCCATCAGCTCGATGTTCTGCGCATCGTGGCGGTGGCGCAGGTGGCGGACGAGGCGGCGGAAGGCGGCGGCCGCCACGGCGTCGTCCAGCGTGTCGAGGGCGTCAGGCGCATTCGTATCCATTGTGACTATTCCTTGAGTTGCAACGAAGCTGTGCCATAGCTCGGCCCCATGCAAAAGCCCGATCCCAAGCACGTCGATCCGCGCGGCCGGAAGGTCAAGATCCTCGCCACCGTCGGCCCCGCCAGCCGCGACCCCGAAATGCTCCGCCGCCTCTTCAGGGCCGGGGCCGATGCCTTCCGCGTCAACATGAGCCACGGCGAGCACGCCGATCATGCCGCCACGATCCAGGCGATCCGCGCGCTGGAGAAGGAATTCCACCGCCCGATCGCGATTCTGGCGGACCTGCAGGGGCCGAAACTGCGGGTCGGCAAGTTCAAGGACGGGCAGGCCGTGATCCGCCACTCGGGCCACTTCACGCTCGACCGCAATCCCGAGCCGGGCGACGAGACGCGGGTCGAACTGCCGCATCCCGAACTGTTCGGCCTTTTGAGCAAGGGCCAGCGGCTGCTGATCAACGACGGCAAGATCCGCCTGCGCGTGATCGAGGCCGACGACGAGCGGATCCTGTGTTCGGCCGAAGTCGGAGGGGTCATCTCCGACCGCAAGGGCGTCAACGTGCCCGACGCGGAAATCCCGATCCCGGCGATGACGCCCAAGGATCGGCGCGACCTCGCCTTCGCCATGGAGAACGGTGCCGACTGGATCGGGCTCAGCTTCGTCCAGCGCCCCGAAGACCTGGCCGAAGCCCGCAAGCTGATGGGCGGCAAGGGCGCGCTCTGCGCCAAGATCGAGAAGCCGATGGCGGTCCGCCGCCTCGACGAGATCATCGAGATGTCCGACGGCATCATGGTGGCGCGCGGCGACCTCGGCGTCGAGCTCGAGCCGCAGGAAGTGCCGCCGCTGCAGAAGCGGATCGTCAACGCCACCCGCCTCAAGGGCAAGCCGGTGATCGTCGCCACGCAGATGCTGGAATCGATGATCGAGAGCCCGGCCCCGACCCGCGCCGAAGTCTCCGACGTCGCCAATGCGGTCTATGACGGGGCCGATGCGGTAATGCTTTCCGCCGAGACCGCCGCGGGCGACTGGCCCGAGGAAGCCGTCACCATCATGCACAAGATCGCCGTGCAGGTGGAGCAGGACGAAGCCTATCTCGAACGCGTCCGCCTGCTCGATACCCCGCCCGATCCGACCACCGCCGACGCGCTGAGCCATGCCTGCATGACCATCGCCGACACGGTCAATATCGCCGCCATCACCGTCTTCACCGGCTCCGGTTCGACCGCGCGCCGCGTGGCGCGCGAACGGCCGAGCGTGCCGATGCTGGTGCTGACGCCCTCGATGCGCACCGCGCGGCGGATGTGCCTGCTGTGGGGCGCGCATGCGGTGGCGACTAAGGACATCGGCAGCTTCGAGGAGATGATCGCCAAGGGCAAGCGCATGGCCCTGCGCCACGGCTTCGGCCAGGCCGGCAGCAAGCTGATCGCGCTGGCGGGCGTGCCCTTCGGGACCCCGGGGAGCACCAACCTGCTCCATGTCGTGACGCTGAAGGGCGACGAATTGGAAACGCACGCAGGGTAGGCCGCTCGGCCCGCCCTGCATGTTTCTGCTCCGGCGTTAACACCTCCGGACAAGTTCTGGCGCATAGGTGTGTGCGTCAGGAACAAACCTATGAAATTCGTGAACCTCAAATCCCGCGGCGGCGACTATATGGTCGTCGCCAGCAATATCGCGTGGCTGCGCACCGGCGAGAACGGCCAGACGCTGGTCGGCATGGTCGGCAGCACCCCGCTGCTGGTCACCGGCAGCGTCGAAGAAGTGTCGCAGATGATTCTGACGGGCTGACCGCGCA
>FWWL01002072.1_pt1 | contig 43790 bp, 36 predicted proteins | sample 2228331 | NCBI WGS metagenome assembly FWWL01 (sample SAMEA103939775, study PRJEB20133) | metagenome | reverse complement strand
AAATGCACCAGTTGTGGTGAATGTGCGAAGGTGTGTCCCATAGAGGTGAAGGATCAGTACAATCTTGGGCTGAACAACAGGAAGGCGACTTATAAGTTATATCCCCAGGCCATACCTGGGGCCTATGCCATTGAGAAGAGGGGTACTGCGCCGTGTAAGGCCACATGTCCTGCCCATGTGAGTATACAGGGATACATTGCATTGATAAACCAGGGGAGATACAGGGAGGCATTGGAGTTATTCAAGGAGGAGCATCCATTTCCTGGGATATGTGGGAGGGTATGCCATCATCCCTGTGAGGGGGTATGTAGCAGGAATGAAGTGGATGAGGCACTGGCGATAAGGTATCTACACAGGTTTTTGGCAGATGAGGACAGGGGTAGTTTGGAGAGGTACATTCCCGAGGTAGGGGAGGAGAGGGAGGAGAAGGTAGCGGTGATAGGTTCTGGGCCTGGAGGACTGTCCTGTGCCTATTTTTTGAGGAGGAGGGGTTATAGGGTTACGGTATTTGAGAGGCTGCCTGTGGCAGGTGGTATGATGGCGGTGGGTATTCCTGCATATAGGCTTCCCAGGGAGATATTGGAAGATGAGATAGAAGTGATCAGGAAGATGGGGGTGGAGATAAGGACCAATGTGACATTTGGTAAGGATATTACCCTGGATAGTTTGAAGGCAGATGGTTACAAGGCGGTGTTTTTGGCCATAGGCCTTCATAGGAGTCGGGCCTTAAATGTGCCCAATGAGGGTCTTGAGCAGGTATTGAAGGGGGTGGATTTTCTGAGGGATGCGGCGTTGAACAGGGAGGTGAGTTTAGGGAGAGAGGTGGTGGTGATTGGTGGTGGGAATGTGGCCATAGATGTGGCGTTGACGGCCTTGAGGAAGGGGGCGGGGCATGTGAAGCTTGTGTGCCTTGAGCAGCGCCATGAGATGCCTGCGTGGGAGTATGAGATAGAGGAGGCATTGGAAGAGGGTGTAGAGATCATAAATGGCTGGGGGCCTAAGAGGTTTCTGGAAGAGGATGGGAGGTTGGTGGGTATTGAGTTTAAGAGATGCACATCGGTATTTGATGAACAAAAGAGGTTCAATCCCCAGTATGATGAGAGTGAGCTTATGACCATAAGGTGTGATAGCTCCATAGTTGCCATTGGTCAGGCAGCGGATCTTACGGGGCTATCAGAGCAGGGCATACCCATTACTGCCAGGGGAGGTATAGAAGGAGATCCTGTGACACTGCAGACCTCTCTTGGTTGGGTATTTGCAGGGGGGGATGTATTTTATGGGCCCAGGAGTGTGGTGGAGGCAGTGGAGTCAGGTAAGGAGGCAGCGGAGAGCATACATAGGTACCTAAACAACCTGGATTTGAAAGAGGGTAGGAAAAAGGACTGGTCCTATGTAAAGCCAGATACCAGAGAAGAGGTGAAGAAAAAGAGGGTGGATATGAGGAAGCTCTCCCTGGAGGAGAGGAGGGGGAACTTCCAGGAGATAGCCCTTGGTTATACAGAGGAGGAGGCAAGAAAAGAGGCAGAGAGGTGCCTTAAGTGTGGAATCTGCTCTGAGTGCTATCAGTGTGTAAAGGCCTGCCTGGCAGGGGCAATAAATCATGGAGATAGCTCCATTGAAAGAACCCTTACTGTAGGCTCCATAATACTGGCTTTGGGGGGAGATACATATGATCCAACTCCCATGGAAGACACCCATCTATATAAGGTACATCCCAATGTGGTCACAAGCATTGAGTTTGAAAGGATACTCTCTGCCTCAGGCCCTACCATGGGTCACTTGGTAAGGCCGTCCGATGGTAAAGAGCCCAGGAAGATAGCCTGGATTCAGTGTATAGGATCAAGGGATATCAATAGGTCTGAGAACGGTTACTGTTCCTATATGTGCTGTATGTATGCCATAAAAGAGGCAGTAATAGCCAAGGAGCATTCAAAAGAACACCTGGATACTGCCATCTTCTTTATGGATATGAGGGCATTTGGAAAGGATTACGAGAAATACTATAGACGGGCAGAGGAGGAGTATGGTGTTAGGTTCATAAGATCCAGGGTTCACAGTATAGAGGCCATTAAAGGAACGGATGATTTATTGTTACGATATGTAACAGAGCAGGGCAGATTGATGGAAGAGACCTTTGACATGGTGGTACTCTCTGTGGGTATTAAGTCTTCCAAGGCTGTTAGTGACCTGTGCAAGAACCTGGGCATAGACCAGGAATTTGATGGGTTTGTTTCCACTCCCACCTTTATGCCGGTGAAGACCTCTAGGCCAGGGATATATGTCTGTGGCATAGTGCAATCACCAAAGGATATCCCTTCATCGGTGGCAGATGGGAGTGCAGCTGCCTGTGCCGCAGCTGGTGTTACAAGGGATGCAAGGTGGTCAAACACCAAAACCAGGCCACTGGTGGAAGAGTTGGATGTTTCTAAAGAGGAGCCAAGGATAGGGGTGTTTGTGTGCAAATGTGGAATAAATATAGCAGGGGTAGTGGATGTACCTGAAGTTGCTGAATATGCATCAAGGCTACCCCATGTAAAGGTGGCTGAGTATAACCTGTTCACATGTTCCCAGGATACCCAGGAGAGGATCAAGGAGATTATTAAAGAGCATAGATTAAACAGGGTTGTGGTGGCCTCTTGCTCTCCCAGGACCCACGAACCTCTGTTCATGGAGACATTGGAGGCGTGTGGTCTAAACAAATACCTGTTTGAGATGGCTAATATCAGGGATCAGTGTTCCTGGGTACACGGAGCCATGCCACAAGAGGCCACCTTAAAGGCAAAGGACCTGGTGAGGATGGCAGTGGCAAGGGCTGCGCTCCTTAAGCCCTTAAAAGAGCACAAAGTTGATGTAATAAAGAGGGGGCTGGTTATAGGTGGAGGGGTGGCAGGGATGAATGCTGCCTTGGGTCTGGCCGAGCAGGGTTTTGAAACATTGCTAATAGAAAGGGATAAAGAGTTGGGGGGCTTTGCAAGGCATCTAACCAAGACCATTCAGGGTGATGATATCCAGGGGTACATAAATCAATTGAGCTCCCAGGTCTTAAATCACCCAAGGATAGAGGTCCGTCTCAATACAATGGTAGTGTCCACATTGGGTGTGCAGGGGAACTATACCACAGAGATTGAGGATACAAGGACCAAAGAGCGTTCGGTGGTCAGACACGGTACAATTATACTGGCCACTGGTGCCCATGAGTATAGACCAAAGGAGTTTATGTACGGTGAGGACCCAAGGGTTATGACCCAGGTTATGTTTTCAAGACTCCTTGAAGGTAAAAACATCGAGGATATTGGCAGGGTTGTAATGATCCAGTGTGTGGGATCTAGAAACCAAGAGAACCCCAACTGCTCCAGGGTCTGTTGCCAGAGTGCCATAAAGAATGCCATCCATATAAAGGAGTTATATCCAAATGCGGAAGTGATCATCCTTTACAGGGATATAAGGACCTACGGGAGGCTGGAATACTATTATGAGAAGGCAAGGAAACTGGGGGTTCTCTTTTCCAGGTTTGACCCAGAGACTCCACCCGAGGTCACGGTAAAGGACAAGAAGCTATGGGTAACATCTGTTGATGCCATTTTAAATAGACCTGTAACATATAGCCCTGATTACCTTGTGCTTTCAGCAGGGATTGTGGCCAATGAAACAGAGGAACTTTCAAAGATCTTGAAGGTGGCAAGGAATGCTGATGGCTATTTCCTTGAGGCCCATGCAAAGCTCCGTCCTGTGGATATGGCCAGCGATGGGGTCTTCCTGTGTGGAACCGCGCACAGTCCCATGCTCATCTCTGAGGCTGTAAATCAGGCAATGGCTGCCTCTGCCAGGGCTGCAACCCTGCTGGCAAAGGACTATATAACAATGCCAGGGGTTGTGGCAGAGGTGACCCCTGATTTTTGTGCATCCTGTCTGGTATGCGTCAGGTCCTGTCCCTATGGAGTGCCTAAGATGGGACCTGAAGGTAAAAGCGAAATCAGCCCGGCCCTGTGTCATGGATGTGGCGTGTGTGTTGCGGAGTGTCCTGCGAAGGCCATTACCCTCAAATGGTACGAGGATGACCAGATTATAACCAAGGTAAGAGCCCTGTTCTCACAGTAGGGCTTCAGGGAGAAGTTGAACCTTTTAATGGGTCAGCTTCTCCCAAACACTGGGCCTCAGCTACCTTCCATCACGGGCCCTAAATAATTCTTCGTGAAGAATAAGCCCAAGTCTCATTGCCAAGTTCAGGTAGTTTGAGACTTCAGAGGGGCTAAGTCCAAGCCTTTCTGCCAACCTGGACCTATCCACCTTTTTTCCTTCTCTCGTCTCTATCCTTGACACAAATGGTCTTTCATCCTGAGGAAGCCCTGGATCTCTTATTTCTTCCAGTAACAGGGATAGTATCAACTTCTCATATATCAGTTCCTTAAAAAGCCTTTCTGTCTGTTGAGAATTAAAGAAGGCCACGATATCCGTTTCGGATCTGCTCTCCACCCTGAACTTTTCCCTCTCAACCAGCCTGATGTAGGGTACTAATTTTAACAATACCCCTAATTTAAATTTTATCTCTTCCTGCCCTATTCCATCTCCTCCTAAAGGCCCCAATTTCATTATTGTGTTGCTAAAATCAATCATAATTTCTTGGAAGCGATTACCTTCAGAGGCAGAGACCCATTCAAGGCGCAATCTATCTGGGTTAATATCTAAAAATGCCAGTATCTTCTTTAGTATTAATGTCATAGTCAGTGCATCATAATTACCCTCAGTAACATAGTGACAGTCTGCAGGCCAACAACCACCTATGAATACACCATCTGCACCATAGATGAAAGACTTTATAATGAAAGTCATATCAACTCTGCCGGAACACATTACTCTTATTATTCTTATGTAGGGTGGATATTGTAATCTGCTCACACCGCAAAGGTCTGCTCCAGCATAACAACACCAATTACACATAAATCCTATTAGTTTTGGCTTAAACCTTCCCTGTGACATCTGAAGCCCTCCTGTATATTTTATCGGATTCTAAAGTGTCAAAAAGCAAAATTGCTTTCATTTCATTGTTAATCTGTTCATCGGTAAAGTGTAATAGAGTTATGGCACCTGTGGGACATTTAGTAGTACATAGGCCGTCACCTTTACACAGTATGGGGTTTACTCTGGCCTTTTTTCCTTTCTCTGTCTCTACAAATTCTATGGCACCGTACTTACAGGAGGTTATGCAGGCCCCGCAAGATACGCAATTTAAGATGTTCACCTGTGCCACTGAACCTGAAGCAGTTATGGTTGTCTGGGACAAGAGGCTTCCTGCCCTGCCCGCAGCACCATAGGCCTGAATGATGGACTCCTCTAAATGTTTAGGATAATGGGCAGTGCCACATAGGAATATCCCTTCAGCTGCGAAATCCACGGGCCTTAGTTTCACATGGGCCTCTTGGAAAAAGCCATCTGTATTTAAGGGGATCTTGAAGAGTTTGGAGATCTTTTCATTGTCTTCACATGGGATAACCGCAGAACTAAGGATCAGCAGGTCAACATCTATGGAAATTGGCTTTCTTAATATGGATTCCTGAACCAAGATATTAATTGGGCTCTTGCTGTCATTAGAGGCAGTTTCTATCTTTGGGGGGTTGTCTTTATCATATCTAATAAAAATCACACCTCTTTCCTGGGCTATCCTGTAATACTTTTCCCTAAACCCATACATCATAACATCTCTAAATAGTATATACACATTCTTACCATTATCCTTTTCTTTTAATTTAATCGCATTCTTTATTGCATGGCTACAACATATCCTTGAACAATATGATCTTTGCTCGTTCCTACAACCCACACACTGAATCATTGCAATGGACTGGGAGTTCTCAATTTTTTCATGAGAACTCGCAATCATTCCTTCCAATTCAAGCTGTGTAATCACATTAGGATCTTTTCCATAGCCATATTCCTTAGGTCTGTACTCCTGGGCACCCACTGCAATGATTGTTGCTCCATGGGAAAGAGTTTTCCTTCCTTTGGGGTGTATTATGGTAGTAAGAAAATTCCCCACATATCCCGTCGTGTCTATTACTTGTGATCCCAATGAAACTTCTATTCTAGGCTCTGAATAAATCTGCCTTATGAGGTGTCTTAGCATGTCCTGGGGGTTTTCACCTTCAAGGGTATAGAATAACCTTCTGGCCATGCCTCCCAGCTCCTGTTCCTTTTCCACAAGGGATACACTAAATCCCTGTTTTGCCAGGCTCAGGGCAGCAGTCATCCCAGATATCCCTCCACCTATCACCAATACCTTCTTGTTTATGGGGAGGTCATATTCTGTAAGGGGGTAGAGCTTCATTGATCTAAATACTGCCCTTCTCACTATGTCCTTTGCCTTTTTGGTGGCTTCTTCCCTTTCCTTGGAGTGAACCCAGGAACAGTGCTCCCTGATGTTGGCCATCTCAAAGAGATATGGGTTAAGGCCCGCCTCTTTTAAGGTATCCCTGAACAAGGGTTCATGGGTCCTGGGTGTGCAGGCAGCTACAATTACTCTGTTAAGCCCCTTCTCCTTAATTACCTCTGTTATCTGTTTGGCAGAGTCTGTGGAACAGGAAAACAACTGTTCTTCAACATGTACCACCTTTGGTAGACCTGCTGCATACCTCACAACCTCAGGTACATTCACTACCCCTCCAATGTTTGCACCACAGTGACAGACAAATACCCCGATCCTGGGATCCTCACGGGATATCTCCCTTTCAGGTGGATAGACCCTTTGCCTCCTCAATTTACCTTTCCTGTACCTAAGTAGATCTAAAATCTGAGCGGCCACACCTGTACCGCTTACCACGGATTCAGGGATGTCCATTGGACCCATGGCGGTCCCGCTTAAAAAGATCCCTGGAACAGAGGTGGTGAGGGGATTAAAGAGGGGGACCCTTACAAAACCATATTCATTTAATCTTATGCCTCTTTGAACTAAGGGTATAGGACCATTGAAAGGATTAAGCCCCACAGAAAGCACAACCAGGTGGAACTCCTCTTCCTTTACTCCTTCCTCTGTGGCATATGTAATCTTTACATTTTGCGTGGTGGGGTCTATACCACCAAGGCTTACATAGGACCTTACAAACCTCACATAGGGAAGCCTGGATGCCCTGATAAAAAACCTTTCAAAGTCCTTGCCATAACACCTTATGTCATTGTGAAATATCCAACATTCTATCCCTGGATCATGGTCTTTTGCGAGGATTACCTGTTTCTGGGTATAAGTGCAACACACTGCGGAACAATAGGGGTTACCACCCTCCAACACCTGACGAGAACCAACACATTGTACCCAGGCAATCTTCTTGGGGTGCTTCCCATCCCATGGCCTCCTTATCTCTCCACTATAGGGTCCTGTTGAACACAATATGCGCTCAAACTCAAGGCTGGTTACCACATTGGGACAGATTTTGTATCCAAATTCCCCTCTCAAAGAAGGATCAAAGGGGTTAAACCCAGGGCAAAGTAAAACGGCCCCCACATTTAAATGGATCTCTTTTGGCCTTTGGCCAAAATCAATGGCATTGTTCTTACACACACCCACACAGATCCGGCATTTCCCCTCTTTCAAATAAAGGCAACTTTGATCTATGTAAGTTACAAGGGGTATTGCCTGGGAGAAATATATGTGAATGGCCTTGTTATAAGATAAATCTTGATTAAACGGATCTGGGTGTTTTACAGGACAATTCTCAACACAGGTTGTACAGCCTGTACATTTGCTTTCAAGGACATATCTTGGCTTCTTAATAAGTGTTATATCAAAATTACCTGCTTCACCTTTTATATCCTGAAGTTCTGTGTATGTTAAAATTTCTATATTGGGATGTCTATGACATTCAATAAACTTGGGAGATTCAATACACATTGAACAATCATTGGTGGGAAAGGTTTTGTCAAGTAAAGCCATGTGTCCACCTATAGCTGGAGCTCTTTCCACTAGATAAACCCTAAACCCAGCATTAGCCATATCTAAACTTGCCTGGATCCCACTAATCCCTCCGCCTAACACCAACACATCGCCGAACTCTTTACTGCACAGACCCTTTGCTCTTACTAAATTAACGTTTTGCCTTAATTCAATTACCTTCATATCTTGCCTCCTTCAAATATATGGCTAAACGATGACAATTGTGACCTGCACCATGCCCAAGGTTTTTGGGGGTTTAAGATTGTGGGTCTGTATGGTCCTTTTAGGCTCTATTTATGCCCTATGGGATAGAGGTTGGGGAAGAAGGGTCCTGAAAGGGGCTTAGAAGTTGCCTAAGAGAAAGAGGACCATCAGGCTATAACCCACCCTGTTACCTGGGCAGGTGTGTATGCTTGTTCAGGTATGACCTTGATAGGTCCTCATTCCTCTCCTCGGGTCATTGTAGCTATATTCTAGCTAAGGATAGACAGGATTTTCCTTTGTGTCAATGTAAAAAGTTTTATTTAAAAGGAGTGTCTTGAAATGGTCTTGTACAGTGGGAATTGGCTATTACAGTGAGACCTTGTTTAGTACTAAGGGGGGCAAGTAATCTGGTGGTCTAAAGGGATCAAAAAGGCAGGGCCAGTTTTTGGTATCTCACCTGTAGTACACTTTAAGGTTTTTTCAGGCGCTGGCCCCTTAGGGTAAGATCCTTAATCTTCCCCAGAAGATATTCAAACAAGGCTAATCCATTTGGTCCAACAATCCAGTCTGCCTCAAGGCCTCATAGAGGGCTATGCTCACAGAGCTGCTTAGATTTAGGCTCCTTACCTTTTGTTTGATTATGGGTATAAAGAGTGTGGGGAAGGTGCCTGAGTCCAGCAGATCCTGAGGAAGCCCTCTTGTCTCAGAGCCAAATACCAAAAAGTCTCCTTCCCTGAATTCAAAGGTATGGTGTCTAAGAAGGCCCCTTTTGCTAAAGAGTACACACCTCTTTGGCCTGACATCCTTTAAGAACCTCTCAAAGGAATCATGTACACTTAATGTCACCTGTTCCCAGTAATCCAGTCCTGCCCTTTTCAGGTGTTTATTGGCCAGACTAAATCCCAACGGCCTTATTAGGTGCAGGGGTGTATTGGTGGCAGCACAGGTCCTTGCAATATTGCCTGTGTTTTGTGGTATCTCTGGTTGATACAATACCACACCTATTGTCATTTAATCATACAAACCTCAGAGGCCTTTCCCTGTTAAAATCTCCAATATCTCCATGTAACGCCTGCTGGTCTTTCTTACTATTTCTTCCGGTAACTCTGGCCCAGGGGGATTCCTGTCCCAGTCAAGGGAAAGCAAGTAGTCCCTGACTATCTGTTTGTCAAAGCTGTCCTGGCCTCTACCAGGTTCATAAAGGGCCTTTACCCAGAACCTTGATGAGTCAGGGGTAAGTATCTCGTCAATTAACATGACCTCACCATTGTGGGTGCCAAACTCAAACTTGGTATCTGCAATGATTATACCTCGAGATTCTGCTATTAGGGCAGCCTTCTTGTATATTTCCAAGCTCTTATCTCTAAGTAGTTCTGCCAATTCATCTCCCAGTATGGACCTTGTCTTTTCAAAGGAGATGTTCTCGTCGTGGCCTACTTCAGCCTTGGTGCTGGGGGTGTAGATGGGTTCTGGGAGTTTTGCCGACTCCACCAAACCTTTGGGCAGATCAACCCCACATATCCTTCCGGTCCTTTTGTAGTCAGCCCAGCCAGACCCACTCAAATATCCCCTCACTATGCATTCCACTGGCAGTGGTTGTGCCTTTTTTACCAACATGCTCCTCTTTTCCAATACATCTTTGTAAGGATGGAGCAGGGAAGGGAAGTCCTTAACCTCTGTGGCAACAAGATGATTGCCTATTATGTCCTTGACCTGGTCAAACCAAAAGAGGCTTATCTGGGTGAGCACCTTGCCTTTATTGGGTATCCCGTTGGGCAGGACCACATCAAAGGCAGAGATCCTGTCAGTGGCCACTATGAGCAAAAATTCACCCACCTCATATATATCCCTAACCTTTCCCCTCTTTAATAGTCTGACTCCTTCTAATTGGGTTTTTGTAACTATCTCCATGGGTTCTCCTACATGTTATTTAGGACATTATACATAACCAGGAGGCTGCTCTGTCAACTAGTCATGGGGCCTGTTATCTAAGTTCCTCTGGAGTCTATTTTCCTTGACTCCCCTCCTTGTCTTATGTAAATAGCTGTTAATCTCAGCATAGAGGAGCTCAAATGCAGGCCCTGTCAATGGAAAGGCTGCTAGAGGCCACCAGGATAATAGCTGGCCTTGGTGTTTTTCCCTTCCCTGTGAATGATACAACAATGGCTATAATTGGGGAGGTGATAAAGAGCGACAAAGAGCTGGATCTGATCCTGTGCTTCAAGGATAGGCCATCAAAGACCCTCCCTGAACTCATGGAGGTCTCACCCTTTTCCCAAGAGGAGACCGTGGCCCTGTGTGATGCCCTTGCAAAAAAGGGGTTGATCTTTAACCAGCCCAATACCCAGGGTGTTATGGTTTACAGGCTATTGCCCCTCATGAATGTTGGGCTGATGGAGTACAGGTTTATGACACCCCTTTCTTTTACTGAGGATGATAAGAGGCTTGCAAGGCTTTTTAAGGACCTAATAGATCAGGTAAGAGAACAGCTCAAGGCAAACCTTGAGAACATATCAAAGATGCTCCCACACCTGCCCCCCGTTGACCGTACAGTACCTGTACGCACCTCAGAGGATGGCAAACCCATAAAGGTCATTTCAGTATCCAAGGCCATAGAGCCCACCCAAGTGATCCTTCCCTCCCAGAGTGTGGAAGAGATCATAAGCAAGTTTGACGACATTGCCGTGGGTTATTGTTTTTGCAGGCAAAAAAGGATGGCCCTGGGAGAATACTGCCACACCAATGCCCCCTTGGAAAACTGCTTTACCTTTGGAAAGTCAGCGCGACACACCGTGGCACAGGGTTTTGCAAGGAAGGTGACCAAGGAGGAGGCCCTGGATATATTGAGGAGGGCAGAAGAGGCAGGCCTGGTGCACAAGGCCTTTCATCCCAATTCCCAGATCTCCAAGCCTGAGACCAGCATCTGCAATTGTTGCAAGGACTGCTGTGATACCTTTAACCTTTGGAGGGAAGGTGCCTTTCCCATGATTAATGCCACTTACTTTCTCTCGGTAATTGACCTGGAAAAATGCATAGGCTGTGGCATATGTGAAGAGCGCTGTCCCACTGATGCCATAAGTATCTCAGAGGGTGTTTTAACAAGGGAAGAAAAGCATTGCATAGGCTGTGGGGTATGTGCCAGGTTCTGTCCTGAAGGCGCCATATCCTTACAAGAGGGTGAGAGGAGGGTGGCTGTACTGCCACCTAGATTGAGATAACCCAAAAAAGGAGGGCAATATGAAAAAGGGTTTGGTTTTGGCAGTGGTGATGGTCTTCTTGATGGCCCCAGGCCTGGTGGGTTTTAGTCAGGGGGCTGATCAACCAATAAAACTAACCTACAGCAACTTTTTCCCACCCACCCATGTACAGAGCATATTGGCTGATGCATGGTGCAAGGAGGTGGAAAAGAGGACCAATGGAAAGGTAAAGATTGAATATTACCCTGGCCAGACCTTAACAAAGGCAGCAGAGGTATATGACGGAGTAGTTACCAATGTCTCAGACCTTGGCCTCTCTGTGTTGGGTTACACAAGGGGCAGATTCCCCCTCATTGGGGTGGTGGATATGCCCCTGGGTTACAGGGACGGGAAGACAGCTACAAAGGTGATAAATGCGGTGCTGCAAAAGTTCCAGCCAAAGGAATTTAATGATGTGAAAGTGATGTATCTCCATGCCCATGGCCCTGGTTTTGTACATACGAGGGAGAAGCCCGTTAAGAAATTGGAGGACATGAAAGGCCTGAAACTCAGGTCCCATGGGGTAAGTGCCAACTTTGTGGAGGCCCTTGGTGGAACACCTGTTGCCCAGCCCATGCCAGAGACATACCAGCTCATACAAAAGGGGGTTGTGGACGGCGCTGTTTATCCCCTTGAGGCAAATAAGGGCTGGAAATTAGGTGAGGTGTGCAAATTTGCCACATTGGCCTATGATGTGGCCTATACCACCGGATTCTTTGTTGTTATGAATAAGGGCAAATGGGAGAAATTGCCTGGTGATGTGAAGAAGGTCATTGAAGAGATTAATAAAGAGTGGGTAGAGAAGACTGGGAAGGCATGGGATGAAATAGACGAAGAGGGCCTAAAGTTCTTCAAGGAAAAGGGTGGGCAGACCATTGCATTGGATGAGGCAGAGCAGAAGAGGTGGAAGGAGGCAGTAAAGCCCATTATTGACAAATACGTTGCAGAGATTGAAGGTAAAGGTGTAAAGGGTAAAGAGGTTGTTGAATTCATTGAAGGCATGCTAAAGTCCTCCAAACAATAGACCTCCAGAGGCCCCTCCCGGGGCCTCTCCAAGAGAGATGCCAAAATGTGGAAATTTGTCTCATTATTAAAGTTACTTGCAGGCATAGCACTTGTAGTAATGGCTGGGATTACTTGTTTAGAGATCTTTACAAGGGCTGTCTTTAATAAGCCCATTTTAGGCTCTGTGGAAATTGTGGAATTCTTGTGCTTGATAGCAACAGCTGCCTCTCTTGGATATGCACAAAAAAGAAAGGCAATGATTGCAGTGGAGATAGTCTACGACAGATGTCCTGAACCTGTTAAACTTGTTCTTGACATACTAACCCAGGTGTTGAGCATATTTCTGTGCCTTGTCATCTCATATCAGACTTATTTGTATGCTGAAAACATTAAACTGAGCAAACAGGTGTCCCTTACCTTAGAACTGCCTTATTTTTGGCTTGTTTATTTCATGGCATTCTGCTTTGTGGTTGCGGCAGTGGTTATCCTTTTGGAGCTGGTGGAGACCTTTAAAAAATGAATCAGACAATTATAGGTATCTTAGGTATTATAGTGATGATCCTTCTTTTTCTCACAAGGATGCCCGTTGCCTATGTGATGGCCCTTGTGGGCTGGGTTGGTTTTAGTATGGTGACCTCTTGGAAAGCTGGTTTAACAATCCTGGCAAGGAACATCTGGGAGACCTTTGCCAGTTACGGACTCACCACCATTCCTCTGTTTGTACTAATGGGTCAGATCGCCTTTGCCAGCGGCATCAACAAGAGGCTTTATGAGACTGCCTACAAGTTTCTGGGGGCCATAAGGGGTGGGCTTGCCATTGCCACGGTAAGCGCATGCACTGCCTTTGGGGCAATTTGTGGCTCCAGTCCAGCCACTGCTGCCACCATGGCCACAGTGGGCCTGCCAGAGATGAAGAGGTATGGATATGAGAGTGACCTGGCTGCTGGGTCTGTTGCCTCTGGTGGAGGTCTGGGCATGATCATGCCTCCCAGCATTGTACTCATTGTCTATGGCATACTCACAGAGCAGTCCATTGGGAAACTGTTTAATGCTGGGATCGTGCCCGCAATCATCCTCACGATACTCTTTGCCATAACAATATATATTGTTTGTACACTATATCCCAATAAGGGTCCAAAAGGGGCTTCCTGCTCATGGAAGGAGAGGCTTATTTCCATTAAAAACCTCTTAGAGGTGCTGGTGGTTTTTCTTGCCGTTATCCTGGGTATGTCCTTTGGGGTCTTTACACCCACAGAGGCTGCTTCAGTGGGGGTTCTGGGAGTTATCCTTGTCTCAGTGATCCAAAGGAACCTGACCTGGTCCAAGTTTGTACAGGCAGTATATGATACATTGAGCACATCGGCCATGATTATGATGCTGGTGGCTGGGGCAGTGGTATTTGGTAAGTTCCTTGCAGTTACAAGGATTCCATTTAATCTGGCCCACTGGATTATGGGCTTTGATTTGCCAAGAGAACTTATACTAATGCTAGTAGTTTTTATCTATTTCCTAGGCGGGTGTTTTATGGACTCCCTTGCCTTTGTCATGCTCACAATTCCCATCTTCTTTCCCTTAGTGGTGACTCATCTGGGATATGACCCAATCTGGTTTGGGATACTAATAGTAATGGTAACAGAGATGGGTGTTATTACACCGCCTGTGGGGATAAATGTATATGTGGTCTATGGTGTGACAAGAAACCTGGGCATGGATATAAAGTTGGAGACAATTTTTAGGGGAATACTTCCTTTTGTAATTGCAGTTATAGCTGGGATTTTGCTATTTGTTGCGTTTCCCGGGATAGTTACTTTCTTACCTAGTCTAATGGACTAAGGGACCTTGTTTTTATATAAACTTTAATCCTTTCCAGCCCAAGTTTTATTTTTTCTAGGGAATTTGCGTAGCTAAATCTTACAAATGTCTTAAAACGGCCTCCAAATTCTATCCCTGGTGTGAGGGCAACCCCTGCCTCTTCCAGAAGTGCCTTACAAAAGTCCATGCAATCCTGGTGAAGATTCTCTATGTTGGCAAAGATATAAAAGGCCCCCTTAGGTTCAAACATTACCTTGAAGCCAAGGTTCTTTAACCCCTCCAACATGAAAATCCTTCTTTGGTTATAAATACCTCTCATGTTTTCAACATCTTGCCTTGCGTCCTTTAGGGCACTGATGGCAGCCCACTGGGATATGCTGTGGGCAGATATGAGAAAGTTTTGCTGGAGCTTTTGCAGGGGCCTTATGAAGCCCTTTGGTGCCACCACATACCCAAGCCTCCATCCTGTCATGGCGTACCTTTTAGAGAATCCATTTAATACAAAGGCGTTATCGGTGTATTCCAAGATGGATGCTGCCTTTTCTCCATAGGTGAGGCCGTGATATATCTCATCTGAGACAATGGTTATGCCCAGTTCAGCCACTGCCTTTATCTTATCCCTTGAGAGTATGGTGCCTGTGGGATTGGAAGGGGAATTTATCACAATGGCCTTAGTCCTTGGGGTTATAAGGGATTTCACTGTATCAGGATCCAATTGAAACCCGTCTTCTTCCCTGCAAGGTGCCAATATAGGGACTCCACCCACAAATCTGATGAAGTTGGGATAACAAGGGTAGTATGGTTCTGGGATTATTACCTCATCAAGGGGGTCCAGTAGGCAACCAAAGATCATAAAGAGGGCAGGGGATGTGCCTGATGTGACAAGGACATGCCCTGGGTCCACATAGACCCCATATTCCTGGTGATAGTGCTCGGCTATAGCCTCCCTTAAGGGCAGGATCCCAAGGCTGTGGGTATAGTGGGTTTCACCTTTGGCAATGGCTTGTTTGGCGGCATCTAGGACACAAGCCGGGGTGGGGAAGTCTGGCTCCCCTATCTCTAAGTGGACTATGTCTCTACCTTCCATTTCCAGGGTCTTGGCCCTCTCCAAGACCTCCATCACCATAAACGGTGTAATGTCCTGGGCATTTTTACTGATGCATGGGGTCTTCTTAGACATTGTTGTGGATGGGATTGGGTTATGGTCTAAATCACTTTATTTAAGGAATACTCTATTATGCCTTGGGCACCTGCCTCTAAGAGTTTTGGGATGAGGTCCCTGACAACTCTCTTATCCACCACACTTTCCACAGAGACCCATCTCGCATCATAAAGGTTTGCCACTGTGGGGGCGTTTAGACTGGGTAAGAGATTAATCACCCCTTCCAGTTTTTCTTTAGGTACGTTCATTTTTAGGCCCACCATGTTCTCTGCCCTGAGGGCACCTTTCAAAAGCAGGCATATTTGTTCTATCTTCCATCGTTTCCATGGGTCCTGCCAGGAATCTTTATTGGCAATGAGCTGGGTATTGGTCTTGAGTAACTCGTGTATTATTTTTAGTCCATGGGCCTTTATGGTGCTACCGGTCTCTGTCACCTCCACAATGGCATCTGCAAGTCCAGAGACCACCTTTGCCTCAGTTGCCCCCCATGAAAAGCTTACCTTGACGTCAATACCCCTCTCTTCAAAGTATCTCTTGGTAAAATTAACAAGTTCTGTGGCTATCTTCTTACCCCTTAGGTCCTCCAAAGTCTCCATATTGGAGGATGCAGGTACTGCTAAGACCCAGCGGGCAGGATTTGCACTGGCCTTGCTGTAAACCAGATCATCCACAACTACCACATCGGAGTTGTTCTCCAGGATCCAGTCTTTCCCAGTGAGGCCTGCATCAAGGGTCCCTGTCTCCACATACTTGCTCATCTCTTGGGCCCTACATATGCTACACTCAATGGTGTCGTCGTCTATGTCTGGGAAATAGCTCCTCTCATTTACGTTTATCTTCCAGCCTGATTTTTCAAAGAGATGCAAGGTGGCCTTCTGTAGACTACCTTTTGGGATCCCGAATTTTAATCTGTTCATGTTCCATACACCTTTTTTGGATCAAATATTCTTTCCTCCACCACCTCAAACCCATCACCTTGTAGTCGCCTGTAAAAGCATGAGGCATAGCCCTCATGGCAACAGGCGCCACCCACCTGTTCCACCTTAAAAAGTACTGTGTCCTGGTCGCAGTCCAGGAATACTTCCTTTATTCTCTGCACATTCCCTGAGGTCTCTCCTTTGTGCCAGATTTTATGCCTTGACCTGCTATAAAAGTGGGCCTCTTTGGTCTGAAGGCTCAACTCCCATGCCTCTTTGTTGAGATATGCCAGCATTAACACCTTTCCTGTGGCATGATCCTGAACAATCACTGGCACAAGCCCGTTCATCTTCTGAAAGTCTGGTTCTTTGTCCATGGGAGATCTTTTAACATATTTAGAAAGCCTTACTCAATACAAAAGTGGACCCTTTGAAGTGGGTCATGGGAGAGGAAAAAGGCTTGACACCTAATACCAAAAAACCTTATAGCTTTCTCACAAATTTCTAAACCCTTTAGCCGAGATTAGAGTTTATTATCAGGGCTAAATTCTGCACTTGGGAGATAAAAAATGGCTGAGACAAAAGGCGCTGTAATGGTAATAGGGGCTGGCATCGGAGGGATGCAGGCTGCCCTTGATCTGGCTGACTCTGGATATTTTGTCTATTTGGTAGAAAAGGGTCCCTCCATTGGTGGGGTAATGGCCCAGCTGGACAAGACCTTTCCCACCAATGACTGCGCAATGTGAATACTCTCACCTAAACTGGTCGAGGTCGGCCGGCACATAAACATAGAACTGATTACCCTGGCTGAGGTGAAGGAGATATCTGGCGAGCCTGGGAATTTTAAGGTAAAGGTCTTACAAAGGCCCAGGTTTGTGGATGTTACAAAGTGCATTGCCTGTGGTATATGTGCAGAAAAGTGTCCAGTGAAAGTGGATGACGTATTCAATCAAGGTCTTAATAAGAGAAAGGCTATATATGTACAATATCCCCAGGCGGTACCCCTTAAGTATGTAATAGATAAGGACAACTGTATTTATTTTAAAAAGGGCAAGTGCAAGGCCTGTGAAAAATTTTGCCAGGCTGGGGCAATAAAATTTGATGATAAAGAAAATGAATTGACCTTAGAGGTTGGCTCCATAATACTTGCTCCTGGTTTTAAGACCTTTGATCCAAGTCGATACGATACATACTATTACACTCAATACCCCAATGTTATTACTTCCTTGGAATTTGAGAGGCTTTTAAGTGCATCTGGACCAACCATGGGCCATGTTCAGAGGCCTTCTGATGGCAAAGAGCCCCACAGAATTGCATTCTTACAATGTGTTGGCTCAAGGGACATAAATAGATGTGATCACGGCTATTGCTCTGCTGTGTGTTGCATGTATGCAATAAAGGAGGCTGTGATAGCTAAGGAACACGATGAAGCTCTGGAATGTACCATATTCTTCATGGACATGCGGACACATGGAAAAGAGTTTGAGAGGTATTATGAGAGCGCAAAGAAGAAACATAACATAAGGTTTATCCGCTCAAGGATCCACAGCATTGACAGGATTCCAGAGACTGAAGACCTTGTGCTGAGATATGTAACAGAGGAAGGTGAGCCAAGGGAAGAGACATTTAATATGGTTATCCTGTCTGTGGGTCTGGAGACCTCCCCTGAGGTGATTGACCTGGCAAACAAGCTGGGCATTGACCTCACAGTGGGGCAGTTTTGCAACACCTCTTCCTTTAAGCCCGTTGCCACATCCAGAGAAGGGATCTTTGTCTGTGGTGCCTTTCAAGGCCCAAAGGACATTCCACAGACTGTAATTGAAGCGAGTTCTGCTGCGGCAGAGGCAGGTGCACTGCTAAAGGGATCCAGGGGTACTCTCACCAGGACAAAAGAGGTCCCTGCCCAGAGGAATGTGGTGGGAGAAAGGCCCAGGATTGGTGTGTTTGTGTGTAACTGCGGGATCAATATAGGTGGGGTTATAGATGTGCCTGCTGTGAGGGATTATGCAGCCACCTTGCCCTATGTGGAATTTGTCACAGACAACCTATACAGCTGCAGCCAAGACACCCAGGATGTCATGGCAAAGCTCATAAAAGAGAAGGGCTTAAATAGAATCGTGGTGGCTGCGTGCAGCCCCAAGACCCATGAGCCTTTATTCCAGGAGACCTTGGTAAACGCTGGTTTGAACAAGTATCTATTTGAGATGGCCAACATCAGGAATCAAGACTCTTGGGTGCACAAGGATGACCCAGGGGCTGCCACTGAAAAGGCCAAGGACCTGGTGAGGATGGCCGTTGCCAAGGTGGCCCTGATGGAGCCTTTGGAGGAGGCACAGCTGGACATAAACCAAAGGGCCATGGTAATTGGAGGAGGAGCCTCTGGGTTGGCCGCTGCCAAGACCTTTTCTGAACAGGGCTATGAGGTGATTTTGGTGGAGAAAGAAAAGGAGCTTGGGGGCAAGGCCAGGAGGCTATTTAGGACATGGAAGGGTGAAGATGTCCAGGCCAATCTGGCTGAACTTATAAGATCCGTGGAGTCTGATCCAAATATCAAGATATACAGGGGTGCCACCATAGCCAATGTGGATGGTTTTGTGGGCAATTTTAAGACCACACTTAGCTTTGATGGCAGAGAGGAACTTGTTGAGCACGGTGTTGCCCTTATAGCCACTGGCGCAGAGGAATTCAAGCCCGGTGAGTACCTGTATGGGCAGCATGGGAGGGTGCTTACCCATCTGGAACTGGATGAGAGGTTTATCAAAGGCGACCAGTGGTTAAAGGAGATAGAGAGAGCTGTGTTTATTCAATGTGTGGGTTCCAGAGAACCTGAGCGGATGTACTGTTCAAGGGTATGTTGTACCCACACCATGGAAAGTGCCTTGCACCTTAAAGAATTGAATCCAAATATGGAGATATTTGTCCTTTACAGGGACATCCGTACCTATGGGGAAAGGGAATATCTTTACAGAAAGGCCAGGGAAAAGGGGGTTGTGTTTATTAGATACAGGCTGGATCAAAAGCCTGTGGTGAAGGCCGAAGGCCCTGGATTGGTAATAGAGGTGGTGGACCATGTCCTGGGAAGGCCTGTGAAAATACAGGCAGATCTTTTAACCCTGGCAACGGCCATAGTCCCTGGTAATATGGAAAAGCTGGCCCAATTCTTCAAGGTACCAATTAATGAGGATGGTTTCTTTGTGGAGGCCCATGCCAAGTTAGGCCCAAGCCAGTTTGCCACAGATGGTGTGTTTTTAGCAGGCCTTGCCCATTACCCCAAGCCCATGGATGAATCCATTGCCCAGGCACAGGCAGCCACTTCCAGGGCAATAACCCTCCTTGCAAGGAAGCAGATCTTTGTGAGTGGGACCATTGCTGCGGTGAATCCCATGTACTGCAGCAGTTGTGGTGTATGTGTAAGCATATGCCCGTACTCTGCCCCAAGTTTTATAGACAAAGGGCCATTTGCTGGGAAGGCCCAGATCAATCCTGTATTGTGTAAGGGTTGTGGCCTCTGTGTGGCCTCTTGTAGATCAGGTGCGATAAATCTCAGAGGCTTTGGCACTGATCAGATATTTGCAATGATAAATGAACTCTAGCCAGGAGAGGAAGATGAGTGATTGGCAACCCAAGATAGCAGCCTTTTTGTGTAATTGGTGTACATATGGCGCAGCTGACCTAGCAGGTGTTAGCAGGCTTCAATATCCTCCAAACTTTAGGGTTATCAGGGTCCCATGCTCTGGCAGGGTAAGCCCCAAGTTCATCCTCGGGGCCTTTAGACAGGGAGTGGATGGGGTCTGGGTCTCTGGCTGACACCCCGGTGACTGCCATTACCTGGAAGGTAATTATTATGCCAGAAGAAAATTTGCACTCCTTAAAGGGCTATTGGAGCACATAGGTATAGAACCCGGTAGACTCCACTTTTCATGGATATCTTCAGCAGAGGCCTCTAAGTTCGTGGATGTGGCCCACAGGGTGGCCAAGGCAGTGGGAGAACTTGGGCCAGCAAGGTTCTTGATAAAAAAGAGAGCAGAGGTGGTGTGATGGACTACTCATCAAAGATAAGAAAGAGGGCAAAGGAGCTCCTTGCTGAGGGAAAGGTGGATGTCTTTATAGGCTATAGGAAGGGCACTGTGCCCCTCATGAATCAGCCGGTATTGATCAAAAACCCCCAGGAGGCGGATGAGCTTATCTGGGATAGCAATTGTGGCCTTAATTTGGCCAATTATGTCACTAAGAGGACAGATAGGATAGGCATTGTGGCCAATGGTTGTAATTCCAGAAATCTGGTTATCCATATCTTAGAAAACCAGATAAAGAGAGAGCAACTCTACATATTGGGTATTCCCTGTGAGGCCATGATTGATCATAGGGCAGTGTGGAGGGCAGTGGACAACAAGGAGCTCACTGAATATTCTGAGGAGGACAAAAGCTTTACTGTAAAAGGAAATGGCTTTGAAAAGACCTTTGAGAAGGCAGATTTTATAAGGACTAATTGCAGGACCTGCCTCTACAAAAACCCTGTCATATATGATGAGCTCTTGGGGGAATTGGTGGAAGAAAACAAGGATATTGATCCCTTTGGTGATGTAAAAAGGATTGAAGAACAACCCCCAGAGAAAAAGTGGGAATTCTTTAAAAACCTGATCTCCAAATGCCTGAGATGTTATGCGTGCAGAAATGCATGCCCCCTGTGCTATTGTCCCACGTGCTTTGTGGATGAGTCCAAGCCTCAGTGGGTGGGCAAGAGTATTGATCCCACAGATACAATGACCTTTCACATCTTAAGGGCATTTCACTGTGCTGGTAGGTGCACTGATTGTGGTGCCTGTGAGAGGGTATGCCCTGTGGCTATCCCAATGAGACAGTTTACAAAGAAGTTAAATAAAGATGCCAAAGAGCTCTTTAATTGGGAGGCCGGGCTGAGCCTTGATCAGAGGCCACTGTTTGATTTTTACAGGCCAGATGATGTAAACGACTTTATCTATTAAGAACAACTCCAGGTAAAGGTAGAAGACATGAATGGGATTGTATTTAAAAAGGAAAGTTGGGCAGAGGTTCTAAGTAATCTTAAGAAGGATTTTAAGGTCTTTGTGCCTGTGAAAGATGGAGACTTCCATCTCTTTAAGGAATACAAGGAAGGCACAAGGCCGGATTTTACATTTTCCAACACCAGGTTATCTCCCAAGGGGCTGGTATATCCCCAGTCTGAGAGGATGTTTGAATGCCCATTGGACCAAAATGCGGAAGGGGCCTTTATCCTGAAGGAGTCACCAAAGGAGTTCTCACCCCAGGCAATAGTTGGGATTAGGCCATGTGATGCCCATGGTTTTAAGATAGTTCAGCTGAACTTCGATAATCCGCAATACCAGGATCCCTGGTGGGTCAGGAGGTACAATGCCACTACCTTGATTGGCCTGGGCTGTAATGAGCCTTGCCCCACCTGCTTTTGTAATGCCGTGGGTCATGGGCCTTTTGGGGAGGCGGGCCTGGACCTGATAATGTATGATCTGGGTGATAGGTATCTTGTTAGGCCCCTTACTGAGAAGGGGCAAAAGGTGCTTTATGTCTTTGGTGGAGAAGCTCCCGCCCAGGAGGAGATAAAGAGAGCAGATGCACTGAAGGCAGAGGCAGAGGCCAAGATGGCGGCACCCTTTGATACCGCGGCCCTAAAGGCTAAGACACAGCTTGACCTGTTTTATGCACCATACTGGGAGGATGTGGGGTTTTCCTGTATTAACTGTGGAACTTGTACCTACCTTTGTCCCACCTGTTGGTGCTTTGATATCCAGGATGAGGTCTACAGGCATTATTGCGACAGGATCAGGAACTGGGATTCCTGTATGTTCCCGCTTTTTACCCTCCACGGTTCTGGTCACAATCCCAGGGACAAGAAATTTCAGAGGGTGAGGCAGAGGTTTATGCATAAGTTAAAGTATTATGTGGACAAATATGGGAATGGTGTTCAGTGCTCAGGGTGTGGGAGGTGTGTAAGGTATTGCCCTGTAAACATTGACATCAGGTATGTGTGTCAACTTATGACAAGGTAAACTTAACTAAGGGGGTGTTGCTTTGAAGAATCCATACTTACCTTACCCTGTGAGGATAGATGATATAGTGGTGGAGACTGAGGATAGGAACCTTAAGACCTTTAAATTTGTCTTTTTGAATCCCGAGGATGAAGAGAAATTTCAATACATGCCAGGTCAGTTTGCAGAGCTCTCTGTCCCGGGCAAGGGGGAGATACCCATTGGTATTGCCTCATCCCCTACGGAAAAGGGATATGTAACCTTTACAGTAAATAAAGTAGGTGTAGTGACCACATATCTCCATAACATGAAGGTAGGGGAGATAATGGGCATCAGGGGGCCATTGGGTAATTGGTATCCTTGGGAGGAGATGGAAGGGAAGAATGTGGTGATTATTGGGGGAGGCTTTGCCTTTACCACACTTCGTTCCAGTATCGTATACATGCTGCATCCAGACAACAGGCCCAAGTTCAAGGACATAATTGTGGTATATGGGGCTAGGAATCCAGGGCTTTTACTCTATAAGGAAGAGCTCATGGAATGGGAGAAGAGGGATGATATCCAGATGCACATAACAGTGGATGCCACCAATGATCCCAACTGGAAGTATAATATAGGTTTTGTGCCTGCAATTACTGAGCAGAAGCTGAAGAGCTCAGAAGATGCCTATGCCATTGTATGTGGCCCCCCTGTGATGATCAAGTTTACACAACCAGTTCTGGAGAAGTTGGGGTTTCCACCTGAGAGGATAATACTAAGCTTGGAAAACCGCATGAAGTGTGCCATAGGAATGTGCGGGAGGTGTAATGTAGGGGATCAGTTCGTGTGTAAAGATGGCCCTGTTTTTAGCCTTGCTAAATTGAAGACCCTGCCACCAGAATACTAAGTTGGTCTTGAGGCCCATCCCAATGTAAGTCTTAAGACAAAGGAGGGCCTTTTTACATCCCCTAAAAGACAGGAGGGAGCCCAGTGGGATTCCGTTTTATAAACGAAGGTATTAGGCAATGGTTTTATGAGTTCATTGATCCAGTTAAGATATTCCTGGTAAGATGCGGGGTACATCCCAACCTGGTTTCCTTTGCCGGGTTTTTGTTCAGTATTGTTACAGGACTGTTCCTTGCATATGGTTATTTTTTGCTTGCTGGTATCTTCCTCATCCTTGCTGGTTTATGTGATTCCATTGATGGGACCATAGCCAGGAGTCAAGGAAGAGAAAGTCCTTTTGGTGCCTTCATTGACAGTACTCTGGACAGACTAGGTGAGATAGCCATCTTTTCTGGGCTGACTTTCATGTATGCCCGGACAGGGGACTTGGACGGTGTATTATTGGCCACTTTTACCCTTGGTGGTAGTCTAATGGTTAGCTACATTAGGGCCCGGGCAGAAGGTCTTTCGGTGGAGTGCAAGGTGGGCATAGGCCAGAGGCCTGAGAGGTTCGTGCTGCTCATACTGGGTGTGATCCTTGCCTGGATACCAGGTCTTGGGCAGTATCTCTTAAAATTTATCCTGTTGTCTTTGACAATATTATCCCATATCACTGTGGTTCAAAGGATTTCACATGTGGCTAAGAGATTGCAAATAGGGGGCGCATTATGAAAGAGTACCTAATGTGTCCAAATTGTGGGAAAAAGGTAGTAATCTATAAAAATCCATATCCTGCGGTGGATGTAATAATTGAGCTGTCTGGCCGTGGTATTGTTATGGTGAAAAGGAAGAATCCCCCATTTGGGTGGGCCTTACCAGGTGGTTATGTCAACTACGGGGAGACAGTGGAGATGGCAGCGGTTAGGGAGGCCCTGGAAGAGGTCTCTCTGAAGATAAACCTGAAATATCTGTTGGGTGTGTATTCTGATCCAAAGAGGGACCCCAGGTACCATACCATATCAATAGCCTTTGTGGCTGAGGCGGAAGGGGAACCAAAGGCAGGGGATGATGCCACAGAGGTGGGTATATTTGATGAAGGAGCGCTTCCCACCCCCATTGTCTTTGACCACAAAAAGATCTTGAAGGACTACTTCAAGAGGATCAAGAAGGCCGAAGAGGTTTGATGTACAGCGGGACAGAGCTACTTGACATATTTAAAAGGAGGACCAGGCACCCCTTTAGGCCCAGGGCCTCTGACATAATATACAAGCTGTTCTTGGACTTTGAACCCATACCAGTACCTCAAAATGGATCCTTGATAGCAGGTAAGGCCAGTTTTCAGGAGAGGACCCTTTACATAATTGCACAACAGAAACCCAAGCCCCAGGACCTGAAGGGGCCAGAGAACCTGAAGAAGTTAAACTATGGTATGCTTACAAGCGATGACCACTCTGTAATACTGGATCTCCTGGACAGGGCAGAGAGGGAGGATCCCAATAAGACTGCCATATTTACTATTATTGATACCTATGGGGCGGATATATCCATGTATTCTGCCCAAAGATTCCAGGCATTTTTTATTGCCCATCTTGTGAAAAGATTCCTCCTCATACCCATAAGGACTGTTAGCCTGGTCCTTGGAGAGGGGGGTAGTGGAGGGGCCTTGGCCATCCAGGTTACGGATATAAGGGGACAGATGGACGATGCCCTTTATGCCACCGCCCCTCCTGAGAGCATGGCCTCTATAATATTTAGGGATCCTCAAAGGATACAGGATGCCTTGACCATACTTAAACCCACAGCCCGTGAGCTGAAGAAGCTTGGGGTCATAGATCGCGTGGTACCGGTGCCAGAAAAGGTGGATGATGTGGATGGATACGCACAGAACACATATCATTTTCTGGAAAGGTCTCTAAAAGAGTTATTTAGGGCAAAGATTCCCAAGCTGGTTAAAAAAAGGGGGATTAGGGCCAGGGAATTTGGACTCCAAAAAAAGATAGGCACCCTCCATGACATAATGAGATATATAGGAAGGCCTATAAGGGTGGCCTTTAGACGGCCCAGTCCTGACATAAAGATCGTTAGCCACACCGAACTTATTGAGGTATCTGACGATTACGGAAGATTTAATGGAGAAGGACATCCCCAGGACTTTGTGGAATGTATTGGGGTTAAAAGTGGGGAAGGCGGGGGGAGAAGTGGTTGCGGTAACCTTGTCCCTATCCAAGAGTTCCTGGATAACCACCACATTTGCCCCAGGTGTGGGTGTAGTTATGTCATGGGCGCTGCTGGTTGGATAGACTGCCTTGCAGACCCTGGCACATTCCATGAGCTATACCATGATCTAACAGTCCATGACCTCCTGGAAGAAACTGAGATAACAGAGTACTACAAGGACTTTTTGAGGAGACAGGAAGGCCGGTCTCCCTTTAAGGAATCCTTGGTGGTGGGTACAGGAAAGATAAGCGGATTTAGGGTGGTGTTTGCCATATGTGAGTTCTATTTCTGTGGTGGCTCCATGGGTGTAGTCTTTGGTGAGAAACTTAGAAGGATAGTGGACTATGCCATATCAGAGAGGCTGCCATTGATTTCTGTGTGTTGTTCAGGAGGAGCAAGACTATATGAAGGTATACTTGCATTGATGCAGATGGTAAAGACCATAGATGCCATTAATAGGTTGAAGGCAGAAGGTTTGCCTTATTTAAGCATCTTGGCAGATCCCTCCACAGGGGGGGCAATAGCAAGTTATGCAGCCTTGGGGGATGTCATCATTGCAGAGCCTGGTGCATTGGTGATATTTGCCGGACCAAGGGTGATGAAATCCAGGGGATTTGAGGTGGATGAAAGGCTGGTGAGGTCAGATTCCCTCCACGAGGTTAGCAAGGAGATCTATCAGAAACTGGAATACTTCAAGGAGATAAGGGGTATCCAGGAGATAGTCCCGAGAAAGGACATGAAGTACTGTGTCACCAAATACCTGGAGTTTTTTAAAAGGCAGAGGTTTGCAAAGGCTGCTGGATCATGATCTGTGTTTCTCCCTCCATTTCCATGGTGGCATGGCCTTGGGTTGGGCCCAGAGGCCCAGGCCATTTTTTTTGGCTCTATCCTCAAGTTCCTTCCATCTATAACACATCTCTTTGGTACAGGTTCTAGTATAAACCCAGGCATAACCGTTTTGTACCAAGAGCTCATTAATGGGTGTGGGATTCCCTTCCACATAAACAATGCCCAGGATCCGACCATAGTCATCCCTACCCATTGTGTGCACGGTGACACTTTTGTTTTTTAAATGTCTCCTGGAGAACTTTTCTGCTGCGTCTCCATACTCTTGATTCATCTCTGGGCAGTCTATACCCCAAAGGCGTACTGTAATTTTTTTGTTCTCCCTTGTAATTATAGATATTGTATCTCCATCATTGGTATAGGTTACAATGCCATATATCTTGCCAGGGATGGAGAACTTAAGTATTGAATAAGTAAGGGCTAATAAAAATAATGTTATGATTACTGCTAACTTTATCCACCAAGAATTTTTCCTAAAACCTGTACCAATACGAATATTTGAAACCAATATCTCCCGTAATAGTCTCTGTATCCTTGAACTTGTGTACCCAGTGAAATCTCTCATGGCCCAGAAGAGATATTTGAAATTTTACACGAATACCAAGCTTTAGTACAAGGGGGAAGTATACAGATGGCATTTACTTCAATCCAGATTTGTCATAAATTTAAATAAAATAGAACTATTAATCGTGAACAATACCAAACATAAAACAAAAATTTTTGCTGGATCTTGGGCAGATAAAAAAGAAGCTATTGACAATGCCACAACAAAGGGTATTATGCACAAAACCCAAAATACAGGAGGGATGCGATGCGAAAGGCTCTGGTATGCTACCTTTTATTGGTAGCAATTTGTTTTTTAGCAGGCTGTGGAAACGGTGACGATGTTCAGCCAACGGTGTCAGCAGGGAGTATACTGGCTGGGGCTGCTTCAAAGGGACCATTTCAAGGGGGAGCCAAGGTATCGGTCTTTAAGATTGATTCAACAGGGAATCTTGAGGCAACACCTTCATGGACAGGCACTGTGAAGGATAAACTTGGTAATTTTGAAATAGATCTAGGTAGCTATACGGGCCCTGTGGAGGTCCAGGTAACAGGCAAGTATTATGATGAGGCAACTGGGCAGGAAAAGACAACTGACGAGGCAATAAAGGCAGTTGTGTATGCCAATTCTGGAAAGACCTCTGTCAATCCCAATATATTAACTACCCTGGCCTCGGAAAAGGCCAAGGCACTTATCAAACAAGGGAAGGATGCAAAAGAGGCTATTGAGCAAGCTTACGATGAAGTTAAGGCAATCTTTGGATTGGGTGACGAGGTTGAGATTGAAGGCCTTGCCATGGATGATCTGACAGATGTGAACAACTGCAAGTTTTTTGCTTTAAATTATGCCTTTACTAGTCTTATAGAATCATCAGGTCTAACACCCACAACAATTATTAATCTTATTGCTAAGAATATATCCCAAGAAGGTGCAAAAGATATAAACCTTAGCAGTGAACAGGCTGATGGGAAACTGACAAACTTGGTAAGCCAGCTTAACAGTAATATTGCAAGTTTTATAGCAGGTGCAAATTCAGATAAAGAAAACTATACCCCAATTAAAAACATCCTCGCACTTGGTGCCAAAGTTGACACAACCAAGTTTACTGCTTTTTCATTGCCAACCTTTAAAAAATCTGAAGCAACAGGTCTTTTCAAGTATGGAGATTCTGAGATTAACATAAATTTGGAAGATAAACCCTTGGGTGGACAGGCCATTGAGGTTGTTGAGTCCGACAACAAAGTCCAAGTGGAATTACAATCAGCCATGTTTACCTATGGCTATGCAGAGACCACTAAAGGGCAAGATATTTATATGTTTGTGCAACCTGTTGACAAGGCCAAGACACCTCTTGCCCCAGAGGCCCCAGTATGTGATCCATGTAGCGAGGAAGTACAAACTGGAGGCCTTGGAAAAGTAGTCCCTGTCAATGTACTTTCCTATGAGAAACCAGTACCCAAGACTATCTCTTCATCGGATGCCACCACAAAGCTCGTCATATCTAATATGAAACTAAAGAAGGACATCACCGTTGCAGTGACCCCTTATAAATCGGCAAAATTTATTCCAAAGGTAAATAACATAAGCACTGATACAGGGTTACAGAATATAATCATAGTTTCAGGGGCGGATGTTAATATAGTTGATGCCAAAGGTGTTCCAACTACTGCAGAAAAGGTGTGCTTCTGTGGTAGTGTAAGCATAGCCACCACACATAGCATAGGTGGAATTGACCTTTCGAAGATATCACAGGATATCTCCAGCGGAAATGGTGAGTTATATCTGCTGGTTTTCAAGGATAAGAAATGGCAGAAGGTAAATGCTGCATTGGAACTAAAACTTCAAACCGGTAATAAATATTCAATTAACCAGGTACAGGCCAAGACACTGAGGCTTTATCCCTTTGTAATAGTATATGTGCCAAAGCCTGATCTAGTGTTTTCAGGTTCTATTACTGGCAAGATTACCACTGCCAATAACGAAGCTGTAAAGGGAGCACTTGTACAACTGGGTGGATATGATACCTTTGCTGTGTCAGATAGCTCAGGTAATTATACCTTGACATACACTGCAAAGAAGGCAGATGAGCCTGTAACCCTTCCCATATATATCAGCAAGTACGGGTATTACAGCAAAGCAAAGGCTGTACAGGTATCCAGCTCATCTCCCAATGCTGTGGAGGATATATTCTTGGAAAAGGTTCAAAACTATGTGGGCGTAAAAGGTATTGTGAAGGACTCTGAGAAGAACACTGGCATTGGTGGGGCATCTGTAAAGATGTTCTCCCCTGCCCTTGTGGAACAGGCAAGTGCATCGGGGAGCACTGCCAGTGTGGGTACAAAGGAAGGAGTAAGTTATTACTGGTACGTGTACTACAAATATCAGGACGGGACTGAAAGTAAGGTCTATGAGGTTCAAGAAGGCTCTAATTCAATAACTGTGCCTGCAAATAATCTTATCAATGACGGTCTTTATTATATAGATGTGGAAATATACCATGTGGCAGGTGATACCCAGTTTACGGAGAAACAGAGGTTTATACTCTTAAAGAGTGGTTCCACCTACAACTGGTATTACAAAGCCACACCATTGGTTCCAGGTACCCTCACTGCCATAACTGATGGCTCCGGTAATTATAAGTTTGAGAATCTTCCCCAGGATATAATGCCATTTGCCGTATTCACAGCAGAGGCCACGGGTTATCAGAAATCCGATGGGAAGAAAGTGGAAGGTACAGTGGTGGATGGTTTCTATACCTTAGATTTTGCCCTCACCAAGAAGGCAGTGGCACCTGGGGTACAAGTTGGGTACTACAAGGAAGATTTTGAGACAGAGCTCACAGACAAGAAATGGGTCCTTGAGAACTCCAGTGCACAGGTGGGTTGGCAGGTCCTAAAAAACCCGGAGACAGTTTCAGTGGCATCGGCACTACTAAATCAGATTGCATATCCGGATAGACCCACAGTGGATGTGGAAGGTGAGGTTGTCTCAGGGCAGGGCCTATCATGCCAGGAATATTCAAACTGGCCTGTGGAAGAAACACCATCCCCGGGAATCCTGGCACCAAAAAATGTGGGTGCGTATTCTGGTCAGGCAGGTATGGGAGGAATCATTGTTTGGTGGGAACCTGTGCAAGGTGCAACATCTTACCTTGTAAGCGTCAATGATGGTCAGACAATAGTGACGGTGGAGGTCCAGAATTATGAGATTAATCTAAGTGGAACTATTACAGATATCTATAACCCACAAAAGACCCTCACCATCACCCAGGGGCCTACCTATCAGATAAAGGTGCGGGCAAAGGGGACCTTAGATGGAGAGACCGTGATCAGCCATTACTCTGACCTGGCATGCGCCACGACACTAGGCGAAGGGGTCTATGTGAGCTTTAAAGATGCAAGTAATACAACAAAGTATTTGCAGGTAATGCCCATTGATACCAATAATGACAGCAAGTTCGACCAGGTTCAGGTTTTCACAAATAAGATGCCCGATGCCCAGTACCATGTGGAGCTTGCCCAGGGTGAATCAGAGGTAAAGGTGGGGGCAAAGGTGATTGTGTCTTATCCTGATCCTAACAAGGGAGTAAGCCTGCTACCCGCATTTAGTGGCAGCCATGTATTGTGGTATGGGAGCAAGGAGACAGGCACAATAAGTGACCAGGATAGCAATACCAGTACAATTGAAAATAGCGGCACTGCAACATCCCCTGTGATTGACCTTACTTTGTTTGACAATGTCCTTGCCACAATGAATACCTGGTATGAGGTGGAATCTGTGGATGTGGCAGGTGGCCAATATGACCAGATGGAGATATATGTTGCAGTGTGGGATGATTCAAAGGCAGAGGGAGCACCTGTTACCTTGACATATGGGGGTTCCCAGGTGACTGTGGAAAACATGGTCTTTTATGAGGTGGCCAGTCTAAATCCCACTGTGGAACCACCTGGGATGCAGTATCCTCACATAAATTATAGCTCAGGGGGTGTAAATGCCCCTCCCACATGGGTGGTAAAGTCTTTGAATCTGTCCATGTATGCAGGGCAAAAGATAAAGTTAAGATTCTATTTCAATACAAAAGATAAGCAATATAATGGGTTCAGGGGTTGGACCTTAGACCTCCTTGAAATAGCGGACCAGGCCAGCAGCTTGCCATTGGTGCAACCTCTCTCTCAGGCACAGTACCTATCCGTGCCAGTGATTGAAAGGGGTGCATTACAAAGGTAAACACTGAGGGGGCCTATTTGGCCCCCTTTTAAATCTGTTTAAGTTCATGGGGTGCTAAGCACGCCTCTAAAAGTAGGGTCAGCTCTTAAAAAAGCACAATACAAAGTCATCTTTGGAAGATAGCGTAAAATCTTTTCTGCAAATTCCAAAAAGGGTATAAGTTGCAATGAGATAGAGTAACCCCTTAATGGGAGAAAGGAGAAGGTTATAGGTTATAAGAGAGGGTCTGTGGAAGAGGGCTTTGGAGATTATGAAAAAAGAAATGGAAAATTTTTTAGCCCATAGGGATTCAGTAATGGAAGTTACCCGGATAGGGGCAAGGATGATGTTTCAGATTGCCATAGAAGAAGAACTTAGGGCTTATCTTGGAAGAGACCTCTAATAGAGAGAGGGCAATGACGATAGACGTTACAGGACTGGATACAAGGCAAGGACGATAAAGATACCCTCAGGGTACATAATTATAGATATCCCCATAAGGCGACAAGATTCCAAGAACAAGCAAGGGCCTTCCTACGGTATGGGTGCCAGTTAAATCAGCTCAAATGTGTTGGACTTGCCGTGACAAAGGAGACAAAAAGGATCATCGTGGACATAAAGGCATTTAGATACAGGGGTTCAGCATAAAAGGATGAAGGAGAAAATCATTGAGGTTAGGGCATTTAAGAGAATGTGCAGAAAAGTATTTACGGCATCGTCAATTTTTAGATTGCATATTCCAAGAAGTTTAGGCCTTTAGTCTAAAAGGGAAATTTGCTACCTATGGCCCGTTAGAACCATGAGAGGTATGTCAAGGCCTTAACTTAGAGGCACGGGCCAAATTTAAATAACGGAAACTCAGATCCTAATGTGTGACTATGGTTGGCTTTATCATAATGACAAGCTCTCTACTATACTCCTGGGATGCCTCGTACCTGAATAGATTGCCAATGAGGGGAAGATGACCCAGTATAGGCACCCTATTTTCTCCTTTTAACTTTGCTTTGTCTATAAGACCACCCAATAGCAATGCCTCCCCCTGCCTCAACCTGGCCAGGGTAGCCATCTCCTTCAACTTTACCCTGGGTAACCCCACCTGGGTCCCCTCTTGCACGGCACCAAAGGTCCTGTATTCTATTGGTTCCCTGAGCTCTGAGGTGATAGGTGCTATGTATAGTATTACCTCTTTATCATCGATGATGTTAGCCGTCACTGCCACTCCAATACCAGAAAGGATGGAAGAGGTTGACACTGAATAGGTGACGGTCTGGGTCTGGGTATTGGAGGTTGTCTCCACTTTGTCTATAAACCTTATGTTTTCGCCAACAGTGAGGGTTGCACTTTGACCATTCATTAATGTAATTCTTGGACTTGACAAGACCCTTGACTCACCAAATTTTTGAAGAGCTCCCAGCACAATATTGAAGTCCACTGCCTTGATAGTGACTTGATTAATAATGTCTCGTTTAAAATAGAGTATGCCACCTTGACCTACTGTACCTGATAGTGTAGTTGATGCTAGGTTACTCCAATCAATACCCATCTTGCTAGACTCATCTAGAATCACCTCTATGATCTTTGCTTCAATTACAACCTGTTTGAACAATTCATTTTTGAGTTCATTTAAGTACTGTTCAACCTTTTCGTGAACACTGATGGGTGCTGTTAGGGTAATTATACCCAATGGTTTGTCTATAATAAAAAATGCCTCGGGGTGCTTTTTACCAACTATTTTTGTCAGATTATCTTCAACTGCCTTCCAAAAATCCAATGGTTCCTTAAACTTATTTACAACTTCCACTGCACCTTTCATTGTGCCTTTGGCTGTTTCTCCACCTCCTCCAAGGAGGTCACCGCCCAGGGATGTGCTGAACTCCTGGTGAAGCATAGGTACAGGGAGGTGATATTTCTTGGTGGTCATATACTGTACAATGATCTTTTCTTCAGCGACCTTATAGGTATAGTCGAAGGGGCTTAATATTTCCTTTAGCACTGTAAAAAAATCATCTTCTGGTGTTACGTTTACCTCCACAAGGACCTTCAGGTCCACATCCTTGGCAGCCTCAAGTCTATAGCCCTTTAGTGCAGTGAGCTCTTTCAAGACATTGAGCAACGGAACTTTCCCGTGTCTGGATACAATCTGTGCACCCACAGGCATACGCACTTTTTTGGGCATGTCTATAAGTTGTTGAGGCAGTATATAGTCCATGAATTGATTTAGCTGCCTTTCATAGCCAGCCTTTTGACCCTCTAACATAGGAGGCTTTGGTGATGCAGCAGGCCTTTCAGTGGGATTTGGAGTTACACAGCCTAGCAGAGTTATGTTAAGTGCAAGTATAATAAGGTATTTAAGCTTAGGCTTCATTGCTTACCCCTTTCCTGGCATGTGGTATTTAATTTTTGTTCTACAAGGTCAATGGCATTGTCTTTATTGAGGAGGCCGGAGAAATATAATTCCTTATACTTTTTGCAAGCACCAGGGATATCACCCAGTGACTCCAGGATAGTGCCCAGTTCAAGGGAGATCTGGGCATCAAGGCCATATTCCTTTTCGTAGAGCTCACAGATACTAAGGGCCTCTTTTAATTTCCCCTGTTTCCTTAAAAATATTGTATAGTTGAGGAGGACAACTTTATCAGGAGGCCTATTATCCAATGCCATACTAAAATATAGGTTTGCTTCGGCATCTTTTTCCAGTATGGCAGAAGAGATGGCTGCAATTAGGACTGCATTGCTATCATTGGGATCAAGGGTCATAAGCTCCTTGCTATAGTGATAGGCCTTTCCTGGAACGCCTGATCTCAGATACATGTGGGCTAACTTGGCCAAGACCCAGGTTTCCTTCCCCAGGCGCCCCTGCTTATCCTTTAGGAGGAGATAGGCCCTCTCATATTTCTCCAGGGCTAAACTGTGTTTTCCCTCTTGTTCCAGGTTCTGGGCTTCATATAAGATGCTGGCCAGCTTGCTTTCCAGCTCCCTTTCTTTTGTAGCCTCTGAAAATGCCCTGAGTGTACCCCTGGAAAGGGGCCTTACTACTAAAATCCCTTCACCCTTGGCAGTATCTATGGGCCTTACCACAATGGTGCCGTCTCTTTCCTCTCTGGTAAGGCCATTTGCCTCCAGGATCATATCAAGGGCCTGATCCCAGGGAACATCCTTAAGGGATAAGGTGACCTCGCCTTTTACAGTCTCCTCCGCAATGATGTTCTTGCCACTTATTTCAGAAAACAACCTAAGTATGTTGTGGATATCGGTCTTGTAAAAATCCATTGTGATCCGTTCGCCTTTATAAATACTGGGTAGCTTAGGGGACTTAACCACGATTTCCTCTTCATGGGCTGGCCTTTGCCTTTGCTGAGGTACAGGTGAAGTGGTATAACAGATAAGGTCAAGCCTCCCTTCACCTTCCTCCAGTCTATATTTGAAGATCCGTTTGGGGTTTGATGAAAATAGGGCCACCCTCAATCCATCTCCCCATTCTTTTAATTCCACCTTATTTACCACATCCCCTCTTAAGGTCATGGTAGGCTTTATGTCAGGTGCCTTGGAGGTGCTGGAAAAGTCAAGGATGAATCTAGATGGATTGGTCATTGTATAGGCCCTGTACGGACCAAGATCTCCCTCCAGTCTTATCACAACCTGGCCAGGGCCTTCTGAAAGGGCGGTGATCTTACCCAATTGCCCTGCAAAGGCATATCCAAAGTACAGAAAAACCCAAACCAAAGACAAGAACATGTATCTTATAACCATGGGTGCCCCCTTTTTGTTATCCACCCGGCCTTATGGTCCTGTGAAGGTCTTCCACAAGTCGGTCCACTGCATGATCAAGGGCATTTTGCATCAAATAGTCGGGGTCTGTGGGACCGAATACGCTCTCAGGTTGTGCCTCCACCTGGATCCTATTTGCCCACAAGACCTCCCCTGAATAGGGGTCTTGAAGTATCATTTGGATATGTACAACACCTTTTTTCACTGAGCCTGTTTTTTGCGTAAAGGCACCAAGTGTTCCAGTGCCCCCTATCCATGCCCATTTGTTCAGGTCTTGAATATCAGTCCTCTTGGCCAGTTCATACTTTTCAGGGTCAAGGGGTACGTTCTTCTGGGACAGTAAAGATCCGGCCATAACCCCTAATGCCCCACGGCTGAACATCTCATATTTTTCAGATTCTGCTATTCCAAAGATCAACCTTGAGCCAAGCTTAAAGGAAAAAGGCAATATACCAATCTGATAAGGGTTAGTGGTATCTTCATATCCAGGACCCATGGCCAATACCCTACCCCTTAACACATATTTGGCCTTAAAGTGCCTTGCAAGCTCCCTAATAGTCCTCTGATCCAGAGGTCGAAACTCCTCTGTTTGCATTGGGATATCAGATCTAAAGGCATCTGAGATAAAGGCCTTCATCTCCTTTGAGTAGTCAGATATGAGCCTCTCGTCATAAGGTTGTATCTGTTTTATGGCTTTGATGATTCCTTTTTCCACCAGCTTTAAAACAACATCTTCATAAACAGGAGTGTTGTATCCGTATCTTAAAAGGGTTGTCTGGATACTGTCTTGTAAGATTATTGTCCTTTTTCCCAATGAGCTAAAGCCATCTTGGGTGTAATCAGAAAAGGGTATCACAAGGATTTTGTCTCCACTGGATGGCATAGTTGGTATGGATGGCGGCAGCTTTTCCACTATCATTGCTCTACACCCCAAAAGAACAAGACCCAAAACAAGAATTATCGTAAATCTCTTCATCTCCACCTCCATCAAAGGCAGTAAGTTTATTTCATATTCAAAACAAATATTATCATTGTTTTTTTCTTTCGGTTCCAGTATCAATGCTTATTTCAATTTCCTCATAATCCAAAGATGGTCGAGAAGAAGGGGATCTAATTATCATCCTTCGAATTTTTTCAATACCCATGGGAGTGTTCCTATCTTCATATACCAATTTTGCCACTATAGCCCCTTGCTTGCCCACCCTCATGCCTTCCCTTAAAAATATGGCCTTCCCATCAGGAACAGTGACTATGGCCAATATTTCATTGCCTTTTTTTACCATTCCAGACAATCTAATTTCACTTATATCATAACCCCCAAGGGCAACAGGGGCCTTTGACTCTTCTATGATGCCCTGAGCTGAACTCCCTGCTATTACCCCAAAAGAAGGGGCCCTTTTTTTTGAAAAGGGAAGAAAGGGATCTGCCTTGCCAACCCCCTGAAATTCATAGGGCAGGGCGCTGGGGCTGATGTCCTTGGATTCTGATGGGATAGTCTGGGCATATAAGGATAAGCAGAATAAGCTCAGCATCAAGGCTATTGTCATCGCACTATTTAGAAGTAGCTTCATGACCCTTTAACCAAAAAGTAGTGGCCTTTAGCCTGCAGACAATATGATAGTTTGGCTGTAGTTGGTGGCTCATATCTATATCACTGGCAACCACTAGCCTTTCCATGAAAGTAATCTTGCTCAAGAATCTGGCTATTGCGTGGAAATCCCCCCTAACCTCTATGGAAACAGGGCTTTCCACATATTCACCCTTGTCTAACTCCTGCGCAGGGGTAAACAAATGGAACTTCAAATTCTCTTCCTCAGCGAGCCTTGTTATCTCTTTTAATAGATCAGGTATTTCTCTTGATTCTGGCAGGACTTTGGAGATCTTGGAAAGCCTTGCCTCTGCCTCAACTAATTTTGCTTCAAAGTCCTTAAGTTTTGCTGCTTTTTGCTTTGCGTCTTGAAGACTCTTATCAAGTTGTTCGATCTCACTTTTTATTTGTTTTATTGCCTCCTGTTTTGGAAGGATTAAAAAGTAAAATAAGGCACCTGCTAACAATATATTAGATCCAATAAATATTAATAACCTGACCTTTTTGCTAATCTTGGCAATACTCTCACTTAGGCGTTCAGGTAAAATATTCATTTTTTTGCCGCAGGTTTAGTGGCTGGTTTTGGTTCGACTGGTTTGTAAATGGTCTCACAAACTAAGCCAAAGTCAACGACTTCTTCATTGGTATTAGGTAGCTTAGTAAGTGTTGTGCCCTTTAACATTACATTCTTTATGTCTGGCTGTGAATTCAAAAATACCATAAAGGTTGCTACAGTTTCATTATCTTTTGCTGTGCCATCTAAACTTATTATCCCTTTTGCTTCTGTTATCCTTTTGAGAAAAGCCTTCTGAGTAGGAATAGCGTTTGTTATTTGGTCAATCAGTCTTATTATTGAACTTCTGTTCATTGATAAGTTGTTAATAAGACTAATTCTTTTTTGTACGTTTGTTAGTTTTGTTTGAATGTTAGCTATTTTTTTTGAAATATCTTTATATTTTTCAAGCAATTTTTGTTTTTCATCCTTTTCTTTAAGCAAAATATTATGTTGAGAATTCAATTGGTAATAATAGAAAAACATTCCGGAACCTACAAATATCATGCTAAATATAAACACTAATACCTGCTTTGAGATGTCTTCTTTCTTCTTTATTGCCCTTGTTGGAAGGAGGTTTATCCTGATCATTTGTCACCAGCCATCCTCAGTGCCAGACCAATTACTTCCACAGCTTCAGGGCCATAGTAGCTTAGGTATTTTTCGTCAAATTCTTTTGTATCTATTAAGAGGCCCTGGAATGGGTTTACAATTTCAACCAGGATCCCTGTTTCATAGCTGATGGTGTCTTTAAGCCCTGGGAGCTTTGAGGTACCTCCTACCATATATAGCTTGGAGACAGGGATCTCTGGGTGTGTAGCCCTAAAGTACTCAATGGCTTTCCCCACCTCCTCTGTCCATTCTGAGACGTATTGTTTGAAAAGCTCCCTCACTGTCTTTTCTTTCTTCTCTGGAATGGGTCTACCACCTAATTTTAGTTCCTCTGCTTCCAGATAATCCAGAGATAGATTTGCCATCAAGGCCTTTGTAAGCTGTTCACCACCTATTGGGCTATCCCTGGTGAAGATGGGTATGCCTTTCTGGACTATGTTAATGGAGGTGGTGGATGCCCCTATGGATGCTATACCATAGGTCTCGGGCAGTTCAGGTACTATGGCCTCTATGGCGTTCTGTATAGCCAGAATGGCCACATCCATGATTATTGGGTTTAGATCTGCCTTCTCAAATAATTCCACGTATGAATTAACTATGGCCTTGTTTGCCGCAACCAGGACTATGTCCAAAGAATCAAGCTTTTGCTCGGGTTTGAGGGTTTCTCTATCAATGAGGGGGAAGTCGTAATCCAAATACACCTCGTTGAGATCGTAGGGGATATGTTGCTCTGCTTCTGATTGAATCTCACCTTGGATCTCTTTAAGGCTCTTTGAGGTAACAGTAAATGTCTTAAGTATTACTGAGGCGCCAGAAATGGCAGTCACTATATTTTTGTTCTTAATCTTTAGGTTATCAAAAACCTTTGCTAATACATGGGATATGGACCCAGGATCTTTTATTACTCCTTCTGAAATAGAATCAGGAGGCAATATGCCCATACCAAAATTTTTTAGGCGCAGCCCATTCTTTCCGGTCTCCAACTCTGCTACCTTGACGGAGTAGGACCCTAAATCAACCCCAACAAGTTGACTTTTTTTGGGCTTAAACATTAATTACCCTTTTATGCCTTCCAATGATCCAAGTGTAAATATAAAAACCTTGCAATTTTATTTGTCAACAAAAATTTATTAACCTTTCACGGCAAGTTTTATTTTTATTTCATGTATGGGGCTTTTTTTATTTCATTTTTCTTTTAAGTTACGCTTCAAGGATGGAGTTCAGTATATGGATAAACACTGAGTTCAATCCCTTTTACCTCAGCTATTGGAGAACCTCAGAAGACAATGGCCTTGTGTTTTTGGAAAAGGCAAGGCAGGTCTCAAATGATATACCTAAAGGGAACCTGATAGCTGGCCACAGGCTGCCATAATATCAGCCCCTTTACTTTTTCTAACAATAGCAGTTAATGAATGCTTAAATAGGATCTCTTGAAACCTATCCACGGATTCATTATCTGGTCTCTGAAAACTGCAACCGGGGAACTCGTTAAAGGGTATGAGATTGACCTTGGAAGGTATCCCCTTTATCCTTTCGCAGAGTTCAAGGGCCAATTGAGGGCTATCATTTATTCCCCTTATAAGTACATACTCGAAGGTTATACGTCTGCCATTGGGCAGGGGGAAACCTTTTAAGATCTCTATCAAGGACCTCAAAGGGTATTTCTTGTTTATAGGCATTAGTCTTGATCTAATCTCATCATTGGGGGCGTTTAGGGAGACAGCCAAGTTCACTTTAAAATCATTGCCAAGTTTCCCTATAAAGGGCACAACCCCAGCAGTGGAAACGGTTACCTTACGGTGGGAAAAGGCCAGGCCATCTTGGTCTAGGATTATCTTTAGGGCCTTGGATAAATGTCTGTAATTCATGAGGGGTTCACCCATGCCCATAAAGACAATGTTTGTAATGGGTATATCTTCCTTTAGGGCCCTCTTTGATTCCAGGATCTGGTCCAGGATCTCCCATGGCCACAGGTTTCTGATGAAGCCTAATCTTGCAGTATTACAGAAGGCACAGCCCATTGCACAGCCCACCTGGGTGGAGACGCAAAGGGTGTAGTGATCCTTTTCCGGGATTAGAACGGTTTCAATAACCCTGTTATCATAAAGGCTGAAGGCATATTTTGTGGTCCCGTCCTCTGCCTTGAGGGCCTTTATCATGGTAAGTGTTGAAAAGGCCACCCTGTTAGAAAGTCCTTTCCTAAAATCCTTTGGGAGGTTCTCCATCTCCTCAAAGGACCTAACATTCTTTTTATAGAGCCAGTGCCTTATCTGGCTGGCCCTGAAAGGCCTTTCCCCCATCTCCTGGACGAGGAGAAGGAGCTCCTCCTGTGTCAGCCCACTTATCCCTATTACCTTATCTGTCCCATTATCTTGAGATGGTCCTTGGATCGGGGCAGAGGGTTCTAAGCCTTGCAAGCTCCCAGGTGTATTCATACAGGTGTAACCCCTTTGAGGAGGCAATTATCTCTCCATCTTCAACGCCTATCTCATGGGCCATGTATTCCTTTAAGAGTTGAATCGCTCCTAGATTGGCGGGAAAGCCATTCCATAGGTCCCATGACCTGAAATAAAGGATAAAATGTAATCTCCCATCCCTTATCCTGGTATCGATTCCCCTTAAACAAGGAGGATCCTTCATGTATATGCAGGAAGGCTCACCAACAGTCATATATGCCTGATTTGTGTTATGTCCATCTTCCTTATACATGCGAATCACTTCCTTTATCTGGGCCTCCAGATAATACCCATAGGTATATTCTTCTTCTGGTTTCTTTATGGAGGTCATTAGGTATGGGAGGTATTCTTCTAAGTAATTCTCTGAAACCGGGTTGGGTATTCCAAGTTGTGGTGGAATGTCTGGGACCAGGGGCCTTGTACCTGGGTATTTTATGTGAATGGTTATGTAGTCAAACTCTAACCTCCTCTGACCTTGGTAACTCCCTCTTTCAATCACATACTCCCTCCCCACTTCCAAGATCCTATAAACACACTGAAACCATGCATCTGGTAGGTCCCTGGCTGAAATAAATTCAAGCCTCAAAGGATTACCTCCTATGGTCTATCTAATTCTTCCCAGGCCCGTTGACAGAGATTGGTCACCTGGCTCAACAGCATTGTGAGGTGGTATTGACATTCATTGGTAAGACCTGAATTCAACATTACCACTGCCTTGTCCAGGCTTTTTTTCATCTCCATCCAACTTTGGGATGGGATCATCTGTTGCCCTAAGTATACCTCCCTTTCCAACATGGAGAGGAACCTACCCAAGATATCCCTAAACAAATGCTGTTGTTCACTTTTCAGGCTATCCCCAATGGGTATGAGTTGTTGTACCCAAATAGTACCTGTTTTTAATTTCTCCCCCAGCATAAGGGCGACAACGGCATCTTTGTTTTTGGTAGTTTTACTTTCCATAGTATTCCTTATAGATTGGATCTGCTTCTCTTAGTTCCCTTCTCATGACCTTACCCACTAGGGTCTTGGGTAGCATGTCCCGAAATTCTATGTATTTGGGCACCTTGTAGTGAGTCATGTTCTCCTTGCACCAGTTTCTCAATCCTTCCTCTGAGATTTTTCCTTTGTAACCATCCTTTAGGACCACCCATACCTTTATGGCCTCGCCCAGCTCTTTGTCAGGCAGGCCAGCTGCTGCCACTTCCAGGACTGCCTCGTGCCTGCCCACAAGCTCCTCTATCTCCTTGGGGAATACAGAGTATCCCTTAACTTTTATAAGCTGCTTTTTCCTGTCGTTTATTACAACCCGGCCAAACTCGTCCATGTAGCCTATGTCACCTGTATAAAGCCATCTCTTACCTTCAAATTCCCTAATGGTCTCCATGGTCTCTTTGGGTTGGTTCAAATAGCCCACCATTACCTGGGGACCTGCTACCACCAACTCGCCCTGTTCCCCAACCTCCATATCCCTGGTGCCTGTTTCTATGTCCATTATTCTCCACTCTGTCCCTGGAAAGGGCAGTCCTATGGTCCCCGAGGTAGAAAAGTCAGTGAGTGGGCCTGAGGACACCACAGGAGAGGCCTCACTTAGACCATAGCCTTCCACAAGAACTGCGTTGGTGGCCTTCTCAAAACGTTCCTTTACGGGTTGGTGCAGCGGACCTGCACCTGATATACAGGCCCTTATCTTCTTTTCTATGGGGTACTTATGGAGATCAGGAAAGTCAGCGATCCTTTGAAACAGGACTTCTGCACCACAGTACATGGTCTTTTTGTCAGGGGCTATCTCACAGATTGTCCTAAGCAATTCCTCTGTCTCTGGTGGTTTGGGGAAAAGCATCATCCACATACCTGACTTGATAGCTGTGTTCATAACAGTGGTCATTCCAAAGGAATGAAAGAGGGGAAGCACTCCCACGGTACAATATCCATGACCACCCATCCACATCCACAGGTCACACTGGATGGCATTGGAGACACAATTGAAATGGGAGAGAACTGCTGCCTTGGGCACCCCGGTTGTGCCTCCTGTCATTATGTATGTGGCAGGGTCTTCATGGGTGATCTTCACCTGGGGAGGGGCATGGCCTTCTTTTATGATGTGGAGGAACTTTATGGCCTCTTTGGGTACCTTACCACTGGGTATCTTTTTGATAAGTTTCCCCAGCCATTTCTTGAAGGGGGAGATATTCACCAGATCCACTATGTTAGTCACAATCAGGTTCTTTATGGGATACTGCCCTGCTATGGATTCGATGAGGGTTGGATATAAACTGTCCAGGGCGATCACTGCCTTTACTCCTGTCACCTCAAACTGGTGGAGGACCTCTGCAGGCTTATATGTGGGATTTACCCCTGTGACAACCAGACCAAGCCTTGCACAGGCATAAAAACTGATTACGTATTGAAATGAGTTGGGCAAGACAAGGGCCACCACATCTCCTTTTTTCAAGCCCATCCTGGCAAGGCCCCCTGCCAAGGCATTCACATTCCTTTCCAGCTCATTAAAGGTCATAAATGTGCCCAAAAACCACATGGCAGGGGAATTCCCATAATCTTTAACTGCCTGAGAGAGCATGTCTGAAAGAGTTATGTTGGGAAATATATAGTTCTTTGGCACCTGCTCTGGCCAACCTGCCTCTGGCCTAAACCAAGGTTTTCTCTCATCAACATAAAATGGATTCCCCATGGATATCCCTCGAAGTGAAGTTTAGTTATCATATACCCATGAATGCAATTCAAACAAGGGGAAATAGCTTCTATTAAGTATCTTTTTGCCGGTGATAAAATGAAGCCTAATAGCATAACCTTCAATTAGGCTAGAATACCCTATAACCAAGGCAAGGGGCAATGGTGGTGATGGAGTTTTATTTGCAAACAAGAAAGAGGCAAGGCCCTGGTGTTCTTGGTGCGGGGAAGGCCTTTTTATGTGTTTTTTAGGCCAAAGGATTGGGGAACGGGAGCGTCAACTGTATCCTAATAGATAAATCTGGCCTCTTTATCTCTATAACTCAATTCCCCCTGCTTAGAAGTGGCTTACAGGCCCGCCACAGAGGATCACTTAAAGGCTCAAGACCTTCCCATAGACCTCCAAGCCCCTGATGCCTAGCCTAAGGACCTTACTTTTTTCACCCAAAAGACTCTTCGTGCTTTATTGTCAATTCAATTTCCATCAGCTGGCATACTGATATCTTGGTATTAAGATATTTATAAACTAGATTTCACAGTGGGAGTGCCCAAATAATACTTTACTCTTTTTTTGCTGCTTTAGACAAACTCTCTTCTCGTGAGCATTATGGGTAACCCTGCCAAGACCATCAGTATAAGATTTAAGATGGCATTGAAATGCACCGTGTAAAAGATGGAAAGCGATGTATCAAGAACAAACCAAACCAGCAATGCCAAGGCCAAACAATTCCAGGACCAGCGCTCTTTTCTTTTGAAAGGGTAGCAAGCAATGTAGATCAGGACAGTTCCCCAACCAGCGATGGTTGCGCCCCAGACTCCATAGACCCATTCCTGAAATAGTTTTGTAGCATCGTCAACGGTATTTGTGCCCCAGAATGCAGGGTTGATCTCGCGATTGAAGTACTCAAAAAGGAATGTCCCGTTGAAAAAGACCATACACAGGCCAAAGACAGAGACTGCTATGCCAAGCCCAACAAGCCATCTTTGCCAGAACAAAAAGCTTCCCATTGCCTGTCTCCTTTAGGTAAGTAGTTTGTCAGATTATTGAAATTAATTTTTTGTGTCAAAATTAAATCTACTAATGTTTCTAACTTTATACTGTAAATGCCTTTGTGAAGGGATAAAATAAGTCAATTGAGGAGCAGCTTTATCCTTCTTTATGCCTTCT
>FWWL01000463.1_pt1 | contig 43819 bp, 46 predicted proteins | sample 2228331 | NCBI WGS metagenome assembly FWWL01 (sample SAMEA103939775, study PRJEB20133) | metagenome | reverse complement strand
CCCCCATCTGTTTATCGTGGCTCGTGCCAACTATGAGGAGATCGGAAGAGCACACGTCTGAACCCATCACACTCTTTGCTTTTTATGTTTAGTATATTTTATTTTGCGTCCTTAAGTGCAATTTCAGCCAAAGCTTTGAAATCGTTGCTTGAAGCTGTTGCGCTGCTTACTGCATTTACAGCTGCTGCATCCTGGCTGCTAACAAGTGCTTTTTCAAGCTCTATCATAGCGTTTGCAAGGTTTACTTTTGTCTTATCTTCCATTGCTTTTATGTAGCCCTGATCTTCTGATTTTAACTTATTGTCTTTGTTTACATAGTCAAAATCAACGCTGGCGATTTTGCCATCTTTAACTTCGATTGCAATCTGACCCTTCCAGCCATAGTCGTCATATTTGTCCTGTGCTGCCTTGTATGAACCATCCTTAAGGCCAGCTGGTGCTGCAGGAGCAGGTTCAGCTGCAGGTGCTGCTGTAGGCGCTACGGTTGGTGCAGGTGTTGGTTCTGCTGCTGCAGGTGCGCTTGGACTACAAGCTGCAAGGCTCAGTACAAGTACAACTGCAAGAGCCAATGTAATTAGTTTTTTCATAGATAATTCCTCCAAATTTCATATATTCAGCTATAATAATACAAAATTGCTAGATGATTGTCAATCTGTAAAAAGGCGAAAAAGCTGGGCTTACGTTCTGTAAATGAGCTTGTAGATAAATTATCAACAAATAATGAATAATTTTATTAACTGCAATTATTACTTCTGAAAGTGTTTCATAATAGTAATAAGTATACTATTGGTACTTTCAAATAGTTGCTTTCTTTTCTTATCTCACTTTTACTATTTAACCTCATTGCAACTATAAACATATAAAAAGCAAAAAAGAGAGAAGGGTGGAGGTAACCACACTTCTCTCTTAAATTTGAATTCTAAGCTGCGTTCTTCTGTACTTTATTTGCACCCTTCAAGAATCTGCTCAAGGGTTTATAAACTAATAGTACTAAAAATGAGTTAGCCAAGGATTTAATCAGGTTAAATGGCAGGATTGCAGTGGGGAGCATCGCTACTACTGCATCATACGGAACTCCATAAAACTTGACTGTGAAAAAGAGGTTGCAGGGTATCATTATAAGTGTCATACATATTGAACCTGCTGCCAAAGCTGCAAAGGCACCCTTGATGGTGTGGAATCTTCTGTATATTGTACCTGATACCATGACGAAAGTACCAGTTGCTATAACGTGCATCACCAGACCTACCCAGCCTGCTGCAGCACTTACGGTAAAGGCTTGTATGGTTGATACGATAATAGTCATTACGAGTCCTGCCAAGGGACCATACATAAAGGCTGCTATCAGCATCGGGACATCTCCAGGCTCATACTCTAGAAATGGTGCTGATGGTATGATAGGGAACTTTACCAGCATTACCAGCACTATTGAAAGTGCAGAAAGCATAGCGATACGTACCAGTTTGTTTGTATTGTTATTCATAATCTAACCTCCGAAAATATAAAAATTCCCTGAAAAAAATCTCAGGGAATTCATCTTACTTAAAAAATGCATCTTCTTTCATCCAGACTTTACTGTCGGCCCCGGAATCTAACCAGGTCTGCTTTCGCTCGCGGGCTAACAGCTCTATGACTGCATTACCGCCGGTGGGGAATTACACCCCGCCCTGAAGATTATATTCAGTTTATGATTTTACTTTAACATAACATTATTCTAAAGTAAAGAAAATTTCTTTATTAATTCTGTTGAACACAGTAGAATCACAGCGGAATACCTATTCTGGATAAATACCTATGAGCAGGGAAATCTAAGATAAAGTAATGATTGAGGAGCGTTGGACATGGATAGAAAAGTCGTAAAAGAATTGAACGCATATTTAAAAGGCGAATATATGGCAATAAAAGCATATGAGAACTTTGTAGATAGAATTAAGGATCCGGCTATGAGGCTGGAGCTGCAAAAAATACAAAAGGATCATAAGCAGCATGCCTTTAAGGTGTCTGAGCGGATAAGAAGTCTCGGTGGCATCCCTGTAAAAGGCCCGGGTTGGATGGGAACAATGTCTGATATTAAGAATTTGCTGAAAAGAAACAGTAACGATACCACGTTTATTCTTAAGGATGCTGGAAAAGGAGAGTACAGAGGGATTCAGATGGCTGAGGAGGTAGTGAAGGGGGACTTGGATGCAGAAAGCCTCAAGCTTATAAAGGGTTTGCTTGAGGAAGACCGGAGCCATGTAGGAAGGTTGAGCGGTTTCATACATTGATAAAGAAAAGTCGCATTATAGCGACTTTTCTTTATTTGCAGCATCAGCATATTCTTGCTGTATTGTTTCCATGAGCTCATGGACAGATACTATTTTATCTGTTCTGTAAGCATTTTCTCCTGCAAAGGCAAAACCGTTTTCAAGGTTGCCTTTTTGTGCATTTGTCAATGCTAGGGCGATGCAATAGGGACTATTCTTATAATCGCATGTGACAATGCAATGATATGGGCATTTGAATGGTTTATTAGCACCTCTTGAAATATCATCAGTAAAGGCATTTCTGATTGCTCTTCCCGGCATGCCTACAGGGCTCTTAATTATTGTCACATCTTCTTTTTTTGAGTTGATGTATGTATTCTTAAAATCTATAGAAGCATCACATTCTTCAGTTGTAACAAAGCGTGTCGCCATTTGAACACCGGAAGCGCCAAGCTGTATAAACTTATAGATGTCTTCGCCAGAATAAATGCCTCCGCCTGCTATAACAGGAATCGGTCTGCCTGCTTTATCTTCGAAGGGTTTTATCTCGTTAATAACTTCAGGAATAATTTTTTCCAGAGAGTACTCGGGATTGTTTATTTGGTCTTCTTTGAAACCTAAATGCCCGCCGGCTTTTGGACCTTCCACAACTATAGCATCTGGAAGATAGTTGTATTTATCCAGCCATTTCTTGCATATAACACTAGCTGCACGTGCTGAAGATACAATAGGAACCAGCTTGGTTTCATACTTTCCCTCCAAATACTGCGGGAGATTAAGAGGAAGACCTGCACCGGAAAAAATTACATCTATACCTTCTTCAATAGAAGCCTTCACAAACTCTGCATAGTTAGTCAAAGCCACCATTATATTCACACCGATGATGCCTTTTGTTTTCTCTCGTGCTTTTCTTATTTCACTTTTCAGCCTTTCAAGGTTTGCCTCCAGAAACTTTGTAGAGAAATCGTAGTCCAGCATACCGATACCAGCTGCTGCGATAACGCCTACGCCACCTTCGTTTGCTACAGCTGCTGCAAGACCGGACAGTGATATTCCAACTCCCATGCCTCCCTGTATAATAGGCAGCCTAGCCGTCAGATCACCTATCTTTAATTCCCTTAGTCCATTGATGTTCATAAAAACCTCCCAATTATGTATAATCTTTAGCTTATATTGCACATTATTGCCTTTTATTGTAGTATACCATAACTGAATGCTTGTGAATATTGAAGTTTTATTAATTTAGTGGTTAAATAGTTCTATTAGATATATAAATTTGAGTATAATTGATAGCTTTATTAGTTTATATTTTTTTTAGGGGGTTATACAGTGGGGTTAGATAGGAGATTGAACATGTATTCAGGCCTTCCAAGGTCAATATATGTGCTTTTTTTCGTTAGAATAATAAATGCCATGGGCAACTTCGTCTATCCATTTCTTACATTCTTTCTGACTGAGAGATTAGGTTTCAGTGCAGAAGCTGCCGGGGAGTTTTTCTTGCTGAGTGCGGTCTTTCAAATGGCAGGCTCTATAGCGGGGGGCAAGCTTACTGACCACATCGGGAGAAAGAAGCTGCTTCTGAGCTTTCTGGGACTGTCGGCTTTATGCTTTTTTCCATGCCCCTTTTTAGGAAGCTCGATACTTATACCTGTCTTTCTCATATTGTCAGGAATGTTTGCAGGTGCGGCACAACCGGTAAGCTCTGCAATGTTAACAGACCTAACAAACAAGGAGAACAGAAGCCAGGCATTCTCGCTGCTTTACATGGGTACAAATATAGGCTTTTCCATAGGGCCTATGATAGCAGGATTTTTATATAAGAATCATACAAGTTGGATTTTTTATGGAAATGCTTTTGCGGTAGTGATATCTTTAGTGCTAATTCTGCTTTTCATCGGGGAGACAATGCCTAAGGCAGAGGACCTGGAGCAGGAGGAAGCAGAAGGGGATGATGAGGCTGCAGAGAAGGGAAGTGCATGGGAAGCCTTTAAGAAAAGGCCTGTACTCATGCTTTTCAGTTTAGGCAGGCTTGTCAATCAGTTGGTTTATTCATGCATAGGGTTTGCAATACCTCTGCAGCTTGCAAAAATCTTCGGAAGTAGTTTGGGACCTAGATATTTCGGTATAATAATGTCTTTTACAGGTCTTGTGGTCATATCCTTCACAGTACCTGCAACTAAGCTGACAATAAGGCTGAAACCGCTTATAAACATGGCCATTGCAGGTTTTTTCTATGCTGTGGGTTTTGGCATGATTGGGTTTATAGGCACATTGCCGTTATTCCTATTGTCTGCATTTATTTTTACTGTTGGAGAGGTATTGGAGGCAACAAACGCAGGGGTATATATAGCCAACCATTCCCCTATAACCCACAGGGGAAGATTCAATGCACTCATTACGATGATAATGGGTATAGGCAACGCATTAGGCCCATACCTTTTTGGTAAGTACATAACTGCCTTCGGTTTGTTCGAGCTGTGGATTCTGTGCTTCTCACTTACATTTGCATCAGGGCTTTTTATGCTCTGGCTGAGATACTATGAAAGAAGCAGAGAAATAAGGTTGCTCGAGCAGAACGAGAACCAGTCATGGCAAGCATAGTGACACTTTAGGCTTTATCTGATCCCTTGGTCAGGTAAAGCCTTTTCTATAGGGTCACAGCATGTACAACCCACATAAGATGTATTAGAAAAGCTGACAAGCATTACTAATATATTGGAGGGTGTGTACATGATTAGTATAATCGTAGATAGCTCCAGTGACCTGCAGCCGGAGCTTATGGACGAGTACAATATAAAGCTTCTGTCCCATAGGATTTACTTGCGGGATACAGAGTATTACGACAAAGTGACGATAAGTGCTGAAGAGGTCTATGAGGCTATGAGCGACGGCATTATCCCAATGACTTCATTGCCAAGGCCCATTGATATTCAAGAGTTATTCAAGCAATGCTGCTTGGAAGGGAATGACTTCATATATGTAGCTTTGTCCTCTAAACTGTCGGGAACATATCAATTGGCTGTGTCCATAATGCAAGAGCTGCAAGAGCAATATCAAGGAATAAGAATGGTGGTTATCGATTCAAAGAGCGGCTCAACTGCTGCCGGACTTATTGCTCTGCAAGCAGCGAAGCTAGCCAGGTCCGGGATAGACTTCGATACTATAGTTGCGCAAATATACGTACTGGCAGAACATGTGGAACATATTTTCATGGTAGCGGATTTACACTGGCTCATCAGAGGCGGGAGATTAACCAAAACTGAGGGTATGATCGGGAGTATACTCAATATTAAGCCTATTCTGCATGTCAATGACGGGGCTGTAGAACTGCTGCAAAAGATCAGGGGAAGGAAAAGAGCCCTGCTGGCTATTGTTGATATAATGGAGGAGAGAATTGGAGGTTTTAAAGATCAGACAATAGGTATAAGCCATGGGGGGGACTTGGCTCTGGCAGACGAGCTGAAGGATATGATTATAAGAAGAATTGGAAATAATGACATTATGATAAATAAAATCGGAGCTACATTAACCAGTCACCTGGGTATCGGGGGAGTAGGGGTCTTCTTTTTCAATAAAGTGCCTGATTTATATATGTAACAAAACAATATGCAAGTTTTGAAGGTATTGAATAATAAATCTAGAATAAAATAATTAATGATAAACTGGAAAATTATGTTTAAGAAGCAATGCTTGAAAGGTCGGTGAAAATGAGCAAGGTTGTTGTTCAGGAATGTGAAAATTATGATATTGGGCGGGTAGTGAAGAAAATAAATAGCGGAATAGAAATACTGGGGGGCTGGGGTAAATTCCTACATGAGGGAATGACGGTGCTTATCAAAGTGAACCTTATAGGGCCAAAATCCTCAGACACTGCGGCTGTGACCCATTCTGAATTTGTCCGGGCCTTAACGAAAATACTAATAAGCAAAGGCTGCACCGTATGGATAGGAGACAGCTCGGGTGGTGCAATTGCTGGAATAGCACCCACAGCAGCAAGCTTTGAGGTATCGGGATTAGCAAAGGTTGCGAGGGAAGAAGGAGCGGAGATTAAGAATTTTGACAGAGAAGGAGCAGTAAAGGTAGATAAAACTGATGGGGCACTGGGGGATATGTACCTTGCAAAACCCTTGTTTGAAGCGGACTTTATAATTAATACCCCTAAGCTAAAGACACATACAGCAGGCATATACACAGGAGCGGTCAAGAATCTGTTCGGATGTGTGCCGGGTCTTAGGAAAGCGGGCTACCACAAGGCTGCACCAAATCCGAAGGATTTTGGACAGATAATTGTGGATATTAATGAAGCCATAGTGCCGGGTATTCATATAATGGACGGAATAACAGCTATGGAAGGTGAAGGACCTACGGCGGGAGAAGTATATGCAGCAAAAAAGATATTGATAAGTACAGATCCCCTGGCATTGGATACAGTCGCAATGAAAATGATAGGCTTGGATATAGCGGATATCCCTATCTACGATGCTGCAAGGGAAAGAAATCTAGGGGAATACCATTTGGAAGATATAGAATTGGCGGGTGACTATAATGTGCTGCCAAAGCTTGCAGGCTTCAAGCTGCCTAAACGATTTGGCAGTACTAAGAAGCAGAATTATGGCGCTCTCATTAAGGTGATTGACTTTTTGCGGGCAAGACCAAGGATAGATAGGAAGTTATGCAAGGGCTGCAATATTTGCGTTGAGAGCTGCCCTGTGCAGGCTATTGATAAGCAGTCAAAAGCAATAAATTATAAAACATGTATTGAATGCATGTGCTGTCATGAATTGTGCATGCACAAGGCGGTGAAGCTGAAAAAGGATAATCCTGTTGCGGGAGCTATGATAAAGCTTATGGGTAGTAAATATAAATAAGATAAAGAAAAATGAACACTTTGACACTTGAAGAAATATAATGATATTGAACGCACAAAAAAGTATTCCGCTGGTGTATAGTGCGAATTCAATAACAGTCAAGGTAGTGTATTTGCAAAATAGGGTTGAACATATATGGAAATTTTGCAAAACACTTATGGACTATTTTTATTTTCGAGGTGTTAATAGTGAAAATACATGTTGTAAGAGCTGGAGAAACCCTTTGGCGAATATCCAACCTTTATAAAATATCTATTCAGGAGATAGCAAGTGCAAACAGCCTGGATAATCCTAATGTTCTGGTAATAGGACAGGCATTAGTGATTCCGACAGTCGATGACGTTCATATTGTAAAACCCGGAGAAACCCTATGGATTATTGCCAGACGGTATGGAGTATCATTGCGTGAACTAATTAATGAGAATGAGCTTACAAACCCAGATCTGGTCTTTCCCGGCACTACCTTGAGAATCCCAAAACCAAGCATAGAGATAAATGGATATCTGACACCTACAGATTCGACAGGTGAAGCAATACTTAGGGGTACTGGGGATGACCTGACCTATGTGAGTATATTCAGCTATATAGTTCGTGCAGATGGAAGTTTGTCTACAAAGGACGACGAGTTGGTATTGCAAGCTGCAAAAGAAAAGAGAGTGGTTCCTCTTATGTCAATAACAAACTTTGCCGGTGGTCTATTCAGCAAGGAGCTTGCTCATGAAGTGCTGTCCAGTGGTGAGGTGCAGGAGACTCTTTTGACAAATATCGTTAATATAATGAAGGAAAAGGGCTTTGGAGGACTAAATATAGATTTTGAGTATATCCTTCAAACTGACAGGGAATCGTACAACAGCTTTCTGGTGAAAGCAGCAGAAAGGATGCGTGCAAACGGCTACTCAATATCTACAGCGCTGGCTCCAAAATACTCTGCCGGGATGACAGAACTGCTTTATGAAGCTCATGATTACCCCGTACATGGTCAAGTAGCGGACTTTGTAGTTATTATGACTTATGAATGGGGATGGTCCGGAGGACCTCCATGGGCAATATCCCCGATTAATGAGGTAAGAAGGATTCTTGATTATGCTGTAACAGTAATACCAAGAAACAAGATATTGATGGGAATTCCGCTATATGCTTATGATTGGAAGCTTCCCTATGTAAAGGGAACCACTATAGCTGAGATATTCACACCTGACGAAGCAGTTACGCGTGCAGCTAAGTATGGGGTTGCGATACAGTATAATGAGCTTTACAAATCGCCATTCTACCGCTATAAGGATGAGCGCGGCGCTGAACATGAGGTATGGTTTGAGGATGTCAGAAGCTATCAAGTGAAGTACGATACTATTAAAGAGTATGGCCTTAGAGGTGCAAGCTACTGGGAGCTGAATTTAAAATCTACCCAGAACTGGCATGCACTGTTGAGCAGGTTCAGAGTTAAAAAATTAATATAATGCACATTGTTGATAGATACAACCGGGAAAATTCCGGTTGTATTTTTATATATATTGTTTACTTTTACCAGGAAATGAAATATAATATATTTGAGAGTGTTAAAAAAATAACAATGTTGATTTTTAGGAGTGTGTGGTTATGAAAATTAGCGAAGCCAAGCAGTGTATTAAGGAGTTATACTTGAATACTGAAGGTGTTTCTGCGCTAATAAGCGAGAGAGGTGTGGGTAAAACCTCTGCATATCAGCAATGTGCAGTTGAGTTAGGGATAGATTATATGGGCCTGTATGCCGCTGCGTTAGAAGGTCCGGACTTTATGGGTCTGCCAGATAAGGATAGGGAGAAGGGTATAACAAGGTATCTTGCTCCTCAGTTTCTTCCTACTGTGCAGGCAGTTAAGGAGGGACTGTTCGCAGCAAAGGGGATATTGGTATTAGAAGAGATAAACCGTGTGCCAAGTGATACCACCTCGGTGTTGTATCCTTTACTGCTGGAAAGGAAAATAAATGGTCATAGCTTGGCACCAGGCTGGAGGATAGGGGTCACAATGAACCCGGACACGATGAATTATTCTGTAAGCTCACTGGATGATGCTATGCTGGATAGATTCATATCCATTGAGATTACTGCAGATTTGGAGGATTATATTGAATATTCAATAATAAATCATCCTAATGATAACGTGCTTTCCTTTCTTCAGGCATGTCCGGATATGCTTCTGGTTGTCAAGAAGGCTGCTGATTCAACGGCGCTCAGCAAATCACCTACCCCCAGGGGTTGGACCAAGGTACAGGAACTTATGAACAACTGTAAACTCAGTGAAAGGCTTATGAGGCAGTTAATAGCAGGAATAGTGGGACCGGAAGCAGCAGCGTCCTTTTATGGATTTTTAAAGGACAGCAGCTTCAAGATTCCTTCAACAGACAAGATATTGTACAATTTTAATGAAGCGAAAGCAGATGTACTTGATGTTCTGGAGAAGAACAGGCTGGACGTATTGAGTCTTATAATAAAAAAGCTGGTACTTACATTCAGAATTGAAGATACACATATAAGCAGCCTAAATGCTTTTGTTAATTGCCTGCCGGAGGAATTGGGAGTACTTTTTTTCAAGCTGCTGGCAGCAAAGCGCCCAGAGGAGTTCATGGATGTAATACAGCACTTTGATGCTTATGAGAAAATTTCCGGTAAGATATTTGAGATGCTCCAGTCCTGATGAAAGGTATGTGTTGGTCTTATGAAAATGCGTGATGCTATGCTGCATCTTCTGCTTAAGCAGCCCTTTTACGGCTATGTGGCAGCCTCTGTAACCCCTGCTGAAAGCGAGGATATAGCAACAATAAAAATGATAAATGACTCCAGCTTGAAGCTAATATACAATAAGCAATGGTATGAATCCATCAGCAATGAACAGGCAATTGGGGTAATAATCCATGAACTGCTGCACATAATACTGCTGCATCCCTATAGAAGAGAAGGAAGGGATAAGCTGCTTTGGACCATAGCCTGTGATATGGCTGTAAACGAGCATATAGCTTCTGCTTTGCTCCCTGAGGGCTCTATCAAGGTTTCCGGGATCGCTAAAGAAATAAGGGAGAAGATACCTGGATTTAAGAGTGCAGAATTCTATTATGAGGTAATATCTAAGGATGAGAGTCAGTTCAGCTTCTTTGAGCGTCCGGAGGATATAAAGGTTGTGCTGAAAAGCGGTCTGGAGCTCACTGCGAACAGACAGATGGAGGATGAATCCTCAGAAATAAATAAGAGCGCACTAAAGAGTATGATGTCCGAGCTTATAGAACAGGCGCAGTTTGAAGGAGAAATACCAGGAGAAGTCAATTCTTTAATTGCAGATATTTACAAAGCAAGCGATATAAACTGGAGAAATGTGCTTAGGCGGTTTCTCACGGGAAGGGGCAAGGTTATAAAGAAGAAAAGCTTTAAGCGAGAATCTAAGCGCTTTGAAAACCTACCGGGGAATAAGCGAACAATGGGTCTTAATGCTCTAATTGCCTTGGATTCAAGCGGTTCAATATCCGAGAAACAGCTAGCACAGTTCTATGCTGAGCTTCTGAAAATAAAGAAAATTACCGGTGCTACCCTGAGTGTCACTCAGTTCGATACTACATGCACTGCCCCGGTACCGATTGAAAGGTATGTAAAGGAGAAAAAGAGGATTAAAAATGGGGGAACTGATTACAGACCTGTTTTTGAGCTTGCAGATACAATGGGTATGACATTGTTGATTGTTTTCACAGATGGAGAGGGTACTGCGCCACAGGAGGTTAACCAGAAGGTAGTATGGATGATACCGGAGGGTGCCAGGAAACCCGCTATATATGGACATTATGTAGAAATTAGTAATTAGAGGTGAATTAATTGAGTGATTGTATTTTAGAGCTGCAATTTTATATAGTGGGCGGATATATTAAAATGGAAAAGAAGGCTTTCCTCCAGGAAATGCTGGGGAAGGACAGCTGCCTTCGTCAAATTTTGAATTGGAAGTGTACAAAGGATTTTACTGAAAAGCATCCAATAGTAGGGGAACCGGATGAAAACGGAATTGTTACCATAGACTTCAATTATACAGTTCATGTGGAGCTGGGGCAGTCAGCCACAGAGCTCCTAAGCAAACTTAAGGCAAGATACAAGGACGGGGTCAAAGGAAGGCTCTGCTGCAGATGGATGGCAGGATACAGTATGAGTAACTTTACTATTGATTTGGATTCAAATGATGATAAGATACGTCAAGGAGATTAGAACCTCTTCCCCGAAAGGGAAAAGGTTCTTTTTAAAATTTAAACAGATTTATCTCGGGGAATAAACCAAAAAGTCCGCCAGTATGAATGAAGAGGATATTTTTATAGTTCTTAAAACTACCCTTCTTTATCTCTGTAGTTAGGCCATACATAGCCTTTCCGGTATAAACAGGATCGAGGATTACTCCTTCCAGCTTTGCCAGCTGATGTATGAACTCAAGCTCATCAGGGCGGCTTAAGGCATAGCCCTTGCCGACATACCCATCAATAATATTGATTTCTTCCTTAGACACCGGGATATTAACATCCATGTACTTCATGCTTTCAAATAGTATTTCCTGTATTCTTGTTTTAAAGTACTCAGCATCACCGCCTACATTTATACCGCAAATATCGGCAGCATGGTCATGCAGCTTATTGGCTAGCCACAAGCCGGAGTAGGTGCCTCCTGAACCCACAGCCAGCACAATGCAGTCAAAGCTAATATTCATTTCTATTTCCTGTGCTATGATTTCTTCCATAGCAGTATAATATCCGAAGCCGCCTATGCCATTGGACGCTCCCTCAGGGATGATATATGGCTTGAACCCCTTCAGACTCATCTCCTGCTTTATTCTTTCCATAATATCCGACCTCTGATAGCTGTATTCCTCAGAATTAATAAAACGTATGTCAGCTCCCAGCAGCCTGTTGAGCAGAAGGTTTCCAACCGGCAGAGAACCCTCCTCGCCTCTAAGGACAAGGCAGCATTGCATTCCCAGCTTAACTGCAGCTGCGGCAGTTGCCCTACAGTGGTTGGATTGCAACCCTCCGCAGGTGATCAGATAGTCACAGCCATTATCCAAGGCTTCTTTAAGAGAGTATTCCAGCTTCCGGACCTTGTTGCCGGAAAGCTCCATACCCGTTTGGTCGTCCCTCTTAATATAGATATCCGGTCCTCCAAGTGTCTTAGAAAGTCTCTCTAGCTTTTCTATCCGTGTAGGCAGATTGGCCAGGGGAATTCTTTCAGGAACTTTAATCATTTTAAAACACCCCACAAAATCATAATTAATTAAATTATATCAAATACTTCTAATAAAGAACAATGAAGCGGATAAATAAGGTGAAGTATTGTATGACTAAGGATTGTAGGATATATTAGGATATGGGATAATGTTTAAGTATTGATAATCAAAAAGTCGTGGGAAGGGTGATGTTTAAATAATGAGCGATATTGCCGGAAAAGGCTGTGAAATACTGGTGCCTTTCAGTGAAAGGAAACCGCTTCCAGAGATAGAAAGAAGTCTGATAAAGACTTATAGAAAGCATATATGGTCTAAGTTTCTTAAAGCAATCAGAGAGTTTAACCTGATTCAAGAAGGGGATAGAGTAGCTGTAGGCGTTTCAGGGGGAAAGGACAGCATTCTTATGGCAAAGCTCTTTCAGGAGCTGCAGAAGCATGGCAACGTCCCCTTTGAGCTGGAGTTTATTGCTATGGACCCTGGATATCATGAGAATATAAAGGAGCTTCTGATAGAAAACTGTAAATACCTTGAGATACCTATTCATTTGTTTGAATCAGGCATATTCGAGATCATAGATACCATTGCGAAGGATTATCCTTGTTATATGTGCGCTAAGATGCGCCGTGGTGCACTTTATGCAAAGGCGACAGAGCTGGGCTGCAACAAGCTTGCTCTTGGACATCACTTCAATGATGTTATTGAGACTACAATGCTGAATGTATTATACACAGGGAGCTTCAAAACGATGCTGCCAAAGCTGAAGTCCGCAAACTTCAAGGGGTTGGAGCTTATCAGACCGCTATACTTTGTTGATGAGCTTTATATTGAAAGGTTTACTCAGAACAGCGGCATATGGCCTTTGAACTGTGCCTGCATGGTGTCGGCAGAGAAGATAGGCAATAAGCGTCATGAAATAAAAGCACTGATAAAGGAATTGAAGGGAAAGATAGATAACGTGGATATTAATATCCTCAGGGCTACGCAGAATGTCAACATGGAAGCCATACTGGGCTGGCATAAGGGTGGAAAGGAGTACTCATATCTGGATTTCTATGATGATGAGACTTCTGAAGAGTAACTATCTGCATTAATAAAGAGCTCCTAAGAGCTCTTTCTCAATGCCAGCTGCCTTCTGGGTTATCACGCTTGTAGGCAATTAAAACGACTTCCTCGCCAAATTCTTCTCCGAACTTGTTTTTAAATTCAGCGAGCCTTTGTTCAATTTTTTTATCTCTCTCAACATCAGCAGGTTGAAGATGTTTATTTGTTTCCACTTTTCCACACTCCTCTTTGGCTGCAAAATTAATACATGTATTAATTTTTTGCTTAAACCGTAAAATTATGCGGAGCAGCACTTTTAAATTTGCTTTACTATTCGTATTTCAGTCGCAATAATGGAATTGTTATAGTATCAAATCAAAACTAAAAGGATTGACAACTGTGGAATGCAGTAATCAATCCTTGATAGTATTATAATGGAAGTCTGTCTATTTTATTTGAGTCTGTTCAAAGAAATTTTTATTAATGCCAGCTATCCTCAGTATTATTACGCTTATAGGCAATCAGAACTACATCCCCGCCTATCTGCTCTCCGAGCTTGTTTTCAAATTCTGTGAGCAATTGCACTGTTTTTTTGTCATTCCCGACTTCAGCAAGATGAAAATGTTCATTCTTTTCCATTTATTCATCACTCCTATTCTTGGTGCAAAATAAATACATATATTATTTTTTGCACAATCTATAAATTTATGTAGTACATCAATATTATTCATAAATGCAATCAAAAAATTTGAATTCCAAGTCCAGACTGCAATCTTGACCAGTGGAAAAGGAGCGGTTACCGATCAGGGACATTGTACTTTCTACACTAATTGAACCGGACATGCACATGATTACGGACTCTATTATTTCTCTTGACTCCAATACCGCAGCATCAAAGCTTTCTGTGAAAGAGGAGGTAAAAGCTGTTGAGTTATCCCAAGGCAGCTGCCAGACTGAATGGGAAGCATTCAAATAATCAAGGCCGTCTTTGACTTCTAATGGAAGGATCATACTTGAGAACATCGGCAGCTTTCCTAGAGCTCTTTCGATACTTGAGAGCAAAAGTTTCTTTATACCTGTCTTATCTCTAAGCACAGCTGCAATTCCGTTCATATCGGCTATTGCCTGGTGTACTAGTTCTGGACTTATGTTCACATTATAAACTTCGCTTATAACTTTTGAATACATCTTACCAATTGTTAATGCAGCTTGCAGGGGTACTTCAATATGCTTGTAAGCTTTGAATTCTCGAGGTTGCAGTCCTAACGCATGCTTCAGCATCAGCACATCCAGCGAGGTCTCGAACATACGGTGGTAGCAAGTATATTTTGACGTATATGCCTCGTTTTTTCGCACAAAGCCTGTTTTATAGAAAATATATGGATGAGTGTGAGAATCCAAAACATAATGGCATAAATATCCGCACAAATATGCAGTAAGAACACCCTTTTCAGTAGAATCAGAGCTGATCACATACTTAAGAGCTTCTGATATAAACTCTCCTGTCTTCTCTTCGTGCATTCTCTCACCAAATTTGGACATACCATTATTTTTAGCCCAAGGCCATGCCCCATAATAAAAGAATAGATCAGGACCTTGTGTGCCAAGGTTGAATACATTTCTGTGATTCAGTATTGAATTCCTGATTTGGGCATCGTCAATAAGCCTCAGCATAGTATCTCCGCAAATATAATGGGTATGAAGTGCAGGCATGGTTATCCCTCCTAAGTGCTCTATCTATATATATAATAACTCTTTAAAGAGGAAATTAACATACAAGGGACATGGTTGACAAAAGCACCTTATGTAAATATAATATAAATTATTTACATAAGGATAAGCTCTCGTTTTGAGGTGTATTATCCAGTAGATGAGTGCTCTAATATTTCTTGAAAGGCCTGTAGGTTGACAGTACAGGTAAGAGGTAAGGTTGTGGAAGAGGGGACAAGCTTTAAGAATGGATTAAAGGCGGGGGTACCTATTGCAATAGGATATCTGCCTATAGCAATAGCCTTTGGGGTACTGGCAAAAACCTTGGGAATACCAAGTATTATAGCAATGCTCATGTCTTTGATTGTGTTTGCTGGAGCAAGCCAATTTGTCGGCATCAAGCTTATGAGTCTTGGGGCATTGTCTATTGAGATAGTATTGGCTACCTTTATACTAAATCTGAGGCATTTTCTTATGACTTCATATATAGCGCAAAACTTGGAAAAGGACACCTCGAAAAAGCTTATGCCCTGCCTGGCATTTGGGATCACAGATGAAACCTTTGCTGTAGCTTCTATAGAAAGGAAAGGGGAGATATCTCCCAAATTCATGCTTGGGTTGAATATTATGGCTTTTAGCTTTTGGAACATAGGAACCCTAGCAGGGTTGCTGATGTCCTCATGGATACCTCAATACATAATAAATGGGATGGGAATTGCTTTATATGCAATGTTCATCGGATTGGTCGTTCCCAGTATGAGGACTGCGGCGCCTATACTTATAGTGGCGTTAGCTGCAATGGCTGTTAACTCATTGTTTTACTTTGTGCCGGCATTGAGCATTGTCTCCCCGAGTTGGGCAATTATAATCTCAACTGTGGCTGCAGCTTTGCTTGGCTCATTTATAGACGGGAAGGTGGGGTCTAAATGACTAGATTAATTGTTATAGTAATTTTTATGGCACTGGTTACGTATATACCCAGACTGATCCCAATGTTGTTCCTAAATGGTCTCAAGCTTCCCGCAAAGGTGGAGGTATTCCTGAAGTACATACCCTACGCAGCACTTGGGGCATTGATTTTTCCGGGCATTTTGGATTCTACAGGAGACAGGCTTTCAGCTTCGGTGGGAGGATTAATCTCCATTATATTCGCTTATTACAGGTTGAATGTTATATTTGTTGTATTCGGGGGAATAGGAGGAGTATTACTATGCAACTGGTTGATATGAAAAAGGTTCTATGCTAAGACTGCATAGAACCTTTTTTTAGAATATAGCCGAATACCACAAGAAGTATGGATAGCAACAGCATTGAGTATGAAAGTACGGCAATACTGAAGATATCAGCTACCCGGCCGATTACAGCCGGAATTAAGAAACCGCTTAGGCCTGCGAATACAGTAATAAATGCAGCAGTCATACCGGTTTTCCCTGGGAAGTGAGCCGTCGCAATTGCCATAAGTGTCGGAAACTGGCCTGAACACAAAAGTCCCAATAGGCCGACTAAAGCCAGCGTCCAGTTCCCTGTAGGAATAGCACTCCAGAGTGCTGTTAGCAGCAGTGTTCCGAAACCTGCAGCAAACATATATGTTGAAAGTCCTATGCGATCTGCAATTTTACCCGAGAACAGCCTGCCTATTGTAAGGCAAAGCCAGAACACAGTGGCAGTTAAGGATGCGGGCACAGCACTATCAGGAAGTAGTGTATTCCAATAAACTGTAATCCAACCCCCGGTAGACACTTCCACACCTACATAGAAAAATGCAGTAAGTCCTGCCGTCCAAAGAAATAGACTTTTATATGGATTGGAGGTATTACTATCGGTTTTTTTAACTTTTTCATGGATATTCTTGTGCTCTTCAATTCTATTTCTTATAAGGAGGATACTTACTATAATAGGAGTTGTCAGTGCAAATCCGAAGCAATACCGCCAGCTGCCCAGGTATTCTGTACACGCAAAGGCAAGCAGCGGGGCAGCTATAGCACCGACTCCATAAAAGAAGTGTACGAAATTCATGTCACTTCCTTTGTTTTCTTCAGATGAATCAGCACATAGAGCATTTATTCCTACTTCATATATGCCATATCCGAAGCCCGTGATAAGATTCAGTACATATAGGAACATAAAGCTCTCGGCAGTCATTGAGCCTATAAGGCCGGTAATCAACATTGCACTTCCGCCAAGCATTAAAGGCCTTTTGCCTACTCTATCCATAAAGTATCCGCCAATTAGAGAAGTAATTAACATTCCAATAAACTGTACTGAAAGCAGCAGCCCTCCCTGACTGTAGTTTATATTGATATCAGTACGAATAGCCGGAAGGAGGGGACCTATGATATTTGCAATGATGCCAATTGTGATAAAACCTATGTATTGTACCCATTTTGAAGCACTTTTCAATCAAATCACCCCATTTACAAAATCAAACAAAAAAATTCGTCTAAACCATTCTAATACTTAAGGCAGTAATAATCAAGAAGAATAAGCCCGATAGCACATTTTCCAGCCTCCTGAATATTATGAATATATACTATCTTCAGGGGGTGAATAATTTGTATTATGAGGAATATAGACAAGACAAAGTGCAGAAGGCTGCTGCGAAGATAAAAGGCGGTCCCCTTGCACCGCAATTGGAAGGAACGGTTGTATTCAGAAACGTACCCGGAGGAGTCTGGATATGTGTAAATGTAAATGGACTTCCTAAATATCAGCCAGGGAAGGATGGGAAGCAGCCAATAGGTCCCCACGGCTTTCATATTCATGGAGGCGGAACCTGTGAGGTAGGAGACCCTAAGGAGCCCTTCAAAGCTGCAGGAGAACATTGGAATCCGACAAATCAGCCCCATGGCAACCATGCAGGAGATTTTCCGGTACTGTTTTCCAACAATGGAGTAGCAAGTATGTGCTTTTTTACTGATAAGTTCAAGGTTGCTGACATAATCGGTAAAGCTGTAATAATCCATGAAAGCCCGGATGATTATAGGTCTCAGCCTGCAGGCAATGCAGGGAAGAGGCTAGGCTGCGGGATTATAAGGGTATTCAACGTGTAATCGTAAAACTCATGTTTACATGAGTTTTCTATATAGCAACAAATAAATCTTCCAAACATATATTTAAGGAGCAAGGAGTTAGCCAGATATAAAAGCGTTTATTAAAAATGATGAGTTGTATATAAAGGAAGGCATCTAGATGAATAAGCTCTATATTGTAATATTGGCATTTGCAATATTCATAATTGCGTTTATAGCAGCGGTATATTTTCCTCAATGGTGTGCTTTAAATAATGGAGGACCTCAGGAAGCAGTTAAAGCTGTTGAACCAGACCGTGATGACGGGCGAATCAGTAATGAGCATATTAGTGGGGTTACGTCTGAAGAAAGGCCAGAAATAGATAAAAGGAGATTAAACATAGTATTGCTTGGCATTGAAGGAAAGGAAAGAGCAGATACAATAATATTCATTAGCTACGATATTGCAGCACGCAAATTGGATATTATATCCATACCCAGGGATACGTATTTCTATGAGTCGGGCTATAATAGGGGAGACCAGCGGAAGATAAATGCTGTATATGGACGGGAAAGGGAGGAAGGCTGTGTCGATGCAGTTGGTAAGCTGCTATGCAATACCATAGTTGATTATTATGTGAGCTCTGATTATGAAGGGGTGGAAAAAATAATCGATACCATTGAAGGGGTTGAGATCGAAGTTCCCCTCGATATGGAGGTAGGCGGTATAAAGATTAATGAAGGCAGACAGGTATTATATGGGAAGGAAGCTCTTCAGTACCTGAGATTCAGAAAGAAATATCCGGACGGAGATTTAGGAAGGATCAAAGCGCAGCAAAGGCTTATAAAGGCTGCTTTAAGCAAAGTGAAGTTAATGGATATACCTGGGATAATCAGCAAATCAATTTGGGCGATGAACACTAATATGTCTGTTAAAGAGATGCTGAAATATGCCGGAAGATTTAAAGCTGATAAGGTAGAAGAGGTATCGATATATATACTGCCGGGAGTCGCAATGTATAAAAATATAGATGGATATAATTGGTCCTACTTTTTTCATAACCCGGAAAAGGTCAAGGAGCTTATAGATAAGATATACGGAATAGAAAGCTTTGAACAAAAAAAGAGAAAACGTTTCCAGCAATGATAAAAGTTATGTTAAACCAGCACTTTAGTATTTTTTAGTTTTTAAAATTTCATGTGTTTATAGCTAAGAACCCAATTTACTGTACATTGCACTAATATTATACGCTATTGATAAATATCTGTGAAATTAAAAAATGTTGAGTAGCTGGAGTGAATTAATTTGGAGAAGTTAACTGAGAAAAAGTGTCAAACGAATGCTAATAAGTATACTAAACAGAAAGCTTCCCTTCGCAAATTTATGTTCAGAGCAGAAAAAAAGATAATAGATATTCTATTTTCATTTATAGGCTTAATAGTAAGTATTCCAGTAATAGCTGTCGCAGCTATTTTAATCGCGTTAGAAACGGAAGGGCCTATCATATATACCCAAGATAGAGTGGGAAAAGATGGTCATGTATTTAGGATTTATAAACTTAGAACTATGTGTTCCAATGCAGAGGAAGACGGAATCAGATGGGCACAAAGAAATGATCCAAGGGTTACAAAAGTCGGACGATTTCTAAGAAAAACAAGGATTGATGAGTTACCTCAACTCATCAATGTTTTAAAAGGAGAAATGAGTATAGTTGGTCCACGCCCGGAAAGGCCGCATTTTATAAATGAGTTTAGCAGAGAGCTGCCCCAATTTCTCGAAAGGCTAGCGGTGAAACCTGGAATAACTGGATGGTCGCAAGTTAATGGGGGGTACGATTTAACACCGGCAGAGAAATTGGAGAAGGATTTGTTCTACATTAAAAATCAGTCTATTTTGTTGGATATGAAAATCATTCTTAAAACCATAAGAATTGTTATAACTTTTGAAGGAGCCAGGTGAGGGGGGGGTAAATTGCGATTATATGAAAAAATAGTAAACAGGAATGCAAAACTTTCTGTTATAGGTTTAGGATATGTGGGAATTCCTTTGGCAGTGGCTTTTGCAAAAAAGACAGATGTAATAGGCTTTGATATCGATAGCAAAAAAATTCAACTTTATAATCAGGGAATAGATGTAACTGGTGAAGTAGGCAATGAGTCAATCAGTGAATCCGGCATACATTTTACAACAGATGAAAGTATGCTGCAGAAATCCAAATTTCATATCATCGCTGCACCTACTCCGATTAACAGGGATAAGACACCAAATCTCAAGCCTATCGAAGAAGCAAGCAAACTGGTGGGTAGGAATTTGTCCAGGGATTCTATTGTAGTATATGAATCTACGGTATATCCAGGTGTTACGGAAGAACTGTGCATACCTTTACTGGAGAAAGAGTCAGGGCTTAAATGCGGCACAGACTTTAAAGTCGGATATTCTCCGGAGAGGATAAATCCCGGAGATAAGCTTCATAGGCTGGAGAGCATTATAAAGGTAGTATCAGGAATAGACGAAGAAGCTTTGGATGATATTGCAAGGATTTATGAGCTTATTATTGAAGCGGGTGTATATAGGGCAGAAAATATCAGAGTAGCTGAAGCAGCAAAAGTGATAGAAAATGCACAGAGAGATATAAACATTGCATTTATGAATGAACTGTCTGTCATATTTAATAGGCTTGATATCGATACACAAGCAGTATTGAGAGCTGCCAGGACAAAATGGAATTTTCAGTATTTCACTCCGGGTTTAGTTGGTGGGCATTGCATTGGAGTTGATCCCTATTATCTGACCTACAAGGCAGAGACAATAGGGTATCATTCACAAATCATTCTATCTGGGAGACGCATAAACGATGATATGGGCAAGTATATCGCTGAGAATGCAATAAAGCAGCTTATCAAAGCTGATAAACAGATAAAGGGAGCCAGGGTAGCTATTATGGGGATTACATTTAAAGAAAATTGTCCTGATATAAGAAACTCTAAGGTTGTTGATATCATAAAAGAGCTTGAAGAGTATGATGTTGAAGTGGAAGTTTCAGATCCGATAGCAGATGAGCGTGAGGTTCTGCGTGAATATAATATTGAACTTAAAAAAATGGAAGATATCAATTCGATAGATGCTGTCATTATAGCCGTAAAACACGAAGCTTATGAAAATATCAAGCTGGAACAAATACAGAAGTTTTTTAATGATGATAAACCTGTGATTATCGATGTAAAGAGATTATTTGATAGAAAAAGTGCAGAGAATATGAAATTTGTTTATTGGGGGTTATAGTATGGATGATTGCCAGTTAAGATTTCCTGAAGGATCCAAATTCTTAGTGACGGGCGGTGCAGGATTCATTGGCTCAAACCTGGTCGAAAAGATATTGGGACTAGGACATGAAGTGATTGTACTGGACAATTTTTCAACCGGCAATGAGGAAAATATTAAAGAATTTAAGAACTATAACAACTTTTCGCTTATAGAAGGAGACGTACGTCATCTGGAAGACTGCCAGAGAGCATGCAAAAATGCAGATTATGTGCTGCACCAAGCTGCACTGGGCTCAGTACCCCGCTCTGTAGAGGATCCTAAAGCTACAAACGATTCAAATATATGTGGAACACTGAACATGATGATAGCTGCAAGAGATAATCACGTGAAACGATTTATATATGCTTCCTCTTCTTCAGTTTATGGAGATTTGGAAGAGCTCCCCAAAAGGGAGGATAAGATAGGAAGACCGTTATCACCATATGCAATTTCAAAATATACGGGGGAACTTTATGGAAAAAACTTTTTTGTACTATTTGGATTACCGGCTATAGGGCTAAGATATTTCAACGTTTATGGGAAAAAGCAGAACCCTCATTCAGCGTATGCTGCTGTGATACCAAAATTTATTGAGAAGCTGCTAAAGGGTGAAAGACCTACAATCAATGGAGATGGTAAGCAATCCAGAGATTTTACCTATGTTGAAAATGTAGCAGAAGCAAATTTGGCAGCATGCCTTGCAGAGCAAGAAGCATTTGGAGAGGTCTTTAATATTGGAAATGAAGAAAGAATTTCCATAAATGATCTATATTTAAGAATATGTGAATATTTACAAGTAGATATTGCCCCAATTTATGTACCAGAAAGGTGTGGAGATGTAAAACACTCAAATGCTGATATCTCCAAGGCGAAAAGGCTTCTTAAATATCAACCTGCCTATAGCTTCAGGGAGGGTTTAAGTTTATGCATTGATTGGTATAAAAACCATCTATAGTGAGGTTCTTATGAAAATTATACAATTATGTGCTATTGATCAAACAATGAAGGTTTTCCTGAAGCCTTTAAACAAATGCCTGATGAATAAAGGCTTTGAGTTAATCTGTGTTTGCTCAAAAGGTCCATACACAGAGGAATTGAAAAGCGAAGGCATGAATGTTGTCAATATATCGATAGAAAGAAAGATTGATTTATTTTCAAATATAAAATCCATATATAAGTTATATAAATTTTTTAAAAGCGTAAAACCTGATATACTGCATGTTCATACCCCTATAGCATCTATCCTTGGAAGAGTTGCAGCAAAATTTGCAAAGGTGCCTATCGTCATTTATACAGCTCATGGATTCTATTTTCATGATAATATGTCCCCGATGAAATACAAATTGCTTTTGAATATTGAAAAGTATATGGCAAAATACTTTACCGATTTTATTTTCACCCAGAGTGAAGAAGATCGATTAACTGCAATTAAACACAACTTCCTTGATAAAAGGAAAATAGTATGCATCGGAAATGGTGTAGATATCTGTGGAAGATTCAGCCCTCAAAATGTAGACCCTACAGAAATTAATCGACTATTTGAGGACCTCAGGCTTACTGGGAAGGATATCATTATTACATTTATAGGGCGCCTGGTGGGTGAGAAGGGGATAGTGGAGCTGCTTGAAGCTTTCAGTAGTATTGATAATGATAATATTAACTTGCTTCTGGTGGGAGATATTGATCAGGGATGCAGGGATCAGGAGACTAAAAATCTGATAATAAGCAATTACAAGGACAATAGAAAAATTATATTTACAGGCTTCAGAGGAGATATAAACAATATTTTATACATTACCGACATATTTTGTCTGCCTTCTCATAGGGAGGGTATGCCCAGAACAATCATAGAAGCGATGGCTATGGAATGTGCGGTTATAGCGACGGATATAAGAGGCTGCAGAGAAGAGGTAATAGACGGGAAAACCGGATTTCTTGTAAGGCTAAAATCACCATTTGATATACAGAATAAATTGGAAATGCTGATTGCAAACGGGAATCTTTTAAGCAGCATGAAAGCTGAAGGGAGAAAGAGAGCAGAAAAGCACTTTGATGAGAAGCAAATTGTAAATAAGCAGATCGATATCCTGAGTAGGCTATATGAAGATTCTAAAATAAAACGAAAAAAGTAATTATGGCAAATGAACATGAAAGCACCAATGAAATTTAGATTCGAAGCAGCTAGTCTGATTTTATAGTTGTTTATGAGGTGATATATGAGTATTAATAATGCAATATTATCCAAGGGTGCTTTTGTGTTAAGCCTGGATGTTGAATTATGCTGGGGAGTAATTGATAAACCTGATCAACTCAAAAATAATATAGAATATTATAAACAAGCCAGAGATTGTATCGATAAGATTTTGCTGCTGCTTGAAAAATATAATATATCTGCAACCTGGGCTGTAGTCGGGCATTTATTTCTTAAAGAATGTAATGCAGCTAAAGGGCAAAAGCATCTAGAAATACCACGGAATTCATATCCATGGCACTCAGAAGATTGGTTCGAGGAGTCTCCCTGCACTAACGAAGAGGAAGATCCCTTATGGTATGGACGAGACATCATAAAAAAAATAATAAATTGCAGAGTCTGCCAGGAAATCGCCTGTCATACCTTTGCACACTTACCTTATGGAGATAGGAATACTAAACGGACTACAGTACAAGCTGATCTAACAAATTGCGTCAATGAAGCAGAAAAGGAAGGGTTAAAGCTTAGAAGTTTTGTTTTTCCAAGGAATAATGCTGGATACATTGATGAGTTGAAGAATTTTGGCTTTGAAGCTTATAGAGGTATAGAACCTACATGGTATAAATCTTTCCCGATTAAACTAAGAAAGATCTGCCATATTTTAGATCAATTCTTGGCAATATGTCCTCCTGTCAGTCTGCCGGAATACGATCATGGGCTATACAACATACCAGGTTCAATGTTCTATCTTCCCATGAATGGGTTTAGAAGTTTATTACCGGTAATATTTAGAATCCATAAAGCAAAAAAAGGGATCAGAAGTGCAATAAAGCAAAATAAGTTGTTTCACCTATGGTTTCACCCCTTCAATATTGCTACCAACCAAGAAAAGCTCCTGTACGGATTAGAAGAAATACTCAAAGAAGTATCTTCAAGGCGGGAGGCGGGGGAGCTGGAAACAAAAAGCATGGCTGAGATAGTTGATCTAATAAATTGCAACTGAGGGGCTGTAGTAATGAAGATTGAGATAATTCAAAGCATTGAGAAGCTCTTATCATATAGAACAGAATGGGAGAGTATTCTCGAAGAAATGAACAGAGATAATGTGTTTCTTGAGCTGGATTGGATTATATCACGGTGGGAATTCTTAAAGGACAAACATAAGCTGTTTACACTTATAGTTACTAAGGACCAAGAAATTATTGGTATTTGTCCGTTAATGGCATCAGACAAAAGAATATGCAATGAGATAAGCTTTATAGGCAGCAGAGAGTCTAGCAGCAACGATTTTATTTTAAGAGACAAACATAGGAGAGAAGCTTTAAAGTGTATATTGGATTTTATGAGAGATTTAAAAGGGAAAAATATCATCAAGCTTAATGTGTTATCTGTGAAGTCTGCAAATTATATAATGTTGAAAGAATACTTGAATTCTAATAGAGTACCATATGCCTCTAGCACTATAATCCGCTACTTTATGAGCTTAAAAGGTAAAGAATTTAATACTTACTTCGAAGACAGATTCGGTAACAAAGCAAGGCATACAATGAGCAATAAAGAGAAAAAACTAAAGGGTCTTGGAGAGCTGGCTTATAAAAAAGCATCTTTAGATGAAATTGATGAGGCTTTTGAGATACATAACAAACGATGGTTGAGGAAAATAGGCAACAGCAGTTTTTCAATAGGGGGAACGAAGGAATTCTATAAAGGACTGGCACTAAATAAAAATATCAGGTTTAAAACAAATGTGGACGCAATTACCATAAATAATAAAATTATCAGTTTTATTTATGGATTTGAATATAATGGGAAAATTTCATTAATGCGAATAGCACATGATGATGATTTTTATTTTTTAAGTCCTGGTGAATTAGTATGGAAAAAGAAAATTGAGGAATGCTTTCTTTCACAAATGAGAGTAATTGATTTTGGGCTAGGGTATGAACCATATAAAGCCAAATGGACTGATGAATGCGAGGAAGTCTTTACTATAGTATTACCTTCAGACAATTTACAGTCTGCTATAATCTTTTATATTAAATATTGGGTCAGTTTAAAACTAATAAATGCTATAAAAAAGAATAAAAGGATTTATAGCTTCAGGAAGTACTATTTGGGAAAACTTAAATTCTTATTTTCCAAGGTGCATATCTCGAATGAAGTCTCAAAACTAAAAAGAGCTGTAGAGCAAAATGGGCTATCTAAATATATTATCAAAAAATTTATTGATTATACAGGTAAGATATTTAGTAATAAAAGATACCTGATATTAAGTAAGTACCTGAAGAGTGCGGAAATTTCTCAAGGTAACCTGGAAGTGAAAGAAGCTACAATTGATGATTTAGATGTGCTGTCAGAAGTAATGAATGAATCTTCAAGTGAGATTATAAGAAGGTTAGTGAACAAACATCAATGCTATATTACTATATATAATAACGAGATAATTCATTATAGTTGGATAAACTGTTCAAGGATTGAAATATCAGGTGTTGATTTAAAGCTTCCATTAGGAAAAACTGACATACACATTTATGACACCTTCATGAAAAGGAAATATAAAAATGAAAATATCTATATGTATACATTCTCGAGCATATTTAATCTATTGTACAAAAAGAATTATAAAAGATGTTATATAACATTGGATTGCTGCGATAAGTCATTAGGAAATGAAATATACAAAGAAATATTCAGCCCAAAGTATAAAATTCTAGAGAAAAGATTATTCGGGACAATTAAGCATGATGTGATTGAGCTAAGCTAAATAATATGTATATTTCATGGAGGTTTTTATGAGTGATATTAGTATCAATTCTAGTAATTCTTTAGTTGATAAGGTTATATTGACATTAATGGGCTCATATTTTATTCTGAAACCTTTCTACTTTTGGGAAAGTGGACTCCCTCAGGTATCAGATATAGTTCTAATATCAGCGATATCATTATATATAGTTAAAAACAAGTTAAACATAAGTATCTTCAAAGGATCAAGCAGTTATGTTTTTTTAAATTCCATTTTTGCATTTTATATATCTTTTATTAATACATCGTGGTCACTAATACTCAATGGAGAAATATCATTTTTTATAGTGTCTATGTTTTATATATTTAACTTAATAGTATCAGTGACTATTGTTTCATTATGTAAAAAATACGGCGAGCTGATTTATAAGTTGATATATTTTTCCGTTTTAGCCTCCATAGTACTTCAATTTATTATATTCTCGCTTAGCGGGGGATTTGCCGGGAATAGGGCAGTGGCTTATTTTAATAATCCTAATCAGTTGGGATATCATAGCCTGGTGACCTTAGCATTATTATTATTTATCAGTGAGAAATTGAATATCAATGCTATCTGGCTCATACTCGGAATGTTTTTTACAACTGTCCTATGCTTGGCTTCACTATCAAAAGCTGCTATCATATCTTTTCTAGGAATGCTATTTTATTTTTTCCTATTACGTATTAAGAAGTGGATATTAGCTAAGGAAACTAATAAAATTCTTTTAGTTATAGTGTTGATAATTATGGCTATGCCAATAGTCTATCAATACAATAACGAAGTATTGAGCTCAAATTCCCTCTTCGTGAGTGTTAAATATAGACTATCTACTATAGGACAGTCTGGAGATGATAATTTATCACAAAGAGGCTATCATAGATTACTTTCATATCCACAATATTTGCTGTTTGGTGCTGGAGAAGGAGTTTACTCACGTTTTGGGTCAATGATTGAGTTCCATTCAACTTTAGGCAATATACTAATGTCGTATGGATTAATCGGTATTTTCTTATATGTATCAATCCTATTTGTTGCATTCAAGAAGAATAAATGGAAGGATCTTTATATCATAGTCTTTATCACATTATACGGCCTAACTCATAACGGTATAAGAAATACACTTTTTTGGATAATGATCGCATTAATATACAGTTACCGTTTTATGAGTAACAAAATCAAACCCTTATCATCAGATGATCCATAGATTTTAATAATATGAAATGACAGTGCTAAAGAAAGTATCAAATTCGCTCAACGAATCGTTATAAATACTCTGAAAACAGAGATACAGAAAGAACTCTCAATGACATACCAGAGTTGTAAATATGGCACTCTACTAATCGAGCTTAGGTGGGCGAGGAAGATTTTTATGAAAAAGACTGTTGTAATTGTAATGGTATTATCAATAGTATCTAAAATAATGGGATTTTTAAGAGAGACAGTGTTAGCTTATTTCTATGGTGCGTCAAATATAAGCGATGCTTATCTAATATCATTAACGATACCGGAAACCTTATTTGCGTTTATTGGCATTGGCTTAGCTACTAGCTTCATACCGGTTTATAGTGATATAGAAAAATGTGGCGAATCTGATGTGAGCAATAAATATGTGAATAATGTCATAAATTCCATACTGCTTTTATGTACCTTGCTTACTATTCTTGTATGGATATTCGCACCGTATATTGTTAAAATATTTGCTTCTGGATTTACGGGAGAAACACTTGCTCTCGGAATCAATTTTACCAGGATTACAGTTTTGGGAATATATTTCAGAGGAATACTATATATTTTAAAAGGTCATCTGCAAATTTATAATAATTTTATTGCTCCTGAGCTGGTAGGAGTTTTATTTAGTTTAGTTATGATAATGTCTATAGTATTTAGTTCTAAATATTATATGATGGCACTAGCGATAGGATTTGTATTAGCAAAAATGACTGAACTTATTTTTGTTATTCCTTTTGCGTATAAAAAAAACTATAGATATAAGTTTTTCTTGGATTTAAAAGATGTAAACCTAAGAAGAATGATATATTTAACTTTGCCTGCGATTTTAGGGATTTCAATTGATCAAATAAATACCTTGATTGATAGAACCATAGCATCTAGGATATCAGTTGGAGGGATATCTGCATTAAATTACGCTTTTAGGCTTGACTTGTTTATTCAAGGTATTTTTGTTATGTCAATTGCGACAGTTCTATATCCTAAAATATCTAAAATGGCTGCAGAGGACGATATGAAAGGGTTTAAGAAAGCACTTTCAGAAGCAATAAGTGTAATAAATGTTCTAGTAATACCTGCTACAGTTGGAGCAGTGATATTTGCAAAGCCAATAGTAAAGCTTCTATTTGGCAGGGGTGCCTTTGATTCACAGGCAATATCGATGACTTATTATGCACTGATCTTCTATTCTGTAGGAATGTTAGGCTTTGGCTTTAGAGAAATATTCTCCAGAGCTTTTTACTCCTTGCAAGACACTAAAACACCGGTGATTAATGCAGCAATAGCCATAGCAATTAATATTATTTTGAATTTTATACTTTCCAAGTTTATGGGTATAGGCGGTCTTGCATTAGCAACCAGTATTTCAGCCATATTCTGTTCTTTATTGCTTTTGATAAGTTTGAGAAAGAAAATAGGACCCTTTGGGATGAGGAAAATATCCATCAAATTTCTTAAAATTCTATATGCTTCATCGGTTATGGGGATTATTGCAAAGTTCTCTTTCAACTACTTAACCACTATTAAGAGTGAAAATCTATCGCTTATAGCAGCTGTAGGAATAGGTGCAATTAATTATTTTATCATGATCTATCTCATGAGAATAGATGATTTAGACGTTGTAATAAGCATAGCAAAGAAGAAATTTTTGATAGGCCTGTCAATGTGCAAGATCTATCTAATGAAAATAGATGGTTTGGACGTTGTAGTAAATATAGTAAAGAAGGGATTTACGAGAGGCCTGTCAATTTGCAAGACCTATCTCATGAAAATTGATGGTTTGGACGTTGTTTTAAATGTAGCAAAGAAGAAATTCTCGGGAGGTCTGCCAATGTGCAATACTTATCTCCTGAAAAAAGATAATTTGCACGTTGTAATAAATGTAGCAAAGAAGAAATTCTCGAGAGGACTGTCAATGTGCAAGACGTATCTCATGAAAATTCATGGTTTGGACGTTCTATTAAATGTAGCAAAGAAGAAATTTATGGGAAGCCTGTCGATATGCAAGACCTGTCTCATGAAAATAGGAGATATGGACGTTATCTTAAATACGGTAAGGAAGAAATTTATGAGATGTATATCAGTAGGTAAGGCTTCTAAAGGGAAGGAGAGTGACTGCTTAATCGAAGCGATAATGAATACAAGGCAGATCCAGCTTACAGAATTGGATATGCTGATTGAAATGGATAGGATATGTAAAGATAATAATTTAAGATACTACTTGGCTTATGGGACTGCGTTAGGAGCAGTGAGACACCAGGGCTTTATACCTTGGGATGCTGATATAGATATTGTAGTAGATATAGATAATTATAAAAGTTTTTGCGACATTATTCATCGGGAAATTCCTGCGAAATATACATTAAGGTCTATACAAACAGATGATACTTATGAATCACTAAAAGCCAGAATTGCACCCCAAAATCAAGGTCACCTTGAAACACATATAGATATTTTTCCTATGGTAGGAGTCCCTGATAGTCAGTTCGGAAGTAAGTTGTTTTCACAAATTGCATATATTGCCTATAGGGGATTTTTTATCAAGAAAGTCAATCCTGGCATTAATTATAAAGAGGTACCATTAAAAAGAATAATTGCAATACTTCTTAAAAGCCTATTAATCCTGGTTCCTTCAAAATTTTTTGTATGGCTTTTTAATAAAATAAGTGTAGCATTTCCAATAGAAAAGTCAGATATCCTTTATATGTTTTGCGGATATTGTAGTGAGAAGGAACTTGTGCCCAAGTCTTATTTTGACATCCCCCAAAAGATGATTTTTGAAGGTCACGAATTTCCTTTGCCAAGAGAATGGGATAAATATCTTAAGCATATCTATAGAGACTATATGATACCCGATAGGCAGGTTTAGTTACAAACAGCTTTTGCCACCAGTAAATTTATATTGATTGTGAAATGTTTTAGTAAAGTATTTAATAATAGCCAATGACTGAGGGAATTTAGTCATTGGCTATTATTAATTGAGTGATACATAAAGCAAAAGCTTACTATAATTTGTTCATTTTCCAAAAAAAACCTGAAAATGAACACGAAACAGAATACCACAGAATATGATGAAGTGTAACACTTTAGGGGTGGGATTTATGAATAATGAAAAATTGAAAATGCTAAGAGCAGTGAGTAAAGCGGAAAATCATACCCAAAGGGGAATTGCTGATGTATGCAATATGTCATTAGGCAAAACAAATAAGCTGATTAATTATTTAATAAATGATGGATATATAGAAGCTAAAGAGCACAACTATATTTTAGCAGAAAAAGCTGTTAATTTGCTTGAACAATACCGGGTTGATAATGCAATAATTATGGCTGCAGGGTTCGGTTCACGATTTATCCCTCTTACATATGAAACGCCAAAAGGGTTACTTGAAGTTTTCGGAGAAAGGATGATAGAGCGTCAAATTAAGCAATTGTTAGATGCCTCGATAACTGATATTACAATCGTTGTAGGATATCTAAAGGAAAAATTTGAATATCTCGTAGACAAATATGATGTTAAGCTTATTTATAATTCGGATTACGCTACTAAAAATAACTTATCGACACTTTATCGTGTGCGGCACCTGCTTAGAAATACTTACATTTTATCAAGTGATAATTATATGACTAAAAATCTTTTTAATGCATATGAGTTTGAAAGCTGGTATAGTGCAATAAAATCAGATGGTGATACAGCGGAATGGTGCTTAATTACAGATAAAAAAGATAGAATAAAGAAGATTGAAATTGGAGGGCATGATAAGTGGCATATGTATGGTCCGGTCTATTTCTCAAAATCCTTTTCAGAAAAAATTAACCCGCTTATCAAGTATACTTACCACCAGCCCGGTTCGGATGACCTTTATTGGGAAGATGTACTTAAGGAACATGTTGACAAATTGGAAATGTACGCAAACCGACAACCCCCAAATATCGTTTTTGAGTTTGAAAATCTTGAACAGCTCAGAGAGTTTGATCCAACCTATAAAAAACAGTCAAATAGTAAAATAATGATGATTATAGCATCAATATTTAATGTGAGTGAAGATGAAATTAAAAAAATAGAACCCTCTAAACTAGGTATGACCAACAAGTCTTTCGTATTTGAGATAGATGAAAAGAAATACATATGCAGAATCCCAGGTGAAGGGACAGAAAAGCTGATTAATAGAGTTGAGGAATATAGAAGCTATCAAGCAGTCATCCCGTTAAGAATAACTGAAAACATAGTTTATATGCACCCTAAGACCGGAATTAAAATATCAGAATTCGAAAATGCTTCAAGAATTGTAAATATTAATAATGCTGATGAATTAAAAACATGTATGAAGTTACTAAGGAAGGTTCATCGCAGTGGTATTGTTGTATCTCATAGTTTCAGTATAGAGAAGAACATACTTTTATATGAGGATTTATGCAGGTCATGCAATGTTACGCTATTTGAGGATTACTACCAGATGAAAGATAAAATGAATGAACTTCTCTCTGTTATCAAAAGTATGGAGATTCCTTCGTCATTTTCTCATATTGACCCTAATTGTGACAATTTTTTAGTTTTATCCACCGGAGATATTATACTTATCGATTGGGAATATGCAGGTATGTGTGATCCTATTATTGATATTTCGATGTTTGCCATATATAGCTATTTTAATCATGAGCAGCTCGAAGAGTTAATGGAGTATTACTTTGAAGATGACCCTACGTATGAGGAACGCCTAAGGATATATATCTATGTAGCATTAGGTGGGTTTCTATGGGCTATGTGGGCAGTATATAAGCAGACTTTAGGTGTATCTTTTGGAGATTATACACTTAAAATGTACCGCTACGCAAAAGATTACTATAAAAAAAGTATGGAATTGGTAAAGGAGCAAGGAGTTAATGAAAATTCAAAAGGAAGCTGATAAGGGACAGGAAATTGATTGGATAATTACACTTGTGCCGCTAGGAATCATAGTATTACTATTTTTAATACTATTGTTTTCACCACAGTCAAGTGGTAATGCCATAGAAATTTTAAGGGATATTTTTGTCGGTAAATTTGGATTTTTCTATATGATTTTTGGACTTGGAGTTTTTCTACTGTCAATCTGGCTGGCATTTTCACGCTATGGCAATGTAAAGCTTGGTGACATTCAGAAACCACGGTTCAGCAATTTTTCTTGGGGTGCCATGATATTTACTTCTACCATGGCAGCAGATATTCTTTATTGGTCTTTGATTGAATGGGCATATTATTTTGGATCAACGCCATTTGCCTTGACGGATATGAGTTTAGCTCAAAAACAAGATTTTGCATCAGCGTATCCCTTATTTCATTGGGGACCAATTCCATGGAGCTTTTATATACTTCCTGCTGTCGCATATGGATATATGTTCTACATTAAGAAGCGTAGCAGACAAACTCTTTCAGAGGCTTGCCGTTCCACAATTGGCAGAAATGCAGACGGATTTTTAGGTAAAGCTATTGATATTTTCTCAATTGTTGGATTGCTTGCCGGAACAGCAACTACATTCTCACTTGCTACTCCTCTGCTTTCATTAGCAGTATCCACTTCCTTTGGAATACCTCAAAGTAAGGCGTTAACAATTGGAATACTTGCTGTAATCGCGTTGGTTTATACTATCGCGGTGATAGTTGGACTTAAAGGAATATCAAATTTGGCGAATGTCTGTGTTGCAATTTTCCTGGTATTAGCTGGAATATTTATTTTCTTTGGACCTAAAGTATATATCATTGAGAGTGGTATAACGGGATTAGGCAAAATGGTAAATGAGTTTTTCAACATGGCTACATGGATGGATCCTCTTAGATTATCCGGCGATGGAGGTTCAGGTTTTCCTCAGGATTGGACAATATTCTATTGGGCATATTGGATAGCGTGGTTTGTAGCTACTCCATTCTTTATCGGGAAAATTTCTGAGGGTCGAACAATTAAAGGGACAATACTAGGTGGGTTATTTTGCGGATTGCTTGGCACCTATACATCATTTATTGTATTTGGTAATTTCGGGCTCTTCCAGCAGGTAACCGGAAAGGTTGATGCTGCAGATATGCTCTTAAAGGGTGTTGTCCCATCGGAGGTTATCATTCTTATAATTAATCAGCTTCCTATGAGTAAAATTGCTTTGATTGTATTGTCAATTGCAATGGTCGCTTTTTATGCCAGTACATTTGATGCAATAACCCTTGTAGTTTCTGAATATTCTATCAAAAAACTTCATAAATATCAGGAACCTCTGAAGAGTATAAGGGTGTTTTGGGCTATGGTATTTATTATTTTGCCGATTGCACTTATTTTTAATGAGAGCACCCTTAGTATGCTGCAAACCATATCGATAGTCGCTGCTTTCCCATTAGCTTTAATTATGGCTTTGATTATATATAGTTTCTTTAAGGATATAGTGAAAGATGTTGCAGAGCAAAGAGAATCACATAAAACATGAAGAATTCTCTCTGCTTTGGGAAAAATCTAGTTTGACAAAATCGCAGTTTGCGAAGATAGGTTGAACAATGAATAAATAGGGGATACCTGGCATAAATAAGGAGTAATATAATGAAAAATTCTATTGCAGAATCGAGTATCTATATTAGCGAGGCATCTCCAAGAAGTTTAGTTAATAGCTATTTTTAAACTCGAAAGGGGATGCGGCAATGGAAAAAATTGACCTTAGGGAGCTATTATCAATTTTGCGGAAAAGATTATGGTTTATTGTCCTGTTTACGGTGTTATGTACCGCAGCAAGCGGACTTATAAGTCATTATATATTGGAGCCGGAATATCAGACATATACTACCTTAATGATAGGAAGACCGCAGGAATACAAGCAGGAGATCGATTATGACGATATACTGTTAAATCAAAAGCTGGTTTCCACCTATGGCGAGATTGCAAAAAGTAGGGTAGTAGCAAAAGAGCTGATGTCTAACTTAGGATTGAGCTTCACATATGAAGAGCTTGATAAGAAAATTGATGTTACATTGGTGACGGATACAGAGATAATTAAAATTTTAGTAAAGGATAAAGATGGTCATGTAGCCGCCCGAATTGCCAACGAAATAGCTAATGTGTTTATAAAACATGTTGCCAGAATTATGAGCATAGAAAACATCCAAGTAATTGACATGGCGGAAGTACCATTAAAACCTAATAAGCCTAAACCGGCTATCAACATGGCAATTGCGTCGGTTTTAGGAATCCTGTTAGGCATATTTTCTATCTTCGTTCATGAATACTTTGACAATACGGTAAAAACATCTGAAGATGTAGAAAAAAACCTTGGCCTACCTGTTATTGGTATTGTTCCAAAGGTTATATAAAGATGAAGGGGGTTTGCTCTATGAAGGAAGATAGAGTATTTATATATGGAGACCCTAGATCTCTTATGGGAGAAGCGTATCGTACTATAAGAACCAATATACAATTTTCAGGAATTGATAAGAATTTAAATAGTATAGTTATTACCAGTTCAATTGCAGAAGAAGGGAAAACTACGACTGCTATAAATCTGGCCTACTCTATCTCCCAAACTGATAAAAGAGTTATTTTAATTGATTGTGATTTAAGAAAACCAAAGATTCATACAATATTTAACCTATTAAATTTAGCTGGATTAACAACGGTTTTAGCAGAGAATTTTGCTTATAAGGTATTCATACAATCAATTAGTAAAGGAAAATTAGATGTATTAACATCTGGTCCAATACCTCCGAATCCATCAGAACTTTTAGGATCAGAACGAATGAAATTGCTGCTGGATAAAATAAAGGAAGATTATGATATGATAATTCTAGATTCGCCACCCGTAGGGATAGTAACGGATGCTGCAGTTTTATCAACCATTGCAGATGGTACTATTATCGTATGTGAGTCAGGCGCAACAGAGATTAATGTGATTAAAGCTGCTAAAGCATCACTGGATAAAGTAAATGCAAATATTATTGGAGTTATTATAAATAAAGCACCAGTAAAAAAGGGTGAATACTATAGTTACTAATATCATTGTATAAGTATGCACAGATATCGAGAGATCTTAAGGTGAGTTTTAAATCATATTCTACTCATATTTCTATAGACATTTCTAAACTTAGCCCTATCTCACTCAAGTTATTAGCTATAGCTTTACCTTTTATGGGCTTATCTTATAGCCTTCAGCTAAATGTGGAGGAAGGATGCAAAAATGTATGATATACATTCACATATAATCTTTGGTGTTGATGATGGCGCTGAAAGTATTCAGGAATCTCTTGAGATGGCCAAACAAGCTGCGGCAGATGGAGTAGATGCTATAATAGCTACTCCTCATTATATAGAGGGCTTGTATGTAAATGAATATGAGGATAACTTTAATAAGCTAAATATGATAAAAAAGGAAATAGAAAAAACCGGAATCAATATAAGCATATATTTGGGAAATGAGGCGCATATCACACCAGAGTTACCTAAACTGATAAAATCAAAAAAGATTGCAACTCTTAATAACTCCAGATACCTTCTAATTGAATTGCCTTTTCATGATATCCCTATATATACTGAAAAAGTAATATTTGACCTTGAAATTGAAGGGTATAAAGTCGTATTGGCACATCCAGAGAGGAATGAAAGGATAATTAAAGATCCGAATATTTTATACAGGCTTATAAAGCTGGGAGCGTACGCACAGATGAATATATCAAGCATTGATGGTAAATATGGCAAACGGGCTGAGAAGACTTCTCTTTTGATGCTTCAACACCACATGGTGCACTTTATAGGAACAGATAATCATTCATGTCAAAAACTGGGGACTAGTATGAAAGCTTTATTGAATATATTGTCGTATTACTACAAGGATAAGGTTGATGACTTGATGTATAATAATCCTCATAAAATTATCACCAACGAACTGATTAGAATAAATGAACCTGAAAAAATAGAGAATCGATTTTTTGAAAGACTTTTTGGTGTTAAAGCACTATTGTAATTATGAGGTAAAAAATAAATTGCTATGTGATTTTTTGCTCTGAAGACTTTAAGAGGGGGTGAAAATAGATGCCGGATGGAAAAGCAAAGATATTTGAATGGAAGGGTATGCCTGAAAAGGCACAGCAGATACTGGGGGAAGATTTTTGGTTCGAGATAAACAAGATGATCCCGAAGCAAGGACCACCTATTGACGTATATAAAACAGAGGAACAGATGGTTGTAGTGGTGGAAGTGCCTGGGCTTGCATCTGCAGATAAATTGACAATTAGAATTAAAGGCATGAAGCTCCTTATCAGCGGTGATATTCCTATGACATATCCTGTGGCCGAGTCGGAAATGCTCCAAAGAGAAAGGTTCTTTGGAAGCTTTAAAAGGGAGATACTACTCCCTGATGATATTGCTTCCGGTGATGCGATTGAAGCACAGTTCAAGGGAGGCCTATTGGAAATTCATATACCCAGGCATACTAGCGAGGCTGAAAAAGAGATATCAATTAATTTTAATGAGTAGAACTTCTGCCTATAGATATTGAACAGTTACTTCTTCGGAAGCTACTGCTTCCAGTTCTCTTGGAATTCGTACTTCCAATATTCTATCTTTGAAGGCTGCAGCAGCGCCTTCTTTTTTTGTACCTTGGGGGAGAGGGATAATATGGTCATTGCCAGAGGGATCACCTTTTATAGTTGCATGGCTGGATGCGATTAATACCTTGATATCGTTTTCATTTATATCCTCAGGTATCAGTGTTCTTATGACCACAAAACCATGTATCTCGAAAAGCTGCGGGTTCAAGCTGTTTGAAGTTTTTACAGCAGGTTCCGTAGGAGTCACAGGCTCGCCTTTTGCATTCTGAGACAGTGGACTGCCGAAGTACTGGGATAGAGGAGCCGCCAAGGACTGCGCCAATGGAGCCAAGAGAGCCTGAGTTAAAGGGTTAGCAATAGACTGCATCAGAACCTCTTGTATAAAATTCGGGAGCTCTGAGGTATCGCCTTTCAGAAGCATATCCTTAAGCTTGGCACTCATCTGGGTAGGGTCGAAGTATTGTCCTGAACTACTCAATATAATCACTTCCTATCGAATGAATTTAAATTTATACTATTCATTTGCACTTGGAATGCTTGGATGCTTTTTCATTACCACCGCTGAATTTATCAGCAGCAAGTCTTTTCACCCAGTCTGGAACCTCATCAGAACCACACTGATTCAGCATGTCTACCATATTAGTATCTTTAAGAACAGAACACAGCTCTGAAATATCATTGTTGTCACCACTAATGGAACCAAAGCCCTGGTTCTGCTTTGTGAAGCTTTGAAAACCTACAGGCAGGTTGTTGCCTAGATTTACGCAGGAAGCTCCTTGGACTGAGCCAATACGTATACTGCCGATAAAAAACACCGGAGACATATTATCCATCATGATTTCACCTCTTCCTTGCAGGCTTTTTTGCCCTTGCGCTTATTGTTGCTTTTCTCCACTACCTTGCAAGAAGGTTTTTTCGTATCGAAATTGTTGCCGATATTCAGGGTGCCGCTTAAGTCTTTTATATCAATGTTATCAAGACGGAAGATAAGGTTCTCCAGTTGCTGTACATCCAACTTTTCCACATTGATGTGGTATTCTGGCTTGGTTTTAAGCTTTTCCACTTCTTCTTCAATTGACATTATCTTCTTGTAGATTTCCCGCAGCAGGAGATTATCGGAATTACAGCCCTCTTGTTTTCCCATTAAAATACACTCCGTGTCTCATATTAGCAGCGTGGTTACTTATCTTCCAAATGTGTTCTTATTACTGCGCTTTGATTGTACTTTGAATTATTGCAATCTCCTTCTACAGTGCCGAAGCCCTCATCGACTTTCACCGATGAACGCCATTTTACCTGTAAATTCTCACCTGAGAACACCCCTGAGGAGTCTGAGATTTGCTCGACTATCAGGTCTCCGAATTCTATTCTGACCATTTATACTCCCCGCTTTCCAATTCTTGCAATCATCTGCGCTTCTAAGTATTGCAGCATTTCACTGCTGCTGTCAGGGTCTGTTACAACATTGAAGGGGCTTTCCAAGATATTTCCTTCTCCCTTGATGGTGCCGAAGCCGGATTGTGTGGTTATGTCTGAGCACCAGAGATATTGATTATTACATCCTGCAAATACTCCGGAGCTGGAAGCTATTGAATTAATGCGGATATGATTAAAGGTGATATCCACCCTTGGTTTTGCCCCATACATTTAGATCACTCCAAGTTCATAATAGGTATGGAATGCACTTCCTTGATGTTGTGCCTCTACAGAACTATAAATTCTCTACATAAGAGGCACATCTATATTATTTTATGATTGATGACGCATATCAGTGCTAATTAATTTCAGGGAATACATTTTGTGTTCTTAATCCGATTGTTTCTTTTTCATCCTATGGCAGCCATAGATTGTTATGTTATCCTTGGTTTTTGTGCTGGGGGGCAATTCAACTCCAGTATAATTATTGGTAATAATCGGAGTATCTATCAAGTCGTTGTCCATGAAGATATTAACAGCACGGCTTACTACATTTCTTGGTCCAATGACAGAGCCAAAGCCGGACTTGTTGTTATTGTTGGAGTTCCAATTACTCTGGGAATTTGTACCCACAAAGATCCCCGAGTTTCTGTTTATTGAGTTTACAAGTATATTGTTAAAGGTGACCATATTATTCTCGGACATATGAATCACATCCTAAGCTTGAACTGTGGGAGATGCTTCTATATCGTTGTCTACAATAGGTGTATCTACAACATCATTATCATTCATCAAAGTCAGAATCGCCGTAAACACGTTTGCAGCACCGGTGACCGGGCCAATAGAGTTCTGCTGCTTATTATTTGAATCCCAGCCGGAGGCCGCGTTATCCCCAATAAATATAGCTGTATTTGTACTCATACTGTTTGTAGCGATGCAGTTGAAAATTATCAAATCAGGCACACAACACACCCCTTTCGGTTTTGTGCTTTTCTCCTATATTTTATGCTAAAGCTTAGGTAAGTGCCACAATCCCGGGCAGAACAAACTCATTAGCTGTTGAATATAATGTTATTGATTCTATTTTTATAGAAAAAGAGAAAGAAGTGATAAGCTATGAGCGTTGTACAAAATCCGGTGCGTATATCCACCAGAAGGATAACTACACAAGATGACATGGTTACAATTGACTACCCTGCAGTGAAGGAATTGGAAAGCCCTACAGTCCAGCACATCATAAACAGGGCTATAGCAACGCAGGTTGATATGCTCATGAAGGAGCAGGGCTACTACAAGAGCCAAAAGGTTGAAATGTTGGGCTGGTATGAGATAAAAACCAACGAAAGAGGTATTTTGAGCCTGACCATTGGGAATTATGCTTTCACCTATCCGTCAGCTCATGGATTGACAATAATCAAAGGACTTACCTTCGATATGAAAACCGGTGACAGCATCGAGCTTAAGGATTTGTTCAAACCGGGCTCTGACTATGTAAAAGTACTTTCGGATATAGTGTCACAGCAGATAATAGACAGGAATATCGCATTGCTGGATGAATTCAAGAGTATAGCGCCAGATCAGGACTTCTATATAGCAGATAAGTCCTTAGTGCTTTTCTTCCAGCTTTATGAAATCACTCCCTACTACATGGGTTTGCAGTACTTCCCAATCTCTGTGTATCAAATACAGGGTATTATAGAGGAGGACGGAGCTTTGGGCGTAATGGCTGCGGGGGATTAGTAGCGCCTAATGATGAAGTAGAGGCAATCGAGCAGCCATGTATAGCACAGTATACGAATACAACCCTTGATGGTACTAAGTCACTGCGCCTAAGAAAAGTCTAGCGCCTTCCAAAGGCCATCCTTGGCCCTGGAAGGCTTGCTGCGGCGTCCTGCCTTGCATTCGACTTTTCTAAGTCTACGTTCCTAAGTACCATTAACAAGGCTTGTATAAGCACACTTTAGCTATACATGGCTGCTTGAATTTGCTACACCGCTATAATATTTGGATATCTTATCATTGTCTCAGCTGCCTCTGGCAGTTTTTTCTTTTGTGAAGGAAAAAAGAAACAAATGGCAAATATATATGTTAAGTAGAAATTAATAAGAAGCGCACATATGTAGTAAACGGATATAACCGCAAGCTTTATAAATAGATCTAAATCCATTGGGAGGTAAATACATGGACAGAAAAAGGGTGTATGTCACAAGAGAGATTCCTGAAGCTGCAATTGAGGACTTGAGGGAGCATTTCGATGTAATTATGAATCCTCAGGACAGGGTGCTTACAAAGCAAGAGCTGCTAGAAGCCGTAAAGGGCATGGATGCTGTGCTTTGCCTGCTTACGGACACTATCGATTCGGAGGTTTTTGATGCTGCCGGTCCCCAATGCAGGATATTTGCCAACTATGCAGTGGGATATAACAATATTGATGTAGCGGAAGCTACAAGGAGAGGTATAATCATTACCAATACCCCTGATGTGCTGAATGATGCAACTGCAGACCTGGCTTGGGCACTTTTGTTTGCTGTAAGCAGGAGAGTAGTTGAGTCGGATGGATTTGCCAGAGCAGGAAAGTTCAAAGGCTGGGGGCCCATGCTGTTTTTGGGCAGAGATATAACTGGTAAGAAGCTTGGAATAATTGGAGTCGGCCGCATAGGCCTCAACTTTGCCAGAAAGGCAAAGGGCTTTGATATGGATATTCTATATACCAGCACCAAGCCAAATACTGAGATGGAAGAGCAGGTTGGTGCCAAGTTCGTAGATAAGGAGACACTGCTGAAGGAAGCAGACTTTATATCCATACATGTGCCTTTGATGCCGTCTACGAGGCATTATATAGGTAAAGAGGAATTAAAGCTTATGAAGAAGACGGCGGTGCTCATTAACACCTCCCGTGGGCCTGTTGTTGATGAGAAAGCTTTGGTTGAAGCCTTGAAGAGCAGAGAAATATGGGGTGCAGGGCTGGATGTCTTTGAGAATGAGCCAGATATAGAGCCAGGACTAATAGAGCTTGATAATGCAGTAATTGTGCCGCATATAGCTTCTGCTACCATAGAAACTAGGACTAATATGGGACTTATTGCAGCAGGGAACATTATCAGCGTTCTTACAGGTGGCATGCCGGATACTTGTGTTAATCCGGAGGTATTGAAGTGAATATGCAAATAATAATCATAAGCCTGGCATAGTTGTTGCCAGGCTTTTTACATACGCTGTAATGGTGATAGGCATACTGATATTTTCGCCGCCTATTTTAAGTGGATTTTAGTATAGGGGAATATACAAAAGGCTAATATAGAAGCATATTAGCTATTTATGAAAGGGGACAGGAAGATGAATGAAGCGGGCTATTTGGCACTGCTTGAAAGTGGTGAGCTGTTACAACGGGTTGAGGTATTAAATAAAATGCTTGAAGACTGTGTACTGTGTCCTCATCAATGCAAGGTAAACAGGATTAAGGGTGAAATAGGATATTGCAAAACTCTTCGCAATGTAGTGATTTCAGCCGCTGAGCCGCATTTTGGAGAAGAGGAGGAGCTGGTAGGGCATAATGGTTCAGGAACAATATTCTTCTCTCACTGCAATCTGAGGTGTGCTTTCTGCCAGAATTACGAGATAAGCTACTGCGGAGAGGGGAAAGAGGTGACAGTACAGAAGCTTTCAGAGCTAATGCTATCCCTTCAAAAGAGAGGATGTCATAATATCAATCTGGTTTCTCCTAGCCATATAGTACCACAAGTAATTGAAGCAATTTATATGGCAGCTCGTAATGGTCTAGTAATCCCTATAGTATATAATTCAGGGGGATATGATCTTACTGATACTCTTAAACTCATGGAAGGGATAATTGATATCTACATGCCGGACATCAAGTTCTCCAGTGATGAGCTTGCGAGGAGGTATATTGGGGTAAAAGAATATTCTAAAATTGCAAGGGCTGCAGTTAAGGAGATGTACAGGCAGGTTGGTAACCTCAAGGTGGATAAGCAGAACATTGCATATAAAGGCCTAATTATAAGACACCTTGTACTTCCGCAGAATCTTGCCGGAACGGATGAAATAATGGGGTTCATTGCAACGGAGCTTTCAAAGGATGTATATGTTAATATTATGGCTCAATACTACCCTGAACACAAAGCATATGGAATTCTAGAGCTTAGCAGGCGTATTACCAGGGAGGAATATCGAGAGGCGGTAGAGTCAGCAAAACAGGCTGGTCTAACCCAATATACCGCAAATAATGCTCTATAATCGTAGAGGTAAGATTACTAAGTTGTAGAGTATAGTAGAATCTGTTAGCCTGGAAGAAGGAGAATAGTATGTTCTGTAGAATTATTAACTACAGAAATACACAAAGGTAAGAGAATGTTCAGGGGGAATGTATCATAACTATGAAAACAATGAAAAAATTGATTTATCATATAAATAGGCACGCAATTCTTATACTGATGATTCTAATATGTATAACCAGCGGTTTTCTTTTCTGGATTCAGAGAGAGGAAGCCAATGTTTACATATCCAAGCCAAGGTTTCATTTTTACTTTATTGCTCAGAATTCTGTAGATCCCTTCTGGAAGGAAGTCAGGAATGGTCTTGAAAGTGCTTCAAAGGAGCACAAGGTTGTCGTGGAGTTTAATGCTCCAAGATTCAACAACCCTCAAGAGGAGCTCAAGTTCCTTGACATAGCTGTGTCATCAGAAGTGGACGGAATAATTACTCATGCGTCTAGCGGGGCTGAATTTACAGAGTTGATAAATAAGGCAAAAGGGAAGGGTATTCCAGTAGTGACCATTGAGAATGATGATAAAAACAGTGAGAGGAATTCCTTTGTTGGAACCAGCAGCTTTCAATTGGGAAAAGCAGCTGCAGAGCTAATGATAAAAGCTACTAAGGGCAGTGCCAATATTGCTGTTATTGTAAGCAATGACCTGGAGCTTGATTATACCAGCCAGAACCTAAAAATGAACGGCTTCTTAAGTACTCTAAAGGATTATCCTAATATGAAGGTAGCTAAGACCTATACCTCCAGAATGGGAATTCTGAGTGCCGAGGAAATCACGCAGACGATAATAAGCAGTGAAGACAATATTAATGCAATATTTGCAACAAATTCAGTAGATACGATAGGTTCTGCCCAACTTATAGTGGACCGGAACAAGGTTGGCAGCATAGCAATTGTAGGCTATGGCGATACGGAAGATATATTAAGATACATAAGCAAGGACATCATTTATGGAACAGTCATGAGTGACC
>FWWL01001517.1_pt1 | contig 43862 bp, 40 predicted proteins | sample 2228331 | NCBI WGS metagenome assembly FWWL01 (sample SAMEA103939775, study PRJEB20133) | metagenome | reverse complement strand
CAGCACGTAGGACTGGTCCTTCCGGGGGTCGGCGGCGCGCAGAAGCGTCAGACGGCCGTCCGGAGCCTTTCCGATGCGGGCGTAATGGCCCGTGGCCAGCCGGTCCGCCCCCAGCGCCTCGGCCCTGCGAAGCAGCGCGCTGAACTTCACCCGCTCGTTGCACCGGATGCAGGGATTGGGAGTCCGGCCCCGCGAGTACTCCTCCACGAAGTCCTCGATGACCAGGCGTTCGAACTCCTCGCGCATATTGAGCACGTAGTGGGGGATGCCCAGGGCGTTCGCCACGCGGCGCGCGTCCTCCACCGCATCCAGCGAGCAGCACCCCTGTCCCTCGGAAGGAGCGTCCGAGGGCCAGATCTGAAGCGTCACGCCGATGACCCGGCATCCCTGCTGCTTCAGCAGCGCGGCTGCGACGGAGCTGTCCACCCCGCCGCTCATGGCGACCACCACGGTCAGAGGCTGCCTGTCGTCCGTGCCGCCCATCTTCCGGTGCTCCCGGTCAGCCGGAGTCCGGCCGGCGGCACTCCGGGCAGTAGCCTCCGATCTCCACGCGGGCCATCTCGATGGTGTATCCCTTCCGGGACTGCACCTCCTGCTCCACGGAAGCCCACGTCTCGGGCTGCATGTCCTCCACCTTCCCGCAGCGCATGCACACGATATGAAGGTGCATCTTCTCCGGCAGCGGCTCGTAGAAGTGCCCGTCATGCTCGCCCATATGGAGCAGGTCCAGTTCGTCGATGAGACCCAGCCTGCGGAGCCGCTTGATGGTGCGGTAGACCGTGGTCTTGTCGATGGCCGGCACGCGGCGGCGCGCCTCGCGCAGCAGGGTGGGGGCGTCCAGATGCTCGCGCGAGTTCTCCAGCAGGTCCACGATGACCTGCCGCTGTCGCGTCATGCGCAGTCCCTTCTCCCGGCACGCTTCCGACAGGGACTTCCCCGCCATCCGCCGGTCGCAGGAGCGGTCGCTTACAGCAAAAGGCCTGTCGTCCATACAGCCATGGTGCCCCTATCGCATGTCTTTGTCAAATAAATGCCCGTCCGCCCTGCGGCGCGACGCGCGATCTGCCGATGTAAAGGGATGCCGGTACCATTGCCAGGCCCGGGAACGTCGGCCGCCCGTACGACCGTAGCCCTCCTGGCCCGTCCCGTGCTATAATAACCCGGTAAATCTACCGGGTTGAGACAGAGGAGGGCAAGCTGATGAAGCCGGATTCTGATGTCAGAGGCCCGGAGGCTCCCGCTCTGGCGGCGGTCTCCATTCACCTGGGAGAGCGTCACCTGCTGGATCCCGAGCTGGTGGCCGAGGCAAGGAAGAGCCTCATCGAGAATCACGAGCTCCTGTGCGAGCCGGCGTGTTCGTCGGACCTCGAGAACGACATCCTTCTGGAGCTCTAGGACCGGTCCGGGCGGCTGCGCCGGTGTCCCGGAAGTTCACCGGCGGGCAAGGGAAGCCCGGAAGGCAGATTTGAGGCGCACTCGAGGGCGGACCCGAGGGTCCGCCCTCCGTCTGTACGGCGTGTCCGGCGCCCGGCGGCGCTTCGCCGCGGTTCAGACCGGCGGGAAGAACATCGCGTCCATATACGCGTCCCGGAAATCCGGGCTGCCCGACAGCTCCACGTAACGGATGCGCGACCGCAGCTTCTGCGCCTGTCTCCGTTCCGTCTTCGAAAGCAGCGCCATCTGGGCTCCCGTGCCCGCGGCATTCCCCACCGACCGGATGCGCGAGAGCGGCACCTGCGGCAGCAGGCCGATGCGCCGGGCGCTCGCGGGCCTCACGAAGTTGCCGAACGCCCCGGCAAGAAGCACCACTCCCAGGTCGGCGGGGTCCACTCCGTTGCGGTCGCAGAGCACCTGGATGCCGGCGGCGATGGAACCCTTCGCGTTCTGAAGCTCGCGGATGTCCGCCTGCGTCAGCGCGACCTCCCCCCGGTGGCGGTCGCCGAACACCACCTCCAGCACCCCCTCCCGCTCCCGCAGACGGGACCGCGCCGCTTCCGGGACGCTTTCGGGAAGCTCGTCCTCCGGCAGCAGGCGGCCCGTCTCGTCCACCAGTCCGGTCTCCAGCAGCGCCGCCACCGCATCCACCAGTCCGGACCCGCAGAAGCCCCTGGCCCGGCCCCCTCCGATGGTCTCGATGTGCAGGTCTCCATCCGGCCCCGCATCCACGCGGGAGATGGCTCCGTCAGCCGCGCGCATCCCGCTCGAGATGTTCGCGCCCTCGAAGCAGGGACCGGCGGGGGCGGCGCACGCCACCACCTCTCCGTCCCGTCCCAGCACGATCTCGCCGTTTGTCCCGATGTCCACCAGAAGGGCCGTCCCCTTGCGCCGCCACAGGCGGGTGGCCAGGATGTCCGCCACGATGTCGCCGCCCACATAGCTGGCGACCGCAGGCATCACGTAGACCCTGCCCGCCGGATTGATGTCCATCCGCGCCTGGCCGGGCGGCAGCGAGAGCCCCTCCTGCACCACCGGGATGTAGGGGGCGAAGGCGATGTTGCGGGGGTCGATGCCCAGGAAAAGATGCTGCATCACGCTGTTGCCTGCCACGGACACGGCATACACGCTGCGGCGGTCCGTTCCGGCCTCCTCGCAGAGCTCCCCGATCATCCGGTTCAGGCGGTTGCAGACCTGCGTGTAGAGGACTTTCAGGCCGTTCGGCTCGTTGATGGCGAACTCGATGCGGCTGATGACGTCGGCGCCGTAGGACACCTGCGGGTTCAGGTCGCTGGCCACCGCAAGCTCCTCGCCCGTCCAGAGGTCGCGCAGATACCCCACCAGCGTCGTCGTCCCGATGTCGAAGGCCACGCCCAGCAGCGAGGCGGTCGTGTCGCCGGGTTCGATGCCGGTCAGCCGGCCGTCACACAGCACCGCCGTCGCCCGCCACTCCGGGCGCAGCGCGCCGGCGAGCGCCCTGAGGACTTCCGGAGACACCGTCTCCTCCGCCGGGATGCCCAGTTCCCGGCAGACCCGGGCGTAGTCCCCCGCCTGGTCCTCCAGCGAAGGGGGGCTCAGGGTGAAGAGCCGCTTGACCACAGGCGGAGCGAGGCGGAAGCTCGCCCGCACCCCTCCGGTCAGGATCTGCTGCGGCCCGTAGGAGGGCACCGTGACCTCCACCTCTCCCCGCGGCCAGGTCTGGCAGGATAGCCTCCAGCCGTCCTTCAGCTGCTGCTCCGACAGGAACCGGCGCTCCGTGTCCGTGGGCTCGGAGACGGGCCCCCTTACCTGCACAAGGCACTTCCCGCAAGTGCCCACCCCGTTGCAGGTGTTGTAGATGGAGACGTCCGCCTCGCGGGCGAGGGCGAACAGGGTGAGCGAGTCGCGGACGTGTCGGACCTTCCCCGAAGGAAGAAAGCGCACGCAAGACTCCGTGCGCCGGGCCGGCGTTCTGTCTGTCATTTCTTGCAGCGGTCCTGCCAGAGGGGTTTTTCGGGAGCATCTTAGCGGGAAAAGGCCCGGCGCGTCACCGCAGGGAGTCCGGAAAAGCCTGCAGATTTTCCCGCACTCAGCAAAAAGGGCGCCCTTGCGGGCGCCCCCCACGGTGTCGGTCGAAAGACCTCAGGTGTCAGGCGGACTCCACCTTGATGCTGCGCGTCCTGGCAACCTGGGTCTTCGGGAGGGTGACCTTCAGGACGCCGTTCTTCATGACAGCCTTCGCCTTGTCCGGATCGACCTCCGCAGGCAGGCGGAACGACCGCCGGAACGCGCCACGCGCGCTCTGCCGGATGTGATAGCGGCCCTCCTCCTTCTCCTCCTCCGCGGCCCGCTCGCCCGAGATGGTGAGCGTATCGCCGGTCACGGAGATCTGGACGTCTTTCTGCTCCACGCCCGGCAGCTCCACGGAGATGCGGACGTCCTCACCGGTCTCATAGATATCCACCGCGCCAAACCCGGCGTCGAAGACAGGCGACTCGAACAGCGGACCTGAAAGCACACCCAGTCCACCGAACAGGCGGTCCACGCTTCGGCGAAGCTCGTCGAACTCCCGGAACAGCGACCTCGCCGGAGTGGACCAGAAGTCAGTCAGGCTGTCCTCCCTTCGGACCAGGGCTCCCTCAGTGTCGTTCTTGCGCACCATCGATCATCACCTCCTTCGCACCGTGTCTGTCCTGTCCACCTCCCGTTCTCTAAATACCCCTCCACGCCCCATGCTAAACCTCTTGATGTAAAACAAATTGAGCGTAATGGGCTCATATATGCCACGCGGAAAAAGCGGCGCGGCTTGCGGCGCCGCCGGACCGCTACCGTCTCCAGCCCGTCATCCGCGGGATGCAGTCCTCGCGTCCGGTCTCCCGGAGACGGGCGGCATACATAGCCGCCTTTCCGCGCGTATGCAGAGGGCCGCCCTCCCGCATCACCGCCCAGAACGGGTCTTCGGCGCTCCCCGACCTGGCCATCTGGTCCGCCACCCAGAACTCCAGCAGCGCCGTCCCCTGCGCCACCACCGAGGTGCGCTCCCCCGCGCGGTCTCGCGTCTCGTGCGGGTCCTCCTGCAGGTCGAACAGCATCACCTGCGAGAGGTCCTTCAGCCCGGGGTCGTACGTTCGCATCAGCAGCCAGCGGTCGAACACCACCGAGCGCTGAAGCGACCAGGCTCCCTGACTGATGACCACCGACTGCCGCCCGCACGCCTCCCGGCGGGTCAGCGAGGGAAGGAAGCTGCGGCCTTCCCAGCTCTCCGGACGCTCCACGCCCGCCATCTCCGTCACCGTCGCCGCCAGGTCGAAGTGGTAATGCAGGTCCGTGTCCACGTGGCCCTGCGCGATGCCCGGCCCGGCCATGATGAGCGGGACGTTGCAGGTGTGGTGGTCGGCGGTCTGGTGGTCTCCGTAGACGTTCAGCTCGCCCTGGTTCTCCCCGTGGTCGGATGAGACGATGACCACCGTCTCGTCCAGCACCCCCTCATCCGCCAGTGTGTTCAGGAGCATCCCCACGTGGTCGTCCGCGTAGCGGATGCCCGTGTCGTAGCCGTCCATCCACTTCCGGAAGTCCTCCAGGCTGGCGATCTCCGCCGGCACGCGCGGCCACCTCTCCGTGTCGTAGGGCCCGAACTCGAACAGGTCGCGGGCGCTGTGGGGGCCGTAGCTCCTGCGATGCCGCTCCAGCATCTCCTCCGTCAGCCAGTCCGGGGCGGGAAGTCCCTCGAACGGATTCCCGTACTCCGGAGGGGTGCGGTAGGGCGTGTGCGGGTCCCAGAAGTTCACGTGCAGGAACCAGCCGTCCCGCCGGGCGTTCCGGCGGAGCCAGTCCAGAGCCGGAGGGGCGATCTCGTCCGCGCGCTCGTGACCGCAGCGGCCCGTGTCGTGCCACTCGCGGAACCCGTCCAGGAAGTGCCAGGCTGCGTGCCGGGTGGCGAAGGGGCTGATGGTGCAGGTGTGCAGCCCGGCGGAGGCCAGACACTGCATCCACGAGCGGAACGGCCCCTGCGTGTTGTTGAACGGCCGGTCGGGTCCCTGCGGGCGGATGTCGGCCATCCGGCCCCCGTGGTTCACCACCCCCGTCTGAATGCCCGGGCGGCCGGTGAACAGGGCGGTGCGGCTGGGAAGGCAGGGAGCATCCGAGACATAGTCGCGGGTGAAGCGGGTCCCGCGCGCCGCCAGCGCATCGATGTTCGGAGACGTGTTGCGGCAGTAGCCGTAGCAGCCCAGGTGGTCCGGGCGCAGGGTGTCGATATCGATGTAAAGGAACCTCACTGCTCTCCTCCGCGCCGGAGCGCTTCACCGGACGCAGAAGGCCCCTTTGACGTGCGGCGGCCTTTTCCTCCGCTTCGGAGCGGGGGGCTCAGCCCGCCAGCCGCAGCACCGGAGGGGCGGGCGAGGGATGAAGCGTCAGCTTCGCGGGAAGCCGGATGTTCACCGGGGAGGTGAGCTTTCCCTTCAGGATGTCGCTCAGCACGGCCATCGCCTGCCTGCCCATCTCCACCGGGGTGGGCTGGATGGAGTTCACCACGGCGTGGCCGGGATGCTCCTCTCCCGGCAGCGCGTCGATGAGCAGCATCGAGATGTCGTCCGGCACCTGGAGCCCGATCTCGCGCACCGTGTCCCAGGCGGCCACTCCGAAGTCCCAGCGGTCGCAGACCAGGGCGGTGGGGCGCGCCGGCCGGACGAGACACTGCCGGAGCGCATCCTTGAGCGTGCTGCTCGTGACCGTGTGCGTCTCGAACTCCGCGCCCGTCTCCGCCGCGCCCCGGGCGGCGTCGTGGAACCCGCGGAGCCGGTCCAGATGACACTGGAACACCGGGGGCGGACCGAAATAGGCGATATGCCTGTGTCCGCAATGGAGCAGGTGCTCCACACCCTTGCGCACCGCCTCCACGCTGTCCACGTCCACGGTGGAAGCGTGCTGGAACCCGGGGTAGGAATCCACGCAGACGATCGGGACGGGACAGCGGTCGATGGCCTCCAGGGTGGACTTCTTCAACTCGATGGCGCCGATGATGACGGCTCCGTCCACCCCCATGAACGCCAGGTCGTCGATGAGGTCCTGCAGGGTGCCCCTGCGCGCGGTGGGGGCGAACAGGAGATACTGGCCCGACTGCCCGGCCACGTCTCCGATGGCCGCCACAAGGCGGCCGGAGTTGGGGCTGGAGAACGCGTCAGCCGCGGTCTGTTCGAAGCAGACGGCGATGATGTTCGACCGGCCCGTCGCCAGCTGGCGGGCCACCCGGCTGGGGCGGTAGCCCAGTTCGCGCGCGGCTTCCAGCACGCGCCGGCGGGTCTCCTCGCTGACCTCTCCCGTCCGGTCGTTGAACACCGCCGAGACGGTGGTGTGGGAAACGCCCGCTCTCTTCGCAACGTCGTAGATGGTGGTCATCTCTGGAGCATCCCAGCTTTCGCGCTAAAGGTCGGTCTCCGGAGCCCGGGACCGCTTCCATTCTACCGCTTCGGGACGAAAAAAAGGCAAAGAATTTGTCGCCCGGCGGTTGACAAGCCGCAAAAAAGGCCCGATAATAGGGGTGGTTCAGGGTTCTTCTGCGAGGCAAGCTCCCTGAGCATCCCCGGAAATAGCAGATGGGCTTTCTGCTGACCGGCAACCTTAGCGGTAAAGTCCAGTCTCTCCGGGTCCTGAAAACGAAAGACTGTCTCTCTCCCCACACGAAGGCGCGGGTAAGCGGCGCCTTCTTACAAGCCAACACGCGGAGGAGCGACCGAGCGGTGGGAGCCGGCAACCACTCCCACCGCTCTCCTCTTGTACCGGCTTGTCCGGCGAACCGCCGGAGGCCCGGCATTCCGGATTATGGCAGTCCGGGCGGCCTGTCCTCAGGAAAGAGTCTCCCCGATGCCGCTCAGCAGATAGGCCACCACGTCGCGGGCGGAGTAAAATGTGCGTCCGCCGGCCAGAAGCGCCCGCGCCGCCCGCAGGTCCTCTCCCAGCGTGACGATCAGCTCCTCGGCCTCGCCGTCGCGGCGCACCTGCGCAAACCCGGCCGTCGCCAGCAGCCCGTTGCACAGGCAGACCCGGCCGTCCGTCTCGGTGACCTCGCCGCCCTTCCGGACGAAGATATCCACCGGCTCGGCCGGGCAGCGGAAGCCCAGAGTCCCGTCCGCCTTCACGTAGGGGTCGCGGAGATAGCCTCTGTCGCAGATTCTCTGGCGCGAGCGGTAGACCTCGGGGTCGGAGAGCGAGCCGGGCAGCTCCGCGATCTTGATGGGGAACCCGGTGGGAGACACGCGGGGGCGGGTGACGACCTCCAGAGACCCGTCCGCGGCCATCGCCAGTAGCCGCCGCTTTATCTCCGGGTCCATGCCCGACTCTTCGCTCAACGCGAAGGCCGTGCCCACCTGGACGCCTTCCGCTCCCTCGTCCAGCGCTTTTTTAAGCCCTTCCGGAGTCCCGTAGGAGCCCGCCATCCAGAAGGGCAGGCCCAGCTCGCGGACCTTCTCGAGGTCCACCTCGTCGCGGCTGCCGTAGACGGGCTCGCCCCGCTCGTTGAACTCGTGCATCCCTCCGCGGGGCGGCGCATTGTGGCCGCCGGCGGTCGGCCCTTCTATCACGAAACCGTCCACGCGCTTCCCTTCAGGCTTCCTGTAGAGTGAGGTGGCCAGCGTGTCGGAGGCGATGATGGCCAGGAACCTGGGGCACTGCAGGTCGAGCGGCTGCCCGCCGGTTATCTCAGCCGGGTCGAAGCGCACCTCATAGACGCGCCCTTCCGTCTCTCCCTGCACCGCCAGCCGGAGCGACGCCTCCCGACAGAGAGACAGCTGCTCCAGCGCCTGAGGGATGGCTCGCGGGATGCCTGCCCCCATCAGGATGCAGTCCACCCCGGCTAGTATGGCTCCGAACAGCAGCGCCAGCGTGGGAAGCTGGATCTTGGTGAGGAGGTTCATCCCCACCAGCCCGTTGTGCCCCTCCCGCGCGAGCCACACTTCGGAGAAAGCGCTCACGACCGCAAGCTCGGTCAGCCTTCGCGACGGACGGTCGCTCCACATCGGGACGGGCTTGAACGGGCGCTCCGGGTCCTTGCCGCCCTCCACGAAGTAGTCCTTCCAGACCCGCTCCGCGACGGCGCGGAACGGGAAGTTGCTGAACGCCCGCTGCAGGTGCCCTCCGGGGTCCCCGAGCTGGAGACGTCCCGCGATGACCCCCTCGATGACCGTGCCCGAGATGACGCCCATCTGTCCCAGCTGGGCGACCGCGCGCGCAAGCGGCCACGTGGAGATGCCGACACCCATCCCGCCCTGGATGATCTTCGGCCTATAGCGGAACACGGCGTGTCTCCCGCGCGCTCTCCGAGCAGACGTGCCTCAACGCTCGCCGGACCGTGCGGCCGGCGAGAGGCGATGACGGTGGGTCGGGATTATATGAACGGACTCCCAATATGGTCTGATTCAGTCCGGTCCGCTTTGCTGCATTCATCCGCTCCCGCAGCGCCGGACGTTCACGTCCCGGCGGGGAACGCCTGCATTGTGCGCTTCAGAGCGCTTCCGCGTCAACAGTACCTCCGGGGAGGGCGCCGGCGGGGAGGTAGGGCTCCCCCAGCCGGCGAAGCGGCCGGAAGACAGGCCGGACCGGAGCCGGCCGCCGCAACAGGGGAGAAGACTGCTTCGATGATAAAGGTCGCGATGATCGGGGCGGGAAGCGTGGGCTTCACCCGCCGCCTGTTCATGGACATCCTCGCCGTCCCGGAGCTCCGGGACACGGATTTCCGCTTCGTGGATATCGACCCCGAGGCTCTCGAGATGTCGGCCGCCCTTTGCCGCAAGATGGCCGCCGACAGCAATGTGCCCGCCACCGTGCTGGCCACCACGGACCGCAGGGAGGCGCTGGACGGTGCGGACTACGTGTTCTGCATGGTCCGCGTCGGAGGCCTCGAGGCGTTCGCGAAGGACATCGAGATTCCCCTCAAATACGGCGTGGACCAGTGCGTCGGCGACACGCTGGGACCGGGAGGGGTGTTCTATGCGCTTCGCACCATCCCCGTCCTCCTGGACATCGCCCGCGACATGCGGGAACTCTGTCCCGACGCGCTGCTGCTGAACTACTCCAACCCCATGGCGATGAACTGCTGGGCGGTCCGGAGAGCGGGCGGGGTCAGGGTGGTGGGGCTGTGCCACGGAGTGCAGCACGGGGCTGGGCAGATCGCAAAGGCGCTCGGCATCCCGCTCGAGGAGATGCAGTATGTGTGCGCGGGCATCAACCATCAGACCTGGTTCATCAGGGTGGCCCATCGCGGACAGGACCTGACACAGCGCATCCCGGAGGCCATGGCGGCCGACGAGGAGATACGGCGCCACGAACCCCTCCGCCTGGACGTGCTCCAGCGGTTCGGATACTACTCCACGGAGTCCAACGGCCACCTCTCCGAGTATCTCCCCTGGTACCGGAAGGGCCCGGACCGGGACCGCTACATGGACCCGAGCGTCTGGGCTGGAGGGGAGACGGGCGGGTATCTGCGGGTCTGCCGGGAGACCGCCGGCGACTATCGCAGTGACTTCCCGAAATGGATGTCCGGCGAGCTGGACCAGCTGAAGCTGGGCGACAGGAGCGTGGAGCACGGTTCCTACATCCTGGAGGCGCTGGAGACGGGCCGGGTGTATCGCGGCTGCTTCAACGTGGAGAATACGGGCATCATCACGAACCTGCCGGACGGGTGCACGGTGGAGGTGCCGTGCGTGGTGGACAGCACCGGCATCCACCCCTGCTTCGTGGGCGACCTGCCGCTCCAGTGCGCCGCCACCTGCCGCGCCAGCATCAGCGTGCAGGAGATGGCGGTGGAGGCGGCGCTCACGGGGGACCGCCAGCTGGTCCGGCTGGCCGTGCTGCACGACCCCCTGACCGGCGCGCTGTGCACGCCGGAGCAGGTCTGGCAGATGGTGGACGAGATGTTCCGGGAGCTGGCGCCCTGGCTGCCGCAGTTCCGCGACTGACCGCCGGCGTCATTCGCTGCTTTCATTCGGAAAACAGGAACGGAGAGAGGCCCGATGAGCCGCTATGAGTTGAGATTCCGGCAGGTGCACCTGGATTTCCACACGTCTCCGCACATCCCGGGGATAGGGGAATCCTTCGACCGAAGGCAGTGGCAGGAGGCCCTCCGGACCGGCCACGTGGACAGCATCACCTGCTTCTCCAAGTGTCACCACGGCTGGAGCTATCACCCCACGGAGGTGGGGCGGATGCATCCGCACCTGAAGTTCGACCTGCTGCGTGCGCAGATGGAGGCGTCGAAGGAGATAGGCGTCAATGTCCCGGTCTACATCTCGGCCGGCGTGGACGACCTGGCGGCTGCCCTGCACCCGGAGTGGCGGGAGATAAGCATCCAGGGGGCCTACCAGGGATGGACCGGTCCGGTGAACAGGGCCGGGTTCAAGACGATGTGCTTCAACACCCCGTATCTGGACTATCTGTGCCGCCAGATCGAGGAGGCGGCCAGGCTGTTCCCGGAGTGCGACGGCTTCTTCCTGGACATCATCAGCCAGGGGGAGTGCTGCTGCCGCTGGTGCCTGGAATACATGGAGTCGAACGGACTCGATGCCGAAAGCGCCGCGGACCGGCAGGCCTGCGCCCGCGCCGCCCTGACGCGCTACTACCAGCGCTCGACCGCGGCGGCGCGCAGCGTGCGGCCGGATATGCCCGTCTTCCACAACAGCGGGCACATTGCGCGGGGGCGGCGGGACATCCTGCCGAACTTCAGCCACTTGGAGCTGGAGTCGCTCCCGACAGGCGGGTGGGGATACGACCACTTCCCGCTGTCCGCCAGATACTGCCAGAACCTTCCGCTGGACTTCCTGGGGATGACCGGGAAGTTCCACACCACCTGGGGGGAATTCGGAGGCTACAAGCACCCCGACGCACTTCGCTACGAATGCGCGCAGGCGCTGGCCAACGGGGCGAAGGTAAGCGTGGGCGACCAGCTGCATCCCTCCGGCGAGATGGACCTGACCACCTACCGCATCATCGGAGAGGCCTACGCGGAGGTGGAGCGCAAGGAGCCGTTCTGCCGCGGAGCCTCTCCGGTCTCGGACATTGCGGTCCTCTCCAGTGAAGCCGAAGGCCGGGGAGGGGGGCCCGACACGGGAGCGGGCCGGGTGCTGCTGGAGGAGCATCTGCTCTTCACGCTCATCGACCGGCAGATGGACTTCGGGCGGTTCAGGATGCTCATCCTCCCGGACCTCATCCTTGTGGACGACGAACTGAGGCAGAAGCTCGAGGAGTACGTCTCGGGAGGGGGAAGGCTGCTGCTGAGCGGTAGGAGCGGCCTGCGCCCGGACCTGTCCGGGTTTGCGCTGGACATCGGAGCCGTCTACGAAGGGGAGAGCCCGCATCAGCCCGACTACCTGGAGGCGGACCCGGCCCTTCGGCCTTCGTTCGTGGAGAGCCCGCTGGTCATGTATCTGCGCTCACAGCAGGTGCGCCCGGCCGGCGGGGAGGGTCTGGGACAAATCCGCGCGCCGTATTTCAACCGGACGTGGCGCCACTACTGCAGCCACCAGCACGCTCCTGCGGCCGGAAGGACGCCCTTCCCGGCGGCGATCCGCCACGGCGCCATCCTGTATCTGGCGCATCCGGTCTTCAGCATCTACCACGCGCTTGGAGCGGTCGCCTACCGTCAGTATGCGGCGAACGCCGTCCGGCTGCTGCTGGGCGAGGAGGAGACCCTCCGGACCAGCCTGCCTTCCGGGGCTCGCGTCACCCTCACCCGTCAGGAAGACGAGCGCCGCTGGGTGCTCCACCTCCTTTACGCCCCCCGCAGCCTGAGGGGCGCTCAGATGCAGCTGTCTCCGGAGGGGTTCGTCCGCGACTCGTTCCCAGTGGAGGTCATCGAAGAGCTTGTTCCTCTCCGCGATGTCAGCGTCCGCGTCCGCCTGCCCGGCAGCGTCCGCTCCGTCACTCTGGAGCCGCAGGGCGTCGAGCTTCCGTTCGAGACCGGGCAGGACGGGGTGAGCCTGACGGTGCCGGAGTTCACCTGCCATCAGATGGTGTGCTTCCACGAATGAGCAGGGGGGCCGTTCCCCCGGCGCGAGAGCGCTCCCGCCCCTGACCATGCAGGAAGGGCCGCCCCGCAGGGCGGCCCTTCGCTTCGATATCCTGTCACGCGTGACTAGCGCGAGTCCCGGGCGCGGACCTTCGGCGGGTTTCCCATCACCCGGTCGGCCTCGACGACGCGCCCGTCGAGGAATGCCAGCCTGAGCTTTCCGTCAGGGGTGTCGAACTTCCCCGGAGCGGGCCACTGGTCGGGGCGGGTCTCGGCGAACGCGACCACCTCCTGGGGGTTGATGATGTCCTGCAGTCGCAGCCCGCTGAGCTTCGGGTTGTAGGAGAAGGTGAACCCCTCGAACGCGCAGACGAAGGTCATCGGGCTGTCCACGTACGGGTGCAGGGCGTCCTTCCAGCGGGCGGCGTCGGGAAGCCGTCCGTCGTGGTCCTGCGCATAGGCCTTCAGAGCCGCCACCAGCTCCATCAGGCACTCCAGACTGTCCTGCGCGGCGTCGAACTCCTCCTCGGCCTCGACGTCTGCCCCCTCGGAGGAGCCGGTCAGGACGGCCTGTCCCGCTATCCCGGCGGTCAGAGCGCCCATCAGGGCGCCGGCGTAGGCCGCCAGCCCGGGCGCCTGCGGGCCCACCTTTGTCCGGAGAGCCATCCTCATCTCGGCTCCGCCCTCGGAGATGCCGGCGGACAGTCCCATCCCGCGGGTCGCTTTCAGGGAGTCCGTCATCAGCCGCACCGCCAGAAGCTCGGACATCCCCATGCTCTCGTACAGCCAGCCCAGGGCGCTGACCGCGTCCAGGCTCACCCACATATCCGCCATCCGCGGACCGCCCAGCAGGGTTCGAACGTCCGCGTACGACTGCTTGGCCGCCAGAGATGTCGCGGGCGTCACTGTCGCCAGCTTGCGGGCGCTCCGCCAGTCCGATGAGAAGAACACCGAGCCGTCCAGCGCGCCCGCATAGCCGGCCAGCCGGCCGTCCTCCGCCCGGGTGATGCGGTAGATCTCGGCGCGCAGCGCCTGCGGCTCACGGGCCGCCCTCATCCCGGCCGCGGAGAGCTCATCGCGGAACCTTGCCAGGAGGCCGGACGCGTCCCCGCCCTTGCAGATCAGGACATAGTTCGGACGCGGGATAAGACCCGTCAGGGCGATTCCCGCGGTCCCCTCTTCCAGCAGCGACAGCATCCGCACCGCGGCCTGGACGTCGGGGGGCGAGTCGTTCTGCAGCGTCTCCCCGCCTAGGCGCTCCATCATCGGCTTGAGCAGGCCCGGCGAGCCGGTGCTGACCATCGCAAGCGTGCTGCCCGGCAGCAGAGCCGCGATGTCATCGCGGGATGCCTCCCCGCCCAGCATCGGTCCCAGCATCCCCATCAGAACGGGGGGAATCTCCCCCTGGACGTCCATCAGGATGCCCTCTTCCGAGACGCTCAGGCCGCCGTGCGCGCCCGCGCGCATCGCCAGCATCCCGAACATGGCCGAGAGAAAATCCTGTCCCTGGCCTTCGCCCTGAGCCGGGAGCAGCTTCGCCATCACCGGACTCAGGTCCACGGCGAACGCCATCAGCGCGTCCGGATGCAGCTCCAGCTTGCCGGCCGCTGCCGGCAGGGCCTCCCGCGGAGACTCCAGCACCTGCTTTATACGCTCCGCGCTGTCCGCCATCAGCACGAAGCCGTCAGCGATGGCATAGGCCGGGCGCAGAGTCTGGTCCCCGGCCTGCATCTTCCAGACATAGACCGTGGCGCCCCCCGCGTCCTGTACGGCGGGGTCCGACTCGCGGATGACCGAACCCACCAGCTCCAGCAGCTCGCGCTCGGCCTTCTGCCGGTCGCGGCATTCCACCGCGAGCAGGACGCCGGGCACGGGCGGGGCGCCTCCGTCGCTTCTCGCGTTCAGGAGGTCGCGCGGGTCCATCGCCAAGACGGCCGTCTCTCCGGCCCATCCCAGCAGTCCGCCGTCCGGGTCCACGTCCAGCCCCAGAGCCGACATCAGACGCGCCAGGCCGGTGTTGAAGGCGGCCTCCCATCCGGCCACCTGCCCGCCGTGTTCTCCCTCCTTTTGCTGCTTCAGATAGGCGCCGCTGGCGGTGCTGCTGCTGGCGTCCATGCGCACGACCACCGGCCAGTCCGGCGGCACGAGCTTCAAGAGACTTTCGACCCCGCTCCCGGCCCTCGCGGGCAGGACGGCGGCCGTCGCGAGCGCTGCACTGAGCGCCACGAGACAGACGATCCGTGAGAACCTGTGCGTGCCGTTCACTTCCTCTCCTCCACATCCTGCTGCGGGACGGCGGGGGACGCGGCGCATCCCGCATCCGCGGCCGCTCCGGCCGGCAGACCGGATACGGACATCTTACACCACAGCTTCTGTCTCTCCTTCGGACGGCGCCTCGCGCTTCTTGAGCATCAGGGCGCGCGTCTGGAGGAGCATCAGGGCGGACATCAGCAGCAGGAAGGCGCCGAACACCCCCTGCAGGGTGTCCGCGTTCAGCGCGTTGGCGATGCGGCTGCCGGCGATGCTTCCGGGGACGCCTCCCAGAGCCAGCCCGGCGGCTCCTCCCAGGTCCACGTGCCCCAGACGGTAGTGCGTGCGCGCCCCGGAGATGGCCGTAGGGACGATGGCGGCAAGAGAGGTCCCCTGAGCCGTCTGCTGCGTGATTCCCAGCACCAGCACCATCACCGGCACCATCACGATGCCGCCCCCGATTCCCAGCAGCCCCGCCAGAAAGCCGCTCACCAGTCCCGTCCCCAGCCCGGCCACCGCCGCGCCCGCTCCGTCCAGCAGGACAGCCCCGGGAGCTCCGTTCCCCCCGAACATCATCCGCAGCCCGGTCAGAAGGACGAACACCGCGAACAGCGCCTTCAGCCGCAGCGCCGGAAGCCGGCGGGTGGCCCTCGCTCCGGCCACCGCCCCGAGCATCCCGCCCGGGATGAGTGTGACGGCCACCAGCCAGTTCACCGACCCCAGGATGCCGTAGGAGATCGCGGCCACCGTGGCCAGCAGCACCATGATGGCAAGCGAGGTCCCGTGCGCCTCGTGCTGTGAGTAGCCCAGCAGGTAGACCATGGCCGGCACCATCAGCACCCCGCCTCCCACCCCCATCAGCCCGGCCAGCAGCCCGGCGGCCAGCCCGATGGAGACCAGCCGCACCCACGAGTGGCCGCCGCTCAGCCGCGCGAGAAGCGTCACCGCGCGTACTCGTCCATGATCTCGCCCGCCCTCCGCACCCGCTCGATGTCGCAGACCGGGGAGGGCTCGTCGGATATCCCGAGGATGAGGTTCGGAGAGAACGTCTCGATGATCTCCCGCGTCTGCCGCTCGAACTCCTCGTACGGCGTGGACGGAAGGAAAGCGGTCATCGGGATGCCGTCCAGCAGGATGAGGTTGTCGCCCAGGGCCTCCTTCATCTCCTCGATGGTCAGGTCGCCCTGCGGGACCGGAGTCAGCGCCTCGAAGCCGTCCAGCCCGGAGACCTGCAGATATTTCAGCAGGTGCTTCACGTTCCCGTCGAAATGGGAGTGCGTGAACTTGCCGCGCTCCCGGAAGCGCCGCGCGCGGTCCTGATAGACCGGGAGCACGAACTCCTCGAACAGCGGGGGCGACAGCAGATACTCGTCGATGTTGTCGCCGAAGTTGAAAATCTCGATGGGGCAGTCCAGCACCGCCTGCAGCCAGATCTCGTCCGTCTCGTCGATGATGCGCACCAGCCGCTCCAGCAGCGGGCGGTCGTCGGCCAGCATGAACAGCGCGTTCTCCCAGCCCACGAGCTCTATCAGGATGCGCTGCATGTTCACCCGCGGGAGAAACATCATCGGGGCGGTGCGCTCGCCCACCATCTCGTCGAGCTCCCGGAACCGCTCCATGTCGAAGCGCGCCGTCCGGTTGCGCAGGAGCCACTCCAGCACGTCCACGTCCTCGGCGGTCTTGATGGGATACTCCACGGTATGGTGGGCCAGTTCGCTCACCTCCACCCGCCTGACCAGAGCCCCCACCGGGGTGATGGTGAAGGCGATGTGCCCGTCGTGCGTGGGGCGGACCTCCACGCGCACGTCCGGGTGCTCCTCTATCCTGAGGCAGTCGTTGAAGTAGTGGTACGGCCGGATGGAGCAGCCCAGATAGTCGTAGACCTCCAGAAGCTCCATGCGGTCGTAGGGAGAAGGGAGCAGGCCCCTCTTCCTGTTGTAGTTGTACCAGTGCTCGATGCGCGGCTGGTAGACGATGTTGTCCACCGGCTCGTGCCGGAAGATTTTGAGTGTGCGTTCGCGAAAAGTCATGACCATCCCCTGTTGTTCGACACCGGCCGCGCGGGGTTCCTGCCCGGGTCCCGGAGCGTCCGGGCGCGGTGGGTGTGCTGACCTGTTGTTCAACACACAACCCGCGACGTTCCTGCCCCCGACTTCCCCGTGCCCGCCCGGTGCGCCGGCCGCTGCGGAGAGCCTGCCCGGCCTACTGCTTGCGCCTCAGCGGCATTTCCCGGTAGCATACCGCGGGGCCGCAGTCATCGGTCGCACGGGGCGCGCCGGGTCGGACATCCGCTCCGCGGGAGACAGGGTCAGCAGCATTGAGCGTCAGACTGGGCAGGATACTCGGGTTTCCGGTCGAGATAGACTGGTCCTGGTTCGTGGTGTTCTTCCTCGTTGCCTGGGCCATCCGGGACGGACTGCACCTCCAGCTCGTGCCGCACGACGTCAGCCCGGCCGTGCTGGCGGTCGCCGGAGTGACCGGGGGGCTTCTGTTCTTTGCGAGCCTGCTCGGTCATGAGCTGATGCACTGCTGGGTCGCCCGGCGCAGGGGAATCCCCATCGCGGGCATCACGCTGTTCATCTTCGGAGGGGTGGCCCGGATGAAGATGGAGCCGGACCGTCCCGCCGACGAGCTCCGGATGGCGCTCGCGGGGCCGGCGTTCAGCCTCGCCGCCGGGGCCTTCTTCTGGCTGGTCTGGGGCGCGCAGGTCCTCCCGCCGCTCTGGAGCGAACTGTCCCGCTACCTTGCCATCGCGAACATCGTGGTGGCCCTGTTCAACCTGGTACCGGCGTTCCCCAGCGACGGGGGACGCGCCCTCAGAGCCATCCTCTGGATGTGGACGGGCAGCCTGCAGAAAGCTACCCGCGCCGCGGCCGGCCTGGGTCAGGCTGCGGGGTGGGCGCTGGTGTTCCTGGGGGTGTCGCGGTTCCTGATGGGCGACTGGGGCGGCATCTGGTACGTGTTCATCGGGCTGTTCCTGCAGAACGCGGCCCAGGTCGCCCTGCACCAGACCCAGTGGCGCCGCGCCATGCGGGGGCTTACCATCCGGGACCTGATGGACCGCTCACCGGTCCTGCTGCCGCCGGGAGCCAGCATCAGGGAGGCGGTCCATGAGTATTTCCTCCGCCATCCCTCCGAGGTGCTTCCCGTGGTGGAGGACGGGAAGGTGCTGGGGATGGTCAGCGTCGCGTCTCTGCGCGCCGTCCCTCAGGAGCGCTGGGAGGAGATGTCCGTCTCGGCCGTGATGTCTCCCGTGCAGCCGGAGCTCTATGTCTCCCCGTCCGAGGACGCATGGGAGGCGCTCTCGGGCGTCAAACGTCCGCCGAACGTCCCGCTGCTGGTGCTGGAGGACGGGCTGCTGGTGGGCACCGTCTCCCAGGAGACCCTGGCCCGTCAGCTCCAGCTGCGAATGCGCATCGAGGCGTGAGCGCCCGGACCGCCGTCAGTCCCGGGAGGCGCCCGTCACCTTCATGATCTGGTCCGCCCGGCGCAGGGTGGCGAGGGCGGTGCGGCGCCGCTGGAGCGCCTGCTCCACCTTCATCGCCAGCAGGTCGTAGACGTCCACTCCGGGGATGTTCTTCTCCACGTAGTCGAACGCGCCGAGCTTCATGCACTCCACGGCGTTCGCGACGTTGCCGTACGCGGTGAGCACGATCACCTCGGTGAAGATGTCCCGCCCCACGGCGGACTTCAGCACCTCCACCCCGCCCTGCTCGCTGTTCATCACCATGTCCGTCACCACGATGTCGTAGGACGGCTCGCTGTTCTGGATCTTGGCCGCGGCGTCCGCCTCGTTCTCGGCCTCGTCCACCGTGTGCCCTTCCCGCTCCAGCCTCCGCCGCACCGCCGTGCGCACGGCTTCTTCGTCATCCACAACAAGGATCCGCAATGCTTTCTAGTCTCCTGTCTCTTCCTGCCGCTCCGGCCGTGCCTCCGGCGCCTCCGGGGCGTCCGTGATGGCAGGCAGCAGTATCTCGAACCGCGCCCCCTGTCCCTCCTCCCCGGTCTCCCGGATGGTGCCCCGGTGGGCGTCGATGATGCCCTTCACGATGGAAAGGCCCAGCCCCATCCCCTTCGACCGCGTGGAGAAGAACGGGCGGAATATCAGCTTCTTGTTCTCCTCGGGGATGCCCCGCCCCCTGTCTTCGAAGATGATGCGCACCCGGTCTTTCTCCGGCTCGGCCGGTTCCGTGGTCACGCGCAGCACCCCGCCGGCCTGCTGGAAGTTGATGCTGTTCTCCACCAGCTCGGAGAAGCATCTGCGAAGCTTGGACGCGTCGGCCTCCACGGGGGGCAGGTCCGGATGGAGGTCGAGCTCCAGTCTCACCTCGCTGTTGCGCGGGAAGGACTCCCGCACCGCCTCCTCCAGCAGTTCGTTCAGCGAGACGGGCGTGGTGTTCAGTTTGGTCGCCACAACGAACTCCCGGAACTCCGCCAGAATCTCCTCCAGCCGGAACACGCCCTTTTCCAGACTCTCGATGACCGGCGCCAGCGCCTCCGCCGAGCACTGCTGGCGGCTCAGGTGGCGCAGCTCGTTCAGGTCGCCCTTGATGGCGAAGACCCGGTTCCCGATCATATGAGCCGAGCGGGCGCTCATCTCGCCCCAGGCGGCCATCCTCTCAGCCGCGATGACCCGCTTCACCAGTTCGAAGCTGTCCAGCACGGCCCCGAGGATGCTGGCCGTGGCGACGATGAAATCCTCGTCGTCCTGCGTGAAGTCGTTCGGGACCCACGCGTACTCGCTGCGCCTGCGAAGCACGCGGAACACGCCCAGCACCCTCTCGTAGCCCATGATGGGCACCGCGATGAGTCCGCCAACCGTCTCCGGAGCCAGCTCCTCGTGCAGGCCGCGCCAGCGGGGGTCGCTGCGCGGGTCGCGGGTGCGCACGGGCTTGCCGTGCTCCGCCACCCAGCCCGTGATGCCTTCGCCCACCCTGTATCTCGCCTCGTGCACCTGTTCTCCCAGGCGCCCGCGCGACGCCTCCAGCACCAGCACGTTCTCGTCCGGGTTCAACAGGAAGATGCTGCAGTCCTGGAAGCTGATGGCCCCGGACACCAGGTCCATCACCTTGCGGAACACGTCCGCCGAGCGCGAGAACCGCGCCAGCTCCCGTCCCAGAGACACGAGCGCCGCCTGCCGCTTCTCCTGCTGGTCGGCCAGGATGCGGAGCGCCACCAGGTTGGCCACCGCCAGCAGGAACTCTTCGTGCTGCTCCGTGAACGCGTCCGGCCGGACGCTTTCCATGTTGATGACGCCCTCGACCCGTCCGTACGCGTTCACCACCGGGACGGCCACCTCGCTTCGCACGTCGTCGAAGTGGCTGATGTAGTAGGGGTCCGTGGTCACGTCGCCGGTGCGGTAGGGCCGCCCCGTGGCCGCCACGTGGCTCGTGATGCCCCTGCCGGTCTTCTGGGAGACCTTCAGCCGCAGCGCCGTGTTCTGCTCGTTCCAGCCCTCACCCGCCGTGAAGCGCACCGCCAGCTCCCCGTGCTCGAAGTCCGCCAGAGCGAGGAAGGCGCGGTCGGCCTCCAGGGCCCTCATGGCCTCCACCAGCAGAGCGTCCAGGATGTCGTTCAGACTCTTCTCCTGCGAAAGCAGCAGGCGCGAGATGCAGTTGAACACCCCCGCGCCCGCCACCGGGCACACGTGCTTCTCGCGGCCGCCTGACTGTGCTGTGGACACGTCCGGACTCACCTCTTTCCGGGTTCGAAGCGGTTCAATGTGATGGATACCGTCCGGGAGCCGTTCTTCTGGGTCACCATCACGGAGTCCACGGCTCCGTCCTTGCCGGCGGGGGCGGCCACCACGGCCGCGCGCATTCCCGCCAGCGAAGCCGAGACCGCGCGGCGCCCGGTCTGCCTCTCGTACCATTCCCGTACATCGTGGAACAATGCGTCCACCCTGTAGCGGATGGAGTAGGAGCACCCGCCCCGGTCGTCCTCTCGGATGGCCTTGCCGGAATCTTCCACGACAACGGCGCCCGGATAGACCGGCATCCTGATGCGGGTCGCGACGTCTTCCGGGCATATCTCGACGGCGGCGTCCGCTCCCATCCCTTCCACGCGCAGGCCGGCCGTCCCGCCCTGGGCTCCAGTGGTCCCCGCCGGCTCCTCCGGCGCGCCGCAGCCCTGCACGGCCAGCAGGAGCGCGGCCCCCGCGAGCATCGCCGCAGCCCTGTGCCCCGCGCGCAAGCCTGGCTACTCCTTCTTCTTCGCGGGGGGAAGCGTCACGCGCATCAGCGCGCAGCGCGTCCTGCCCTCCACGGACGCCACGGTCACCGATACCCCGCCGCCGGTCGCGGCGTCCTGCCGGATGAGCCGGTACACCTTCGTCCCCTCTATCTCGCGCTCGTCCGATGCGGCTCCCGGCAGCTCCTTTTTGTAGAACTCGAGCAGGCGCGAGGGGTCGTCATCGCTCACCAGCACCACGGCGGCCCGAGAGACGGCCGGGTTCTTCCGGTCCGTCTCCGTCGCTCCGCCCTCCACCTTCGCCCCGGGGTACACGGGCAGCGCCACGCGCTTCAGCGCCGCGTCCGCGTCCCGGTCCACCTTGAAGGGAAGGTCCTCGGGCTTCGGGGGAGGCGGCGTCTTCGCCCGGGAGAGCAGCACCTGCACGCGGGCCTGCGTCTCGATGATCTGTGCCATCTGCATCTCGCCGGTCTTCCGGTCCGGCAGCGCGAGAAACGCCTGACGCCGGCCTTCGCGCTTCGCCTCCTCCACGTGCGCCCCGGGCATCTTCTGACGGTAGAAGCCCAGGACCTTCTCGAAGGGGTCCTGCGTGCTGACGCGCACCATCGAAGCCCTGAACGTCCCGGGCTTCGCTCCCGGCGGGTCTCCCATCAGCGCGCCCTCTTCGGTCTTCGCTCCGGGATAGACGGGCATCCGCACCTGCTTCATGGCCTTCTCGGCATCCCGCTCGAGCGGCACTCCCGCCGGTGTCGCTCCCGGGGCCGCGCCGGGCAGAAGCGGCTGCGCCTTCCCGCCGGGCGGCGTGCCTGAGACGGTCCCCTCTTTTGTGGGGGCAGGCGGGGCGGGGCCGGGCGGCCGGACGAACGGGTTCTCCCCGCTCTCGCCCGCTGCGCCGGGCCCTGAGGGAAGCGCCTCCCCGGCGCCCGGGACCGCGCCCGGGCCGTCTCCACCCAGCAGAGCCGAGACGCTGGGCGCCGCGGGCTGTTCCCTGTCTTCTGCCTTCTTCTCACTGCGCGAGCAGCCGGCCGCGAGCATGGCCGCCAGGAACAGCGCGCAGAGTGCGAAAACGATGTTCGATGTCCTCAAAACGGATTCCCCCCGGGCCCTTCGCGGGCATTCCGGACACTATACCCCAATCGCCCTGCCGGACGTTTCCGGGACAGCCGCCCGTCGCGCCGCCGCGGATGTTTGACAAACCGACCTGTACAATCTACATTGTGAGTGGAGGAAGAGGCTATGCCGTCCGATTATCTGACCGTTCTCGTCTTTGCGGCGGTTGGAGCGGGTTTCGCGATCGTTTCCCTCCTGCTGTCCCGGCTGGTGCGCCGGGACAATCCTGCCGGACAGAAGCTGGAGACATATGAGTGCGGCGAAGAGCCTGTCGGGCAGGCCTGGTCGCGGTTCCGGGTGGGGTTTTACATCTTCACGCTCATCTTCGTCATATTCGAGGTCGAGACGGTCTTCATGTTTCCCGCCTTCATGCGCCTGGAATGGTTCAGCAAAAGCGGCATGGGGCTTATCGCGCTGCTGGAGATCCTGCTGTTCGTGGGAATCCTGCTCCTCGGGCTGGTGTATGCCTGGAGGAAGGGGGTGTTGAGATGGGAGTGATGGACCTTCAGTCCGAAGGCGCCATCGTGACGACCAGGCTGGACACGCTGGTCAATGCGGCCCGCAGCTCCTCGCTGTGGTACATGCTCTTCGGGCTGGCGTGCTGCGCCATCGAGATGATGGCCACGGGAGCCGCCCGGTACGATTTCGACCGGTTCGGCATGATCTTCCGCGCCTCGCCGCGTCAGTGCGACCTGATGATCGTCGCGGGCACGGTCACGCGGAAGATGGCGCCCCGCGTTCGCAGGCTCTGGGAGCAGATGGCCGAGCCGAGATACGTGCTGGCGATGGGCAGCTGCGCCGTCTCCGGAGGGCCGTTCTACGACAGCTACGCCGTCGTGAAGGGGGTGGACCAGATCATCCCGGTGGACATGTATGTCCCGGGATGCCCGCCGCGCCCGGAGGCGCTGCTGCAGGGGGTGCTGGAGCTTCAGAGGCGGATACGGTCGGGCGAGATCCCTCCTGTCCGGCCCGTGCTCCCTCCTCCCCGGCCCGACATCGCCTACGAGGAGGACCGCGCGTCGTGAGGCCGCTTCCTCCGGATGAGTTCGCGCGGGTGCTCGGAGACCGCGCGCTGGAGGTGTCGGAGGAGCACGGATGGACGGTCTGCCGCGTGGACGCCGGGCAGTGGTACGGCTGCATGGCCGACCTCAACCGGCTCCTTGAGATGGACTATCTCACCTGCCTCACCGCCGTGGACCTGCCGGAACAGCAGGTGATGGAGCTTGTCGCGCATCTCATCTCCATCCCGAGGGGGGAGAAGCTGGCCGTGAAGTGCTCCGTGCCGCGTGACGGAGGGTCGGTGCGCTCCGTCCGGGATGTGTGGGCGGCGGCGGACTGGCTGGAGCGCGAGACCCACGAGATGTTCGGGATAGGCTTCGAGGGCCATCCGGACCTCTCCAACCTGCTTCTGCCCGACGGGTGGGAGGGACACCCCCGCAGAAAAGATTATGTCGAACCGGATTAAGACCCAGGAACTGGAAGTCAACATGGGACCGCAGCACCCCAGCACGCACGGGGTGCTGAGAGTGGTCATCAGACTGGATGGCGAGGTAGTGCGGGAGGCCACACCCATCATCGGATATCTCCACCGAGGGATGGAGAAGACCGCGGAGAAGCGCACCTACTTCCAGTTCATGCCGCTGACCGACCGCTTCGACTACCTTGCCTCCATGCTCAACAGTGCCCTGTACTGCCAGACGCTGGAGAAGCTGTGCGGGATGGAGGTGTCCCGGAGGGCGGAGTACATCCGGGTCATCATGATGGAGCTGAACCGCATCAGCAGCCATCTGGTGTTCGTGGGGACGTTCGGGCTGGACCTCGGAGCGACCACGCCCTTCATTTACTGCTTCCGGGAGAGGGAGGCCATCCTGGACCTGTTCGAGGAGGCGGCCGGGGCGCGGATGACCTTCAACTACATGCGGCCGGGAGGAGTGGCGCAGGACCTTCCGGCGGGCTTCGACCGCAAATGCCGGGACTTCCTGAAGAAACTGCCCGCTTTGCTCCGAGAATATGATGATCTGCTCAGCGACAACCGCATCTTCCGGGAGCGGACGCGGGGCGTGGGCGTGCTGGATGCCAGGGAGGCCGTCAACTGGGGCGCGAGCGGCCCGGTGCTGCGGGCGAGCGGTGTGGATTACGACGTGCGGAAGGCCGACCCGTACAGCGTCTATCCGGAGTTCGAGTTCGATGCGGTGGTGAGGACGGAAGGGGACTGCCTTGCGCGGTATCTGTGCCGCACCGAGGAGATGCGGCAGAGCATCCGCATCATCGAGCAGGCGCTGGACGGGCTGCCGGAAGGGCCGGTGTCCGCGAAGATAAACATGAACCTCAAGGCTCCTCCCGGAGAGGCGTATCATCACATCGAGAGCGCCCGCGGGGACATGGGTTGCTACATCGTGAGCGACGGGAGCATGAAGCCGGTGCGGCTGAAATGGCGCGCCCCGTCGTTCGCGAATCTCAACATCATCTCGAGGCTCATCCCGGGGTGGAAGGTGGCGGATGCGGTGGCCATCATCGGGAGCGTGGACATCGTGCTGGGCGAAGTGGACAGATAGGTCCGGTCCGGGGGGATGCGGCTGAAAGTCACCGGCAAAGAGATATCCCGCAAGGAGAACCGGGCGCTCCGGGCCATCCTGACGGTCGTCTTCGTGATTGCCGGGATGGTGGTGGGCGGCATCGCGTCCAGCCTGTACAACTCCCTGCTGGAAGACAAGCCGCCCTGGCTGGAGAACTATCTGGCCGGCGCCCCGCCCAGCGACGCGAGCAAGGCCTGGGCGGTGCTGGCTTTCGTGATGGCCGCGGGGCTGACCGGGTTCCTGGTCAGTTCGGTGGTGTACAGGCAGATCCTGGCCGCGCAGGAAGCGCTGGAGTCCATGTCCGCCCGCGAGAAGCTGGCGCTGTTCCTCGGGCTGGTGTTCGGACTCATCCTGACCTTCCTCATCACGGCAAGCTTCCGGATGCCCGTCAGCCTGACGGTGGTCATCGCGCTGCTGCTCTGCTATCTCAGCGTGGCTGCGACGATGAGCATCAAGGAGCAGCTGCGGTTCTACTATCCGGGCGCGCCGGCGGAGCCCGCGGAGCCGGAGGTCCCGAGGCAGTCCCCCAAGCTGCTGGACACCAACGTCATCATCGACGGGCGCATCCTCGACATCTGCCGGACCGGGTTCGTGGAGGGCCCCATCCTCATCCCGCGGTTCATCCTGGATGAGCTGCAGCATATCGCCGACTCCAGCGACTCCCTCAAGCGGGCGCGGGGCAGGAGGGGGCTGGACATCCTGAACCAGATGCGCAAGGAGCTGGGGATGAAGGTCACCACCTTCGACCCGGAGGGCCTTCGTCTCCCGCAGGAGGTGGACTCCAAGCTGGTCGCCGTCGCGCAGCACCTGGGCGCGGTCATCATCACCAACGACTTCAACCTGAACAAGGTGGCGGAACTGCAGGGAGTCGCCGTGCTGAACGTCAACGAGCTGGCCAACGCCCTGAAGCCGGTCGTGCTCCCGGGTGAGGAGATGTCGGTGACCGTCATCCGGGAAGGCAAGGAGCCCAACCAGGGGGTGGCCTATCTGGATGACGGGACGATGGTGGTCATCGAGAACGCGAAGCGGCTCATCGGCGAGCGGGTGGATGTCATCGTGGCGAGCGTCTGGCAGACAGTGGCGGGAAAGATGATCTTCGCCACGCTCAAAGGCGAGGGTGTGAACGGGGAGATGCAGCCTCCCGCCCAGAACGCCGCCCACCCGGCGCGTCAGCGCCGCCGCGCCTGAGCCTCCTCCTGCGGTACGGGAGCTTTTGCGCGCATACTCCCTCCAGGTACGATGTCGTTGCCACCCGTCAGCGCTGTCATTGTGGCCGCCGGAAGCTCCACGCGCTTCGGCAGGCCGGGGAAGGTGTTCGCGCCGCTTGCCGGGAAGCCCGTCCTGGAATGGTCTCTGGAGGCCCACGAGCGGTGTCCGGCGGTCAGGGAGGTGGTCATCGTCGGACAGTCTCCCGACAGGCAGAAGATCTGGCGCATCGCGGGGCGGGCGCTTCGCACCACACCGTGGAAGTTCGCGCCGGGAGGCCGCGACAGGCAGGAGTCGGTGGCGCGGGGGCTGAGGTCGGTGGGGGAGGATTTCCCGCTGGTGTCCATCCACGACGCCGCGCGTCCGGGGGTGACGGCGGAGCTCATCGAGCGGGTGGCGATGGAGGCGCACCGCACGGGAGCGGCGGTGGCGGGACATCCGGCCCGGGACACCATCAAGGTGTGCGAGCGCGACGGGACGGTCATCCGCACGATGGACCGGCGCAGGCTGTGGCAGGCGGCCACGCCTCAGGCGTTCCAGGCGCATCTGCTGTACGACGCCTACGAGAAGGCGGCCGCCGAGGGGCTGACCTTCACCGACGACGCGGGTCTGGTGGAGCGGATGGGGTATCCAGTCCGGATGGTGCCCGCTGACGAGACCATCCTGAAGATCACCACGCCCAACGACCTGAACGCTCTGGAGGGGATGCTGGGGACGGGAGATGTGAGGACAGGGTTCGGCTATGACATCCATCGCACCAGTCCGGAGCGCAGGCTGGTGCTGGGAGGGGTCGAGTTCGAGGAAGGGCCGGGGCTGGCCGGGCATTCCGATGCGGACGTCGTCTGCCACGCGGCCGCGGACGCGCTGCTGGGGGCGGCCGCTCTGGGGGACATCGGGCATCACTTCCCGGATACGGACCCGGCTTTCGCGGGAGCATCCAGCATCCTGCTGCTGGGCCGGGTGGCGAGTCTGCTGGAGGAGGCCGGCTGGCGGCCGTTCAGTCTGGATGTCACCCTCATCGCCGAGCGGCCGAAGATCGCGCCGCGCGTCGCGGAGATGAGGAGACGGATGGCGGCGGCGCTGGGGCTGGAGGATGCGGCGGTCAGCATCAAGGCCACCACGGCGGAGGGGATAGGGCCGGCTGGCAGGGGAGAGTGCATGGAGGCGCATGCGGTGGCGCAGGTCGTTCCTCTGCGCCAGCCCGGGCGGGTTTGACAGCGGCTCCGGCGATTTGGTACACTTCCCCGGCCTCCCTCCGGCGATGCGAACTCCCGCGACGGGGGCTGCGGCTATCCGGCGAAGGAAAGGGACACAGGGGCGGGCGGCTCGTTTCCATCCCGCGGCCGACAAATGCAGCAAGGGAATCCCTGAAAACTATGCAAGTCTCTGTCAAAGGCAAGAATATCGAGGTCACTCCCGCGATGCGGGAATACGCCGAGAAGAAGCTCCAGCGTCTGAGCAAGTACTTCTCGGAGATCAAAGAGGCCCGGGTCGTGCTGAGCGCCCAGCGCGGCACGCACTCCATCGAGGTGCTTCTGGAGGGCGACGGCGTGCTTCTGCGCGGCGAGGAGAAGGCGGACGGCGTGAACGCCTGCATCGACCAGGTGGTCGAGAAGCTGGAGCAGCGCGTCAAGCGCTTCAAGGGCAAGCTCTACGGGAGAGCCCAGCAGAAGGGGCCGAAGGAGAAGGCGGCTCTGCGGGAGCAGGTGGTGGCGGAGGCCACCACGCCGGAGGGACCGGTCTTCGACGAGGACTACGAGCCGGAGATCGCCCGCGTGAAGCGCTTCCCGGTGAAGCCGATGTCCCCGGAGGAGGCCTGCGCGCAGATGGAGCTTCTCCATCACGACTTCTTCGTGTTCGTGAACTCCGAGTCGTCGCAGGTCAGCGTGGTCTACCGCCGCCGCGAGGGCGGATACGGCCTGCTGGAGCCGGACTTCTGAGAGCCGGAGGCGGGAGGCTGTCCCCGGCGGGCGTCCCGGAGCCGCCGCCGGGGCGGGTGGGAGGTGTTCGAGAGCGACACCGACAGGAGCGAGACAGGCATTGAGCGTTTCAGAACTGGACAGAGCAAGAGCTTCCTATCAGCCCAAGCTTCCCCGCGTCCTGAGCGAGGGGGCGTTCCATCTGGAAGAGGACCCGGCCGACGCGCCGCACACGTTCGCCGCTGAGATCCGAGAGCAGTTTCCCAACACCGTCGAGAAGCCTCTGCTCCGGCTGATGCCGGGGGGCGGCGGCCTCTCGGACGAGCCGCTGACCGTGGGGGTGGTGTTCTCCGGCGGGCAGGCTCCGGGAGGGCACAACGTGGTGGCGGGCCTGCTGGACGCCCTGAAGAAGGCGAACCCCGCCAGCCGGCTGCTGGGATTCCTGGACGGGCCCATCGGGGTCATCAAGGGCCGCTATATCGAGCTGACCCCCGAGACCGTCGAACCGTACCGGAACACCGGGGGCTTCGACATGCTGGGAAGCGGCCGGGACAAGATTGAGAAGCCCGAGGACCTGGAAGCCTGCCGGAAGAACCTGACCGAGCTGGGCGCGCACGGTCTGGTGGTCATCGGCGGGGATGACTCGAATACCAACGCGGCGGTGCTGGCCGAGTATTTCAAGGCCAACTCGGTGCCGGTGAGCGTCATCGGGGTGCCCAAGACCATCGACGGCGATATGAAGAACGACTACATCGAGGCATCGTTCGGGTTCGACACCGCGTCCAAGGTGTTCGCCGAGCTGGTCGGCAGCATCTGCCGGGACAGCATATCCGCGCGGAAATACTGGCATTTCATCCGGCTGATGGGCCGGGCGGCCAGCCACATCACGCTGGAGGTGGCTCTGCAGACCCGTCCGAACCTGGCCATCATCTCCGAAGAAGCCGAGGCGAAGGGCTGGACCCTGAAGGACGTCGTGGACCGCATCGTGGACGTCGTCGCGCGACGGGCCGCGGCCGGAAAGAGCTACGGCGTGGTGCTCATCCCGGAGGGGCTGCTGGAGTTCCTTGTGGACGTGAAGGCGATGATCGCCGAACTGGGCGCCATCCTGGGCGAGCACGAGGCCTACCTCAAGAGCCTGACCTCCCACGAGGACCGCAGGCAGTTCCTCACGGAGAAGTTCACCGACGCGTCCGCGCGAGTCTACAATGCGCTGCCCGACGGCATCCAGGAGGTGCTGTTGCTGCGCGACAAGCACGGCAACATCCCGCTGTCGCAGGTGGAGACCGAGAAGCTGCTCATCGACCTGGTTAGCGACCGCATCCGCGAGATGAAGGCCGAGGGGCGCTTCCAGGGGTCGTTCAGCCCCCTGGCTCACTTCTTCGGGTATGAGGGCCGCTGCGTTCAGCCGTCGAACTTCGATGCGGACTATTGCTACACGCTGGGCTGCACCGCCGCGCAGCTCATCCGGGGGAAGGTGACGGGGTACACGGTCTCGGCGCGCAACCTGACCGCCCCCGCATCGGAGTGGGTCATGGGCGGGGTGCCCGTGACGTCCATGCTGACGGTGGAGATGCGCAAGGGCAAGCCGAAGCCGGTCATCAAGAAGACGCTGGTCTCCATCGAAGGAAAGCCGTTCCAGGCGTTCGCCGCCGAGCGGGACTCCTGGGTGGAGGAGGACCGGTTCGCCTATCCGGGCCCCATCCAGTATTTCGGCCCGTCGGAGGTGTGCGACCGGCTGACGAAGACGCTGGTGCTGGAGCATTCCTGACCGGCGCTCCCGTCCCGGATGTCTGACGATGAAGAAGGCCGCCCCGCCGGGGCGGCCTGTTCTTTTCTCCCTGCGGCTGCGGCCCGCTAAAGGCGCGCGATGAGCGCGTCGGTCATCTCCCGGGTGCCGGCCGAGCCGCCAAGGTCGGGCGTCAGCGCCTCTCCGTCCTTCAGCAGGCTGAGGACGGCTGCGTCCAGCCGGGCAGCGGCCTCCTTCTCCCCGATATGCTCCAGCATCAGCCTGGAGGACAGGATGAGTCCCAGAGGGTTCGCCAGGTTCTTCCCCGCGATGTCCGGGGCGCTCCCGTGCACGGCCTCGAACATCACCGTCTTCTTCCCGTAGTTCGCGCCGGGCACCACTCCCACGCCGCCGACCAGCCCGGAGCACAGCTCGGAGACGATGTCCCCGTACAGGTTCTCCATCAGGAGCACGTCGAAGCGGGTGGGGTCCACCACGAGCTGCATGCAGACGTTGTCGATGATGAGCTCGTTATAGTCGATGTCGCCGTACTCGCGGGCCACCTTGCGCGCGCACTCCAGGAACAGCCCGTCCGTCAGCTTCATGATGTTGGCCTTGTGGACCGCGGTCACCTTGCGGCGCCCGTGCGCCCGGGCATACTCGAAGGCGAACCGCGCGATGCGCGTGGATGCCTTCTCGGTGCAGATCTTCAGCGACTCCGCCACCCCGGGGACCACCAGGTGCTCCAGCGCGGAATAGAGCCCTTCCGTGTTCTCCCGCACCACCACGATGTCCACGTTCTCGAAACGGGACTTCACTCCCGGAAGGCTGCGGACTGGGCGCAGGGAGGCGTAAAGGTCCAGCCCCTTCCGCAGGGTGACGTTGGGGCTGGAAAACCCTCCGCCGATGGGCGTGGACGCGGGGCCCTTCAGGGCCACTCCCAGCTCCTTGATGCGGTCCAGCACCTCGTCCGGCACCGGCTTTCCGTGCTTCGAGAACGCGGCCGCGCCGACCTCCAGCGGCTCCCATTCTATGTCCACGCCCAGGCTCTCGATGACCCGGACCGCCGCTTCCGTGACCTCCGGGCCGATGCCGTCGCCCGGGATGAGCGCTATCTTTCTTGCCAACTGCAGTGAGTCCTCCAGTCTGTCACGGAGCGGTGTCCGTGACGTCTTCGATGATGGGGATGACCGGGGCCACCGGGCCCTTGCCCGGCGCTTGGGCCGGTCCGGGTGCCGCTCCTGCGGGCGTCCCGCTTTCTTCGGGCGCGGACGGAGGCGGCCCGGCCTCTGAAGCTGTCTCGGGTTGCGGCTGCTCCGGCGCAGGCTCCTCCACGGCGGCCGGCCCGGCCGGGCGTCCTGCCGTCAGGAAGTCGGGCGGCGGAGCTTCCACGGCGTACTCCCAGCGCACCGCGGCGTTCAGCACGTGTCCCGCCGGGTATTCCAGATGCCTCCCCTTGACGAAGATGCCGCCGACCGCCCCCACCGGTCCGAGCACCGCCACACCGCCGACCGCCGCCCCGGCGGCATAGCCCACCCGCTGGAGCGTCTCGCGGTCCCAGGGCATGAGGTCCAGCTTTTTGCCGTCCACCGCCCGCACGCTGCCGAACTGCAGCGAGATGCGGCCGCTTCTGCCGAAGCTTCCAGGTCTGCCGACATCGGTGATGATGGCTTCGACGGACTCCCCCTTCCGGACGACCAGCCGGGTGCCCACCCAGACATCGTCCTGGACGGTCAGCGTCACCCGGTCGCCTTCGGCTGCTTCCCGCGTCGACAGGGGAGATTCCAGGGCCAGAGAGACCCTGGTGCCCTGAGGGACGCGCACCAGGTCGCCCGCGCCCGCCAGCGCGGGACACAGCAGAAGGACGCAGACCACGCTCATCCGAAAACGTCTCATCTCAGGCTTCCTTTCCCTTCTGATGCCGTGGACATCCGCTCAGGGCTGTTCCCGCTGAGCCTCGTCCGGTCCGGCCGAGAGTCTCCAGCGCAGGGAGGCCAGCTCCAGAAGCGGCTGGAGCTCCAGCGTCCCCTCCATCTGGCCCGCCTGCACCTGCCATCCGGCGCGGCCCTCCGTCTGGCGGGCCACCCGCACGCCGAAGAGCGACCTCCCCTGCGGACCGGAGTAGAGCAGCAGGGTCTCGCCCGTCTGAGGGTCCACCCTGCGAAGCACCCTTGTCATCCCGCGGTTCGTCGGGATGCGGGTGTAGAAACCGATGATCTGCTGTGGGTCGGCGGCCCCGCTGACGCTCATCTGCAGGTAGTTGACCTGCCTGACCCCTTCGAGGGCGCGTTCCAGATTCTGCTGCGCCGCCTCCCTCCACCGTTCGGGAGCCTGCTTCAGCAGGATGCGCCCCAGCTCCGCAGCATAGGGGAGCAGGTCTCCGGATGTCAGGGTCAGCTCCACCTCCACGTCTCCGCCGGGGTAGTAAGGGATGGGGGGCGGTGTGGGCGCGGGCACAGGCTGAGGGGCCGCCTGTGCGGAAGCCATCGCTGCCGTCGCGACCAGCAGAAGCGGCAGCACACCCGTCAACAGCTTCTTCAACCGCAGGGCACCTCCTTTGCAGGGTCTGCCGGCCCGCCCGGCCGGCAAGTCCCTACATTCTACCCCCCGGGGAGGTATGCGACAACGAGAAGCGCTGCCGGACGCTCTCAGGAAACGGCGTCTGCCGGCAGCTCCGACGTGCAGTGCGGACAGCGCCGGGCCGCCAGAGGGATGGACGAGCAGCAGAACGGGCATTCCTTCTGCGTCTGTCCGGGGGCTTCCGAGCTGCGGATGCGGTTCGTCGCCTTCACCACCAGGAACACCGCCCAGGCGATGATGAGGAAGCTGATGATGGAGTTCAGGAACAGCCCGTAGTTCAGGGTGGGCGCGCCCGCCTTGCGGGCCGCCTCGAGCGACTCATAGCCCTTCCCGGAAAGGTCCAGGAACAGGCTGCCGAAATCCACCCTCCCGAGCACGAGTCCGATGGGCGGCATCAGCACGTCCTCCACGAACGAGTTGACGATCCTCCCGAACGCCGCGCCGATGACGATGCCCACGGCCAGGTCCACCACGTTGCCGCGGGCGATGAAATCGCGGAACTCCTTCCACATCTTCACACACTCCTTCCCCTCACGTGCCCGCCGCGCGGCGGCGCGGCCTGCCGTAAGCTTACAGGCTGTCTTCCCGATGCCCCGGGTGGGACTCCTCCCCCGGAGCGCCGGAGGCGCGGCAGGAGAGCGCTCCGGGGGTGGAGAAGGGTTGCCCTGCCGCGGCCGGCGCCCTCCTGCGCGGGACCGGCCGGCGGAGGAGGCGTTATGGATCCTCAGGGCGATTCGGGGGGCGGCTGCCCCCTGGTGGTGTGTCTGGCGGAGGAGCCCGCCCGGAACGTGGGCCGGGTGTCGGCCTTCCATAGCTATCTCATCGAGATCCTGGAGCACGCGGGATTCTGCTTCACCGTCTCGTCCCCGCAGGAGCTCCCCGCCGCGCTGCCGGAAGCTGCCATCCTGGTGACCTGCGGGGAGGCTTCTCCATCCGCCGAGGTCAGGGATGCGCTCCGCTCCTGGGTGGTGACGGGCGGACACTGGCTCAGCATCGCCGGCCTCTGGGGGCTTCAGGACCTGTTCGGGGTGCGCCCGCGCACCTTCGTGACGGAGTGCTCGTTTGCGGCCGGGGCCGTCTCGATGGGCGAGGGCTATCTGGAATGCGGGGAAGAGAGCCACGCCATCACCGCCGGGCTGGACGGGCCGCTGCACTTCTTCAACGGGCTCGCGGTGGAGGAGGACGGGTGCAGGGTGCTGGCGAGTGCCCTGGACGCTCACCGCAGACGGGCGTCCGGGCCTGCTGTCACGGAGAGGCGGACCGGGACCGGCCGCTGTCTGTTGATAGCGCCGGACCTCACCGGGACGGTCGTCCGCATCCAGCAGGGAGTGGCCATCACCCGCGACGGCGTGCCGGCTCCGGACGGCTCCGCCCCGCTCACGGACGGGGTCCTCAAGAGCGACGACGGGCTGGTGCTGGACTGGGACTTCGACCGCGACGACATCCCCGGAGCGCCCGGTCACCGCGCTTTCCTGCGCCCGGCGGCCGACCTGTGGAAGGACCTGCTTCTGCGCGCCATCCTGGATTGCGCCGACGCCCAGCGCGTTGCGCTGCCCGTCCTCTGGTACCACCCTGGCGGACGGGAGGCTGTGGCCCACATGTCCAACGACACGGACCTCGGGGACCCGGCGTGCGCGGAGGAGATGCTGCGCACCCTGAAGGAGGCGGACATCCGGAGCACCTGGTGCAACATCCTGCCAGCCTATCCCCCGCACATCCTGGAGGCCATCCGTCAGGCCGGGCACGAGTCCGCGATGCACTACGACGCCATCTCCGAGGGCTGCGGCTGGGGAAGGGAGGAGTTCGAGCGGCAGCTCCGGGAGATAAGCCGGGCGCTGGGCGCATCCCCGGTCAGCAACAAGAACCACTTCCTTCGCTGGGAGGGCGACACGGAGTTCTTCGAATGGCTGGAGGAGGCGGGCATCCTGCTGGACCAGAGCAAGGGCGCCTCCAAGACGGGGGCGGCCGGGTTCGGCTTCGGGACCTGCCATCCGTACCGGCCGGTGGCTCCAGACGGGCGCATTCTGGATGTGCTGGAGCTTCCGACCCCGACGCAGGACCTGGTGGTGTTCGCGCCCGAGGCTCTGGTGGATGCGCTCATCCCGCGCGTCCGGGCCGTGCACGGGGTGCTGCACCTTCTCTTCCATCCGGCGCAGATCAGGAAGGAGCAGGTCAGGCGGGCGCTCGTTGCCGCCGTGGAAAAGGCGCGCGCGGCCGGGTTGGAGTGGTTCACTGCGGCCGAGATCGCCACCTGGGAGCGGGCGCGGCGGCAGCTTCGCTGGGGACGATTCTTGCGGACGGGAGACTGTGCCTCGGTGGAGGTCTGCGCCGGCGAGCCGCTCACTGGCGCGGCTCTGATGTGGCTGGCTCCGGCAGGAGGCGAGGCGGTGGTGGAGGGAGCGCACTCGGAATGCTTCGTCGCGGAGCGCTGGGGCCGCCGGTTCGCCGGATGCGTCACCGACCTCGAGCCCGGCCGGCCGGTGCGCTTCGAGCTTCGGATGCGAAAGGAGACTGCGTGATGTCCGTCCACGATGCGGACCCGGACCCGGCCGCCATCCCGGCTGTCGCCGGGGGAGAGCCGCTGTGCCGCGACGGGTTCCAGCGCCGTCCGAGATACGGGCGGGAAGAGCTGAAGCTCCTTCAGGAGGCTCTGGAGCAGCAGACGCTGTTCTACGCGCAGGGAAGTATGGTGGCGCGGATGGAAGAGCGCTTCTGCCGGATGACCGGCAGCCCCTTCGCCGTGGCGGCCTCCAGCGGGACGGCGGCCATACACGCAGCGCTCATCGCGGCGGGCATCTCGCCGGGCGGCGAGGTGGTGACATCTCCCGTCACCGACATGGGCACGGTCATCCCCGTGCTGTGGCAGGGAGCCGTTCCCGTGTTCGCGGATGTGGACCCGGAGAGCTTCGTCATCACTCCCGAGTCGGTCGAGGCGGTCCTGACGCCCCGGACCCGGGCGGTCATCGCGGTCCATCTGTGGGGGAACGCATGCGACCTGGACGGCCTCTCGGAGCTTTGCAGCGCCCGCGGCATCACGCTCATCGAGGACTGCGCGCAGGCGCTCGGCTGCGTCTACCGGGGCGGAAGCGTCGGCACGCGGGGGGCCGTGGGCTGCTTCAGCCTGAACGAATTCAAACATATCGCCTGCGGCGACGGCGGCGTTGCGGTCACGGCGGACCCGGGACTCGCGCGGAGGCTGAGGCTCGCGACGGACAAGTGCTACGGCCGCGACGCCGAAGGCGCCTCGCGCCAGGCGTTCTTCCTGGCGAACAACTACCGCATGACCGAGCTGCAGGGGGCCGTCGCCCTCGCCCAGCTGGAGAAGCTGGAAGGCATCGTGGAGCGGCGGCGCCGGTGGTGCGGAGCGCTTCTGGAGGGACTGAGAGGGCTGCCGGGCATCCGGCTGCCGCGGCCCACCGACGGCTGCGAGCCCTCGTGGTGGTTCTTCCCGCTGCGCGTCGTGCCGGAGGAGACGGGCTGCGGCGCTGACCGGTTCGCGGCGGCTCTCCGGGCCGAGGGCATCCCTGCGAGCAGCCGGTATATCGGGCAGTGCGTCTACCAGTATCCCCTGTTCCTGGACCACAGCGCCTTTGAGCGCGGGACGCACCCGTTCGCGGCGCAGGATTACCGGCATGGCCTCTGCCCGGAAGCCGAGGCCTGGCTGGAGACGGTGGTCATCATCGCCGTGAACGAGTCGTATACGTCCGCCGACCTAGATTCCTGCGTCCGGGCGGTGAGCCGCGTGGCGCGCTGGTTCGCGGGCTCCCCGGGAGGCTGACTCCTCCGCTCCGCCGGCAGTCCTCGAGGGCAGGGGTATAGGTCCCCGACGAATTCCGGTATTTATGCCGGTTTTTCCGCCTGCCGCCGATTCCGGCGAACAAATCGCACCGCCCTTGCGTCTCTACGGTATCTCGTGGGCGGCGGCTCTTCTGCCGAAACCTTTTGAAGCGGGGAGCCGTTAGACTTCACGAGAGTCGAGGGTGTTTGACGAGCGCGCAGCCCGCAGAAGATGCTCAAAGTCAGCTGCGCTCGTGGAATACTGCAGGCAAGTGACGCGTGCAGACGAGCCCGCAGCCCCTGCTGGAAGCGAGCTGACTGACCAAAGGAGGATGTCCGGATGAAAAAGCAGCGTGAAGAGTCAGAGATCCTCCTCTCGCCCGGTGGACTGAGAAAACTCAAAGACGAGCTCGAGCGGCTTAAGACAGTCGATCGCAAGCGTGTAGCCGAGAGGATCCGCGACGCGAAAGGTTTCGGGGAGTTCCTCGAGAACTCCGAATACGAAGAGGCCAAGAACGAGCAGGCCTACATCGAAGGGCGAATCGAGGAGCTGACGGCCATCCTGCGGCACGCCTCCGTCCTAGACGAAGAGGGCATCCCGGTGGACCACGTCGGCATCGGCTCCGTGGTCCGCGTGAGGGACCTTTCCGCGATGGAGGAGTGGGAGTGCCGGGTGGTGGGCTCCTTCGAGAGCGACCCTTCCGAGGACTGCATCTCCAACGAGTCCCCCATCGGCGCGGCTCTGATGGGCGGCAAGGTGGGGGATGTCGTCGAAGTTCGGGTCCCGGCGGGACTCCTGCGGCTGGAGATCGTCGACATTCACAGATGAACCGGACGCTCCGGCGTCCGGCCCAGGGGCAAGGAGAACGGGCTCCGCAGGCAGGGCATCTGCTCTCTGCGGGGCCCGTCCTGACGCCCGGGGAGGCTAGATGCCGACGTCCTCCACCTGCTCGGCGCGGCCGGACTCCATCGAGCGGTCGATGGCCGCCAGCACGGCCACGGGCGTGAGCATCTCTTCGGGCGTGAGGTCGTTCTGTCCCGTCCGGATCATCCTGAGATAGGCCTCCAGACCGCGCAGATACAGTCCCCGGTAGTCCAGCCGGCCGTGAGCCGACCCGCTTTCCCCGTAGAAGCCCCAGCCGAACCCTCCCCGGTAGCCCTGCATCAGATGAAGCGTCACGCACGGCCCGCCGCCGGAGTACATCACGGTCGCCAGATGGCTGTTGCCGCTCCCCCGGTGGAAGGTGACGCTCCCCGCTCCCGGGCCCAGCGCGCCCACCATCATCTCGCACTGATGCACCCCGTAGAAGAACACCCCGCCGTGTTCGCTGTCGATGCTGCAGGGCCCGGAGAAGTCGGCCGCCAGGATGGGTTCCAGGCGCTTTTTCGCCTCCACCACGCGCCGGAATCCGTGCGCGTAGCGGACGCACGAATACGACGTCACGATGACCCCCTTCCGGCGCGCCAGCCTCAGCAGCTCCCTGCCTTCCTCCACCGTGTAGGAGAAGGGCTTGTCCACGAACACGTGGATTCCGGCGTCCACCAGGGGCGTCGCCGCCGGCACATGGTATTTGGCGTGCCGGTGGTCCACGATGGCGGCGTCGATGCGGCCCACCATCTCCTCCGGGGTCTCGACGATGTCGGGGATGAGACACCTCTCCGCCACCCGGCGCGTGTGCTCGGGCTCCTCTCCCCACAGTGCCACCACTCTGGCGCCCGGAAGGGTCTTGCGGACGTTCAGGATCTTCGCAAAAGCGGCGGTGTGGCTGTTCTCGCTGCCGACGATGCCGATGCGCAACATGCTCTGTCTGACTCCTCGTGAGTAGGCTGGCGATGGAGATGCCGGGACCCCGGGGCCGCCGGTCACTCTCCGAAGAGATACTTCAGCACCCCGCGCGCCACAGCCTGCCCCACCAGCCTCTGGAAGGACGCCTGCTTCAGGAGTTCGCGCTCCACGGGATTGGTGTGGAACAGTATCTCTATGAGGCAGGACGGGCAGCGCGGGGCGTGCAGCATCCGGAGACGGTGCCAGTGCTCCCGGATGCCGCGGTCCTGCACGTCGGGGTAGACCGTGCGGATCGCCGCCACCACCTGCTCCTGCACCTCCCGGGCCAGCCGCTTCGAATCCTCCAGCCGGTAGGGCAGGGACGAGAGCTCCTCCGGGGAGAGATGGGCGGTCCCCGTGTAGAACGTCCAGGTGCCGCCTCCCGGCGAGCCGTCGGCTGTCGCGTCCGAATGGAGCGCCACCAGGCAGTCGCATCCCAGCTGCCTGGTCAGGGCGGCTTCCGAGTCAAGGTCGGAGGGCGCACTCTGCGAGTCGCGGCTGATGAAGGCTTCCACCCGCCCGTCCTCCTCCAGCGCCTTCCGCGCCTCCACCGCCAAGAGCCAGAGGTTCGTCCCTTCGTTGTAAAGCTCCCGCCCCTCGCCGTCCAGTATCCGGTTGCCGTACTGGCACGACGGGTTCAGCATCACCCTCGGACGCGTTCCGGATTCCGTCATCCCTTCGCTCACAGCGGGTTCACCGGCTGCCCGTTGCGGCGGACTTCCCAGTGCAGGTGCGGGCCCGTCGACCATCCCGTGCTGCCCACCCTGCCGATGGTCTGTCCCTGCGCCACTTCCTGACCCGCCCGCACCGTGATGGCGGAGCAGTGCCCGTAGAGCGTGGAGACGCCGCCCCCGTGGTCTATCACCACAGTGTAGCCGTAGGCGTCCATCCATCCCGCGATGATGACCGTCCCCGCCGCCGCCGCCCGGATGGGCGTGCCCGACGGAGCGGCGATGTCCACCCCAGTATGAAGCTTGGTCTTCTTCAGGATGGGGTGGTACCGCATCCCGAACCCCGACGTGATGCGCCCGGAGACCGGACGGATGAACCCGCCGGTGAAGGCCGTGGCGAGGCGGCGGCGCCCCTCCGGGGTCTCCTGCATCCTGCGTATCATCGCGGCGATGCGGTGGGACTGCCGGATGAGTTCGTCCAGATGACGCTCGTAGGCTTCCCGGTCCCGGCGGATGGCGTCGTACTGCGCCCGGTGCATCCAGGCGAGCTCGCGCTCCTGCTGCTCCTGCGACGCAAGCCTGGCCTGCAGACCGTTGATCTCCATCACCTTGCGGCGCTGAGCCTCCTGCCGCCTGCGGATCTCATCCCGCGACTCGCGGATCTCCTCCAGAAGGCGCAGGTCGCTCTGCACGATCTGCTGGATCATCTTCGTGCGCGTAAGCGCGCTCCACGTGTCCTGCGTGGTCACCAGGGCCACCATGTAGGTGGGAGGAGGGCACTTGTAGGCGTCCTCCAGCCTTTGCGTGAGAGCCCGGCGCTTCTCGTAGAGCCTCGCCTCCATCCGGGCCAGCTCGCTCGAGATGGAGTGCAGCTGACCGCGCGACTGCTGCAGGCGCCGCCGCGTCTCCGCCAGGCTCAGACGGGTGTCGTTCAGCTGCCGCTGCGTGAGGAAGAACTGGTTCCTTGCCGTGCGCTCTCGCCTGCGCGCCTGCGCAAGCTTCGACCGGACCGTCTGGATGCGCTGCTGCACGGAGCCCAGCTTCTGATTGTACTCGCTGACGCTCTGCGAAGACGCCACGGTCGACAGCGCAAGCAGCATCCCTGCCGCGGCCGCGGCCATCCTTCCTCCCGCCTTCATCTCGCCGGAGCCTCCGCGGAGCCTTCCTTCAGGTAGCGGCGGATGGAGAGATAGCTGGAGACGGCTCCCAGACCCAGTCCCGCCGCCATCAGGGCGGCCGCCAGCTGCCAGGGCGCCACCCCGCTGTCCAGAAAGCGGGTGATGCTCTGCAGGTCTCCCGTCAGCGCCTCCAGATAGGCCCCGGCCAGCCGGATGAGCAGCACCGCCAGCACCGCCCCGGCTCCGGCCAGCAGCATCCCCTCCAGCAGGAAGGGGAAGCGGATGAACGACGGACGGGCCCCCACCAGGCGCATGATGGACACCTCGCGCCTCCGCGCGTAGATTCCCAGCCGGATGGTGTTCCCGATGATGAACGCGCTTCCCAGGAACAGCACCACGGTGGCCACCGCTCCCGCGATGCCCACCACCCGGGCCAGACCGGTGAAGAAGCGGACCTCGTTCTGCCGCCACAGGATGTCATCGACGTCCGGCATCTTGCGGATGGCGGCCTGCACCTCCCTGCTCCTGCGCGGGTCGGCCATCCGGAGCTTGAAGGAGTCCAGGGCCGGATTGTACAGCACGTCGTCCATGCTGATCTCCTGACCCAGCGAGCGCTTGAACTCCTGCCAGCCCCGCTCCTTGGAGATGAAGGTCACGCTGGCCACTCCCGGCATCGCCGCCAGGGTCTGCTTCATCTCGTTCAGCCGTTCGGGAGGGGTCCCGCGGCGCACGTAGACGGCCATGTCGAACTCCTGCGGGAGCTTTTCGCAGGCGCGGTGCACGGCGATGGCGGTCAGGGCGAATCCGGCCGATATCGCCAGGCTCACTCCCGCTGTCAGGACCGCCGCGAGGGCCATCAGACGGTTGCGCCTGATGTTCGCCAGGGCCTCCGTGACCAGGAACTCAACGCTGGACGGGTTCAGCATGGTAGGACGCTCTCTGCTCGTCGCGCGCGATGCCGTTCAGATCCAGAGCGACCACCCTCCTGCGCATCCGGTTCACCATCTCGCTGTCGTGCGTGGACATCAGCACGGTCGACCCGCGCAGGTTTATCCGTTCGAGAAGCTGCATGATCTCCCAGGACGTGTCCGGGTCCAGGTTGCCCGTCGGCTCGTCGGCCAGCAGGATGGGGGGATCGGTCACCAGCGCCCGGGCGATGGCGGTGCGCTGCTGCTCCCCTCCGGACAACTGGGACGGGAAGGAGTCGCAGCGGTGGGTCAGCCCCACGAGCTCCAGGAACTCCGGCACCCGCCTGCGTATCTGCCGCGCCGACGCGCCCGTAACGCGCAGCGCGAACGCGATGTTCTCCCACACCGTCCGGTCCGGCAGAAGGCGGAAGTCCTGGAACACAACCCCCACCTTTCGCCGCAGCCGCCACACCTCGCCCTCCGGGATGGAGCTTACATCCTGCCCGTCCACCTCCACCGTCCCTTCCGTGGGAAGCTCTTCGCGGTAGATCAGCTTGAGCAGGCTGGACTTGCCGGTGCCGGTCGGTCCCACGATGAAGACGAACTCGCCCTTCTCCACACGGAGGTTTATCCCGCGCAGTGCCAAAACTCCATTGGGATAGATGAGGGAGACGTCGCGGAACTCGATCATGACAGCCAGGTCAGTATGCCAGATTCCCGGATGCCCGTCAACGCGGATACGACGCGCAGCGGCGCGTCCGGGAGACGGCGGCGGATGCCCCCGATGAACCTCCGGACCCGTCTTGTCCTCGGAGCGGCCGGCGGAGCCGCGTTCGGCGCGTCGCAGCTCATGACGGACTACGGCGCGCTGGCCTGGCTCTCCTTCGCGCTTCTGGGGATGGCCGTCCGGGGAGCCCGGCGGATGGAGGCGTCCGCGTGCGTGCTGGTCTGGGCGCTCGTCGGCTACGGGGCGGGGCTGTGGTGGGTGACCGTGTTCGGGCTGCTGCCATGGGCGATCCTCGTGCTCTGGCTGGCCGCCTTCATCGTCCCTGCGGGTCTGGTGCCCGGAGATGCGCTCCGCTGCCGGAGGCCCCTGGCCGCCGCGGCCGGGATGGCGGGGCTGTTCGCGCTGGGGGAGTGGCTCGCCGGGAGCGGACCGGCGGGCATCGCCATGGCCACCGCGTCCGGGCCGCTCGCCCGAAACCTGCCCGCGGTGCAGTGGGCGTCCGTGTGCGGGGCGCCGGGCCTCTCCTTTCTGGTGGCGTTCTGCGGGCTGGCGGCAGGCCTCTCCCTCGGCCGGGGGGAACGCCGCTCCCTCGCGGCGGCCATCGTCATTCCCGCCATCCTTTGCGGCGGCGGATGGCTGATGCTGAGGGGCGTCCCCGCCCCGGAGGGCAGCCTGAAGGTGGCCGCGGCTCAGGGGATGACGGCGCCGGGGTTCGAGGAGCCCCTGCCGCCCCGCGAGACACTGCAGGTCTACTTCGAGCTCTCCGCGCGGGCGCGGCTCGAGCACGGCGCCCGGCTGGTGCTGTGGCCGGAGACCGCCTGTCCGGGTCTGCCGTTCCAGGACGAGAGGCTGCTGGAGGCGCTGCAGTCGGCCTTCCGGGAACTCGGGATGTCCGCGCTCATCGGGGCCCAGAACAGCCCGCAGGAGCCGGCCTCTGACCCCACTCCCCGGAACGTGGCGCTGGGAATCAGCCGGGATGGAAGGGTGGACGGCGCGTACGAGAAGCAGCGGCTGGTGCCGTTCGGCGAATACGTGCGGTGCCGTTCGGCGAATACGTGCCGTCCCCCCACCTGACCGGCCTGTCGCGGCTGTGGAGGGGCGACGCGCGGGACTACCGGCCGGGCGGGCGATGGCCTCCCGTCCCCCTCGAGGGAGCGAAGGTGGGCGTGCTCATCTGTTCGGAGACCATGTTCTCCCACCTGGCCGCCGCGCGCGTCAGGGAGGGCGCCACGCTGCTGGCGGTGATCAGCAACGACAGCTGGTTCGGCACGTCGGCGGCCACGGAGCAGCTGGCGCGCACCTGCATCCTGCGGGCGGTGGAGTGCCGCCGCGCCCTGGCGCGCAGCGCCGAGTCCGGCTATTCGATGATGGTGGCGCCCGACGGACGGGTGCTGGCGCAGTCCCGGCTGATGGAGCGGTGCGTGGTGGCGGCTTCGCTTCCCCTGATGGAGGGTGTCAGCCTCTATTGCCGGCTTCTCCCGGTGTGGCCGCTCATCCTGGCGCTGGCGGCCTTCCGGCCGCTTGCCGCCTGCAGGGTGCTGGAAAGCCGGAAACCCGCGGATGAGCTTCTGCGTCATGGGGAATGCCGCAGTTGACGGACCGCGGCCGTTGCGCTAAAAGGATTCACCGGCTTCCCCCCGGGGAAGTCTTTCGTCCGGGAGACCCGGACACGACGCTCCGCAAGATCCGCGACGGGCGACGGAGCCAGAGGGACTTGCCAGATGCAGATACGCCTGACAAGCGCCGCCATCAAGAAGATCCAGGATGAGCTAGCGTTCCTCGAGTCGCGCGAGCGGCCCCGGGTGGCCGAGCGCATCAAGCAGGCGCGCAGCTACGGGGACCTCAGCGAGAACTATGAATACCACGCGGCGAAGGAGGAGCAGGGCTTTCTCGAGGCCCGCATCCGGGAGCTTCGCGCGGTGCTGAGCCGCGCACAGGTGGTGGATGCGGACTCTCTTGCCGAGGGAGTGGTGGGGCTGGGGACGAAGGTCCGGGTGCGCCACCGCGAGTTCGATATGGAGGAGGAGTACACCATCGTCACGATGGTGGACGCCGATCCGGGAAGCAACCGCATCAGCGAGCAGTCGCCTATCGGCCAGGCGCTGATGGGGGCGCGGGTCGGCGATGTGGTCGAGTACAGGGCTCCCGCAGGCGTGCAGTCGCTCGAAGTGCTGAGCGTGGAAGCGGCGGAGTTCTGACCGGCCGTCCCCGGGCATCAGGAGGCCCGCATCGATGAAAGTCCTTGTTGTCTACCACTCCATCTACGGCCACGTCCACCGGATGGCTCAGGCCGTGGCGGAAGGCGTCAGGGCGGTGCCCGGGGCGGAAGTGCATCTGCGCCGCGTCCCGGAGACGCTCTCAGAGGACGCGCTTGCGAAGATGGGCGCCCTGGAGGCGCAGGCGGCGATGCGCGATGTCCCGGAGTGCACCGTGGAGGAGCTTCCGGAATACGACGCCATCATCTTCGGCACACCCACGCGCTTCGGCAATATGTCGGCCCAGATGCGTCAGTTCCTGGACAGGACGGGCGGGCTGTGGGCGCAGAACGCCCTGGTCGGCAAGGTGGGCAGCGTCTTCACCTCCACGGCCACCCAGCACGGAGGGCAGGAGAGCACAATCCTGACGTTCGTGGTGACGCTGCTGCATCACGGGATGGTCGTCGTGGGCCTGCCGTACTCGTTCGCGGGGCAGATGACGCTCGACGAGATCACCGGGGGGTCGCCGTACGGCGCATCCACCATCACGGGCGGGGACGGCTCCCGGCTGCCGAGCGACAATGAACTGGCCGGGGCCAGATTCCAGGGAGAGCACGTGGCCCGCATCGCAGCGAAGCTCGCCCGGCCCTAGACTTCTCCGGTGCCCGCCGGGGAG
>FWWL01002066.1_pt1 | contig 43873 bp, 42 predicted proteins | sample 2228331 | NCBI WGS metagenome assembly FWWL01 (sample SAMEA103939775, study PRJEB20133) | metagenome | reverse complement strand
GCCTGCTCAGCCTCGATTCGATGCCGCTCGAGGTGGTCCGGACGGTCGATCTGCGCGATCTCGGCTGGATGAGCGCGATCGGGGAAGCGATCGAGGTGCTGGTCACCCCGCCGCACGACAAACCGATCCGGGTGATCGGGCAGGCGATGGGCGAGTCCGATTTCGTTGAACTCGTGATCGACGAGGCCCCGCTGCGGCGGGCCATGCTGAGTTTTTCTGTCAATATCCTGCTGCTCTCGCTGCTGATTTCGGGCCTGACGGCGGTCGCGGTCTATCTGGCGCTGAACTGGATGATCGTCGGGCCGATCGGGCGGCTGGCGGCCAATGTCATGGAATTCGAGATCGAACCGGAGAACCCGCGCAAGATCATCGAGCCTTCGCAGCGCGCCGACGAGATCGGCGAGGCCGAGCGGGCGCTGGCGCGCATGCAGATGACGCTGGCCGACGAACTGCGCACCAAGAAGCACCTCGCCGAGCTGGGTCTCGCCGTCAGCAAGATCAACCACGACCTGCGCAACATGCTGGCCGCCGCGCAGCTGATGTCCGACCGGCTGGTCGATACCCGCGACGCCAAGATCAAGCGCTTTGCGCCGCGCCTCATCGCCACGCTCGGCCGCGCCATCGATTTCTGCCAGGCGACGCTCGCCTATGGCCGCGCAGCCGAGGCGACGCCGGTGCTGCGCGATGTGAGCTTGCGCCAGCTCGTCGCCGATCAGGCGGAATTGCTCGGTCTGCCGGAGAGCAAGGTCGTCGGTTTCTCCAACGAGGTGCCGGCCGATCTCGTCGCACCCTGCGACCCCGACCAGATGGCGCGCGTGCTGCTCAACCTGATGCGCAATTCGGTGCAGGCGCTGACGCAGGCCGGCGCCGATGGCGGCGGCCAGCCCATGCTTGTCGTCAAGGCGCAACGCGGCGAACGCGAGATTGCACTGCGCGTCGCCGATAACGGCCCCGGCGTGCCGCCGCGCGCACGCGAAAACCTGTTCCAGGCGTTTCGCGGCTCTGTCAGTCCCGGCGGCACCGGCTTGGGGCTGGCCATCGCCGCCGAACTGGTGCGGCTGCATGGCGGCATGATCGCGCTCGAAGCCTCACCGATGGGCGCCGTGTTCAAGGTGACGCTGCCATTGAGGCGGCAGAACGGGAATTGACGGTAAGGGCCTACTGGCTCGCCCAGATCACCCGCGCCATGAAAGCGATCTCGCCGAGGTTCAGCACGCGTTCGGCATGCTCGGGGTTGAGCGACGACAGTTCCACCGTTCGGGCCGTCTGGCGCTTCAACTGCTTGGCCAGCACCTCGCCCTCGACGGTCTTGACCACGACGCGGTCGCCGCGCCGGACGGTTGCGGTCGGCGAGACGATGATGGTGTCGCCGTCGCGGTAGAGCGGCAGCATCGAATCGCCGGCGATCTCCAGCGCATAGGCCTTCTCGTCGGCGACGCCGGGAAAGGCGACCTCCTCCCAGCCCGCGCCAACCGGAAAGCCGCCATCGTCGAAGAAGCCGCCCGAGCCGGCCTGCGCGAAACCGATCAGCGGGATGGTGCGGGACGGCGCGGGGCCGCGCCGCATCACCACCGCCATGAACTCGTCCAGCGACGCGCCCGTGGCCTGCAGGATTTTGGCGATGGATTCGGTCGAGGGCCAGCGCTCGCGGCCGTCCGGCCCGATCCGCTTGGAGCGGTTGAAGGTGGTGGCGTCGAGCCCGGCTTTTCGCGCTAGGCCGGACGCCGTGAACCCATAGCGCTGGGCGAGCGCGTCGATAGCGCTCCAAATCTGGTCATGGGACAGCACCGCGGAGGCCTCGCTGCTGATGTTGCCGGAAGGCGGGGATAGACATAGGAAATATCCCCTATCGCATAAGACTTCAATCAGTTTGTTGGGGGCGTCGCGATAAGGTTTGCCCTGAGCCGGCTGCTGCCGCTATGTCGCGGCATCATCCGACAGTCCGAGACGAGACCGTGCCGCTCATCTACAAGATTTGTCCCGAAGCGCTCTGGCGCGAGGCCGAGCAAGCAGGCATGTTCAAGGGCTCAGGCGTCGATCTCGCCGACGGCTTTATCCATTTCTCGACGGCCGGGCAGGTCCGCGAGACGGCGGCGAAGCACTTCGCCGGCCAGCGCGACCTCCTGCTGATCGCCTTCGACGATGCCCGTCTTGGCCCAATGCTGCGCTACGAGCCCTCGCGCGGCGGGGCGCTGTTTCCCCATCTCTATGGCCCGCTCGATCCCAAGACGGCGCGCTGGATCGTAGCCCTGGCGTCCGGGGACGATGGCCGGCACCTGATCCCGGAGGATGTCGCGTGATCGGCGAGCTTTTTAGACTTGTCCGCCCGCTCGTTCACAAGCTCGACGCCGAGACCGCGCATCGCCTGACGGTGGCGGCGCTCGCCGCCGCCCCGCCGCTCAAGCCTTCATCCGACGACCCCGTTCTGGCGACGCAGGCGTTTGGCTTGAGCTTCCCCAATCCGGTCGGGCTCGCGGCCGGTTTCGACAAACATGCCGAGGCCATCGACGGCGCGCTGGGGCTCGGCTTTGGCTTCGTCGAGGTTGGCGGTGTGACGCCGCTGCCGCAACCGGGCAATCCGCGCCCGCGTGTGTTCCGGCTTCCTGAAGACGGCGCGGTGATCAACCGCTACGGCCTCAACAGCGAGGGCATGGAGGTGGTCGCCGGGCGGCTCCTGAGGCGGCGCGCGCGCGGCGGGGTCGTCGGCGTCAATCTCGGGGCCAACAAGGACTCGGCCGACCGGAGCGCCGACTACGCCGTGCTGACGCGCAAGCTCGCTCCCGTCGCCGATTTCCTCACGATCAACGTCTCGTCGCCGAACACGCCGGGCCTGCGCGACCTGCAAGGCGAAGCGGCGCTCGACGAGCTTATCGCGCGCGCACTGGAGGCCCGCGACGAGGCGGGGCAGGTGAGCGGACGACGTACCGCCATGCTGCTCAAGATCGCGCCCGATCTCAGCCTGCCGGAGCTCGACGGCATCGTCGCGGTCGCCCGGCGTCGCGGCATCGACGGCATGGTCGTTGCCAACACCACCGTTGCGCGGCCGGCGAGCCTGCAAAACCCGGCAAAGTCGGAGACCGGCGGGCTGTCAGGCCGGCCGTTGCGCGCCGCTTCGACCCGCATTCTCGCGCAGACCTTCCTGCGCGTGGAGCGGCAGTTTCCGCTGATCGGCGTCGGCGGGATCGATTCGGCGGCCGCCGCGTCCGACCGGATCAGGGCCGGAGCCGATCTCGTGCAGTTCTACACCGCCATGGTGTTCGAGGGACCGGGGCTGGTGAAGACCATCAAGGCCGGGCTCTCCGAGGAGGCGAGACGCGCCGGCCTGACCCGCCTGTCGGCCCTCACCGGGCGGGACGCAAACGACTTCGCGGATGGGAAAACCTGAACGGTCAGCGCCGCGCCGCAAACAGCCGCGACAGCAGCCAGAGCGGGATCACCAATAGAGCGCCGGCAATGACCCATTGGCCGACTTCGCGCACAGCGCCGAAGCCGAGATCGCCGATCGACCGGACAAATCGGGCGGCTGCTCTGTAGAGCGCCTGCGGCGACAGGCCCAGAAATGCCATCGCCGCGCCGACCAGCAGCGAAATGAACAGCAGCCGGACGAGCACGCCGAGCGGCGAGCCGCCCAGAAAGCGTTCGATGTTGCCATTAGCCATGGTCGTCATCCCTTCCAGCGCGCACACCAATGGGGCTGCGCGCTTGAACCGAGCCTGAATGGAAACCTACGCCGTCGCGGACGCGCCGACGCCCGACCAGGCGGTCCCGGCGATCTTGGCTGCGGCGATCACGGCCTGGGTGCGGCTGTCGACGTTCAGCTTGGTCAGAATCGCCGAGACATGGGCCTTCACCGTCGCCTCGGAGACGCCGAGCTCATAGGCGATCTGCTTGTTCAAAAGTCCCTCGGACAGCATCATCAGCACGCGCACCTGCTGCGGCGTCAGCGTCGAGAGCCTTCGCACCATGTCGGCGACCTCGGCGTCGACCGGGCTCGACAGGTCGATGCCCGGCGGCGTCCAGACGCCGCCGTCGAGCACGGCGCGGATCGCCTCGCCCATCTGGGCGACATCGGCTGTCTTGGGCAGGAAGCCGAGCGCGCCGAATTCGACGCAGCGGCGGATCACGGCCGGGTCGTCATTGGCCGAGACGACGATGACGGGCACTTCCGGGTGGTCGGCGCGGAGGAAGAGCAGGCCGGAAAAGCCCTGCACGCCGGGCATGGTCAGGTCGAGCAGCACAAGATCGGCGTCCGCGCCCGAACCCAGCGCCTCGGTCAGTGCCTCGAGCGAGCCGACCTCGCTGACCTCCGCTCCGGCGAGAGCGCCGGAAACGGCCTGCCTGAGCGCGCCCCGGAACAGGGGGTGGTCGTCCGCGATCACGATCCGCGTCACAGGCTGCCGACTCATCGCGCTCGTCCTCGTCCGTCCGCTCATCCTGCCCCAGACGCGGCCGCGATCTCAAGCGGCGCGCAAGCCTGTGCCTCGCCAGCGCATGAACGCTGGGGATAATGGACGTCATCTGCTCCCAAACGAGGCCTATTGCAATGCAGCAAAAGGCTGACATGCACCCTGCCTAGGCGCCAGCCGCCCTCACTCCGTCTCCTCGGCGAGAAAGGCCAGCAATGCGGCATTGACCGCGTCCTTATGGGTGAAGAACAAGCCATGCGGCGCGCCGGCGAGTTCCTGCAGCGTGGCGCCTGGAATCAGCTTCACCGCCTCGCGCGCGCTGATCTCGACCGGCACGATGGCGTCGGCGTCGCCGTGCAGGATCAGCGTCGGCACGTCGATCTTCGGCAAATCCTCGCGGAAGTCCGTCGTTCCGAAAGCGGTGACGCAATCGACGGTGCCCTTCGGCGAAGCCTTGAGCGCGTGCATCAGCGTCCAGTCCTGAATGCCCTGCGACACCGGATTGGCCGGGATGCCATAAAAATTCTTGCCGAAATCAGCGAAAAACTGCGGGCGGTCGGCCTTGATGCCGGCGATCATGCCGTCGAATACCGCCATCGGTGCGCCGGCCGGATGCTCCGGCGTCTGCAACAGGAAGGGCGGCACCGCGCCTAGAAGCACCGCCTTGGCGACGCGCTCGGAGCCGTAACGACCGAGATAACGGGCGACCTCGCCGCCGCCCATCGAGAAGCCGACCAGCGTGACGTCCTCGAGATCGAGTTCCTCGAGCAGGTCGGACAAATCGTCGGCGAAGGTGTCGTAGTCGTAGCCGTCCAAAGGCTGGTCCGACTGGCCGAAACCGCGGCGATCATAGGCGATGACCCGGTAGCCGGCTTCGACCAGCGCGGGAACCTGATACTCCCACATATCGCCATTGAGCGGCCAGCCATGGATCAGCACGACCGGGTCGCCCTCGCCGAGATCGCGGAAGAACAGTTCGATGCCGTCGCGGGTTTCGATGAAGGACATGGCGCTCTCCTCGGGGGTTCAGGCGGAACGAGACTCCGTGTCCGCTAGCCAATGACGGGCGGTCTTTTGCCCGCCTAACGTGTCCGCGCCGTGACGAGGGCGGGGCCGGCGCGGAAAGCGAGCCAAAGCAGCGGCACCAGACTGCCGAGCCCGAGCGTCAAGACGATCAGCGCCAGCGCCAAAGGCTTCGATGCCTCGAAGCGCCAAATCAGGAAACCCGAGACGAGAAAGGCGGCGTAAAGGTCGATCAGCGTCACGACGCCCCAGGGGTCGTTGGCGATCTTGGCGAAGCTCGCGGAGAAGGAGGCTGTCGCGCCCGCCCAGACGATGGCCGCTCCGAGGATCAGGGCGGCGGCGAGGAAGAGGAAGCGGAGCGGGGTCATGCGTGGTTCTCCAGTCGGGCCGAGCTTCAACCCGCCGCCGGCAGGAGCTGTTCCAACGCCTCGATGCGGTCGGCTTCCGAAGGCGGCTTGTCCCAGCGGATGCGGCTGATGCGGGGGAAACGCATGGCCAGCCCTGATTTGTGCCGGGTCGAGCGCTGCAGCCCCTCGAAGGCGACCTCGAAGACGAGCCCGCTTTTCGCATCATGCGTCACTTCCCGCACCGGGCCGAAGCGGTTTTGCGTATGTTTGCGGACATAGCGGTCGATCTCGACCAGTTCCTCGTCGGTGAAGCCGAAATAGGCTTTCCCGACCGGCACCAGTTCGTCCGCGCCCGTTTCGCCCGCGCGCCAGACGCCGAAGGTGTAGTCGGAGTAGAAGGAGGAGCGCTTGCCGTGGCCGCGCTGGGCATACATCAGCACACAGTCGACGAGCCTCGCCTCCCGCTTCCATTTCCACCAATGGCCCTTGGGCCGACCCGGCAGATAGGGCGAATCGCGGCGCTTGATCATGCAGCCCTCGACGGCCTCGGCGTCGTCGCCCGCTCCCGCCGAGGCCGGGTCGGCGCGCGCGGCGGCGAGATCGTCCCAGCCTGCGAAAGGGATGGTCGGCGAGAGATCGAAGCGCGCGCCGTCGAGCTTGCGCAGGAACGCCTCCAGCCGGGCGCGGCGCTCGTCGAGCGGCAGGTGCCGGATGTCCTCGTCGCCATCGACGAGCAGGTCGTAAACGCGGATATGAGCCGGGAACTCCGACAGCATTTTCGGCGTGACGGTCTTGCGGTTGAGCCGCTGCTGCAGCGTGTTGAAGCTCTGCACCGCGCCCTCGCCCATCACCAGCAACTCACCATCGAGCGCCCCGTCCAGCGTCAGCGCCTCGACGAGATCGGGAAAAGCGCCGGCAATGTCCTCGCCCGTGCGCGAGTAAAGCCGCGTCAGCCGCGTACCGTCGGTCTTCGTGCCGCTGACGGCCTGCACGCGGATGCCGTCCCATTTCCACTCGGCGCTGAACTCGGCAGGGTCGAGCCTATCGAAATCGCCATCCTCCAGCGGATGCGAGAGCATGACCGGGCGGAACGGCGCGGGGTCTGTCGCCTCCGGCCTCGGCCCCCTGCCCTCCAGCCAGGCGAACAGCTCCGCATAGGGCGGCTCCAGCCCGTGCCAGACCTGCTCGACCTCGTCGGCGGGAACGCCGCCCAGGCTGGCAGCCGCCGTCTTGGCGAGCCGCGCCGAGACGCCGATACGCAGGCTGCCGGTTATCAGCTTCAGCAGCGCCCAGCGCCCGGTCTCGTCCAGCGCATCGAGCCATGAGGCGACAAGGCGGGGGAGTTCGGTTTTTCCCGCTGAGCGCAGGCCCGCCACGACGTCGGGGAGGTGGGGGACGTCGTTGGCGCCATGCCGCGAAGGCCACATCAGCGCCACCGTCTCCGACAGGTCGCCGACATAGTCGTAGGAGAGTGCGAACAGCACCGGGTCGGTCCGCTCGGAAATCAGCGTGCGGATCAGACCGGCCTTGGCGTTGGGAAAGACCAGTCCGCCCGTCATCGCCGCCAGAGCCAGCCCGCGATCGGGGTCGGGCGTCGTGCGCAGATAGTCGGCGATCAGCGCCAACTTGGCGTTGCGGCGCGGCTCATAGGCGAGGCGGTCGAGCAGCCAAGCGAAGCGGTTCATGGCGCGGCCTCGGCAGGCGTCTCGTCAGGCTCAGCCTCGCCCTCGTCGCCATAGCCGACGAGATGCAAGGGCCGCGCTTTAAGCCCCTCCGTGCCGCACCAATGCACCAGCGCCTCATCCGCGCCATGCGTGACCCAGATTTCGCCGGCCCCGACCTCGCGGATGGTCGCCTGCAGATCGTCCCAATCGGCATGGTCGGAGACGATCAGCGGCAGCTCGACGCCCTTCTGCCGCGCCCGCGCTCTCACCCGCATCCAGCCCGAGGCGAAGGCGGTGACCGGATCGGGAAATTTGCGCGACCATAAATCCTGCGTGGCGCTTGGCGGGCAGATCACGATCTCGCCGCCGAGGTTTTTGCGTTCGGCGGCGACCACCTTCCTGATCTCGCCAAGTTTTGCGCCCTCTGAGAGGTAGAAGTCGGTCAGTTTCTCCATCGCGCCATGAACGTAGATTGGCCGCTCGTAGCCGGCCTCGCGGATCAGGGCCATGACGCGCTGCGCCTTTCCCAGCGAATAGGCCCCGACGATATGCGTGCGCTCCGGAAAAAGCCTGACCGATTCCAGCAGCTTGTCGACTTCGGCATGAGCCGGCGGATGCCGGAAGACGGGCAGGCCGAAGGTCGCCTCGGTGATGAAGATGTCGCAGGGCACAGGCTCGAAGGCGGCGCAGGTCGGGTCGCGCTCGCGCTTGTAGTCGCCCGAGGCGACGATGCGCAGCCCGCGCGATTCCACCACGATCTGGGCCGAGCCCAGCACATGGCCGGCGGGCACGAAGCTGAAATCGACCTCGCCGATGCGCGTGGTCTCAGCCGGCACGGCCTCCTGCCGCTCGTCCGTGAAGCCTTCGCCATAGCGCAGGGCCATGATGGCGAGCGTCTCGCGCGTCGCCAGCACGGCGCCATGGCCGGCGCGGGCGTGGTCGGAATGGCCATGGGTAATGAGCGCGCGGGCGACCGGCCGCACAGGGTCGATGTAAATGTCGGCCGGCGGGCAGTAGGTTTCGGCCGGCGTCGGGATCAGCAGCTCCGACGGGCGGAAGGTTGGGGCGGCGCTGTGTCTGGCCAGTGTCATCCACCTCAGATAGACCGGCCACCATGACAGAAAAGGGCAGCACCGCGCATTCCGCCGGCTCAGGCGACCTGAGCCTCGACCGTCGCTACGCCTGGGCGGAGGCCGCGCTCAAGGAAGGCGACGCGCGCTCTTGCGTCGACATCCTCGATCAGACGCTGGCTCAGGCCTACGGTTTCACCGCCGCCTGGCATCTCTACGGCCAGGCGCAGGAGGCGCTCGGCCATAATGAGGAGGCCGCCACCGCCTGGCGGCAATGCCTGACGCTCGACCCCAATGACCATTTCGGCGCGCGGCTCGACCTCGCCCGCATCGGCGCGATGTCGGCCGAGGAGGCGACCTCGGAGAATTTTTCGGGCGTGCTGTTCGACGGGTATGCCGAGCGCTTCGACAGCCATCTGGTCGAGACCTTGCGCTACAATGCGCCGGCGCTGCTGCGGCAGGCGCTCGCCGGCCTGTGTCAGGAACGCGGCCGGGCGTTCCGGTTCGACACCGTTTACGATCTCGGCTGCGGCACTGGGCTGATGGGCGAAGCGATCCGGGCAGAGGCGGGCTTCCTCGCCGGCTGCGATCTCTCGCCACGCATGATCGAGCGGGCGCGGGCCAAGCGCGGCCCCGACGACAAGCCACTCTACGACAAGCTCGCGGTGGCGGGACTGACGAGTTTCCTGACGAGCCGGCCGGATGCATCCGCCGATCTCGTGATCGCGGCCGACGTCTTCGTCTATCTCGGCGAATTGGGGGCGGCCTTCGCGCAGAGCCGCCGCGTGCTGAAGGCCGGCGGGCTGCTCGCCTTCACGGTGCAGAGCCATGCGGGCGAAGGCGTCGTGGTCGGCGCGGACCGGCGGTTTGCCCATGGCGAGGGCTGGCTTCGGGAGCGGCTGGGGACGGCGGGGATGCGGCCCGTGCTGGTCGAGGCGGCCAGCACGCGCGAGGACCGGGGAGTTGCGGTGCCGGGGCTGATCGTGGTGGCAGAGCGGGGCTGAGCCGGGGCTTCCCGGTCATGGTCCGGACCGGACGCGCCCGCCATTCCCCTCACCACCGCCAGACCCTATCTCTGGCAGCCATGCTCGCCTCCCCTCCTCTCCCCACCGCCTTCTCCGACTGGTTCGCCAGCCGCGGCTGGGCCGCACGCCCGCACCAGCTCGCTCTGCTGGCGGAGGCCCGCGCCGGGCGCTCGACGCTGCTCGTCGCACCGACCGGAGCCGGCAAGACGCTGGCGGGCTTCCTGCCCTCGCTGGTCGAACTCACCGAGCGCCGGGCGGAAACCGGAACCGGGCCCGACGGCCTGCACACGCTCTACGTCTCGCCGCTGAAGGCGCTCGCCGTCGATATCGCCCGCAATCTGGAGATGCCGATCGCGGAGATGGGCCTCCCCATCGCGGTCGAAACCCGCACGGGCGACACCTCCGCCGCCAAGCGCACGCGCCAGATGACGCGCCCACCCGACATCCTGCTGACGACGCCTGAACAACTCGCGCTGCTGGTCTCGCATCGCGACGCCAAGCCGTTCTTCTCGTCTCTGCGGCGGATCGTGCTCGACGAACTGCACGCGCTCGTCACCTCCAAGCGCGGCGACCTGCTCGCGCTCGGCCTCGCTCGCCTGCGCACGCTCGCGCCGCAGGTCAGCGCGGTCGGCTTGTCGGCGACGGTGCGCGAGCCCGCCGACCTGCAGCGCTTCCTCGGCGGAGCGGAGACGCCGGCGGGCCTCGTCACCGTCACAGGTGGAGCGGCCGCGCGCATCGGCATCCTTGAAAGCAAACGCCATCTGCCGCTCGCCGGCCACACCACCGGTCACGCCATGGCCGACATCTACAAGGCGATCCAGGACCACAAGCTCACCCTGGTCTTCGTCAACACGCGCATGCAGGCGGAATTCGCCTTCCAGGCGCTGTGGTCGATCAACGAGGAGAACCTGCCGATCGCGCTGCATCACGGCTCGCTCGATGCGAGCCAGCGCCGCAAGGTCGAGGCGGCGATGGCGGCGGGCAAACTGAAAGCGGTGGTCTGCACCGCGACGCTCGATCTCGGCATCGACTGGGGCGATGTCGATCTCGTCGTCAATATCGGCGCCCCCAAGGGCGCGAGCCGGCTGATGCAGCGCATCGGCCGCTCCAACCACCGCATGGACGAGCCCTCGCAGGCGCTGCTTGTCCCCTCCAACCGCTTCGAGCTGCTGGAGTGCCGCGCCGCGCTGGAAGCCGTGGCGGAGGCCGCTCAGGACACGCCAGAACCCCGGCTCGGCGGCCTCGACGTGCTGGCCCAGCATCTGCTGGGCGTCGCCTGCTCGGACGGGTTCGAAACTGAGACGCTGTATGAGGAGGTCCGCACCGCCTCGCCCTATGCCGATCTTGCCCGCGCCGATTTCGATGCAGTGGTGAGCTTCGTCGCGACCGGCGGCTATGCGCTGCGCTCCTATGAGCGCTTCGCCAAGCTGCGGCAGGACAAGGCCGGGCTTTGGCGCGCCAGCAATGCCCGCGTGATCCAGCAATACCGCATGAATGTCGGCACCATCGTCGAGTCGACCATGCTCAAGGTCAGGCTCGGCCGGGCGCGCGGCGGCAAACCCGGCCAGCCCGCGCGGATCATGATCGGCGGGCGGGTGCTCGGCGAGATCGAGGAATACTTCGCCGAGACGATGACGGCGGGCGACACCTTCATCTTCGCCGGCGAGGTGTTGCGCTTCGAGGGCATCACCGGCAATGAGGCGATCTGCTCGCGCGCCGCGCCCGGCACGGACCCGAAGATCCCCTCCTATGCCGGCGGCAAGTTCCCGCTTTCGACCTTTCTGGCGGCGCGCGTTCGGGCGATCCTGGCCAGCCCGAAGGAGTGGTCGACGCTGCCCGACGAGGTCTCGTCCTGGCTGCACGCCCAGCGTCTGAAATCGCGCCTGCCGAAACCCGGCGAACTGCTGGTCGAGACATTTCCGCGCGGCGGGCGCTTCTACCTCGTCGCGTATCCATTCGAGGGCAGACTCGCCCACCAGACGCTCGGCATGCTGCTGACGCGCCGGCTGGAGCGCGCCCGGATGCGCCCGCTCGGCTTCGTCTGCAACGATTACGGCATCGCCTGCTGGACTCTCGGCGACATGAGCGCCGCCATCGCGCGCGGGGCCTTGAGCCTCGACGACCTGTTCGCGCAGGACATGCTCGGCGACGATCTCGAGGAATGGCTCGCCGAATCGGCGCTGATGAAGCGCACCTTCCGGCAATGCGCCGTGATCGCCGGGCTGATCGAGAGAAACTTCCCCGGGCAGGAGAAGAACCGGCGGCAGGTCACCATGTCGAGCGACCTCGTCTACGACGTGCTGCGCAGCCACGAGCCCGACCATGTGCTGCTCAAGGCCGCACGCCAGGACGCGGCCTCGGGCTTGCTCGACATCCAGCGACTGGGCCAGATGCTGACACGAATCAGCGGCCGAATCGTTCATCAGCCGCTGGAGCGGGTTTCGCCGCTCGGCGTCTCGGTGATGCTCGAGATCGGCCGCGAGGCGGTCTATGGCGAGGCCGCTGATGAGATTTTGGCGGAAGCCGAGGCGATGCTGGTCGAAGAGGCGATGGCGTGACGGCGCTGGCAATCGGGACGACGGGGACGCAGGCGGCCTTCATGCTCGGCCGGCTCGCGCTCGCGCCGGACCTGTCGGGCGCGCTGTTCCTGCCCGACGAGCGCACGCTGATCGTCGCCGACCTGCATCTGGAAAAAGGCTCGGCCTTTGCCGCGCGCGGCGTCTTCCTGCCGCCCTATGATTCGGCCGCGACGCTGTCCGTGCTCAGCGCTGCGATCCTGCGCCATCAGCCCGCCCGCGTCATCGCACTCGGCGACAGCTTTCACGATCGCGGCGGCCACGCCCGGCTCAACCCCGGCTGCCGCGAGGCTCTGGCGAGCCTTCAGCGAGGCCGCGACTGGCTCTGGATCACCGGCAACCACGATCCGCAAATCGGGCCTTCGCTCGGCGGCGAGACCGCCGACGAGATCGAGATCGCCGGCGTCGCCCTGCGCCACGAACCCGACCCCGACGCGCATGGTTTCGAGATCGCCGGCCATCTCCACCCGGCGGCAAAAGTCAGGATGCGCGGCCGGGCGCTGCGCCGGCGCTGCTTCGCGCTGTCGGACACACGCTGTGTGATGCCGGCCATGGGCGCCTATGCCGGGGGCCTGAACCTGCGCGACCGCGCCTTCCGCCCGCTCTTCCGCGAGGGCCTGAGCGCGCACATCCTCGGCGACGGCCGGCTCTTCCGCATCGACGAGCGGCTGTTGCTGCCCGACTGAGTTTTGGACAGACCCCGTTGCGGGTTGCGTCGGCGAAGGGCTTATGGCATCAGGACGCCGCTTCGGAACTCAGGCCAGCGCCAGCGTCGCCTCACGCGACGCCTGTGACGCCAGCCGGACGGTCCTGCTGCGGTAGCTCAGTGGTAGAGCACTCCATTGGTAATGGAGAGGTCGAGAGTTCAATCCTCTCTCGCAGCACCAGTCCTTCCGATCGATGACGGGAGCGGCTCTGGCCGAGTGTCGCCCGTTCCAAGGAGATCCGGATCGATGCTTCGGTAGGGGAACGTGCCGAGCCCGTAGCGATCAGCACTTGCAGACGTAACGTCGCCCATTCGTGTTGGGGTCCGAGCCGTCGCTTGTCGAGAAGAAGAGCGAGGCGCCCCAATGGGAATACGCGCCGCGCCCGACAGTCCGGATCGTCTCATGCATCGCATGGGCCGGCCCGAGCAGTTTGCCGTCCTCGAACAGAGCGGCCCCGGAAATGATCGGGTTCTGGCTCGAGTCCCCGGGCGCACATGACTCCGCAGCGCTGGTGCGCTCGATCGTGCGCCTTGATGGTTACAATCACAACTGTTACAGATGAAACCATCTGGCGGAGAGGCGCGGCATGAACATCCAGACTCCGGCGAGCGCGAAGGCCGCCCCGGCCGGGAGCGCGATCCAGACCGGCTACATGTCCGGCTTCGGCAACGGCTTCGAGACCGAGGCGCTGCCCGGCGCGCTGCCGCTGGGGCGCAATTCGCCGCAACGCTGCGCCTATGGGCTCTATGCCGAGCAGCTTTCCGGCTCGCCCTTTACGGCGCCGCGCACCACCAATGAACGCTCCTGGCTCTATCGCATCCGGCCGACGGTCGCGCATTGGGGCCAGTTCCGCAAGGTCGATGCCGGGTTCTGGCGCACCGCGCCGGCGCGCGAGATCGACCTGCCGATCGCGCCGATGCGCTGGAGCCCGATCCCGATCCCCGAGCGGCCCATCTCCTTCGTCGAGGGCCTGCACAGCATCACCACCGCCGGCGACGCTGGAGCCCAAGCCGGGATGGGCGCGCATGTCTACCTGATCACGCGCTCGATGGCGGACGAGTACTTTTACAACGCCGATGGCGAGATGCTGTTCGTGCCGCAGCAGGGGTCCCTGAGGCTCTGGACCGAGTTCGGCATCATCGACATCGAGCCTGGCGAGATCGCGGTGATCCCGCGCGGCGTGAAGCTGCGCGTCGAACTCCGGGACGGGCCGGCGCGCGGCTATCTCTGCGAGAATTATGGCGGTGCGTTCACTTTGCCCGAGCGTGGGCCGATCGGCGCCAACTGCCTCGCCAATCCGCGCGACTTCCTGACCCCGGTCGCGGCTTACGAGGACCGCGACGCGCCCTCGAAGATGTTCGTCAAATGGGGCGGCGATCTCTGGGTCGCCGACATCGCGCAGTCGCCGCTCGACGTCGTCGCCTGGCACGGCAATTACGCGCCCTACAAGTACGACCTGCGAAAATTCTCCCCTGTCGGCCCAATCCTGTTCGACCATGCCGACCCGTCGATCTTCACCGTGCTGACCTCGCCGTCGGAGACGCCCGGCACCGCCAATATTGACTTCGTCATCTTCTCCGACCGCTGGCTCGTCGCCGAGAACACCTTCCGGCCGCCCTGGTACCACATGAACGTGATGAGCGAGTTCATGGGGCTGGTCTACGGGCAGTACGACGCCAAGACGGGCGGCGGCTTCGTGCCGGGCGGCATCTCGCTGCACAACACCATGCTGCCGCACGGGCCCGACATGGACGCCTTCGAGAAGGCGAGCCAGGTCGAGCTCAGGCCGCACAAGCTGGAAGGCACGCTGGCCTTCATGTTCGAGACGCGCTTTCCGCAACAGGTGACGCGCTTCGCCGCGCAGAGCGAGGCTCTGCAGGCCGACTATGGAGCCTATGGCCACAGGCTGACCAAGCATTTCGATCCGACGCGGCCCTGACGGAGTCTGCAAAGGATCCTTCAGCCGCCCCGAATGACGAGTTCATGGTCCAGGAAGGCGGCCTTCGCCTGACCCTTGTCGAGCAGGGCGGCGAGCGTCTTCACCACGACCGGGCCGAAACCGTCATAGGGAATTCTGACCGCACTGAGCCAGGGCGCGATCCAGGCGTTGAGCGGGTTGTCGTCGAAGCCAAACAGCGCGACATCGCCCGGCACGCTCAGGCCCGCCTCGGTTAAGCGGCGATAGGCGCCATAGGCGATCAGGTCGCTGAGGCAGAGGATGCGGCGCGGCACGATAGGGGCGGCCAGCAGCGCGCCCATCCCTTCATGGCCGATGGCGAGGTGGCTCTTGCCCGCGCCGGTGGCGCGCAGAATGTCCGCGTCGGCAACCCCGCCCTCGGTGAGACCGGCGACGAAGCCCGCCGCGCGGCGCTGGCCGGCGCTGAAGGAGAGCGAGGCGTGCAGCAGCCCGAACGGGCCGCGCTTATCCTGCGCCAGCCAGTGCCGCGCCACGGCGCAGCCCGCCGCATGGTCGTCGATGCCGACGAAGGGCGAGGCCTCGTCGCCGGGATCGCGCCTGTTGACGAAGACCAGCGGGCGGCCGGCCGCTCGCAACCGGTCGAGGCCCGGCGAGGACACCGCGACCAGAAGCACGATGCCGCGCGCGAGTTGCGCCTCCATCTCGGCGAGGTATTCGTCCTGGATCGCAGGCTCCTCATGGGTGTCGCAGAGCGCCATGACGAAGCCGGCGTCGCGCAAAGCGAGCTCGATCGAGGCGGCCGCTGCGGCCATCGCCGGATTGCCGAGATTGGCGGCGAGCACGCCGACGATGCGGCTCTCGCGCTGGCGCAGCGCCCGGCCGACGCTCTGGGGCCGGTAGCCCAGCGCCGCGACGGCGGCGTTGACGCGGGCGGCGGTCTCGGACGTCGCCTTGTTCTCGACGCCGTTGATCACCCGCGAGACGGTCGCGATCGAGACCCCGGCGCGGCGCGCCACCGCCGCGATCGAGACCGGGCGGCTGCCTGCGCCCTTTCGTGGGTCGTGCTCGTTCACTTCTTCGCCGCCCTTCTCGCCTGCACCTCGCCTGGCGGACGCGGTTCAGCATATGGTTGCCAGAAGCGCGGCGCTTGTCTAGCATTAGGGAAATCGTTTTCCTTCATAAGAAGACTTGTCATTGGGATGGACGCCAAGGTCGAGAACAGCCCTGTCAGCGGGCCCGGCGAGCATGCGCTCCAGCCGGGGCATGATCCCTATCACCATCTCCATGACGAGGCCTATGCCGCGCCCTTCGGGCAGCACCGCGTCGGCTGGCGCCAGATGCTGAGCGTGGCGGGCCGCATCGTCGAACCGCTCGATGGCGCGTGGAACTTCGTGCTCGATCTGCATGACGAGGGCCTGCGCCAGCGCTGGTTCGAGGACGCGCCCGAGCCGATCGGCGGCTGGACGACCCCGCGCGACTATGACGACGGCGACTGGCAGAGCACGATCGTGCCCTCCTGCTGGAATGTCGTGCGCCCGGAATGGACCTATTTCGAGGGTGGGGCCTGGTACACGCGCCATCTCGATTTCGCACCCGGCAAAGCGGGCGAGCGCGTGTTCCTGCGCGTCGGCGCGGCCAATTACGAGGCGCGCGTCTTTCTCAACGGCGTCTTCCTCGGCAGCCATCGCGGCGGCTCGACGCCGTTCTTCATCGAGCTGACGGAGCATCTGAACACCGGCGAGAACCGCCTGCAGATCAATGTCGACAACCGCCGCCGGCCCGAGCGCGTGCCGATGAACCACACCGACTGGTTCAATTATGGCGGCATCTATCGCGAAATCGGGCTGGTGCGCGTGCCGGCGCTGTTTATCCGCGATTTCGGCGTCGCGCTGGTCCCGGGCTCGGCCGGCAAACGCATCGCCGTCGATGTGACGCTGTCGGAGCCGGCCAGCGGCACGGCGCGGCTTTCCATCGATGGGCTGGCCAGCGATGTCGCCGTGCCGATCTCCGGCGGCATCGGCCGGCTGGAATTCGAGGCCGCGCCGGACCTGTGGAGCCCTGCGAACCCTCGGCTCTATTCGGTCGGCATCAGCTTCGGCGAGGATCGGCTCGGCGACAAAATCGGCTTCCGCGAGATCAGGGTCGAGGGGCAACGCATCCTGCTGAATGGCGAGGACATTTTTCTGCGTGGCATCTGCGTGCATGAGGACGACCGGGACCTCGGCAAGGTCTCGACCGAGGCCGACATTCGCCGGCGCTATGCCGACGCCAAGGCGCTCAACGCCAATTTCCTGCGGCTGTCGCATTACCCGCATCATGAGTTGGCGGCGCAGATCGCCGACGAGGTCGGACTGCTGCTCTGGGAAGAGGTGCCGGTCTACTGGGCGATCGACTTCGCCAATCCCGACACGTTTGCCGACGCAGACAACCAGTTGCGCGAGATGATCCGGCGGGACCGCAACCGCGCCAGCATCGTGATCTGGGGAGTCGGCAACGAGAATGCCGACACCGATGCACGGCTGGCCTTCATGAGCGGGCTCGCCGCCTCCTGCCGCGAGATGGACTCAACCCGTCTGGTCTCGGCCGCCTGCCTGATCAACCGCGAGCATTTCCGCATCGAGGACCGGCTCTCCGAGGCGCTCGATATCATCGGGCTGAACGAGTATTTCGGCTGGTACGAGCCCTCGCTCGACGGGCTGAAGCGGCTCTTCGCCAACTCCGACCTCGACAAGCCCCTGGTCATCACCGAGACCGGCGCCGATGCGGTGGCAGGTCGCGAGGGACGTCCGGGCGAGCTGTTCGGCGAGAGCCACCAGTCCGATCTCTATGAACGCCAGCTCGATCTCGTCGAGAGCGCCCCTTATGTGCGCGGCTTCTGCCCCTGGATTCTCTACGATTTCCGCACCGAGCGGCGGCAGACCGCCTATCAGCGCGGCTGGAACCTGAAAGGTCTGATCGCCGCCGACAAGACGACGCGGAAGAAGGCTTTCACCACGCTTTCGGAGCGTTACTCCGAACTGGCGCAGCAGCAGAAACCTGCTGGACCATGAGCGAGCGGCCCCAAGGCGAAAACGCCCGGCCAGGACAACGAAAACAAGACAACGCAAACCCGACGCGGAGGACACGCAGATGAGCATCACACGACGCACAACCCTGATCGCCGGAATGACAGCGGCCGCTGCGCTGGCGCTGACGCCCGTCGCGCAGGCCAAGACGACGATGCGGCTCGGCCACGGCCTCGCCAAGGGCCACCCGGTCGACGTTTCGCTCGAACTCTTCGCCAAGCTCGTCGCCGAGCGCTCCAAGGGCGAGATCGAGATCAAGGTCTTCCCGGCAGGTCAGCTCGGCCAGCAGCGCGAATTGCTGGAGCAGCTCCAGGCAGGCGCGCTCGACTTCGCTCATGCCAACGCCTCGCCGCTGGCGGCGTTCGAGCCGGCCTTCGGCGTCTTCGACACGCCCTTCCTGTTCCGCGACAAGGCGCATTTCTTCAAGGTCGTGGACGGTCCGATCGGTCGCGAGATCCTGGAGGCCGGCAAGGCCAAGTCGCTGCTCGGCCTTGCCTATCAGGACAATGGCACGCGCTCCTTCTACGCCAAGAAGGCGATCAGGACGCCCGAGGACCTGAAAGGGTTGAAGATCCGGGTGCAGCCCGGCCCGATCACCACGCGCATGGTCAATCTGCTCGGCGCTGCGGCCACCCCACTGGCCTGGGGCGAACTCTACACCGCGCTGCAGTCGGGCGTTGTCGACGGGGCTGAGAACAATGTCACCGCGCTGACGCTCGCCAAGCATGGCGAGGTGATGAAGTTCTACTCCCGCAACGAGCACACCCGCGTGCCCGACGTGGTCCTGGCCTCGGGCGTCACCTTCGGCAGACTGAAGCCCGACCAGCAAGAGCTGGTGCGGCAGGCGGCGCTCGATTCCTCCAAGGCCCATAACGAGAACTGGCAGAAGGAACTCGACAAGGCCGAGGGCGACGCTGTGAAGCTGGGCGTCACCTTCGTCGACGCCGACAAGGCGGCGTTCCGCAAGGCCGTGCAGCCGATGTATGACGATCTGAAAGCCGTGCCGGCGGTGGCCGCGCTGGCGGACAAGATCCAGGCGGTTCAGTAGGGCGAAGGCACTACGCTGTTCGAGAAGCGCGCGGGGAACCCTCTCCCGGAGGGAGAGGGCAGGGTGAGGGGTCGGCCCTTCGACACTGCTGCCGTGACCTCACCGATGCTTTCGTCAGCTTGCGTCTCGCTGGTCCAGCGTCCGTCACCTCACCCCTGCCCCTCTCCTCACAGGAGAGGGGTTCTTCCAGCGCCCTTCTCCATAAGGCGGCGTTCCCTCCATGCTCCACCGCATCCACCGCTCGCTCGACATCCTCGTGCTGACCCTCGCCGTGCCGATGACGCTGGTCATGCTGGCCTGCGTGGTCTGGCAGGTGGTGGGGCGCTATTTCCTGAACTCCTCGACCTCGTTCACCGACGAACTCTCGCGCTTCCTGTTCATCTGGGTCAGCCTGCTGGGGGCTGCCTATGTGCTCGGCAAGCGCGGGCACATCGCCATTACCGGGCTGATCGATATGGCCCCGCGCGGCGTCCGGCGCGGCATTGACATCCTGATCGCCGGGCTCGTCATCGTCTTCGCGCTGGTCGTGCTCGGCTGGGGCGGCTGGCTCCTGGTCGAGCGCAATCTGAGACTTGGCCAGGTGACGCCGGCCATGCTCGTCCCCGTTGCCTATGTCTACCTCATCATCCCGCTCTCTGGCCTCCTGACCGCCATCTACGCGACGCTCGTCGTCTGCGAGGTCGCCAGCGGACAGGAGATCGCGGCCAAGGAGGTCTCGCTCGACTGAGCGGGAGTGAGCGTCATGGAAGCATCACCCGCCCTCATCCTTTCCGTCGCCTTTATTGGCCTGATGGCCATCGGCGTGCCGATCAGCCACGCCACGGGGCTGGCCGCGATCGCGGCGCTCCTGTCGATCATGCCGCCCATGCCGGCGCTCTCGGTGACGGCGCAGCGCATCGCGACCGGGCTCGACTCCTTTGCCCTGCTGGCGATCCCGTTCTTCTTCATGGCTGGCTCGATCATGAATCGCGGCGGCATCGCGCGGCGGCTGATCGACTGCGCAAAAGTCTTCGTCGGCTGGATGCCTGGCGCGCTGGCGCAGATCACCATCCTCGCCAACATGATGTTCGGCACTGTCTCGGGCTCGGCCGTGGCAGCGGCGTCCGCCATCGGCGGCACGATGCAGCCGCTCAAAGACAAGGCCGGCTACGACCCGGCCTTCTCGGCAGCGGTCAACATCTCCTCCTGCCCGACCGGCCTGCTGATCCCGCCATCGGGGGCCTTCATCGTCTATTCGCTGGTCTCGGGCGGCACCTCGATCGCGGCTTTGTTCCTGGCCGGCTACCTGCCCGGCATCCTGATGGGCATCTCGGTGATGGTGCCGGTCTGGTTCATGGCGAAGAAGCGCGGCTATCTGCCGATGCCGCCTTTGCCGATGCGCGAGAAAGTCTCGGCGATCCTCAGCGCGCTGCCGAGCCTGGGCCTGATCGTGCTGGTGATCGGCGGCATCGTCGGCGGCATCTTCACCGCGACCGAAGGCTCGGCCATCGCCGTGGTCTATTCGCTGGTGCTGGCGGGCATCTATCGCGAGTTGAGGCTCACCGACCTCTACCGCATCATCGTCGACACGATCGAGGCGACGGCGGTGGTTTCGCTGATGATCGGCACCTCGCTCGCCATGGCCTATGTGATGTCGCTCGCCGGCATTCCCCAATTGATCGGCGACTGGATCACCGCGATCTCCGACAACAAATACGTTGCGCTGATGCTGGTGAACATCGTGCTCCTGCTGATGGGCACCTTCCTCGACCTCACGCCAGGCATCCTGATCTTCACGCCGATCTTCCTGCCCGTGCTGACGCATCTCGGCGTCGACCCGGTGCATTTCGGCGTCATACTGGTATTCAACATGTGCCTCGGCATCGTCTCGCCGCCGACGGGCAGCGCGCTCTTCATCGGCTGCGCCATCGCAAAAGTCTCGATCGAGCGGGTGACGCGGCCGCTGATCCCGATCTTCCTGTCGACCAGCTTCGCGCTGCTGGTCGTGACCTATGTGCCGGCGCTGTCGCTGTTCCTGCCGCGCCTGTTCGGCTTCATCAAGTAAGGCTTTATCCATGCATCCGCTGACCGGGGCGAGGCTCGCCGGAACCGGGACAACCCATGTCGATCTTGCGCTCGAAGGCGGCTATTCCGCGCGGCTGTTTCTGCTCGACAGCCATCTCGCCCGGTTCCTGATCACCCGGCCGGGCGGGCTCGCCATGTCCCGGACATGGTCGCTCTCGCCCGAGATCGCCTGGCGCGGCGAGCCTGATCCTATCGACGGGCGCGACCGGCTCGACGTCTCGGGCTTTCCGGGCGCGGCGTTCGCGGTGACGGAGGATTCTGACGCTATCGCTGTCGAGACGGCGCAGCTTCGCGTCGTCATCCGCCGCTCGCCTCTGATGCTCGACTGGCAGGTGCGGGCGACGGTCGACGAGCCCTTCGAGAGCATCCTCAAGGACAGGCCGACACAGGCCTATTTCTTCGACCGCCGCTCAAACCGGTTCCGCCACTATCTCGTCCGCGACGAGCGCGAGCGCTTCTACGGCTTCGGCGACAAGTCGGGCTCCGCTGACAAGCATGGCCGCCGCCTCGCTATGGGCGCGACCGACCCGCTCGGCTACGATGCCGGCCGCTCCGACCCGCTCTACAAGCACATTCCCTGGAGCGTGACCGTCAGGCCCGATCGCGGCGGGCAGGCTGTCGGCCTGTTCTACGACACTCTTGCGCGCGGCGCCTTCGATCTCGGGCAGGAACTCGACGCCTATCACGACCTGTTCCGGAGCTTCGAGGCCTGCGACGGCGATCTCGACCTCTACGTCGTGCTGGGGCCGAAGCTCGACGATGTCGTGAAGCGCTTCACCGCGCTGACCGGGCGGGCCGCCTTCCCGCCGCGCTGGACGATTCCCTATTCGGGCTCGACCATGTCCTACACCGACGCGCCCGACGCCTCGGACAAGCTCGTCGGCTTCCTCGACCTGCTGGAGCAGCACGGCATTCCCTGCGGTTCCTTCCAGATGTCCTCGGGCTATACGCTGGTCGGCGACAAGCGCTGCGTCTTTACCTGGAACCGCGACCGGTTTCCCGATCCCAAGGCCGTCACCGCGCGCTTCAGGGCGGCCGGCGTCGAGCTCGTCGCCAACATCAAGCCGGCGCTGCTGACCGAACATCCACGCTTCGGCGAGGTCGAGGCCTTCCAAGGTTTCGTGCGCGACAGCGAGGACACATCCAAGCCGCACATCACCCAGTTCTGGGGCGGCCCGGCCGCCTATCTCGACTTCACCAAGCGTGAGACCAGCGCATGGTGGTCGACGCAGGTGCGCGAACAGTTGATCGACTACGGCATCAACTCGACCTGGAACGACAACAACGAGTTCGAGATCTGGGACGAGGCGGCCGGCTGCGATCTCGCAGGCAGGGGCGCGACGATCGCAACGCTGCGGCCCGTGCAGACCAACCTCATGATGCGCGCCTCCGAAATCGCGCAGAAGGCGGCGGCCCCCTCGACGCGCCCCTATCTGATCTCGCGCTCGGGCGGGCCGGGCATGCAGCGCTATGTCCAGACCTGGAGCGGCGACAACCGCACCAACTGGGAGACACTGCGCTGGAACCTGCGCATGGGCCACGGCTTCTCGCTCTCGGGGCTGGCGAATTTCGGCCACGACATCGGCGGCTTCGCCGGGCCGAAGCCCGAGCCGGAGCTGTTCCTGCGCTGGATCGAGCATGGCATTTTCTGGCCGCGCTTCACGATCCATTCCTGGAACGACGACGGCAGCGCCAACGAGGCCTGGATGTATCCCGAACTGCTGCCGCAGATCAGGGAGTGCCTCGCCTTCCGCGAGCGCCTGACGCCGCTGCTCTACGATCTGCTCTGGCGGATGCATCGCGACCATGAGCCGATCGTGAGGCCGCTGACGCTGGACTTTCCCGAGCAGCCCGAGAGCTATGCCGAGGAAGACTGCTTCCTGCTCGGCGAACGGCTGCTGGTCGCGCCGGTGCTCGACAGGGGCGCGACGACCCGGCGGGTCTGGCTGCCGGACTGCCCCGAGGGCTGGTACGATCTCTGGACCGGCCAGCATCATGCCGGCGGCGAGACCATTGACGTCGATGCCCCGCTTGGCCGTTGCCCCGCCTTCCTGCGCGGCGGCTCGATCCTGCCGCTGGGCCCCGCGCCATCGACCGCCAACGGCCCGCTGACGCTGCGGCTTGCGCTTGAGGAAGGCGAAGCCGCTACGCTCGACCTCTATGACGATGACGGCGCGAGCGTGCTGGAGACGCCGCTGACACCGCCCTGCCTGCTCTCGATATCGGCCGAGAGGCACGACGGGACCGTCACGCTGGACGTCTCGCTCAGCGGCACGCGGCCGCCGCGCTGGCCGGAACTCCGCTTCGAGGACGCCGCCGGCCAGCCCATCGCCGTCAACCTGCGAGGCGGCGAGGCGATTGACGCGCTGGCGCTTCCCGGGCTGATCTCGGGGGAGTGAGCGGGAGCATCCCGTTCGCGCGGGAGCCTCAACCCTTGCTGCATCACGACCTCCAGTCGCTCCGGCTTTACGTTGCGCTGTGCGAATTGCGCAGCCTGAGCCAGGCGGCGCAGCGCATGAACATCGCGATCTCGGCGGCGAGCCGGCGCCTGAGGCTGCTGGAGGAGGAGGTCGGCCAACCGCTGATGAAGCGCCTGCCCCATGGCGTCGAACCGACCCATGCCGGGGTCACCACGCTGCGCTATGCCCAGGGCGTGCTGCGGCTCGCCGACCAGCTCGTCTCGCATATGGGCGAGCACCGGCTCGGCGTGCGCGGGCGGGTGCGCGTCTGCGCCTCCTCCTCGGCGCTGGTGCAAAGGCTGGCGCAGGACCTCGCCGGCTTCATGCGCGACAATCCGCAGATCAAGGTCGATCTGGAGGAGCGCCCATCCTCGGAGACGTTGGACGCGCTGGCGCGCGGCCAAGCCGATATCGGCGTGATCGTGCGCGGACTCAGCCCGCCCGGCCTCGTCTCCATCCCTTATGCGCAGGATCGGCTGGCGCTGGCGGTGTTTCCCGGGCACCGCCTGTTCGCCCGCGAGACAGTCCGCTTCGACGACATCCTCGAGGAGGAATTCGTCGCGCTCGACGTCGGCACGGCGGTCCATCGCGTCGTCACGGAGCAGGCGCGCGAGCGGGGCCGGGTCCTGCGTGTGCGCGTGCAGGTCCGCTCGTTCGAGGTGATGTGCCAGATGGTGCGGCAGGGGCTCGGCCTCGGAATCCTGCCGGAAGCCGCGCTTCGACCTCTGGCCGAGGCGCTGGGCCTGCGGCTGATAGGCCTCGCGGAGAACTGGGCGCGGCGCGACATCGACATCTGCGTGCCCCATGCCGAGACGCTCGACCCGCCGACGGCCCGGCTCCTGGCGGCGCTTCAGGCGAGCGGCAGCGAAGCGATCTGATTTCGCGAATCGAGAAATCAGAGTTGCTACATTTCTCATTCCTTAAAGTCAGGAACTGTCACAGTCTTGTCGTCAGGAGGCCGCCTCGCCATGCTCGCAGCACCAGCCCGCGCCGCAGAGACGCCGAGCCTCGCGCTCGCCGGCCGCGCTGCGGCGTTGCGCTGCCTCGTCGAGGCCTGTGCTGGCGCTTCTGGTAAGGGACCGCTCGCCGGGCTGAGTTACGTCGCCAAAGACCTGCTCGATGTCGCCGGGCGCAAGCCGCGCTATGGTCTGACCGCAGGCGCAGGCAGCGCGTCCATGCGAGACGCCGCCGTGCTGTCGATGCTCGACGCAGCCGGCGCAGCCCGCTGCGGCTATGCGCAGATGACGCCCCTTGCCTTCGAGCCCTCGGGCGGCAATGCGGCATGCGGCCGGCCCCTCAACCCGTGGAACCCGGCGCGCATCTGCGGCGGCTCGTCGTCGGGCTCAGGCGTGGCGGTCGCCGCCGGTCTTGCGGATTTCGCGATCGGCTCCGACACGGCCGGCTCGCTGCGCATCCCGGCGCAATGCTGCGGCGTCACGGCCTGGAAGCCCACGCCCGGACTCGTTTCGCTCGCGGGAGCGATGGCACTTTCGCCCTCGCTCGACGTGCTGGGCTTCATGGCGCGGGGGGCGAGGACGCTGGAGCGCGTCGCGACTCCGTTCGCTGGCACCGTATCTGCGCAACGTGTCGCGACGATCGCCGTCGCCGACGACCTGATCGCGCAATCCGACCCCGCCATCGCGCGCGCCGTCGAAAACCTCGCCACGCGGCTGAGGGCGGGCGGCCGCCGCCTCGCGCCGGAGCCACTGGCGGCCCTGCTCAAGGCCTGCGACGGGCCGGTTCTCGACGTGCTGCAGGCCGAAAGCGCGGCCGAGCATGGCTGGCGGCTCGCTGACGGCACGCTGGAGCCGACGCTGGCGGCGCGGCTGCGCAAGGGCCTCTCCATCCCGGCCGCGCAGGCCGACGAGGCGCGCGCGCGGCTGAAAGCCATCGCCGGCGCGCTCAGCCTGTTCCGCCAGCACGACGCCATCTTGCTGCCGGTGATGCCGATCGTGACGCCGGCGGTCGCGGCCTGCGAGCCCGGCTCGCCCGCCTTCTCGGGCCGCACGCTCTACGCGCTTTCGGCCTTCACCCGCTTCGTCAACGGGCTGGGCTTGGCTGCGGTCTCCCTGCCCTGCGGCTTCGACGAGAACGGCATGCCGATCGCGGCGCAACTCGTCGGCCCGGCCGGCAGCGACCTCGCACTGCTGGCGTTGGCGGTCGAGATCCAGCGCGACAGCGACTGGCATGCCTTGCGCCCGGCCGCGCTCGACGCCCTGCTGGAGGCCGGCCCATGAAAGCCCAGAGCAGCGCGAAAGCCCCCTCCGCCGCCCTCTCGCATCTGCGCGTGCTCGACCTGACGCGCGTGCGCGCAGGGCCGACCTGCTGCCGCGTGCTGGCCGATTTCGGCGCTGACGTGATCAAGATCGAGCCGCCCGACGGCATCGATCCCAATGAGGGCATGTCTGGGGCGCGCGACGGCTACGACATGCTCAACCTGCACCGCAACAAGCGCTCGCTGACGCTGAACCTGAAAACGCCGCAGGGGTTGTGCGTGTTCATGCGGCTGGTCGAGAGCGCCGATGTCGTGGTCGAGAATTTCCGGCCTGACGTAAAGGCGCGGCTCGGCATCGCCTATGAGGATCTGCGCGAGGTCAATCCGCGTATCATCCTGGCCTCGATCTCGGGCTTCGGCCAGGACGGGCCCTATCGCGACCGCGCCGGCTTCGACCAGATCGCGCAGGGGATGGGCGGGCTGATGGGCGTGACCGGATTTCCCGGCCAGGGGCCGGTGCGCGCCGGCGCTGCCGTCGCCGACTCCACGGCGGGCCTTTATGCCGCGACCGGCATCATGGTCGCGCTGGCCGAGCGTGAGCGCTCCGGCGAGGGCCAATGGGTCCATACCTCGCTGCTGGAGGCGCAGATCGCGCTCTGCGATTTTCAGGCCGCGCGCTACCTCGTCGACGGCATCGCGCCGGAACAGGCCGGCAACGACCACCCTTACTCCACGCCGATGGGCGTGCTCGCCACCTCGGACGGCTACATCAATATCGGCGTCGGCGGGCAGGGCCAGTGGCTCAAGCTCTGCGAGGCGCTCGGGCGGCCCGATCTGGCCGCGAACGCCGACTACGCCACGCAGGACGCGCGGTTGCGCAACCGGCCGGCACTGATGGGGTTGCTGGCGCAGATTTTTGCCTCCGCATCCTCTGCCGAGTGGCTCGCCCTTCTGGAGGCGCATGGCGTTCCGGCCGGGCCGATCTACCGCATGGACGAAGTTTTTGCCGACCCACAGGTCCAGCATCTGCGCATTGCACAGGATGTGCCGCATCGCGAGCGCGGCCATGTCAGCCTCGTCGGCCAGCCGGTGACGCTGTCGCGGACGCCCGCCGCGCTGGTCTCCTCTCTCCCTGAAAAGGGCGAGCATTCCGACGCCATCCTGGAGGAAACCGGCTATTCTGCCGCAGACATTGCGCGCCTGCGGGCGCAGAACGTGATCTGAGGCGGATGATGGCAAGCGTTCGATACGAGGCTGAAAACGGGATTGCGAGGCTGGTCGTCGACCAACCGCAGAAAATGAACGCGATGACCTACGGGATGTGGGCGAGCCTCTCCGGCCATGTCGCCCGCGCCGAGGCCGACCGCGACGTGCGCGCCATCGTCGTGACGGGCGAAGGCGACCGCGCCTTCTGCGCCGGGGCCGACATCTCGCAATTCGGCGACATCCGCGACGGCGAGGCCGCGACGCGCGCTTATGACGACGCCTATCTCGACGGCTGCGCTGCGATCAGCCGGGCGTCCAAGCCGAGCATCGCGGTCATCCGCGGCGTCTGCTTCGGCGGCGGCGTCGGTTTGGCCATGGCATGCGACATCCGGCTGGCGCGCACCGACGCGCGCTTCCGCGTGCCGGCTGCACGACTCGGCCTCGGTTATGCCTATGACGGCGTAGCGGCGCTGGTGCAGCGGCTCGGCTTCGGCGCAACCGCCGACCTCCTGTTCAGCGCCCGCATCGTCGATGCGCCCGAGGCTTTGCGCATGGGCGTGGTCAATGTGCTTTTCGGGCAGGACGATTTCGAGCGTGAGGCGGCAGCCTATCTGCGGCAGGTCGCGACCAATGCGCCTTTGACGCTGCGTGCGGTCAAGCAGGCGCTGGTCGCGCTTGGCCAGCCGGACGCGACGCGGAACACGGCGGCGGCGGATGCGGCGGTCGCCGCCTGCTTCTCCAGCGCCGACTACAAGGAGGGCCAGAGAGCCTTTCAGGAAAAGCGGGAGCCCGCCTTCACCGGCGAGTAGCCCGCAAACGGGGACCAAGGCATCAATCTTGCGGGGCTCATCCCGCCATCGTGGAGGATCTGGATATGAAGCGTCGAACATTCTGCGCAAGCCTTCTCTCATCGGGCCTCGCTGCCTTCACCATCGCAATGGCTGCGCCCGCCTTCGCGCAGGCCCCGCTCAGCCCGCCGGTGCAGCTCACCGTGGGTTACCAGAAGGTCGGCCATCTCGCGCCGATCACGCTGATCGAGGAAGACCTCAAGAAGCAGGGCGTCGAGATCAAGCTCGTCGAGTTCGCCCGCTATGCCGATGCCCGCACGGCGCTGCTCGCCGGATCGCTCGACGTCGCCTCGGTCGGCCCGGCCGATCTCGCGATCGCGCTCGCTAACGGCTCGACCAGCATGGTCGGCATCATGGGCGTGGGCGCCTCGCCGAAATATGTCATCGCCGGCAAGGGCAAGAAATTCGATAGCTGGGACGACATCAAGGGCAAGAAGATCGCGATAGCGCCCGGCTCGGCCGTCTGGTTCCAGTTCGCCGCGACGCTGATCGAGAAGGGCATCCCCTACAACTCCTTCAGCGCGATCAACATTCAGGGCGGCGGCGCGAACTTCAACCAAGCGCTTGAGAAGGGCGAGGTCGACGCGATCGTCACCTGGGAGCCCTTCGAGTCGATCCCGGTGATGAAGGGCTACGGCACTTTCGCCAAGAACCTCGACTATTCGACCTCGAAATCGGTCGGCGCGGAACTCGGCATGCTGGCCGCCTCGAAGGCCGCTGCTACGGGCAAGCGCGAGGCGGTGCAACGCGTCGTCAGCGCCTATGTGAAGAAGATGAAGGAGCTCGAGGCCTCGCCCGCCGCCTTCGGCACGGCCATCGCGAAGCTGACCGGGCTCGACGCCGAGGTTTCCGCCGAGATCGCCAAGGTGATCAAGCTCGGGCCGGTGATCACCCCGGCGCAGATCAAGGCGCAGGCCAAGGCGTTCAACGAACTCGGCGTGATCCCGAAGGACGTCTCGGGCGAGATCGAGCAGTACTGGGATGCGAGCTTCCTCGAGACGGCGGCAAAGAGCTGACGCCTCGCAGGTGAGACTCCTCCCCTCCCCCCCTCGTGGGAGGGGGTGGGGGTGGGGGGCGACCGACCGGGTAAGCGCTCTCCGAAGATGGCGCATGGCATCGGCGTGCTCTTGGAACCAGGTTGCAGCTCGCTCCGGCTTTTCGCCCCCCACCCCTAACCCCTCCCCACAAGGGGGAGGGGGATCAGCCGCGGCTCGCCATCGCGTGGCGAACACTCTGGAAGAACCCATGACCGTCACCACGGCCCAAGCCAGACCCGCCACCGCAGCCGCGCCCTCCGGCGAAACCGTGCGCTACCTCTCCGCGCGCCTGCGCCGCGCCGCGGCCGCGATCCTGCTGCCATTGACGCTCGTCATCCTCTGGCAGCTCGCCGGCAAGGATGGCTCTCTCGCCGGCGGGGCGCTGCCGACGCCCGACCGCGTCTGGGCGGCGTGGAAGATCTGGGCTTTCGGCACGCCGACCGGATTGAGCCTGTCCCCTTACGTCGGCACCTGGGCGGAAAGCGTGCTGTTCTCGGCCCAGCGCGTCGCCAAGGGGTTTGCGCTTGCCATCCTGATCGGCGTGCCGCTCGGCATCCTGATCGGCTGGTCGAAGCTGGCCCAGGCGATGGTCGATCCGACGATCCAGTGGCTGCGGCCCGTGCCGATCACCGCCTGGCTGCCGATCTCGATCGCGATCTTCGGCATCGCCGATTTCGGGGCGGTGTTCCTGATCACCATCGGCGCCTTCTACCCGATCGTGATCAACACCACGCAGGGCGCGCGCGACGTCGAGAAGAACTGGATCCGGGCCGCGCAGATGATGGGGGCGGGCAAGCTCGACATCCTGCGCCGCATCGTGCTGCCGGCGGCCCTGCCCTCGATCTTCACCGGGCTTCGCATCGGGCTCGGCATCGGCTGGACGGCGGTGATCGTCTCCGAGATGGTCGCGGTGAAGTCCGGCCTCGGCTATGTGTTGTGGGACGCCTATTACGTCGGCCGCATGGACATCGTCATCGCCGACATGGTCTCGATCGGCCTCGTCGGCTTCCTGTCGGACTGGCTGATCGTCCGGCTGGAGCTGTGGGTGCTGAAATGGCGCCGCCTCCAGAGCTTCAACAGTTGAGCGGTACGATGGGCACGATCAGCTTCAACGCGGTCTCGAAGACCTATGGGGGCCCAAGCGGCGTCCGCGCGCTCGACAATGTCGACTTCCGGATCGGCGAGGGCGAGTTCGTCGCTTTGCTCGGCCCGTCCGGCTGTGGGAAATCGACCCTGCTCAATCTGCTCGCCGGCTTCGAGCCGCTGAGCGAGGGCGTCTTGACCTTCGACGGCAGGACCATCAGCAAGCCGGGGCCGGATCGCGGCGTGGTCTTCCAGGAGGCGGCGCTGCTGCCCTGGCTCAACGTCTGGGAGAACGTCACCTTCGGCCCCAAGGTGCAGGGCGCGCCAAGGTCAGTCTACGAGGCCAAGGCGCGCGAGATTCTCAAAATCGTCGGGCTGGAAAAATTCCACGAGGCGCTGCCGGTGCAGCTCTCGGGCGGCATGCGCCAGCGCGTCGGCATCGCCCGCGTGCTGGTGATGGAGCCGCGTGCGCTGCTGATGGACGAACCCTTTGGCGCGCTCGATGCGCAGACGCGGCTCTCGATGCAGCAATTGCTGCTGGAGGTCTGGCAGCGGCTCAAGACCACCGTGCTCTTCGTGACCCACGACATCGACGAGGCGATCCTGCTCGCCGACCGGGTCTGCGTCATGACGGCTCGGCCAGGCCGGATCACGCGGGACATACCCATCACGCTGCCAAGGCCGCGCTCGCTCGACGACCTGACGACGTCGGACTTCACTCGCTTCAAAGCCATGATCATGGCCGAGATGCGCGGCGGCCATCACTGAGGACGGTCATGGCCAATCCCCGCATTCCCTACCGGCTATCCTCGCAGCGCGCCGCCCTACCGCCACTCAAGGGCAAACGCATCCTCGTCCACCTCGTCGTCAATGTGGAGCATTGGCAGTTCGACCAGCCGATGCCGCGCACCATCATCACGCCGCCGCATGGCCGCGAGACGGTGCCCGACGTGCCGAACTTTTCCTGGGCCGATTACGGCATGCGCGCCGGCCTGCCGCGCATCCTGAAGCTGTTTCAGGAGCGCAGGCTGCCGGCCTCGGCGAGCTTCAACGCCGGCGTGATCGAAGCCTATCCGGCGGCCAGCGAGGCGATGCTGGAGGCGGGCTGGGAGTTCATCGGCCATGGCATCCACCAGAAGGCGATGAACCATGCCGACGGCGGCGAGGAGGCGCTGATCCAGAGTGCGCTCGAACGCATCCAGCGCTTCACCGGGCACCATCCCCGTGGCTGGCTCTCGCCGGGCCTTCGCGAGACCGTCGATACGCCGGACCTGCTTCGGAAGAACGGCATCGACTATGTTTGCGACTGGTGCGTCGACGACCTGCCGAGCTGGATGGCGACCACCCACGGCCCGATGGTCGCCATGCCCTACAATCTCGAGATCAACGACTCGATCATCTACGCGATCGAGCGCCACGCCACCGGCGAGATGGCGAAGCGGCTGGCGCATACGCTGCGGCTGTTCGAGGAGGAATGCGAGGAGAACCCCCGCGTGCTCGCCATCGGGCTCCATCCGCACCTGGTCTCCGTGCCGCACCGCTTTCACGAACTCGTCCAGATGGTCGAGATGCTGCAGGCCTCCAGCGAGGTCGCCTTCGTGACCGGCAGAGAGATCTGCGACTGGTACATGGCCGCCGAACCTTTGAGGACGTGAGATGGACCTGAAACTGACCGGCCGCCGCGTGCTGATCACCGGCGGCTCCAAGGGCATCGGCGAGGCCTGCGGCCGCGTCTTCCTCAGCGAGGGCTGCTCGGTCGTGCTGGTCGCGCGCGATGCGGACCGGCTGGCCGGGACGGCGACTGCGCTGGGCGAGGCCAACCGCGTTGCAACCTGCGCGGCCGACCTCTCGCAAGGCAGCGAGCGCGAGCGCGTGGCTGCCACCTACCCCGACATCGACATCCTCGTGAACAACGCCGGCGCGATCCCCGGCGGCGGTCTGCTCGATCTCTCGATGGAGACATGGGAGGCCGCATGGGCGCTCAAGGTGATGGGCTATATCCACCTGACCAAGCTCTATCTGGCCATGATGAAAGAGCGGCGGGCCGGCATCATCGTCAACATCATCGGCGGGGCCGGCCGCAGCCCGCGCTACGACTATGTCTGCGGCGGCACGGGCAATGCGGCGCTGATGGCGTTCACCTCGGCTGTCGGCGGAAAATCGGTCGATTGGGGCGTGCGCGTGATGGGCATCAACCCGTCGCAGACCCGCACCGACCGCATCATTTCGCTGAGCAAGAACCGGGCAAAGACGGCGCTCGGCGACGAATCGCGCTGGGAGGAGATGCTCAAGAACCTGCCGCTCGACCGGCTGATCGAGCCTGAGGAAATCGCCAACGCTGCGGCTTTCCTGGCCTCGCCGGCCTGCGGCTATGTCAGCGGGACGGTGCTGGACGTGGATGGGGGCGGGGCGTTTCGGGGGTAGGCATCCCGTCATTGCGAGCGCAGCGAAACAATCCAAGGTTTGCGCGAGACGCGGGATTACTTCGCTACGCTCGCGATGACGACGGCAGGTTCAGCCTCCCACCCGTCAGCGGCTCCGGCACGCCTGTCGTCGTCGGCAGGCTCAACGGCAGCTCCTTCACCGAGCGGATCGCCAGATAGGCGAAGGTCTGCGCCTCCAGCGCATCGCCGTCCCATCCCGCCGCCTCGACAGGCTCGACGGGCACGCTAAGGCGCTGCGCCAACCGCGCCATGAAATGGCGGTTCAGCCGGCCTCCGCCGCCGACGAGCCAGCGGGAGGGCGCGCGCGGGACATGGCGCAAAGCCGCGACCAGGCTCTCGATGGTGAAGGCGGCGAGTGTCGCCGCGCCGTCCTCGTCCGAGAGCGGCTCCACCACCTGGGCGCGGCGATGGAAATCGTTGCGGTCGAGCGATTTAGGCGCAGGCCGGTCGAAATAGGGGTTGTCCATGAAGCCGGCGACCAGATCGTCATGGACACGGCCGCTGGCGGCGAGCGCGCCATCGGCGTCGTAGGCAAGCCCGCGCCTGCGCAGCACGAAATCGTCGAGGATCGCGCTGGCGGGGCCGGTGTCGAAGGCGATCACGCTCTCGCCGTCGATCCAGGTCACGTTGCCGACGCCGCCGAGGTTCAGCACCATCACCGGCTGCGGCAGCTTTTGCGCCAGCGCGCGGTGATAGAGCGGCGCGAAGGGCGCGCCCTCGCCGCCAGCGGCGACATCGGCGTAGCGGAAGCGGTCGACCGTCGGGATTCCCAGCGCGGCGGCGATGGCCGGCCCGTCGATGAGCTGCCTCGTGAAACGCAGATCGGGCCGGTGATAGACGGTCTGGCCATGCAGCCCGACGAGGTCGATGCCGGCGGGCTCGAGGTTCTGCTCCGCAACGAAGCTCCGGATCGCCGCGAGATGGTCGGCGGTGACGGCCGCCTCCAGCTCGACCAGCGGCTCGGTCAGAGCGCGCTCGGCATGAGCGATCAGCGCCTGCAGCGCGACCTTGGTTTCTGGTCGATAGGGATAGGACGCTCCGGCTCCGAACGACACGGCGTCGCGCCCGTCGCTTTTGACGAGCGAGACGTCGATGCCGTCCATCGAAGTGCCGCTGATGACGCCGATTGCGGTGAGCGTCTCGCGATCGAGGTCGCGCAACCTATTCGCCCGGCTGCGGGCCGTCATAGCCGGCGATGATGACGAGATCGACCGGGCCGACATTGGCGAGGTGCTTTACCGCCGCCTGATATTCCGGCGAGTCGTAGCAGGCGCGCGCCGACTCGACGTCCTTGAACTCGACGACGACATTGTGCTTGCGGCCCTCGCCGCGGGCGAGCTTGTACTCGCCGCCGCGCACCGCGAAGCGCCCGCCATATTTGGCGAAAGCGACTGCGTTCAGCGCGCGATAGGCATCGTATTCCGCTTGGTTCTCGACATCGACGCGTGCGATCCAATAGCCCTTCGCCATGGCGTCAGACCCCCTCGACGACGACGATGTCGATCTCGCCAGCGCCCTCGCGCAGCTTGCGCGCCTCGGCGTATTCCGGCGAATTGGCATAGGCCTTTGCAGAGGCGAAGTCGGCGAATTCGATGACGATGTTGCGGGCCCGGCCCTCGCCTTCGGCCACGGTCATCTGGCCGCCGCGCACGATCGGCGTGCCGCCATAGATTTTCATCGCCTCGCCGGCCTTGGCGGCATAGGCCGCCCATTGAGTCGCGTTGGTGACCTTCGCGCGCGCCACGACATATCCCTTGGGCATGGTCTGATGTCCGTTTCTCAAGATTAGGGATCGGGAGACTACGAGGCTGCGGCGATCTCGTCCATGATCGCGGCCGCCGCGCCACGCGGGTCGGCCGCGCGGATGATCGGACGCCCGACGACGAGATGATCGACGCCGGCGCGGATCGCCTCGCCCGGCGTGAGCGTGCGCTTCTGGTCGCCGGCGGCGCCGCCGGCGGGGCGGATACCGGGCGTCACGATCAGCATGTCGCGGCCAATCACGTCGCGGACGATCCCGGTCTCGGCGGCCGAGCAGACGATGCCGTCCATGCCGGTGGTGCGGGCCTGCTCGGCGCGCATCCTTACGAGATCGCGCACGGCGAGGCCGTAGCCGGCGTCGCGCAGATCGCCATCGTCATAGGATGTCAGCGCTGTGACCGCGAGCAGCTTGAGGGGGTTGTCGCCGCGCCCCACCACCGCGCCGCGCATGGTCTGCGGATAGGCGTGCACGGTCAGCAGGGTGACGCCGAGGGTGGTCAGCGAATCGACGCCTTCGGTCACCGTATTGCCGATGTCGTGCAGCTTCAGGTCGAGGAAAACCTTCTTGCCCTCGGCGATGAGCTGGCGGGCGAGGTCGAGTCCGCCGGCGAAGGCGAGGCGGTAGCCGATCTTGTAGAAGGTCGCCTCGTCGCCGAGTTGGCCAACAAGGCGGTAGGCGTCCCATATCGTGGGCACGTCGAGCGCGACGATCAGCCGGTCGCGGATGTCGTTCGTGGGTTGCGTCATCTCGCCCTCCGCCGTTGCCGGCGATGGGCCATGATTCGACACGGGACGCAAGCGCTTAGGCCGCGTCCCGCAACACCTGCGCGAACACCTGCGCCCAGACCTCGGGCGTCTGCGCACCGGAGACCGCGAGTTTGCCATCGATGATGAAGAAAGGCACGCCGGTGACGCCGACATTGCGGGCATGGTCCTCAAGCCCGATCACGGTCTCGCGCAATTCGTTGTTGGCGAGTTCCTCGCGCGCAGCCTGCTCGTCAAAACCCTGCTCGACGGCGATAGTGACTAGCGTCTCCAGATCGCCGATGTCGCGGCCCTCCTGGAAATAGGCCTTGAACAGCGCAGCCTTCATGTCGCTGCCGCGCTGCACGGTCGAGGCGGCGGCGACCAGCATATGCGCCATCCGCGTGTTGACGCTCTTCGTCACCTTGGCCCAGTTGAAGGTGACGCCGCTTTCAAGCGCCGCCTCTGAGAGCCTGATCTCGATTTCCTTGCGCTTGCCAGGCCCGAACTTGGCGTCGAGATAGGCTGTGCGGTCCATGCCCTCGGGCGGCATGTCGGGGTTCAGCTCGTAGGGAAGCCAGGTGATGGCGACGCGGTCGATCAGGCCGTGCTGGGCCAGCGCCGTCTCAAGCCGCGCCTTTCCGATGAAGCACCAAGGGCAGACGATGTCGGAGACGATCGCGATGGGGAGTTTGTCTTGCATGGTCGCTCCTTCGCGATGATGGCGCTTCAAGCCGGAGGGTAGGCGTGCCGAGCGCCGTGCCGGTCCTCGACCAGAACGACGCCGGTGTCAGTCGGTTCGCAGCCCAGCGACGAAGCCGCGACCGGAACCTTTCCGGCGCCGCCGGGAATGTCGAGGATATAGGTCGGCTGGCACAGCCCCGAAAGATGGCCGCGCAGACGTTTGACGAGGGCCCGCCCCTCCTCCAGCGAAAGCCGGAAATGCGAGGTGCCCGGCGCGAGGTCGGGGTGATGCAGGTAATAGGGCTTGACCCGGTTCTCGACGAAGGCGCGCATCAGAGCAGACAGCGTCCCGACATCGGCATTGACGCCCTTCAAGAGAACGCTCTGGCTGATCAGCACATGGCCGGCATCCGCCAGCCGGGCCAACGCGGCGCGGGCTTCCGCCGTGAATTCGCGCGGATGGTTGGCGTGGATCGCGACGTAGCTCGCCTTGCCCGGAACGCGCAGCGCACGGGCGTAATCGGCGGTGACGCGCTCGGGCTGCACCATCGGCACCCGCGTATGCCAGCGCGCCACCCTGATATGCGGGATCGCAGCCAGCCGGCGGGCGACCTCGCGGATGCGACGGCCCGACAGGATCAGCGGGTCGCCGCCGGTCATGATGACCTCCCAGATCGCCGGTGTGGCGGCGAGATAAGCCAATGCCGCATCGAGCCTGTCGCCTGTCAGCGCATCGCCTCCGGGGCCGACCATCTCGCGGCGGAAGCAGAAGCGGCAATAGACCGGGCAGGCATGGACGAGCTTGAGCAAAGCGCGGTCGGGATAGCGATGCACCACGCCCTCGACCGGCGAATGCGCGCCGTCGCCGATCGGGTCGGCCAGCTCCTGCGACAGCGTCACCAGTTCGGCGGCATCGGGCACGAACTGCCGCGCGATCGGATCGGCCGGGTCGGCGGCGTCGATCAGCGCCGCCATCGCCGGCGTCACCGAAACCGCATAGCGCACCGCGACGTCCTGCAACGCATCACGCCGCGCAGGCGCGACGAGGCCCTGCGCGATCAGCGCATCGATGCTGCGGAGCGGCGTATGGATCGTCATCGCCCTCCCCTGCCCGGTTGCGCGACCGGCGTCCAGAGCACGTCCTCGATCGTGCGCGCATGGGTGCAGAGCATCACGAGGCGATCGAAGCCGAGTGCAATGCCGCTGGCGGGCGGCATTGCGCTCAAGGCGGCAAGGAAATCCTCGTCAATCGGATAGCGCTCGCCGTAGATTCGGGCCTTCTCGTCCATGTCCGCCTCGAAGCGCCGCCTTTGCTCGTCAGGGTCGGTCAGTTCGCCAAACGCGTTGGCGAGTTCGACGCCGCAGGCATAAAGCTCGAAGCGCTCTGCGACGCGCGGATCGCCCGGCTTCGGCCGCGCCAACGCGGCCTCCGAGATCGGATATTCGCACAGGATCGTGGCCCGGCCGTGCCCCAGCTGCGGCTCGACTCGCTCCGACAGGATGCGGCTGTAGATGTCCGACCATGTGTCGTCGGCGGCGACGCGGATGCCGACCTCGGCAGCATCCGCCGCCAGCGCCGGGCGATCGAGATGTAGATCGGCCGCCACCGTCCGCAGCAGGTCGATGCCGGCATGGCGCAGGAAGGCCTCCTGCACGGTCAGGCGTTCCGGCGCGGCAAAAGGGTCGGCCTCGGAATCGCGCCAGCGCAGCGTCGTCACGCCTGCCGCCCGGGCTGCTTCCGCCAGCAGCGCCGCGCAATCACTCATCAGTGCGTCGTAATCCTCTCCCGCGCGATACCATTCCAGCATGGTGAACTCGGGATGGTGCAGGGCCGTTCGCTCGCGATTTCGAAACACGCGGGCAAAATCGAAAATCCGGGGTTCGCCAGCCGCCAGCAGCTTCTTGGCGGCGAATTCCGGCGAGGTGTGCAGGTAATAGGGGTGGGATACGCCGGCATCGTCGATCAGCGTCGTGGCGAAACCGTGCAGATGCGTCTCGTTTCCGGGAGAGACCTGCAGATTCGCGGCCTCGACCTCGACGAAATCGCGCGCCTCGAGCCAGCGCCGGAGCGCTGCCTTGATGCGCCCGCGCGCCAGCAGAGCCGGCCGCCGGTCGGCATGGATGTCGGGCCGCCAGAAGGGCGGGTCAGCCTCGTTCATCGTCTCTCTGGTTCCAGCGTCGGCGCGCTTCCGTTTCGCGCGGGAATGCGGTAGTTGCGCGGCAACGAATTCGCATAGCGCGCGCTCGTGCCGCGCACCAGCAGGGACACCGCATCGTGGTCAAGGTCATCGCCTCCTCCGTCCGCAAGGGCAATGTGCTCGAGCTCGACGGCCATCTCTGCTCGGTCCTTTCGGCCGAGAGCTTCTTCCCCGGCAAGGGCACGCCGACGACGCAGATCGACATGCGCCGCATTTCCGACGGCACCAAGATGACGCAGCGCTACAAGACGACCGAGCAGGTCGAGCGCGCCTATGTCGAGGACCGCGACTTCACCTATCTCTACCAGGACGGCGAGCAATACGTCTTCATGAACCCCGAGACCTTCGACCAGATCAATGTCGATGGCGACGTGGTCGGCGACATGTCGCCCTATCTCCAGGAGGGCATGAAGGTCACGCTCTCGGTGTTCGAGGACAAGGCGGTCGCGATCGAGCTGCCACAGCGCGTCACCTGCGAGGTCGCCGAGACCGAGCCGGTGACCAAGGGCCAGACGGCGTCCTCCTCCTACAAGCCTGCGATCCTGACCAACGGCGTGCGCACCTCGGTACCGCCCCATATCGGACCGGGCACGCGCATCGTGGTGATGACCGAGACCGGCGCCTATGTCGAGCGCGCCAAGGACTGAGCAGGCCGCCCCGCTGTAATGCGGAACGGAGCACCTATATCGCCAACGCGACGGGCCCATCCGGGCCCGTTTTCGTCTCCGAGGATGCTCCCATGCCGATCACTGCCCGCTCCACCGCACTTGCCGGTTTTGCCCAGACGCTGAAGGCGCTCGACGCCATCCTCGACAAGGCCCTCGAACAGGCGACCGCCCGCAAGATCGCGCCCGAGGTGCTGCTGAACGCGCGGATCGCGCCCGACATGCTGCCTTTCGCGCGCCAGATCCAGCTCACCTGCGATTTCGCCAAGAACGCGGTCTTCCGCCTGTCAGGGGCCGAGAACCCGAAGATGCCCGACGTCGAGACGAGCTTCGAGGAATTGAAGGCGCGGATCGGCAAGACCCTCGGCTTCGTCGAGAGCGCCGATGACGCGGCGCTCGACGCCGGCTTGAGCCGGGACGTCACCTTCCCGCGCGGCCCCTCGGCGACCGTGACGATGAAGGGCGAGAAGTATCTGACCCTGTTCGCCGTCCCGAACTTCTATTTCCACGCCGCGACCGCGTACGCGATCCTGCGCGAGAACGGCACACAGATCGGCAAGAGCGATTTCCTGCACAGCGTGCTCGATAGCTGACGAGCGGCCTTGAAACGGACACAACCCGTGTCCATATGAGCTTCACGGCGATGTCGAGGACGTTCCAAAGTCCTCCAGCGCCGATGAAGACGGCCATGGGCCGAACGCTGACGCCGGATGTACGCGCACCGTTCAGGACATTGCCGTTGGTTCATTCCGAGGCCCGTAGCGGATATCCGCTGCGGGTCTTTTCGTTTGCGGGGATCGGGGCTTCGCCCTTTGTCGTCATGGTCGGGCTTGTCCCGACCATCCACGTCTTCCTTCGCCGAGCGCCATGACGCAGGCGTGGATGCTCGCCACAAGGGCGAGCATGATGGCGAGGAGTAATCCTGCGCCCTTCAGTCCTGCAGGAACGGGTTCCCCGTCCGCTCCGCGCCAAGCGTGCTTGCCGGCCCGTGCCCCGGCAGGAACTGCACATCGTCACCGAGCGGCAGGAGCTTGCCCTTGATCCCCGCGATCAGCAGGTCGTGGTTCCCGCCGGGCAGGTCGGTGCGGCCGACGGAGCCGGCGAAGACCGTGTCGCCGGCCAGCAAAAAGCGCAGGTCCTTCTGGAAGAACGTGACATGGCCGGGGCTGTGGCCGGGCACGTGATGCACGGCGAAGGCGACCTCGCCGACCGAGACCGTGTCCCCCTCATTGAGCCAGCGCGTCGGCGTGACCGGGCGCAGGCCGCGCATGTCGAAGCGCAGACCCTGTTGCGGCAACGAATCGAGCAGGGGCTTTTCCGCCTGCTGGGGACCGACGATCGGGATCGACAGCGCCTCGGCGAGATCGGTCGCGCCGCCGGCATGGTCGATATGGCCATGGGTCAGCCAGATCGCGGCCGGCGTGACTTTCAGCTCCTTGAGAGCACCCTTGATACGGTCGAGATCGCCGCCGGGATCTACGATCGCGCCTTGCATGGTGTTCGTACACCAAAGGATCGAGCAATTCTGCTCGAACGCGGTGACGGGAACCACGGCGATGCCGAGGGGTGATTGCGGCTGGTCGGTCATGGCATGTCCTCGGTTTCCGCCGTCACCGTCATTTCGGGAGCGGCGAAGCAATCCAGAGGCGCGCGCGAGACGCCAGATTGCTTCGCCGCGCTCGCAATGACGGCAAGACTCATCGCCGGCAACGATCGGCCAGCAGCACGCGATACTCCGCCAGCGACTCATCCATCAGACGAACGTTCTGCTCACGCCGCGCGCCGGTCAGGCAGGTCGCGAAGACGCCGCGCGCCTTCTGGAGGAAGCTGACATGTTCGCGCCAGACGCGGCACTGCTCGGGCTGCGAGGCCGTCCCGACCTCGCGCAGCCGCGTCAGCTCGCGCTGCATGCCGGCCTCGTTCTGGAACAGGTCGCGCGAGCATGTGGCGGGCACGGGCTGCTGAGCAAGAGCCGCGCCGGCCGTGATCAGGCCCAGGCCGGCGAGGAGGAGCGCCCTCATCCGAGGTTCAACTCCTTGAAGAAATCGTTGCCCTTGTCGTCGATGACGATGAACGCTGGAAAATCCTCGACCTCGATCCGCCAGACCGCTTCCATGCCGAGTTCGGGGTATTCCAGCACCTCGACCTTGCGGATGCAGTCCTGCGCCAGCCTGGCGGCCGGCCCTCCGATCGAGCCGAGATAGAAGCCGCCATGGCGTTTACACGCCTCTCGGACCGCGGCAGACCGGTTGCCCTTGGCGAGCATCACCATCGAGCCGCCGAAGGACTGGAACTGGTCGACGAAGGAATCCATCCGCCCAGCCGTGGTCGGCCCGAAGGAGCCGGACGCCATGCCGTCAGGCGTCTTGGCCGGGCCGGCATAATAGACCGGGTGGTTCTTGAGATAGTCCGGCATGCCCTGCCCCGCCTCCAGCCGCTCCCGGATTTTCGCGTGGGCCGAGTCGCGCGCAACGATGATGGTGCCTGTCAGCGAGAGCCGCGTCTTGACCGGGTATTGCGAAAGCGTCGCCAGCACATCGGCCATCGGCCGGTTCAGGTCGATCCTGACCACATCTCCACCGAGCTTGTCCTCGTCGATGTCGGGTAGATATTTCGACGGGTCGGTCTCCAGCGCCTCGAGAAAGATGCCGTCCTTCGTGATCTTGCCCTTGGCCTGACGGTCGGCCGAGCAGGAGACGCCGAGCCCGATCGGCAGCGACGCGCCATGGCGCGGCAGGCGGATGACACGCACGTCATGGCAAAAATACTTGCCGCCGAACTGCGCGCCGACGCCGAGCGACTGGGTAAGCTTGTGGATTTCCTCCTCCATCTCCAGGTCGCGGAAGGCATGGCCGCTTTCGGAGCCTTGGGTCGGCAGCGCGTCGAGATATTTCGTCGAGGCGAGCTTGACCGTCTTGAGGTTCTGCTCGGCCGAGGTGCCGCCGATGACGATGGCGAGGTGGTAGGGCGGGCAGGCGGCGGTGCCGAGCGTCAGGATCTTCTCCTTCAGGAAGCCCAGCATCCTGTCCTTCGTCAAAAGCGAGGGCGTCGCCTGGAACAGAAAGGTCTTGTTGGCGGAGCCGCCGCCCTTGGCGACGAAGAGGAACTTGTAGGCGTCCTCGGCGTGGCCCTTGCCCTCGGCGTAGATATCGATCTGCGCCGGCAGGTTGGTCGCCGTGTTCTTCTCCTCGAACATCGAGAGCGGGGCGACCTGCGAGTAGCGCAGATTGCGCTTGAAATAGGCGTCCGCCACGCCCTCGCCCAGCGCCGCCTCGTCGTCGCCGTCGGTCCAGACCTTGCGGCCCTTCTTGCCCATGATGATCGCGGTGCCGGTGTCCTGGCACATGGGCAGCACGCCGCCGGCCGCGATATTGGCGTTCTTGAGCAGGTCATAGGCGACGAAGCGGTCGTTGCCGGTCGCCTCGGGATCGTCGAGAATCTTCGCGAGTTGGGCGAGATGGCCCGGCCGCAGCAGATGATTGATGTCGATGAAGGCCTGTTCGGAAAGCCGCCTGATCGCCTCTCGCGAGACGCTGAGCACCTCCCGGTCGCCCAGTTTCTCGACCGAAACGCCCTCGCTGCCGATCTTGCGATAGGGCGTCGTGTCCTCGCCGAGGGGAAAGAGATCGACATGGGTATAGGCCATAAGCGGCGCTCCGGCAGGGGCGTCGTCGCTCGTGAGACGCCGATTGATTGCGGCGTCATACCGTTTCGGGAAAGCCTGTCCAAGCCCTACGCTGGAACAGGTCCAATCACGCCGCCTTGGCGGCCGAGTCGGCGAGGATCGCGTAGATCGCCGCCGGGTCGCGCGCCAGCCGGACCTGCTCCAGCACGGCATGGTTGCGCAGCACGCGGGCGACGCGGGCCAGCGCCTTGAGATGGTCGGCGCCGGCGCCCTCGGGCGCGATCAGCACGAAGATGATGTCGACGGGCTGGCCGTCCAGCGCCTCGAAGTCGATCGGCTTTTCGGCGCGCGCGAACAGCCCGACGAGTCGGTCGATGCCCGCCATCCGGCCATGGGGGATGGCGATGCCGTCGCCGATGCCGGTGGAGCCCAGCCGTTCGCGCTGCAGCAGCGCCTCATAGAGATCGCGCTCCGGCAGCCCGGTCAGGCCCGCCGCATGCTGCGCCAGCTCCTGCAGCGCCTGCTTCTTGCCATTGGCCCGCAGCGGCGAAATCACCGCGGCGGGGCTCAGGAGATCGGTCAGGGTCATCCGCCAGTCCATGCATGTCCCATGCCGGGCTTTTCGGCCCATCCGGCATGGTTCGATGTTGCGGCCGGGCTATCGTGCCTTGCCTCAGGAAAGCGAGGCCGGCGGATCGATCCACCCGATATTGCCGTCGCGGCGGCGGTATACGACGTTCATCCGGCCATTGCCAGCATGTCTGAAGATCACGACCGGCGCGCCGGTCAGATCGAGCTCGGCGACGGCGTCGCCAACCGTCAGAACATGGAGGGATTTGGTCGATTCCGCGACGATCACCGGGTTGTCGCCGTCGGAATGAGGCTCAATCTCCTCGATATCGTCGTCTGGAGCGGCGATCACATAGCTGGGGATTTCGATGCCGGCCTCGCGGCCGTTCTGGGCGGCGGAGCGGTCCTTGAGCCTGCGCTTGTAGCGGCGCAGCCGCTTCTCGATGCGTTCGGCCATCTTGTCGAGGCTGGCATAGGCGTCATGCGCCGTGCCCGAGGCCTCGAGCGTGATGCCCGACGACAGATGCAGCACACCGTCGGTCTTGAAGGCGGTGCCGTCCTTGCCGACGGTGACGTGGCCCTGATAGCCGCCCTCGTAATATTTGCTCAGCGCTGCCGCGACGCGGGCCTCGGCCTGGCCGCGCAGGGCCTCGCCGACATCGAGATTCTTGCCGGAGATTCGCAAGCTCATGGATCGCTTCCCCTTCCCGGGACCACACCCTGCGGGCGCAGTCCTCGACTTCAGGTTGAACCTGGCTCCAGCGAAAAACCGGTTCCCGCTTCTCCGCGCCAGGCCCGTTGCAGACACGGCCCGGATCAGGCCGACACTAGGGAGGTAAGGACGGGGTCACGGGGATGTCAATGAGCGCCGCAGGACCGAAAGTGGCATGGCCCAACGGCAGTAAACCGGCCAGATTGCCTAGGCCACTCGGCCTATGTTGCAGCGCAGCGACATCGCACAATCAAAGTTAACCATCTGTAAAATAGCCCGTTTGGATTGCTGGAATGTTTCCGCGCAATCTGCTTCCGTTACGAAAGCCGGGGGACAATCTGACGCGCGTCGGGTTCGGCTGAAGACGCCTGAAACCACGATGCGGCGGCAGCTCGCGCAATCGCGCTCCAGCCTCCCATCAGCGACCGAGATGACGCCGCCGCTATCCCGCGCGGCGACGCATGGCGGATGAGAGCCAAGGATGTGCCTGTGACGACTGCGTTCCGTTCTGCCGCAGCCCGGATGTCCCGCCTCGACCTTCTCCGCCAGACCGCGCTGGCCGCCGGCGTGCTTGCCGGGATGACGGCGCTCGTGCCCGTCGAGGCGAGGGCCGAGGGCGGGTTGGGCGGGAGCTTCGTCAACAACACCTACGATGGCGGCGCCGGAGGGCAGGACAGCGCGACAGGCGCTGGCGGGGCTGGAGCCAATG
>FWWL01002011.1_pt1 | contig 43893 bp, 34 predicted proteins | sample 2228331 | NCBI WGS metagenome assembly FWWL01 (sample SAMEA103939775, study PRJEB20133) | metagenome | reverse complement strand
CTTTTACGATTTCTCCCCCAGGAAGGCTTTCAAATTTTCGCGTAAAATTCACGGCTTTGAGCCTCGAAAGTTCGATGATTTCATCGGGAAGCTTGCTCGCCGATCTGACTGTTTCCAAAACAGCGTTGCCAATCCAGTCAAACATTTCGATGTCGCATTTATCCCATGTGTCGTCGCTCGTGTGGTAGTATCTATCCGGCCATTGTCCTATAAAACAGGAGGCGCAACAGTTGTTGGCGAAGACCAAATGATCGGAACCTCCTGCAAATTTCGTCCTGAAGAATTTTCTCGAAATTGATCCTGAAGCTTTTGGAGCAAATTTCAGAAGGTTTTGATACAAAAATTCATCGTACTGCGTTGGCAGAAGTGGCAAGTTTTCATGGAGTAAAAGTGTTGCCCCGGTTTTGTTTTGATCTTCCCCAACCATATCCAAGTTGATCGTTAGATCATACCAGTTTTCCTTGGCATAGGGGATGCTCCCATAAAACTCTGGTAGAAGTACCACATCGACTTTTGCATTCGGTGGATTCTTCGAAAGAATTTCCGCTAAATGGATCGCCAAAGCTGAACCAGAAGCGTTGTCGTTCGCACCAGGACTTGGATGACACAAATGTGCCACTATGCAAATTTTAAAATCTCCTTCTCCGCCGATTTTGATTCTCAGAACCTGGAGTGTTCCAGTTTTCAGCTCGCTGTCAATGAACATTCTCACCTTGTATCCTTTGTTGGCAAGTTCCTTTAAAAAACAATACTGTCTCCAACTCAAGGAAAAACCAAAAGCGCCATGCGAAACATCGTCAGCTGTGTGCGGAATTGAAAGATAGTTAACTATATCGGGCATCTTCTCAGGTGTTCTGTCAATCGATTCATCTTGGCTTCTCATATAGTGAATCAAGATGGCTTTAGCTCCAAGTTCTTTCACGTACTTCTTGAAGGCTTTTGAGGGATTGTCGTTCACCAAAACGGCTTTGTCTGAAAAATCTCCCTGGAAGTTTTCGTCAACCAGTTCGAAGGTTTTCCATCCAAAGGTGGGGTTACTTCCGAAAAGAACCGAAGTCTTGCATTCTCTGAATGAGGTTATAAAGCGCCTTGGACTTTCCAACCACAGCTCGGCATCGTTTATGTTCCATACCATTGTGGTTTCAAAGTTTCCATACCTTATTCCACCGGTTGGATATTCCAGGATCTCGATGTTTCTTTGAGGCATTCCCCTCTCGATGAGCATTTCTTGTAGAGCCTTGACCAAAGTTTTGTATTCGTTGCTTCCTCTTGCTCTGTGAAAAGTGCTGATGAATCTGACGTTGTCAAGAACCTGGTGCTTATCGATCACAATGCTTCCTCCTTTCATCCATTCTTATCGATTTCTTGAGCCATCATCAAGGTTAAGTTGTTTCTCTTTGCTGCGTACAATGCTACGTCCGCTTTCTTGATGAGATCTTCGAGTGTTTCTGCGTCCGTTGGATAGATCGCCAAACCAACGTTTGCGTAGATTGAGAACGTGTTGCTGCCAATCAGCATTGGTTGTCTCAGATGATCAACCAATCTTTCGACAAATTCCACTGCTGCATCCTGATTCATATCATATGCGAGGATCAAAAATTCATCCCCACCAAACCTTGCCACCACATCGGTTTTTCTGACAGCTTCACGAAATCTGTTGGCGGCACTCTTGAGAACCTCATCTCCTAACGAATGACCATAGGTATCGTTCAACTGTTTGAATTTCGCTAGATCTATGAAAAACACGCAGACATTTTTCTTCTCTCTTTCAGCAAGAGCAAGGAGTTTACCACCGGTTTCGTAGAAGTACCGTCTGTTTGGCAAATCTGTCAATGAATCGTGGTATGAAAGGTATTCGAACTTTTGCCTCTCTTCAAAAAGCCGAGCTTCAAGGATTAAACGATCAAGCAACACGCCGACTATATTCGAGAACAACTGTGCAAGTCGAACTGAATCATCATCAAACGCATCTTGTCTTTCAAAATTATCCAAATTCATATGCCCTTTGAGTTCCCTGTTTACGACTATCGGAACCCTCAAAACCGCTTTTATTTCATCGAGTCGGCCGTGTTCTTTAAGAACTTTGAGTTCCTCTTCGGATAAAATTCGAGCGTCTATATCGGCAAGTTCAGCAATAATGGATACGTTGGCATCAAGTGGCACCGGGACTTTTTTGAGGTCAAACCTCACGCGTTGGAGTTGTTTCAAATCATATCCCACGGCCGCTTTGAAGACAAGGAAATCCCCTTCCTTGATTGTCAGTGAGCCAGCGTGAGCTCCAGGAACTATTCTCACTGCTGCCGTAAGTATGTCCTGGTATGTCAATTCGACTGATTCAAACATAAGTAATCTCTGCATGAGCTCAATCATTGCTTCGAGAGCTAAGGAATACTTGAGTATACGAAACAAATCTTTTTGAACAATTCTCTTTTGCCTCAGCTGATCGATGGATAATACAAATAAATAGCTCAACAGAGCAATGATGCCCGCGATCAAAAATTCTGCAATGCCAAGTGGTTTTCTCTTCAAAGCCACTTTGAAACCATATGGAAACTCGAAACCATGCCTTTTCACTTCAAGATCGTAAAGACCGAAGTGTTGCACCAGATTTTTGATTGGTATCTTTGCAAAAACAACTCTATCTGGCACAAAATTTTCAACCAGGTCATCAAAGATTTTGAATCTGGTTAGAAAGTAATCCTCCACAACTTGGACGGAAAACAGTCCTTCAAAAGACGCCTCTTGAGGAACAATATCAATTTCCTTGATCAACGGGAAATCGTTCTTGAGGTTCGCCAGATATTCCTCGAGGAACACTTCTTCGCTTCTCAACATCGCTTCATACAGAGTCGTTCTCTGAAAATAACCAACACTTAGAAGAGTTAGAAACAAATTGAAATTTTGCTCAAAAACAATGCTCATGCTCTGCAAATGATCGTCGAAAACTTCTATGTTCGCTGTGAGAGCAACAACGAGAGCTGCTAAAAAGGCGAAGATGATCACGCCCAATTTCACAGTTCTTGTTAAGCCCAACCTAAACACCTCTGAATAATTCTACAACCTATCACTTGAATGAGTCTAAAAGCACAGGTTAGATTTTACAATCGAGAATGGGGAAGGATGCTCGCAGAAGTTTGGAATTTTCGCACGCAAAAAAGCACAAACCAAGTTCTATCAAGCCGGCAAAGGGCTTTCATTTCAGATCCTGCAAAGCATCTGTTGTCAAATAGGGCACGTTGTTGGTCTTCGCAACATACATAGTCTGATCGGCTTTTTGAATGAGTTCGTCCAAGTCTTCTCCATCCTTTGGAAACTCGGCTATTCCTATATTTGCCGATATCAAGTGTTCATAACTGTCAGTGTTAATTGGTTCTTCAATGATTTCTATCAACCTTTTCGCCAGTTCTTGTGCTTTTTCAACGTCGGTGTTGTACGCAATTACGACAAATTCATCCCCACCGATTCTGCCAACAACATCACTTCTTCGCAAGAAGTTTTTCATCCTCTGTGCGACTACCTTCAAGACTTGGTCCCCTTCGTAATGTCCAAAGGTATCGTTTATTCTCTTAAATTTGAGTAGGTCCAAGTATAAGACCGATACATTCACCCTTTCTCTTTTTGCTAAGGCAAGCATAGTTTCGGCAAGGTCTATCAGATATCTTCTGTTCGGCAACTGCGTCAAGGTATCGTGACGGGACAGAAATTCAAGCTGCCTTTTCTCAGCTTCCAGCTGGTTTTCGAGCATCAACCGGTTCAGCAAAACTCCTGCGATGTTTGAAAAAAGTTGAGCAATTTGAACTGATTCCTCATCGAACGCTTCTTCTGATTCAAAGTTGTCTAAGTACATAACACCAAGAACCTCATCACCAACTATCAAAGGAAGTCTCAAAGAGCACTTTATTTCATTTATTCTTCCACGTTTTACAAGTATCTCCAACTCCTCTTCTGATACAACTTCAGCACTTCTGCTTCGAAGCTGTTTGACAACGAGAACTTGCTTATTAAAGCGCATTGGTTGCTTTCTAAGGTCAAGTCTCACTTTTTCCAGCTCACTCAGCTCGTACCCAACTGCTGCCTTGAAAATCAGAAAATCACCTTCCTTGAGAGTTAATAATCCAGCTTGTGCTCCTGAAACGGTCTTCACAGCAGCCTCAAGGACCTCTTGATAGCTCAATTCCATTGAGTCAATTTTTGTTCTCAAAAGTCTTTGCATCAAATCCAGCATCGTTCTCAAGGCGGCCGACCTTCTCATTGCTTGTTTGAAAAGTTCATTCGCGACTTCTTTCTCCTTAACCAACTGCATCTCTAGTCCAAAACGATCTAACAAAACACCCACGATGTTTGAAAACAACTGGCCGATCTGTATTGATTCTTCGTTGAATGCGTCATCGCTTTCAAAGTTGTCCAACACCATGAACCCGCTGACTTGTCCATCAACAACCACTGGAATACTCAGACTTACCTTGATCTCTTCTATTTTTCCAAATCTTTGAAGTATTTCATAATCTTGTTTAGAAAGATGCTTCGAATTGTGCTCCTGCCATCCTTTTATAATTTTGATACCCGTACCTTGAAGTTGATACACAGTTTTGGAATCAAATTGTACCTTTTCAATCTCCTCAAGGTTATACCCTGCTGCCGCTTTGTAAACAAAAAATTCTCCTTCTCTCATAATCAATGACCCAGCTTGTGCTCCTGGCACAGTTTTCACCGCTGTTTTAAGAATCTCTTGGTAATTTAAATCCGGCAATTTTATCTCTGCTCCAAGGAGTCTTTGCATGAAATCGATTATTGAATTGAGAGCTGTCGCCCTTCTGAGAGCCAGTTTATAGAGTTCTTCGACTTTCTCATGTTCCAGTTTTATTCGCTGTTCTAAGGTCCATCTTTCGAGTAAAAGGCTGACTTCGTCTGCAAAGATCTTTGCAATTTCTACGGATTCTTCGTTGAAAGCTTCTTCAGAGCTGAAGCTGTCAAGGTTGAAATATCCGATTACCCCGCCTTGAAAAACTATTGGGACAGACAGAGTTGCTTTGATGCTTTGAATCGCTCCTGCTTTGTCCATAATTTCAAATTGTTCAGCTGGTAATGCCTTTTTATCCAACTCTCCCAAATTCTTTACTACAACCGTCTCATCGTTCACTTTTCTGTTGAGCAGATCAGCCTTCAGTCTGACTTTGGAAAGCTCTTTCAATGAATAACCTACAGCGGCTTTGAAAGCATACTCGCCATCTTCTTCGAGAATGATTGATCCAGCCTCCGCGCCCGGAACTATCTTGACGGCGTCTTCAAGAATTTCTTGAAAATCCACCGTTTCGGACAGTTCTCTGGTTCTCAAAAACTTATCCATGAACATGAGAATCGATTGCAAAGCTTGGAACTTTCTTTTGTACTTCTCTGACCAGCCCAGTTGTACGCGGTACATGTGTCGAAAGCTTAAAGTAAAAGACACAGAAGCAACCAATGTGGCAATCATCAAGGAGATGCCAAGGTGAAAAGACCGGAAAACTTCCCCGCTGTACTTTGCTTTCGAGCCAAAGGCAAATTCCTTACCATCGGCGCTGAAGGTTATGTTTTCGATGTTGAAGAACTCGCAGATCCAAGCTGGATCGATTTTGATCAGAACAACTCGATCTTGAATGAACCTTTCTCCATCTGAATCGAAAATTGGGAAAACCATGGCGAGTAGGTTAGCCTCAGACGAAATCTGAAACTTCGCTGGCTCACGAACAACAGCGGGGGTCACAACGATTTCAAGAACTTGTGGAAAATCTTCTCTCAATTGGGAAAAGTATTCCTCGATTGTCTCATTATCGTGTTCAAGAAAAGCTTCGTACATTTCAGTCCACTGGAAATAACCCAAGCTGATTGAGTGAGCTAAGAATTCAGTTGATTTCTGAAAGAAGACCTTTGATCGCGCAAATTCACGATCTATTTCCAGACGACGAACCAGCAAAAGGAACATTGTTGACAGCGCGAAGGCTATCAAAAACACGAATAGCGCATTTCGAATAAGTTTACTGTACACGCATTCTACCCTCCAAACAACCAGGTTTGTGACGCAATGCCATTCTCGCAACTAAGTGGGATTTTTCGATGTTATATTTTACCTTGTGATTGTGACTTTCCTTATTATCCTCGGACTATCTGGGTTTTGTCCCTTGAGGACGCACAGGTGGTATGAGAAGAGCTGTATTAAGACAGTCATTTCCAGGATTCTCACCAAGCCAGATGATTCGATCTTGATATTCCTTTCAACGTGGTTTTCCAGCTCCGGCATATCACCGAACGAATAGACATCTACACCTTGTTCTTGGAGCTTCTTAGCGGTGTGCAAAAGATCTTCTTTTGTCTCATCGTTGATTGCCAACAGAAAGACTGGTATCTCTGAGCTTATCATGGCAATCGGTCCGTGCATGAAGTCGGATGTCGAGAAACCCTTTGCGCGAACATAACTTGTTTCTTGTATCTTCAGTGCAAATTCCAAGGCTATCGGAAAGCTCAACCCACGAGCAAGCACAAAGCATTCGTTCATGTATCTAAATCTTTCCACAAAGGATTTTATTTCTTTGTCCTTTTCCAAAGCGCTTTCCACCGCCTTATCCACAGATCTAAATCTGACCATTTCCTCTTCGGCTTTTCCAAGTAGACTTGCAAACATTCCAAGTAGCAAAAGTTCTGCCGAAAAGGTTTTCGTCGCAGCAACGGCTTTTTCGACCCCCACATTCATGTTTATGGAGAAATCGGCTGTCTTTGCCAACCGAGATTCGGGGTTGTTGGTTATCGAAACGCACAAAGCTTTGTTGTCCTTTGCCATCTCAAAGAAACTACATACATCCTCCGACATACCAGATTGAGACACCGCTATTACACACGCTTTGTCTAATTTCAGTTTCTTGCCATAGATTGAGGTAACCGAGGGGGCGGCAAGCGACACTGGTATGCCCGTGAGAATTTCTATGGCGTACTTTCCGAATGTGGCGGCGTTGTCCGAGGAACCTCGAGCGACGAAAACGATGAAATCAACTCCTCTTTCGGCGATGGTTTTAACAACCCTTTCCACGGTCTTCAGATTTGTTTCAAAAGTTGTCTTCAGCACCGTCGACTGTTCCAATATCTCGTTGTACATGTGATGCATCGGTCACTCACTCCTTGCGTAATTCTCTCGCAAATTAGTATATCACAAAGACAAAGTTACATCGATGTTTTCTCAAAACAAATCACCTCTTGTCGCAAGGACCTTGCAGTCGTGGGGATAAAAACCCTTTGAAAAGTCTTGTGGTTAAAAGGGAAACCTTCCTTAAGGTTGGAAAACTTTCACCGCAAGGAAGGTTTGCAAAAAAGTATATGTCGTTACCTCATTTCGATGGTTGGAAGTCAAGGTAAATTGGGTTGGTGACGGCGTAAACTGGATAAGAACCGTATGCCTCAATTACTATCCAACTTCCGTCGAAGGTGTTGATTTCAATTGACGAGACGTATTCTCTGAGACCTGCGACATCAATCTCTCGAATCGTTTTCCCACCTTGGATCACAAGAAGCTTTTCCAGCGGCAGATTCGAGAAAACTCTTAGATTCAAAACCAAAGAGGATTGTTCAGATACATTCACTGTCTCCCCTGGTACCTTTCCTTCGATATCGACCAACAACAAAGGTCCATTCGTCATGAAACTATTTCCGTTCTTGATTGCCGTCAAAACAGCTGTTGGTGTGAGATCATGCACCTTGACATAAGTACGTGGTGTTCCAGGATGTAGTCCGTATCCTACCCAAGCTCTTAACAGTTGCTCGTTTTGCTTGACGTATTCTATCATTGCGATGTCCTTGAATTCCTTCTCGATTACCGATAGAACAATCTGCGTTGGCAGGAAAGCGAGCACAGAAAGGTTGCTGTACACGTCATGACAATCGCTGTTTGCAGTTGCATGAATCCTAATACCGCTGTTTAGTAACTGAAACCAGAAGTTTTTCGTTTCCAAATTTCCCATCCCTTTCAGGTTGGGGGCAGAGCCGCCATTCCACACCTCTATGACGTCGTATCCCTCAACATCCCAGTCGACAAAGTTGTTTTTCATGTCGAATGGGTGGTTGACTTGAGAAATGGCCGATTGTTTTGATATATCGGTGAGTATCCTCTTGATGTCTTGTTTGCTTTCCACTTCCCAGTCAACAATTTTCTTGATTCCAAGGGCGTTGAAATGTCCTCTCTTTGTAGTCACCTCCTCCCCAGTTATTGTCAGTAATCCAAATTTTGAAGCGGCATACCATTCTTCAGTTCCGTCAACTGTGTTATGATCTGTCAGCACAGCCCACGACAGACCGTTGGCAGCACATGCTCTGGCAACTGTTTCGACATCCTGTTGCCCATCGCTGTGGAGACTGTGGAGGTGAGAATCTCCACCGTACCAACCGAGTTTCTCCAGGTTGTACAGCCTTCTAAGAGAGATCTTGATTTCTTTTTCTTCACTTTGGCTGATTTCAACCTGAAGGTTCATTATTTCGTACTCTGGTCCCTTGGTTACTTCGACAACGTACACACCAGGGTCTAAGTCGATTTGAAATCTTCCAGACAGATCGGTGTAAGTTGTTATGCACGTGGCTGTCCTGTGGTTAAGAATTCTGATACGTGCCAGCAAAGGTTGACTTTCCGTGTCTGTTACGATTCCAGATAGAGTTGCAGCCAAACCAAGAAACGCATACGAAAGCACGATCAACACAGTTAAAACCTTGCCCATATCCGTAACCTCCCTTATCATGCATTCTACAGGTTGGCTTTTAAAGAATTGTTCGATGGGTTTAAAGCTGAGCTCATAAAGTTCAAACAAATCTGCCTCAACTGATTCTTGTAAGGATGGCAAAAGGTTACTTTGCAATCTTTCCTGCAAAGCTCACTTTGTCCTCGATGATTCCCTTTCTCCAATTGGAGAACTTGAAGAAAATGTAGGAAAGAGTAAATATTGAGAGGTTACTAATGATCATCCCTACGAAAACCCCTCTAAAGCCGAAAGTACTTGCAAGGGCTGCGATGATTGGTATTCTGATTCCCCATAATCTCAGAATGTCTTGAATCATTATCAATATGCCTTTACCTGCTCCAACCAGCGCGTTGTTGTAAACCATGTAAGAAGTGAAAATTGGTATGGAGAATGATATGTACCTGAAGTAGATTGTTCCCATCTCGATTACCTCAGGATCGTTTATGAAAAACTTGGTTATCTGTGGGGCTAAAGAAAAAACCAAGACGCACAGACTTCCTATGACAACAATGTTGATCAAGAAGGCTCGAAAAACTGTTTTCTCTGCATCCTGATACCTTTTTGCTCCGATGAACTGTCCAACCATGATGGCTACCGCACCGCCTATGCCAAAGGAAAACATGTTTACAAGATTTGTGACTCTGTTACCTATGCCGTATGCACTGATAACTGCCGGCCCAAACTGTGCAACGTATTTCATCACCACCGCAAAACCAGCCGATGTCAAGGATGAACCAAGCGCGTTGGGCAAGCCAATTGAAACTATCTTCTTGATCAAACCCCATTCCACTTTTATGAATCTCTTTTCAAGGTTCAGCAAGCGGTCTTTCCTTAGAACATAGTAAACTGAATAAACTGCGGCAAAAAGTCTTCCAATGTTTGAAGCCCACGCTGCACCCGCGACGCCAAGTCTTGGAAAGAAACCGATGCCAAAGATCAACAGAGGATCAAATACAAGGTTTATAATATTCATCAAACCGGTCACCCTTAAGGAGAACTTCGAATCACCAACAGCTCTTGCCACCGCGTTAGTGCTGTTAAAAATGAAAACAAAAGGAAGTCCTATCATATCGATGACGTAGTATTCGGTTGCAAGTCTTATCAGTTTCTCATCAGAATTTCCAGCAATAGCACAGACAATGGGTTCAGCGAACAATATTCCAACGATCGTTGAAACAATACCAATCGAGAGGGTTAGTATGTATAGTTGAATAGCTGAGAGAGTAGTATTTTCATGATCTCTTCTGCCGTAGAACTGTGAAATCAAAGATATACCGGCGTTTGAAAATCCCATGGCCAGCGACAGGAAGACAAAAATCACCGGCCATACGATTGTCGATGCCGAGAATTCAACCGGTCCAAGTCTGCCCAAGAAATACGAATCAACCATGTTGTAGACTGTTTGAAAAGCACTCGAAAGGACCAGAGGCCATGCAAGCAGAAAAAGAGATTTCTCAATTCTGTTGTTTAGAACATCCACTCTCGCCATACGTGTGAGCACCACAAGTTTTAGGTGCTTGCCTCCTTTGCATGGTCAGTTGGTTTTGTTAGCTTTACTAACCATACAAAACCATCATACCACTAAATCAAAAAATCGGCAACGGACAGACTTAAATTAATGTCCCACTGAAAAGGCAATTAACCCGATATCTTAGAATGCCTCAGAAAGTGGTCAGCTTGCTAAACAGCGTTCTGCTTGTCGATCAAAGAGTATATAATTGAAATGTGGACAGTTGAGTTTGCTGTCGCAATTTTGGTCAAGTCCATACGTGTCTTATTCGCAATTGATTGCAAGGCAAAAAAAGTTACAGCAAGGTTGAGGTGTGTCTTCATCCATGCAAGAAGTCTTTTGTCCATTTGCGTTTGGGAGGTGTGTACGATGTTTGGGAAGGACTTCGTCTTTGGAGCTTCGATCTCTGCATTTCAATCGGAAGCTGGTTGTCCTGAAGATGCCGACAGAGACAACGATTGGTATGTGTGGTTGACGTATCCTGAAAACGTGATAAACGGTGTTGTAAGTGGTGATCTTCCCGATAGCGGTGCCGGGTACTGGAGAAACTACGACAAAGTGCACCAGCTTGCCAAAGACTTTGGGCTAGAAATGCTAAGAGTGAGCGTTGACTGGTCAAGGATATTTCCAAGACCGACCTTCGATGTCAAACTCGATTATGCAAATGTCAATGATACTCTGAAAAAACTCGATGCAATCGCAGAAAAAGCGAATGTCGAGCACTACAGAGAAATGTTCTCGAATTTGAAATCCAAAGGACTGAAGCTGTTTCTGAATTTGAACCATTTCACCTTGCCCCTTTGGATTCACGATCCTGTTGCAGTTCACAAAGGAGAAAAAACTGAAAAAGTTGGATGGGTTTCGAAAACAACGGTCGAGGAATTTGAAAAATATGCCTTGTACGTGGCATGGAAATTTTCGGATCTGGTTGATTTGTGGTCGCCAATGAACGAACCACATGTTGTGAGTCAACTTGGATATCTATCTGTCAACAGTGGTTTTCCACCGGCTTATTTCAACGTCGACTGGTACTTTGAGAGCCTCAAGAATCAAGCGGAAGCATCCAACAGAGCCAGGAGAGCCATAAGGGTTTTCAGTGATAAGCCCTATGGGATCATATATTCGTTTACGTGGATTGACGTTCTGGATGGGAACAAAGAAGTTTTCGAAAAAGCCATGTGGTTGAACAACTACAACTTCATAGATATGGTGAAAAACGACGTTGATTTCATAGGCGTGAACTACTACACAAGAGCAGTTGTGAGGAAAACCAAGATTCTATTTAGATGGAAAGATTTCGAGTTTGACTGGTCAACTGTTCCGAACTATGGTTATTCATGTAAAGAGTTGAGCGTTGCCGCATCAGGTAGGCCGACATCCGAGATGGGATGGGAGATATACCCCGAGGGTTTGTACCATATTCTGAAGGCGCTTTATGAGAGATACAAAAAACCCTTGCTTGTCACGGAGAACGGAATTGGTGATCACGAAGACAGATACAGACCAACTTTCATCGTTGCGCATTTGAAAGCCATCGAGAAGGCAATCGAAGATGGTTTAGATGTGCGAGGATATCTTCACTGGAGTTTGATTGACAACTTAGAATGGGCAAAAGGTTACAGCAAGCGATTTGGTCTTGCCTACACAGATTATGAAACAAAACAGTACATACCAAGACCTTCGATGTATCTGTTCAGAGAGATCATCGAAGAAAGAAGCATAGGGAAATTTACCATGTACGATCCGTATGGATTCATCATGAAATAGTTCAAAAAACGCTATCATATTCACCCACGGGCTGATATCCTCAGCCTGTGGGTTTTGTTTTTGTGCTATATAATGTTTTGAAGATACAGTGTGGAGGTGTTTGTGTTGTTGAAAAGACTTGGAATCATAGGCTTTGGTGCCAGCGCAATAGGATATTTAAAGGGTCTGATAGACAGTGGAAGAATAGAACAGTACCGAGTGACTGTTCTTGAAAGAGGAAAAGACCAGATGCACAACACGATTTCCGGTGTGAGAATGGATGGAAAGATTTTCATCTCACGAGGAATGGGTGGAGAAATCGATGTGCCACTGGATGTTCAAGCGAAAATGGTTGAGTTTTATTTGCTGCACTCTGATTTTAAGCCTACGTTAAAGAACGAAGGTAATTTCATAGAATATCTTCGCTCTTTCGAGAGAGACGGCAGGAAAGTTGAATTTGGCGAGTCCTTTGCCGATGAAGAAGTTTACCGTCGCTTCTATCATCAGGGTTTCGAGCCGGTCAAAGCCTATTTCTTTCACCTGGGCACGGATATACTGAGGCAGACAAACCAGAGTATTTACGAGTATTTCTCATCATTTGAAAACGTTGAATTCAGATTTTCCTCGAAGGTAGTTGACGTTGAGATTGGGACACCGTTCAAAGTGGTAACAGAAAAGGGTGAAGAAATTCATTTTGATGAGCTAGTGGTAGCCGTTGGTAGAAGTGGTCATGAACTGATGGATAGACTAAAAAAGAAATATCCTCAGCTTGTTACTGAAAATTTCTACGTTGACATAGGTGTGAGATACGAGCTTCCAAACCATGTGATGGAAAACTACTGGGATATGTACGAAATCAAGGTCCGGTATAAGACGAGGACAGGTTATCTTTGTAGACTTTTCTGCCAGAACCCTGCTGGCAAGGTCACACTCGAAAAATACGAAGATTTTACAACCGTCAACGGATTTTCGGACAGTTACAACAAAACCGAAAACACGAATTTCGCAGTTCTTGTAACAACAAGATTCACTGAACCATTCAAAGATCCAACAGGTTATGGAAAGAATCTGGCCAAGTTGGCGAACATCCTCGCCGGAGACGATAGAAAGGTTCTTTTGCAAACATATGGAGATTTCAAAGAGTACAGAAGAACAAAAAGACTTGGGAGGGTTCGTCCAACTCTTGATTCTGCGAACTACATCTTGGGAGACGCCAACCTTGTTTTTCCGGCAAAAATAAGAGAATCGATCATCGATTTTGTGGAAAATCTTGACAAAGTTGTACCCGGTGTTGCCTACCAGGATAACTTGATCTACGCCGTTGAGGTGAAGTTTTACTCCAATAAATTCAACAACAATTTGGTCAGAAATCTTCACGTTGTAGGAGACTGCTCTGGCTGGACAAGATCCATTCAGTATGCAACTTCGATGGGTTATATGTATGCGATTTCATCCGGTGGCCGAGTCGTGGTATAATATTTGTGAAATCTTGGACAAGGAGGAGGGCTGCTGGTCATGACAGTAAAAGTACTTATAAACGGAAGGCAATATGAAGTTCCAGCAAACTCTACGGTATTGGAAGCTTGCAATCTTGCAGGAATTTACGTGCCAACGTTGTGCAATCATCCAAGGCTTGAACCAACTGGTGCTTGCCGGGTGTGTGTGGTAGAGGTTGAGGGAAGCAAGAACCTTCAACCAGCTTGTGCGACAAAGGTAGCTGACGGAATGAAGATCACGACAAAAAGCGAAAGAGCTGAAAGAGCGGTTAAGTTCAACCTCGCTTTGCTTCTGTCAAGACATCCAAAGGACTGCATGACATGTGAAGCGAACGGAAGGTGCGAGTTTCAGGATTTGATTTACCGTTACGACATAGAAGATGTTTTCGGTGGTGAACAACCGTTGAGCAAGGTCTACGACGACAGCTCACCTGCCATTATCAGAGACCTTGAGAAGTGTATCGTTTGTGGCCGGTGTGTCAGGGCTTGTTCAGAACTTCAGGGCATGGATATTTACTCCATGGTTGACAGAGGTTTCGAAAGCTTGCCACAGACTGCTTTCGAAATGCCAGTCTACGATACGGACTGTATAGCCTGCGGTCAATGTTCTGCCTTCTGTCCAGTTGGAGCTATCATTGAAAACAGCCAGGTTAGAAAAGTTATGAACGAACTCGAAAAGCACGACAAAGTTCTCATTGTCCAAACCGCGCCTGCCACAAGGGTTGCACTCGGTGAGGAGTTCGGGTTGGAACCAGGTAGCATCTCCACCGGGAAGATGGTTGCCGCACTGAGAAAACTCGGATTTGACTATGTATTCGATACGAATTTCGCCGCCGACCTGACGATAATGGAAGAAGGCTCGGAGTTCTTGGAAAGGCTCAAGAACGGTGGACCATTCCCGATGTTCACGTCATGCTGTCCAGCGTGGATAAACATGATGGAAAAGTTGTATCCGCAGTTTATACCAAATGTCTCGAGTGCAAAGTCACCGCACCAGATGCTTGGCGCTCTCATAAAGACGTACATTGCAAAGAAAATAAACGTTGATCCAAAGAACATCTTCTCTGTTTCCATAATGCCGTGCACGGCGAAGAAAGACGACATCACCAGACCTCAGCAGATGGTACATGGAATACCACCAATTGACGTTGTTCTGACCACAAGAGAGCTTGCAAAGTTGATTAAGATCAAGAAGATACCGTTTGCAACTCTGCCGGATGAAAACTACGACGATCCACTTGGAGAATCAACCGGTGCAGCTGCGATTTTCGGTGTGACAGGTGGAGTTATGGAAGCGGCATTGAGAACTGCGTACGAACTTGGGCTTGGTAAACCTCTTGGGAAAATTGAGTTCGAAGCTGTACGTGGTCTTGAAGGAATAAAGGAAGCAACAATAGATTTTGACGGCAAGAAAATCAAGGTCGCAGTTGCGCACGGTGGAATGAATGTCAGAAGACTGATGGACAAAATCGCGGCTGGAGAAGTCTACTACGACTTTGTTGAAATCATGGCATGCCCAGGTGGATGCATTGGTGGTGGAGGTCAACCGAAGAATCTTGATAAAGAAGTGTTAGTTGAGAGAATGAAAGGAATATACACAATAGATGAACTCAGTGTTTTGAGAAAATCACACGAAAACCCATCCATAAAGAAACTCTACGAAGAATTCTTGGAACATCCTTTGAGCCATGTGGCGCATGAACTACTGCATACAACCTACACGGATAGATCCAAAAAGCAGAACAGAGTTGAAGTGCTAGAACGTGTGTAAAGCTGAAAGACTCGTTGGTCAAAAGGCGAGACATAGGTCTCGCCTTCTTTTAAGATGTGAAGAGGAGGTGATCTTAGGTGAAAAAACTCCTTGTACTGTTCTTAATGATTATGGCTTCCGTTGGTTTGGCGTTGAACGTTTTGATACCCGTTGGTCCCACTGTAATTGCTTTCGTTGGACTACTGGAGGGAAAGGTTCCCACTGAAGTTCCATTGAAGATTGATTTTTGGAGAACTCTCGATCAGGTGAATGCACAGCTAGTTGCTGGCACAGTCGATGCTGTGGTTCTCCCAGTTTCCATAGGGGCTTCTCTGCATTCGAAGGGCTTGGATTTGAAACTCGGAGGAGTCTTCCTTTGGGGTGGGTTTTACATAGTCAGCATGGAACCTCTATCCGCGATAGATCAACTTTCTAACAAGGAAATTTACACACCTCAGGGAAAGGGTCAGACTGGTGATATATTGATTCGCATGATTGTGAACAAGTACAACCTTCAGAACGTTTCAGTAAAGTACCTTGCACAAACGGAAATAGTTCCCCTGATGAGTGCTAGAAAGGCTTCCATAGCGGTTTTACCAGAGCCTTTTGTGACGATGGCTTTGAAGTCAGCTGGAGCGCAGATAGCTTTCGATCTACAAAAACTCTGGTCTGAAATGACGGGACTAAGTGAAGAAGTTCCGATAACAGGTATTTTCGTCAGTTCAAAGGTTGATCCTTCACAAGCAATGAAAGTTTTGGAGGCTGTATCAAGTTCCGTGAAATATGCGCTTGAAAACAAAAATGATGTCTGTCAGCTTGCAACAAAGTATCTTGGTGGAATCGGACAAGATGTTCTTTTGGAATCTTTGACAAGGACGAAATATGAATATCGCTCGGCAAAAGAATCAAAGCAAGCTGTTTTGACCTATCTCAAAATGGTGACAGAGATGGAGCCATCTGTTCTTGGTGAACTTCCCAATGACAATTTCTTCGCCTATTAAGTGGTTTCTCTTAGGGTTGGTGGTGGTTTTAACCGCTTGGTTTGCAATTTCAAATTTTCTGATACGCTCCCCATTTATTTTTCCAGGACCAGACCTTGTGTTGAAAGAAATGTGGAAGCTTGCGAAAACGGGGGAGCTTTTTACTTCATTGTTCAACACTTTTCTGAAGGCTATTTTGGGTCTATCACTGTCTTTGCTTGTCGGTGTGTTTCTTGGTTTTCTCATGGGAATTTTCAACTGGTTCAACCTGATGTTCAAACCTTTTGCCATGGTTCTTAGATCTGTCCCAATTGTCTCATGGCTCTCAACGGTGTTGTTTTTATGGGGTATAGGATGGAGAAGCGTTTTGTTCATCGTCTTTGTAACGTTACTGCCCCAGATCATGTTCAACGTTGCCGAGGGTGTGAGATCGGTCGATGTGAAACTCGTTGAGATGGCAAAGATTTACAGAGTATCCAAAAGAAAGATTTTCAAATCCATCTACTTGGGTTCGTTGCTTCCTTTTTTGGTATCGGCGATCAACGTAAGCATAGGTACAATGTGGAAGTCCGCCATTGTTGCCGAGTATTTGCTCGGTGGAACAGGACTTGGAGTTCGAATTCAAGAGGCAAAGTTCTTCATCAACACTCCAAGGGTTTTTGCGTTAACTTTGAGCGCCGTTGTTGTGGGACTTGGTCTGGAATTTGCTTTTTCGTGGCTGTGGGAGAAAAAGCTGTATGGAAAAGGTAGTTAGTTTGAAAAAGGTATCGAAAAGTTTCGGAAGCCTTAGGGTACTTGAAAACGTAAATTTGACCATACACAACGGAGAGTCTGTTGCTGTAGTTGGAAAATCAGGATGCGGTAAGACGACGCTGCTAAGGCTAATAGCTGGATTGGAGATCCCAACAAATGGACACATCGAGAGAAACTATTCAAAAGTGGGATACGTTTTCCAGGAAGATCGTCTGATAGCCTGGAAAACGGTTTACGAAAACCTGGCTTTCGTCTGCGAGGATGAAAAGAAGATAAATGATACACTTGATCTCGTCAAGCTAAGACAGTTTTCCTCGTATAGACCTAATCAGTTAAGTGGTGGGATGAGGCAGAGAGTCAACCTCGCCAGAGCACTGGTTTATCAACCACAACTGCTGTTGTTGGATGAACCATTTCAAAGTCTCGACTTGCTGACCAAAGTGAAACTGGTTGATGAGCTGTCAGATCTTTTCAGAGAATTGAAGATCACCTATATCATCGTCACACACGACGTTAGGGAAGCGGTTACGCTCGCAAAAAAGATATACGTCCTTGCTGGTTCGCCATCAACAATAGTCGATGAAATAGAAGTTGATGGAGCGAATTTTCTCGAGGTGGAACAACGAATTCTCTCGATCATTGCAAGGTACGAAAAGATTTGCTGATCAACTCTCCAAAGTCGATGCGTCTGCTACCTTCGTTTCTTGGGAAAGCCTTTTGTCGACAAGTCTTTTCAAAGTGAGTAAAGAACTTGTTATATCCGCATCGACGACCACTACGTTTTCTGGTACGACCAATTTGACTGGTGTGAAGTTCCATATTCCGGTTATTCCATTTTCAACAAGCAAATTTACAACTTCCTGGGCGCTTTCTGCGGAAACGCATACCGCGGCAATCGAGACAAAGAAGCGATTTAGAACTCTTCTGAGTATGCTTTGCTCCAAGTTCAAAATCACTAAGTCCTCGACAAAATTTCCAACGTTCTCCGAGTTGCTGTCGAATATAGCCACAACCCTCACGCCGCAGGATGAGAAACCATCGTACGTGGCAAGAGCTTGTCCTAATCTACCACCTCCAACGACTATTATGTTCAAATTCCTTCTCACCGCAAAAGTTTCGTCCAACTCTGTTAGAAGGGCAATTCTGTTATAGCCTTTCTTTCTTTGTCCGGTTGTCTTCAAATAGGTGAAATCACGTCTGACAAGATCGCTGCTGACACCTGCAAGTTTTGCTATTTCCTCGGATGTCACATACTCTGAATCCAAACTGAGTAGGATTTTTCTGTATTCTTTAAGTCTTTCCAAGACCACGAATGGTATGTAAATCATCGCCGCACCTCACAAGTCGTCGAACAAGGTCCCCGGGACACTCCCAAGGGACCTTGTATGGTTGTTTGGGTTCAAACGTTTTGTTTCTTGGTGTTGCCGATTCGTTTTATAGCCGCAACGATTTTATCTAGGCTGGCTTCGCTGATAAGAGTATCTTCAACCATTACATTCGGTGCCTTTCCACAGTTTTCGAAACAGAAAGTTCCCTTTATTTCAAGGTTCTTTGCCCATTCTTCCCTGTCTGCCAAGGATACGATTTCGTTCAAAAGATCGTAGGAGCCCTTCATGTAGCAAGAAGTTCCAAGACAAACTCTGACTGATATCTTTTCGTCTTCCTCCAACGGGAGTGGCAGTATGTCTATATCGGTGTCCGTGATCCTCTTTCTATGCTTATAATTTGTGTGAAGTATTTCGTGTGCCTCGTGACTCAGCGGTTCTTTGAAGTACTTGTTGTATAGCTCTATCATGTGGTAATTCTCCGTTGGAGATATCAAAACATCCAAACCCACTATGGCTCTGTGCAATTTTGCCCTGTATTCTCTAATTCTTGAATCGTTTGGATAGGGTTGTCCTCCGCCACCTATGCAGCCGTAACTACAAGCCATGACTTCCACTATGTCGGCTTTAAGTTCCTTGTTCTTAATCTTCTCGATGACTTTCTTCGTGTTTCCAAGTCCTGAGACCGCTATGCCGTTGATCTTTCTCCCATCGTTGAGCTCCACGGTTGTGAGGGTTACGAATCTATCAATGTATTCCTGTATAACGTTTTTAACAAGTCCTTTGCTTTCGATTACGCTCACAACGCTTCCAAGTACTCCGCCAGCTTTACCGAAACTTATTCCCCCTTGTGAAGACAAACCGTAGGGTCTATCAAACGGCATTGGTTCAACTGCTTTGATGTTTATCCCAGTTGACTTTATGAGGAGAGAAAGCTCTCTTGTTGTAAGAACAACGTCAACTATGCCTGCGTGTTCCTCTCGTTCCGCTTCAAATTTCTTGGCAGTGCATGGCATTATGGAAACCAAGCAGATCTCTTCAGCTCTTACACCGATCTCTTTTGCATAGTATTTCTTGATGACTGTTCCAAGAGCTTGCTGTGGTGACTTAACAGTTGAAAGATGATTCAAGTACTCGGGGTAAAACTGTTCGGCAAACTTCACCCAACCAGGACAGCAAGATGTGAACTGGGGAAGATTCTCACCTTTTTCGACTCTTTCGAGAAACTCATGCGCTTCTTCGTAGGCAACAAGGTCTGCTGCAAAGGATACATCGAACACTTTCTTGAACCCAACCATCTTGAGGATCGATACCAATCTGCCGACTGTAACGTAGTCGTCATCAAGACCAAATTCCTCTTGTATAGCGGATCTTATGGCAGGTGCCATCATGCCGATTACATACTTACCGTCTTTGAGTGCTTTGTAAACCTTTTCGAGGTCATTTCTGAATGTCAAAGCTCCCGTCGGACAGTACGCCGCGCACTGTCCACAGAAGACGCATTCTGTGTTCGCCAGTTTTTCTTCGAAGGAAGGTACAACCTGTGTCTCAAAGCCTCGGTAGGCAAAGTCAATTGCCGCAACTGCTTGAATCTCTTCGCATGCTCTGACGCAGTCACCGCACAAGATGCATTTTGAGTTGTCTCTGATTATCGGTGAAGAATAATCGATGATGTTGTTCTTCGAAAGCTTTTCGAACCTAACTTCTCTGACACCGAACTCTTCGGCGTACTTCTGCAATTTGCAGTTGCCATTTCTCTCGCAGGTTGTGCAGTCTCTGTTGTGTGAAGCGAGTATAAGTTCAAGTATGCTCCTTCGAAGTTCATAAATCTCTGGGGTGTGGGTTTTGACAACCATCCCCTCTTTTAAAGGGGTTGTACAAGACGTGACAATGTTGCCGTCCACTTCAACCAAACACATTCTGCAAGCACCGAAGATAGATGCTTCGGAAAGATAGCACAGATTCGGTATTTCGATTCCAACTTCTCTTAAAGCTTCCAGCAGATTTCTTGCATTGTTGTTGACGATTATTTCTCTTCCGTTGACAGTTATTTTCATTGGCAAACACCTCCAGAATCAGCTAACCAGTTCGATGGCTTTGAATTTACACTTCGCGACACAAATACCGCATTTGATACACTTTTCCTGATCGATCACGTAGGGTTTTCCTCTTTCTCCACTTATTGCGCCTTGTGGGCAAGATCTTGCGCACAAACTACAACTCTTGCAAAGCTCGGGTCTGATTACATACCTTTGGAAAGCTGAACACATGCCACTGGGACATCTTCCCTCTATGTGTGCGATGTATTCATGTCTGAAGTATTTCAACGTACTTAGGATCGGGTTTGGAGCAGTTTTTCCAAGTCCGCAAAGCGAAGCAGTCTTGATCACCTTCGCAAGAACACTCAAGTTATCCAGATCCTTGTGCTCTGCCTTACCCTGGGTGAACTTCTCAAGTATTTGATAAGCTTGCATTGTGCCTTCACGACATGGCACACATTTTCCGCAGGATTCTCTTCTTGTGAAATCCAGGAAAAATCTTGCGACCTCGACCATGCACCTGTCCTCAGTTATAGCCACGATACCGCCAGACCCAACCATGGCGTCGACGGATCTCAACGTGTCGTAATCAAGTGGTAAATCGAAGAATTCTTCCGGTAAACATGCACCAGATGGTCCACCGATTTGCACAGCTTTGAGTTTGAGATCATTCGACGTACCACCACAAATGTTATCGAAGATGTATCTCAGCGTTGTTCCAAACGGAATTTCAATAATTCCTGTGAGTTTCAAAGGACCTGTAACTGAGAACATTTTGGTTCCAGGAGATTTTTCAACACCGTTTCTTCTGTATTTTTCAACACCATCCCTTATTATTCTTGGAACGTTTCCGTAAGTCTCAACATTGTTTATGAGCGTTGGATAACCCCACAAACCTGAAACTGCCGGAAACGGCGGTCTTGGTCTTGGAACACCTCTTCTGCCTTCTATGGAAGCTAACAAAGCTGTCTCCTCACCGCAGACAAAGGCTCCAGCTCCCTCTTTCACCTCCAGGTCAAAGGAAAATCCGGTTCCAAGGATGTTTTCACCAAGAAGTCCATGCTTTTTTGCATCCTCAATGGCTTTGTTGAACATCTGAACGGCTATTGGATACTCAGCTCTTATGTACGCATAACCTTTTTGAGCACCAACGGTGTAAGCTGCTATGATCATGCCTTCCAGAACAAGATGTGGATCTCTCTCAAGAAGTGTTCTGTTCATGAAAGCTCCTGGATCACCTTCATCGGCGTTGCAGACAATGTACTTCTTCTCCCCTTTGGTGTTGTAAGCGTACTCCCATTTCAAGCCAGTCGGAAAACCCCCACCACCTCTACCCCTTAAGCCGCTTTTCTTTATCGTGTCGATTACTTCCTCTCTGCTCATTGAAGAGAGTACCTTGATAAGCGATGAGTATCCACCTCTTGCCATGTAGTCCTCGAAACTTTCACATTCGCTTGTTCCTATGGCATCCATTATGTAGAATGTCTGGTTTTTGAAAAAGGTGGCATCTTCCAGTCTTTGTACCTTTTTCCCAGTTATCGGATCAGTGATCAAAAGTCGTTCGATTATCTCTTTGTTCACAATGGTCTTCTCAACTATTTCCTCAACATCTTCCACTCTCACACGAGAGTACATGTATCCTTCCGGCATTATCTTCACAAGTGGACCAAGTGAACACAACCCGCAGCAACCTGTTCGTCTGATGTCTTCATGAGCATCTTTGATAACCTTCACCTCAAGATTTTTCCCTTTTACAACCTGAAGAAATTTCTCGTAAACCTTTCTCGAACCATTTGCGGTGCAGCCTGTTCCAACGCAAACATAGACTGATGGTCTGCTGAGCTTCTCCTCCCTCATCTTTTTGAGTTCCTCAATTCTGACAAGGACTTCGGCAGGACTCTTAAACATTTGCATCATCCTTTCTTTCTTTGTACTTCCTTATTATTTCCTTTGCCTTTTCAGCGTTGAGATTTCCGTAAACCTCTCCGTTTATAACCATCGCCGGTGCCAGGGCACAAGCTCCAAGACAACCAACTTTGTCAACGCTGAAGTTGAGATCCTGCGTTACCTCTCCTGGTTTGATCCCAAGTTCCTCTTCGAGGGCTTTCATGATGGACATGGAACCTTCCATGTGACATGCGGTCCCATCGCAGACCAATATCGTGTACTTTCCTTTTGGTTTGAGTGAAAACTGTGCGTAGAAAGTTGCAACTCCGTAGATCTTTGCCGGTGGGATACCGAGAGCTACCCCGATGTAGTTAACCACGTCCTTTGGAATATGTCTGTACTCTTTCTGAACATCGAGAAGAATCTTTACAAGGTCCTCTTTTCTGTGCCCGTGCTTCTGGATGATTTGCTCCACCTTTTCAAAATTTCTCGTCAAAGCCATCGTAGCACCTCCACAGGATCAGTAATATTCGATGTTGACGATCTTGCCTAACTCTTTTAATCTTTGCGCCAAATCGTGAATCAACCTGAACTTCAGCGATATATCGTGTGCGAAAAGAGGATTCTGATGGGCTGGATTTATGGCACGGCCGACCAGGAAATTTATCACATCGGCACTTTCAAGTTCCTGAACAACAAGTTTTGCACTGTAACCAATGTCCTTGGTTTGGTTCTCAAAGTATCTGAAAACCTGTGTGAGAGTTATTATTCCTTCGGTTACAAGATCTATGCCGTCTGCTCTTCCAACCGGTGGCGAGTCTTCGTATATTGTTTGAATGTCGATTTCTATTGGCTTTCCTATGATCCTTTCAACTATCTTTCCAGTTGTTCCTCCGCAGACGATCCTTTTTCCAGGAGAGTTCAGCAGTTTGTTGACCACCAAAACGTCGTTCTCCTTCTTTTCCGGAGGACCAACCATTATTGTGACTTCCCTTTTTTCTCTTACCTTCAAAGCCACAACCGTTGCGTCGTCTCCTTTGGTTTGTCTGTCCAGTTGTTTGGCGAGTTTGACGAAATGTTCTGCTATGCTTTTGTGATCGACTTTGTTTTTCAAAAGATTGTCCATCTCCTTTTTGATGTTTTCAATTCCAAATCCGAATGGAAATCTGTCTGTACCCATTCCTGCTTGTACAACACCGTCGGTCATCAAAAAAATTGAAAAATTGGTGTCCACTTCGAATTCGCATGACTGCAGCTTTTTTCCTTCAATATGGAAACTCTTTTTTGGAACATCAAAAAGTTCGGTACCATTGTAAACAAGGACAACCGGAAACTCGTATTCAAAGATGGTACATTTTTTTCTTGAGTATTCAACCTTGCACGTGGCGAGCGTCGCATAACTTATGCCACGCACTTTGCAGACAGGCAAAGTCTTGAGAATCGATTTAAATGCATCCTCTATACCAACATCGTTGAATACCATCGTCGTGGCGATCGACGAGGTCAAAGTTGCAAGAATGTTTGCCTTTACCCCGCTTCCAAGACCATCTGATACGCTGACAACCATCTTGTTTTGATCATGCTTATAGTGGACTGAATCACCACAGACGAACTCTCCGGCTTTGTTCTTTTGAGCATAGTGAATTTCACAGGTTATCATTGGATTCCTCCATGATCTTCTTGAACTGTTCAAATCTGCTTTTTGCTTCCGCTATTGATTCACCTAACAAACTAGCTATTTCCTGTGCAAGGAGCATTTGTTTCTCGAGTACTTCCTCTATCCTCTTGATAGACTCGTTCTTTATTTTTAGAATCTCTTCCTCTTGCTCACTTTCCTTGGTTACATCAACTAAGATAACGACATTTCCACTTTCTTCCGGAAGTTCAAAGGTTTTGCAGTAGAACGTGAAGTACTTTCCAAAGAGTTCTACGTTTATTTTGTCCAGTTCTTTCTTCTCGATTTCGTTTATGAGCTTCATAATTTGACTCTCCGAAAAATTCAAGAAATACTTTCTCGCCATCCGGTTTTTGTAGAGAATTTTCCCATCCTTGTGGATGAATATTATGTTCGGCGATTCTTCCACAAGCTTGTTGCTTGCGCTTGAAACTTTTTCCACAAGGTATGGCAGGCACATCTCCTTTTCGGCTTTACCTTCCAAAACTGCTACAGCTTTTTCACGGCAGGTATTGTATCCACAGGCGCTGCAGTTGAGCTCTTTAGATGGATCCATTTTACCTATCGAAACTAACACTTCTTTGATTGCTTCTTCGTTGTAAACAACTTTCTTGGACCGATCTTGAAAATCCCTCGAAAGATTTAAATTCAAATCGATTTGGATGATTCTTTTCGTACTTTTGATCAGCTCGTTCCTTGCCTTGAGAATTCTTGATTTCTTCTGCAGGATACTCAAATCCTTTCTAATCGCAGGACCGTTGATGCAGCTGTTGTCACAGGCAGAGAGTTCAACGAAAATTCTTATGGAGGTATCGAAGTTCCCGAGAAATTCTGCGACGTTCCTAACACCGGAGATGGAAATGCTATCCTCGAACCGTCTGTTGACACTCAGGTTTATTCCATCTGTGAGAGGATAGAAAGCGGCTTTTTCAGCATACGGTGGGTCGGGTGGAATATCTTTGAAATTTGAGAGATCTATTTTTGAATTTTTCATGTATTCATCAAGTTCTTCGAATGTTAACACCACATCGTATACTCCTTCGAGTTCCTTTTTCTTTGCTATGCAGGGTCCAACGAACAGAGAGGGGAAATCACCAAAGTAAGATTTCATAAACTCAAGATGAGCCGCGGCAGGTGATAGAACATTCGCAAGATACGGAATGACGTTTGGCTGGTATCTTTCTACGTAGTAAACAACTGCCGGGCAAGCGGTGGATACAACTGGTCCAGAGGCTTTCTCAAAGATCTCGGCGTATTTTATGGAAACGAATTCCGCACCAACGGCAGTTTCGTTAACGTAAACTGCTCCAAGAAATTTGAGTAAGGCTATGATCCTAAACGGTTGATCAAAATGAGCGTAAAAAGATGGCGCTATTGAAACAACAAATGGCCTATTGAGAAGAGATTCCATTTTCTCTATGTCTTTCCTGTAAGTCTTGGCTTTCTGTGGACACGTCTTTATGCAATCACCGCAGACAATGCAGTCCTCTGGGAGAATCTTTGATTTTTCGTTTTCGAACTTTATGGATTTTACAAAGCAATTTCTCAAGCATTTGTAACAATACTTGCAATTTGCTTCAACGGAGATTATGTATTGGTTATCAACCATCGTTATCACTCTTTCCCAAAATCTTTGTGATCAGCTCATCAACGTTTTCCTCCGTTATGTTGGAATAGAGCTTTCCATCGACCTCGACATTTACGCCATTTGAGCAGTTGCCCATGCAGAGGGCGCCATACAGTTTTACATTTGTCAGCTTTTTTAGTTTTTCTACAATCTTATAAGCACCTTTCATATGGCATGAACTTCCCATGCATACTTTAACTACCATGCTCTCACCATCTTTGCGGTTCTCAAAAATATCGTGATATTTTTCACGTGATATTTTTCACAATATATCTTACACTTGACCTATTGTGTCGTCAAGCTTTTAACCGCTAATTCATGGAGTTGTTTTCTTGGGTTCTTCTGTTGTGAAATCCATTAACCTCCAAGTTTGCAATTCATCCAGTTTGTGATATAATTAACAATGAGCTCTGAGATGGAGGACCATCTGGTCTGACATCGAGGACGGGGAAAGCGCTCGCGAAACCTCATACATTGCTATTTTGACGGTGATTCCCCTTCCTCGATGCCGAGGAAGGGGTTTTTGTTTGGAGGGATGACCGTGGAGAAGCACTATTACACGATCAACATCCTTGTCTTGAATCGGGAGGGTGCATACAACCAAGTCAACGAGCTGCTGCATCAGTATGCCAATTTGATCAAACTGAGGGTTGGATATCCTGTGGAAGAAGAAGGATTTGCTGTGATTTTTGTCGTCGTCAAGGCAACCAACGACGAAGTTGGAAGTTTCACAGGCAAGTTAGGTAAAGTTTCTGGCGTCAAAGTGAAGAGTACCTTGGTCAAGTGAGGAGGTGTACAAAGGATGTATGTGTTTTTGAAAGAAAAGGTGGAGACAAAGAGTTTCATCGACCCGGGTAAAATTTTTGAAGAACTTGAAAAAGCCGTTCCTGAAAAAGAAAAGGTTCGAACCATTATCCAGAAGTCTTTGGAAAAAAACAGACTCTCGCCTCACGAAGTTGCCACTCTCTTGAATGTACAGGACAAGGAACTTCTTGAAGAAGTTTTCGCAGCAGCAAGGCAGTTAAAAGAGAAGATCTATGGAAACAGGATCGTCCTTTTCGCACCGTTGTACATTGGTAACGACTGCATAAACGACTGCGCTTACTGTGGCTTCAAAAGTTCCAACAAAGAGGTTTACAGAAAAACACTCACCGTTGATGAGCTCAAAAGAGAGGTCCAGGCACTTGTCAGCAAGGGACACAAAAGGCTCATCGTGGTTTTTGGGGAGCACCCAAGATACAACCCACAGTTTATAGCTGAGACAATAAGGATAATCTACGAAACAAAGGTCGGAAATGGTGAAATTCGAAGAGTCAACGTCAATGCCGCCCCTCAAACGATAGAAGGTTACAGAATAATCCGATCCGCTGGAATAGGAACCTTCCAGATTTTCCAAGAGACTTACCATCCTGAAACTTACAGAAAACTGCATCCAAGAGGACCAAAGTCAAATTACAACTGGCGGTTGTACGCTCTGGATCGTGCGATGATCGCTGGAATTGACGATGTTGGAATAGGTGCGCTGTTTGGTCTTTACAATTGGAAGTTTGAGGTGATGGGACTAATCTACCACACTGCACATCTTGAGGAAAGGTTTGGAGTTGGTCCACACACGATTTCCTTCCCGAGGCTTGAGCCTGCCATAGGTGTGAGATTCACGTCTAAGTACATCGTTAGCGATGAGGATTTCAAAAAGGTAGTCGCAATAATCAGGTTGGCGGTTCCCTATACCGGTATGATACTTACCGCTCGAGAACCTGCTCATGTTAGAAAGGAAGTTCTAAAACTCGGTGTTTCCCAGATAGATGGTGGTTCGAGTATAGGCATAGGCTCCTATTCAGAACCAGATCCAGAAAAGCTCAGAAAAAGTCAGTTCGTGCTCAACGACAACAGAACCTTGGAAGAGGTCATACAAGATCTTTTGAAGGAAGGGTACATACCTTCTTTCTGTACTGCCTGTTATCGCATGGGAAGAACTGGTCAACACTTTATGGAGTTTGCTGTGCCTGGGTTTGTCAAGAAATTTTGTACACCGAATGCCTTGTTCACCCTTAAAGAGTACTTACTTGATTATGCGTCAGATGAAACGAGACTGATCGGGGAGAAGCTTATTGCAGATGAAATTGAAAAACTTGAAATAAACAAAGAAACTGCGTTGAAATACCTCAAGAGGATCGAAACCGGTGAGCGAGATGTTAGATTTTGACAGATTGAACAAATTTCTTTTAGCTATCGCAAACGAGAAGGGCTGCAAGATATGGATATGTGAAAAAGTCGGTAGAAGGCTTTCTTGTGTTGCGAAGTACGGCGAGGAACAGTTCTGTGAAAGCCGTGTGATCTACGAGGATGACAGATACGTTGTTTTTTGTGAAAATCTGAACGATGAGCAGATGGAAAAATACTTAGTCGAGGTGATCGGGAATGCTCGAAAAAGATAGAATATTCAACTTTGAAAGCATAGATGTACAGTACGTGGCACACATTCTTTCAACAGATAAACACGATCAAGAACTTTTTAAGTTGGCAAACGAGATCAGAGAAAGATATGTTGGCAAGCAGGTTTATCTAAGGGGAATAATAGAATTTTCTAATTACTGCGTTCAGAACTGCCTCTACTGTGGTCTTAGAAGGGATAACAAGAACCTTTCAAGATACAGAATGAGCCTTCAGGAAATAATCGACAGGGCGAGATTGATCGCAAACTTCGGTATAAAGACCGTTGTTCTTCAGTCGGGGGAAGATTTTCAGTACACAACGGAAGATATTTCCCGTCTAGTACAGGAGATCAAAAAGCTGGGTGTGGCAGTCACTTTAAGCTTGGGAGAACGCTCTTTTGAAGAGTACAGAGTTTGGAGAGAATTTGGTGCGGACAGATATCTGATGCGTCACGAAACTGCCAATCCAGAACTATACAAAGCTTTGCATCCAAACGATTCTTTTGAAACTCGAAAATCCCATTTGCTTCAGTTGAAGAAGCTTGGCTATGAAACTGGAGCCGGTTCGATGGTGGGGCTACCAGCACAGACGCCATACGATCTTGCACTTGACATAGCCTTTTTGAAAGAACTGGATGCCGACATGATAGGAATCGGACCTTTCATCCCACATCCAGATACTCCTCTGGCGGATGCAAAGGCAAAGGGCGGTGACTTGAGAACCTGTCTGAAAATGATTGCGCTTGCAAGAATAGCTGTCCCCACGGCGAATATACCGGCGACAACCGCACTTGGAACAATTCACCCATTCGGTAGGGAACTTGGTTTGAAATGGGGGGCAAATGTGATAATGCCAAACATGACGCCAAATCCATATAGACCGAACTATTCCCTGTATCCAGGAAAGATTTGTGTGTTTGAAAACGATACGGCATGTGCCAACTGTGTCAAGATTTTGATCAAGCGTGCAGGTTTGGTTATCAGTGATGACTACGGTTATCGCAGCAGAGAAGTTATGACGGCAGTATAAAGGAGGGTGAGCCAATGAGCTTGAACAAAACGCCTCGCTCTGAAAGATTACACATAGCGATCTTTGGAAGAAGAAATGCTGGAAAATCCAGTCTGATAAACGCAATCACCGGGCAAAACGTTGCTCTTGTTTCTCCTGTTAAAGGAACGACAACCGATCCTGTGTACAAGGCCATGGAGTTGTTACCACTTGGACCAGTTGTTTTCATAGACACCGCCGGTATTGACGATGAGGGAGAACTTGGGGAATTGCGAAAGAAAAAAACGTTGGAAGTTCTTGGAAAAACCGATATAGCAATACTGCTTGTGGATAACACAGAGGGTGTTGGAGAACCTGAGGAAGAGACGTTGAAAGTCATCAAAGAACAAAAGATACCAGTGATAGCGGTTTTTAACAAAAGCGATGTGTTGACAATTTCAGCCGATGTGTTGGTATTCTACGGCGAAAAATGGGGAATACCAGTTGTACAGGTATCTGCTGCCACAGGGGAAGGGATAGAAAAACTCAAGGAGGTACTGATCAAAACGGCTAAAATTGAAGAAAGCCAAGCTTTCATAGTGAAGGATTTGATTTGTCGCGGAGACTTTGTGGTACTCGTTGTTCCGATCGACAAATCTGCGCCAAAGGGAAGGTTGATACTACCTCAACAACAAACTATAAGGGAGATAATCGACGCTGGTGCGATGGCAGTAGTTACCCAAGAGGATAGACTGAAAGAAACTTTGGAATCGCTCAAGATCAAACCTCGCTTAGTAATAACCGATTCGCAGGTGTTCCACAAAGTGGCAGCCGATACACCCTTAGACGTACCATTGACTTCCTTTTCCATACTTTTCGCAAGGTACAAAGGAGACCTAAGCGAGCTCGTCAAAGGTACAAAGGCAATTGAGAGGTTGAAAGACGGTGACAGAGTCTTAATAGCCGAAGCATGTACACACCACCGAGAAGATGACGACATAGCGCAAGTGAAAATTCCAAGATGGCTTAGGCAAAAGACGGGTAAGGATTTGAGAATAGATATCGTTAGCGGTGGAGATTTTCCAGAAAACCTCGAGGATTATTCACTGGTGATTCACTGCGGAGCATGCATGTTGAACCGCAGAGAGATGATGCGTCGGATTAAACAGGTTAAGCAAGCAGGAGTACCAATTGTCAACTATGGTGTGTTCATAGCGTATGCACAAGGTATACTTGACAGAGTTTTACAACCTCTTCGTGATACAGAACGCATGTCAACACATGAACAAGTGAAGGTTGTATAACTTCATCGATCATCGCGGTGAGCTGTATTTCTGAAGGAGGTGAGCATATGGTTGTTTACATCAACGGAAAGCCTTTCGAAGCGAAGGAAAACGAGACAATTTACGAGGTTGCTGTGAGAAATGGCATAGACATACCTGTTTTGTGTCATCATCCAGCCCTTGAACCTATTGGGGCGTGTCGTATTTGCTTAGTTGAAGTAGAAGGAGCGAGAAACCTGCAAACTGCTTGCACAACTAAGGTGTCAGATGGATTGAGGGTTTTCACAAACACTCCAAGGGTTTTGAATGCCAGAAAAACGAACGCGTATTTGTTGTTGAAAGTTCATCCGAATGACTGTATGACCTGCGATGCCAACGGCAACTGCAAACTTCAGGAGTTGGCCTACAACTACGACATCAAGATCCCTTCCGGCGAAATCGAGGTGAGAGGTCTTCCACTCGACGAATCGAATCCTTTCATCGTAAGAGATTTAAACAAATGCATTCAGTGCCAACTGTGCGTTAGGGTCTGCGACGAGATAGAGAACATGTCGGTTTATTCAATGGTTGAAAGGGGATATGAAATCCTTCCCCAGCCAGCTTTTGACGTACCCCTTGGCGAGAGTAATTGTGTTTTCTGTGGGCAATGTGCAACTGTCTGTCCGGTTGGAGCAATTGTCGAAAAGCCCGCTCTTGGAAAGGCTCGATGGTGGGAAGTTGGAAAGGTTACCACAGTCTGTCCGTACTGCGGAGTTGGTTGCCTAATTGACGTTTATTTCGATGCAAAAAAGAAGGAAGTTGTGCGGGTTTACGGTTCAGTTGTGAATCCTGATGTAAACGACGGTGTTGCCACTTGTGTAAAAGGAAAGTTTGGCCTTGACTTTGTTTCAGACCCTGCGAGGTTGAAAAGACCTTTGGTGAAGAAAAACGGACGATTTGAAGAGGTAAGTTGGGATGAAGCTATGGATTATACTGTTGAGAATCTCAAAAGTATCTTGGAGAAATATGGAAGCGAGAGGGTAGGTGTCTTAACTTCTGCGAAATGCACAAATGAAGAAAACTATTTGCTACAGAAGTTTGCCAGGGCAGTCCTGAAAACTCCCCACGTAGATCATTGTGCAAGGCTCTGCCATGCTTCTACAGTTGCAGGGTTGGCAATGTCCTTCGGAAGTGGTGCTATGACGAACAACCTGAGAGACATCCTTGACGCAGAAGTTATATTCGTCATAGGTTCCAACACCACCGAAGCTCATCCAGTTTACGGTTCGCGTATAAAGAAAGCCGTCAGAAACGGGGCAAAGTTGATCGTGGCGGATCCAAGAAAAATAGAGTTGGTTGACTATGCTACAGTTTGGTTGAGACAGCGCCCCGGTACGGACGTGGCGCTCTTGAATGGCCTCCTTCACGTTGTAATCAAAGAAAATCTGATCGACGAGGAATTTATCAAATCGAGAACAACAGGGTTTGAAGAAGTCAAGAAAACTGTTGAGAAGTATACACCGGAGTATGTGGAAAAGATAACTGGTGTTCCAAGGGAAAAGATAGTTCAAGCAGCTGTACTTTATGGCTCAGCCAAGAGAGCGGCAATCGTTTATTCGATGGGCATCACGCAACATGAGCATGGTACTGACAATGTTTTGGCCATAGCGAATCTTGCCTTGGCAACGGGAAATCTTGGGAAAGAAGGAGCTGGCGTGAATCCTCTGAGGGGACAAAACAACGTTCAGGGCGCATGCGATATGGGAGCCTTGCCAAATGTGCTCACTGGTTATCAAAGAATCACCGATCCAGCTGTTGTCGAGAAGTTCGAAAAGGCTTGGGGCACCAAAATTCCAGCAAAAGTTGGGCTAACAGTTGTTGAAATGATTCATGCGGCTTTGAAAGGTGAGATAAAGGCAATGATCATCATGGGTGAAAATCCCAGATTATCTGACCCAGATGCCGCAATCGTTGATGAGGCATTATCCAAACTCGAATTCTTTGTTTCGCTCGACATGTTTGTGAACGAAACAAATAAGCATGCTCATGTTATATTCCCAGTCGCATCGTTCTTGGAAAAGGACGGTACCTTTACCAACACCGAAAGAAGAGTGCAAAGAGTTAGAAAAGCCTTTGAACCGATAGGTGAAAGCAAGCCAGATTGGCGCATAATAATGGAACTTTCCAACAGAATGGGCTATCGAATGAATTACAGTTCACCGGAAGAAATAATGGAAGAGATTCGTAGTCTCACACCCATTTATGGAGGGATAACATACAGCAGAATCGAGGAAAAAGGTTTACAGTGGCCTTGCAGAACGCTTGAAGACAGTGGAACACCGATATTACATACAGCTAAGTTCAACACCCCGGACGGATTTGCAAGGTTTATTGCGGTGGAGTACAGAGAATCTCCGGAACTCCCAGATGAAGAATACCCATTCTTCCTGACTACTGGTAGACTTCTGTTCCATTTCCACACCGGAACAATGACAAGAAGGAGCACAATAGCCAAATACATCAATGAACCTTTCATTGAGATTAACCCGGAAGACGCAAGCGAACTTGGTATAAAGAATGGCGATGAAATCTGCGTGGTCTCGAGGCGTGGTCGTGTCAAAGGCAAGGCAAAGGTGACAGAAAAGGTCCCAAGGAAAACGATTTTCAGCTCTTTCCATTTTTACGAAACACCGATCAACGAACTCACTTTGGCGGAGCCGCTCGATCCAGTTGCGAAAATACCAAATCTCAAGGTGAGTGCTGTGAGGATAGAGAAAGTATGATTGCGGTCGTCTTAAACGGTGGAAGATCGACGAGATTTGGAGAAGACAAAAGTGAATTTCCAATAAACAATTCAACCATGGTTGAAATTGTTGTGAGCAAAGTTCAGATGGTGTTCAACAGAGTTGTTTTAGTTGGGAAACCTCATCCAAAGATTCCGTACATCCTTGACAAATACTTCGTTGGTCCAATTGGTGGTCTTTTAACTGCCCTTGAGACCTTTGAGGAAGATGTCTTCTTGGTCGGTTGTGATATGCCATGTATCATGCCAGAGGTGGTTAAAAGGATGGTAAAGCTATTCGACGACAAGATCGACGCGCTTGTGCCGAAGTTGTCAGACGGCTTTCATCCGCTGCACGCTGTCTATTCAAGAAGAATGATAAGACACATAAGGCATGCTCTTCTGGCAGGTAACAATTCGTTCAGAGAAGTGTTCCTCCTTGTGAATGTAAAATACCTCACTGATGCTGATTTCAGTGATATACCAAACTGGGAGAAAAGTTTTATCAACATCAACACTAAAGCTGATCTGAGGTTATTGGAGGTAGTATGAGGGTTAAGATAATCAAATGTTTTTCCGATAACTCATGTAAAGAGTGCGACGATTTGGTAATTGAAGACGCGTTGATTAAGGTTTATCTAAACGGGGAATTCTTGTTCCAAACCCATTGCCTTGCCGAAGACGTTGAAGAGCTGGTGCTTGGGTACATGGTTTTCAAGGGTATGAGGCCAATAAAATGGTCCTTCACCTTTGATGGTGCCAGCGCATACTTGACAGTTGAAGAGTACAAGTTGTTCAGGAATCCAATGCTAATCAAGTCGACACCGTGTACAAATGCCCTGAGGGAACTTGAGGAATTTCAGAATTTTCCCTCGGAACAGCTGATCTTCACCACACAAGTCAAAGCGTCATCCATCGTTGCTGCGATGAACCATCTACTTGAGGACGAACTTCACAAAAAGACTGGAGCTGTTCATCTTGCTGGGCTCTACACAGATTCAGGAGATCCCATCGTCAAATTTCAAGACATAGGTCGACACAACGCTGTTGACAAAGTTGTTGGATGGATGGTGAGAAACAGGGTTGAGCCTGAAGGAAAAATCCTTCTTTCCAGTGGAAGGCTACCATACGACATGGTTGTCAAAGCAGTTCATGCGGGTATCCAAATACTTGCCTCAAAAGCTCCAGCAATGCTAAGTGCCATTCGACTGGCTGAAAAGCTGAACCTGACGCTGATCGGTTTTGTGAGGGATGGAAGGTTGAACATCTACACACATCCTGAAAGGATTGAGGAGGTGGGAAGATGAAAACACCAGCAGAAATTCAAAGGACGATTGTCGAGGAGTTGTCTGTCAAGAAAGCCAATCTTTCCGTTACCCAAATGGTTTTACTCGGAATCCTCGCGGGCATGTACATTGGATTTGGCGGCATCATATCGTTGACTGCGATGACACAAGTCGACCCATACGGTCTGAAAAAAGTGCTCGGCGGAGCTACTTTCACCGTTGGACTCATGCTGGTAGTGATAGCCGGCGCAGAGTTGTTCACAGGAAACGTTTTAATGTTGACATCGGTGTATGCCAAAAAGATCACTCTTGGCAAGATGCTCAGAAACTGGGTCTTTGTTTATTTTGCCAACCTTGTTGGATCAGTTTTGATTGCCTGGATGTTTCTTCAGACAAATCTTTGGGGAACAGGGCAAGCAATCAACGATCTTGGAAAGCTAGCTGTGACGGTTGCCGATGGCAAGGTCACCCTATCCTTTTGGTCGATCTTCTTTAGAGCCATGTTGTGTAACATCCTGGTAGATCTTGCCGTGATACTATCGCTGGCCGCTGACTCTGTCGAAGGAAAGATACTGGGCATTTTCTTTCCGATCATGACCTTTGTGGCCATTGGTTTCGAGCACAGTGTTGCAAATATGTCGTTAATCCCGATCGGATTGTTCGTCAAAAGTGCGTCTGGGTTTGGTCCAGACACTCTGACCTGGGCTGGATTTTGGAAGAACATCGCTGCCGCAACTATCGGTAACATAGTCGGACCTGGCATTTTTATCACGATTTTTTATTATCTAAGCTACTACAAACCCAGCTATGGATCTAAAGGTTGAAGCCATAACGAAACGCAAGCCCAAACCCCGGGGTACTTTTCACCCTGGGGTTTTGTCTGTTGAGCCGAGGTTGTAACCAAGAAACACATATATTAAACATGTAAACAACAGATTACTTATGATGTTCAACACGTTCTTATGCTATTCATGCGTTTTTGAAATCGATTTCTTTCGAGCATCTTGCGTTTGCATATTTTCGAACTCATGAAATATAATTAGCTCAGAATATTTAGCGGAGCGATACTGTTATGGAAATTCAACATGTCCCAGTCATGGTAAGCGAAGTTCTACAGAGTTTTGAAGGTTTGAAAGGAGTTTTTCTTGATTGCACCGTTGGGCTGGGTGGTCACGCTGAAGCTATACTAAAAAGCATAGAAACAAGCGTAGTTGTTGGATTGGATCTCGACGAAGAAGCCATAGCGATAGCGAAGCAGAGGTTAGCGGAGTACGAAAAGCAACGCAGGGTTTATTTGATCAAGTCCTCGTACGTTGATGCATCAGATGTGCTAAAAAGTCTTGGAATTGAAAAAGTAAGTGGAATATTGATGGATTTAGGCGTGTCCACGCTTCAGCTTAGTAAAAGCGAGCGTGGGTTTGCGTTCTTGTTAGACGGTCCATTGGACATGAGAATGAACAAGGAACAAACCCTGACAGCATACGACATTGTAAACAGCTGGGATGAACAACATCTTAGGAAGATTTTGTTCGAATTTGGGGAAGAAAAACGTTTTGCAGGACGTATTGCAAAGTTCATAGTCAAAAGTAGACCGATCAAAACTACCGGTGAACTTGTTAAAGTTGTTTCGAGAGCTCTCCCAGCCGAGGCAAAGCGAAGCAGAAGTAGACATTTTGCGACAAAGGTTTTTCAAGCTATCAGAATAGCGGTGAACAACGAACTTGCTAATCTAAAAGCCTTTCTTGTTCGCGTACCGGATTTGTTACAAGTGGGGGGAAGAATAACGGTAATCTCCTTCCACTCACTTGAGGATCGTTTGGTTAAAGAAGCTTTTAGATCTGATCCAAGACTTAGGCCTGTGACAAAAAAACCAATTCTTCCAAGTTCGTGGGAGGTCGAGAACAATCCAAAAGCGCGTAGCGCAAAGATGAGAATAGCGGAGCGGGTTTGAAGGGAGGAAGGGGTTTTGGCCCTCGTTAATTCGCAAGCGAAGCGGAGTAGCCGAACAGTTTCGCGTACCCTTGTATGGAACCTTCCAAGAGTCGTTTTGCTCGCTACCTTTGTCGTACTCGTCGTGGTACTTGGAATACCTGCGGTCAAGATCGTTACTGAGTCAGCCAAACTGGCACAAGAAAACAAAATGCTCGAATCACGTATCGCTGAGATGAGACTTCAGATCGAGCAGCTGAGAGAACTACAGTCACTGCTACTTGCAAAATACGAAGTTTTGAGAACAAAAGAAGATGGAAGATAGGTTCGTCAGGGTACGGATAAAGTTCATATTCTTCTCAGCATGTGCAGTGGCTGGATTTTTTGTCCTAAGCATCCTTTTGCAAGGCTCCAAGTTTTCAATTTCCCCATTTTGGAGTTTTCGTATTCCTGCTGTAAGAGGAAGAATTCTGGATGCACAAGGGCGGCTTTGCGCATATGATCAGTTGATTTACGTGGCCTATCTTGACGTTGGGTTTCTCAAAGCAAATCTCAGGGAAAAAACTTTGCCGCAACTGAAAATATTGCTCGACAATTTCTCCCACAAAGTCAGCGTTGATGAAATACTCTTGGGGTCGAAAAGATTCATACGGCTTGGACAAGCGGCAACTCATGATGAACTGTTGGCAAAAATCCCGACTGAATTGCTAAAGTTTGTTTCCATAGAGTATGAAACTGTGAGGAACAGACTTGAGGAATACGGTGTTGGAAAAATTCTTGGAAGGGTTATAGATGGAAAAGGTGTAGGCGGAATTGAAGAGGCTATGAATTCTGCTCTGACGAAAAAAAGCGACGGGAAACTCAAAGTCAGATATAAAGGTTTTCTCACAGTTTCGATGTTCATCGACAAAATCGTTCCGCCAAACGATGGGAAGGATGTCAAACTCACAATAGATCTGGATCTTCAGAGAATAGCCTACGAAGAAATCATTACCGCCGTTCAACAAAACAAAGCGCTTTCCGGCGGCGTAATAATAATGGAAAGCAAAACTGGCAAAATTCGAGCTATGGCAACAACTAGGGAGTGGAACGATGCCGTGATGGGGTACTTTGAGCCGGGTTCGGCTATAAAACCAATTGTTTACGCCGTTGCCTTGGAAGAGAAAATCGCCAGTCTTGAAAACACCTTCCATTGTTCTGGAAAAATTCAACCAGTTGAAGATGTCAACGTGGTTGTGCGGGATCTGTATGCTCACGATCAAGTTGATCTTACCGAGGCACTTGTTGTATCTTGCAACAGTGCGACAATCTTGCTTGCACGCCAGATTAAGGAAAAACTTGGCGATTATCAGTACCATGCATGGCTGAGAAGGTTTGGCTTTGGGCATCCCACAGGTGTTCAACTGGCGGGTGAGATAGCAGGTGTACTCCGAGAACCAGAAAAGTGGTCAAGGATAGACTTTGCGATGATTTCAATAGGTCAGGGCATTGGTGCGACGCCGTTGCAATTTGCTTCAGCTTTTAACGTTTTGGCAAACAACGGGGTCTATGTTGCACCAACGATTGTAGAGGGCATCGAGACAGAAAAAAGAGTTGTTTTGAGCAAAGAGGTCAGCGCTACAATTTCTGATGTTCTCGCCCAAGTTGTTGAACGCGGTACGGGGGTTAAGGCACAGGTGCCGAATCTCAGGGTGGCTGGAAAGACCGGAACGGCACAGAAGATCGCCGTTGGCGAGGACAAGTACTATTCTATCTTCGTTGGATTTTACCCACACGAGGATCCGAAATACACCATTTTGATCTGGTTGGACGAACCTTCGGCCGATCAATATCTGGCTGGCGAAGTTGCCGCACCTGTTTTTGCAAAAATTGTAAAGAGAATACTTGAGCTCTCCAAGGAGCAAATCATGAGTTTTCCGAAGGGTGTTGTGCCAGATTTGAGGGGGTTAACTCTCAGAGATGCTTTTGCTGTGTTGAAACACCTTGGGTTTGAGAATATCGAGATCTATGGAACAGGAATCGTGAAAGATCAATATCCTTCCCCTGGAACTACAGAAGTTGAGAAGATCGTTCTGTTTTTGGAAAGCGCTCAGCCTTGACCGTCATCCCCCTTAATGCTATAATTTGATGGCGATGGGAGGTCGTCTAACGGTAGGACAGCGGACTCTGGATCCGCCGGTGGAGGTTCGAGTCCTCCCCTCCCAGCCAGATTAAGGTGATTTTGCGCCTCTAAACGGAGGCGCTTTTTTGATGTAATATACTAATGTACTCAAACAGCAAGGAGGTCAAATAGCATGGAGAAAACAACAAAGTCACAGGATAGAAACGTGTTGGTGGTTGAATACACATTTTCAAAGCAAGAAAGCGATGAGATTCGCCAAAAGGCAGTCAGAGCAGTTGCTTCGAGAGTGGAGGTTCCAGGTTTTAGGAAAGGTAAAGCACCATCAAGACTTGTTGAAATGAGATATCCGGAAACTATCAAGTCCGAAATGCTGGATCTGCTTTGGCAACAAGTTGCCAAAGATCTTTCGAATGAGGAAACGATTTTGCCACCAATCTTGGTTGATTTCGATCTAGCTGGGGAAACGGCAAGGTTAAGCATTGAGATGCATAGAGCACCCGAGGTTGTGCTCAAAGCATTCGAAGAGATAGAACTGAAAAAGCCCAAGAAAGATTACATAGTCTCGAATTATGTTGAACAGAAACTCAAGGATCTTCAGCAGATTCACGCCATCGTTGAACCCAAAGAAGGACCGGCTGAATATGAGGATCTGGTGCGAGTCAAAATGACCATCAGCAAGGATGGCAAAGTCCTTGTTGATCAAAAAGAAACCGAGTACATTTTGCACAAGGATGACGACAGACCTGTTGTGACGGAGATTGTTGGTAAGAAGACCGGGGACGTGATCGAATTCGACAAGGATTTTGGTGAAGGAAATGTCTATCACTACAAAATAGAGCTAATTCAAGTGAACAAAAGAACCCTGCCAGAGATCTCCGATGAACTTGCGAAAATGATCAGCACAGAATATGAAACCTTAGATCAGCTGAAAAAGGCTATCGAAAAAGAGGGCAGCGACATTTACGAGAGAGATGTCAAGGAATTTTTGATAAACCAGGCAGTGGATATTCTTGTTGACACCGCTGAATTGGTGATATCCGATCGCACGATGGATGAACTTGTTCAGACAGCTTTTGAAAAAATGAAGAAAGATTCGAAAGAATATCAGAGACTTTTGAAGGAATATGGTGATGACGAGAAAATCAAAGAAGCGCTCAGAAAATTCTACATTTCGGATTTGAAGAAAACGTATGCCGTGCAAAAAGTAGTCAAGGAAAACAACCTTTCGGTAAGTGAAGAGGAAATTTTGGCGCAGGCTGAAGTCATAGCTCCAAACTGGGGAATATCCGTCGAGAGAGCGAAATCACTTTTGAAAAACCGCAAGGACCTTCGGGAGGAAGTCGAATGGAATCTTCTTAGGACAAAGGTCGGGGAATTGATACTCGGCAAGGCGAAGATCACCGATGTAAATCCTCAAGAAGCCGACAAGGAGGCGAAAGAGAATGAAGAAAATAGAACGTGATCAATTGGTACCGATTGTCGTTGAGACCACTGGAAGATACGAAAGAGCTTACGACATTTACTCAAGACTATTAAAAGATAGGATAGTTTTCTTGGGTTATCCAATTGACGATCACACTGCAAACCTCGTTGTTGCGCAGCTTTTGTTTCTCGAGGCAGAGGATCCTGACAAAGATATTCAGCTTTACATAAACAGTCCTGGTGGATCGGTAACCGCTGGCTTGGCGATTTACGACACGATGCAGTATGTTAAATGCGATGTTGCTACGATATGTGTTGGTCAGGCGGCTTCTATGGCGGCAGTTTTGCTTGCGAGTGGTGCGAAAGGAAAGCGTTATGCGCTTCCAAATTCCAGAATAATGCTGCACCAACCACTCGGCGGTGCCGAAGGACCTGTCAAGGATGTTGAGATAATTACAAAGGAACTTTTGAGAATAAAGAACTTAATAAACAGCATTCTGAGCGAAAAAACAGGACAACCCATAGAGCAGATTGAAAAGGATACGGACAGAGATTTCTTCATGGATGCATATGAAGCACTCAGATATGGACTGATCGACAAGGTGATTGAACCGAAGAGAAGGTGAGTTTGTTGAAACTCACCCCGATGATGCAACAGTATCTGCAGATTAAATCTCAGTACAAGGATGCAATACTCCTTTTCCGCTTGGGGGATTTCTACGAAGCTTTTTTTGAAGATGCTTACACTGTTTCGAAAGCGCTGGATCTCGTCTTAACTCAGCGCCAGGGGGCACCAATGGCAGGTGTTCCCTACCACGCTTTGAATTCCTACTTGAAAAAGCTTGTTCAGCTTGGGTATAAAGTTGCCATCTGTGATCAGATGGAAGATCCTGCCACCGCCAAAGGTTTGGTCAGACGGCAAGTCACACGTATTGTAACACCTGGGACCCTTGTTGAAGATGAGTTACTCGAAAGCGATTCAAACAACTACCTGGTTGTGGTTACAAAAGACAAAGACAGATACCATCTTGCCGGAGTGGATGTCTCCACCGGAGACAGTTTGATTGCCTCCTTTGACAACCTCGACTCAATGGTAGATTTCATCTATTCTTTGCGTGCGACCCAGATACTCTGCGAACCTGTCTTGAAGTCGAATTTTGAAAATATTTTCGGTGTGCTTGTTGAGCCGCTTCAAGACTGGCATTTGAATCCATACGGGATGGAACAAGACGTTGCGAAAGCCTTTAAAGTTGTTGCAATAGATCATTTGGAACTTGGGGAAAGTCTCAAAGCTTTTGCAGCGATGGTTAGGTATCTGCGCTACACGATGATGGTTGAAGAAATCATGCTCAAACCGCCAAAATGCATAAGAGATGAGAAGTTTTTGATCCTTGATTCGACAACTGTTGAACATTTGAATCTATTTGAACCAAAGGGAAAAAGCTTGTTTGATATCTTAAACCACACTAAAACATCTATGGGCTCAAGACTTTTGAAAAATTGGATTGTTCAACCTGTCAGAGATGAAAATGAAATCCTTGACCGTTTAGATAAGGTTCAAGCCTTTGTCGAGGATCAACTCCTTTTAAACGAACTTCGCGAGTATCTTCATTCAGTCAAAGACCTTCACAGAATAGCAGGTCGACTTCGCTACGGAAAAACAACTCCGAAGGACCTTGTTGCGCTGAAGGCAACTTTGCAAGTTGTTCCAAAGATAAAAGAACTTCTCCTCACAAATGAAGCCTTTGCAGAGGCAGAGAATTTGGATTGTCTTGGTGATTTGCGTGAAGAGTTGTCAAAAGCCGTTGAGGATGAACCCTCCAACATTGTTGGAGAAGGAAAAGTAATACGGCAAGGGCACGATAAAGAATTAGACGAGCTGAGAGAGCTGGTTTACCACTCTGAGAAATTTTTAGCAGAATACGAGCAACAAGAAAGAATTAGAACCAATATTCCAAACCTCAGGGTAGGTTACAACACGGTTTTCGGTTACTACATAGAGGTCACGAAGTCTCATCTGTACAAGATCCCGCCAGATTACATAAGAAAGCAGACCCTTGTGAATGCAGAAAGGTTTGTTACAGAGGAACTCAAAAGGTTCGAGGAGAAAATACTTCACGCCAAAGAGCTGTTGGAAAGAAGGGAAAAAGAACTCTTCGACAAGCTCTGTGCAAAAGCTTGACAGGATCATTGCGTTGGCTGATTTTGTAGCCAAAGTGGACGTTCTTCAGAGTTTGGCGTACGCAGCCACTTTGAACAAATACTGCAGGCCAAACTTTAACAACCAAAGAAAACTTATTCTCGTGAAGTCTCGTCATCCAATTGCCGAGAGGTTTACGGAGAACTTCGTACCGAACGACATATCAATCTCTGAAGAAGAAAGCTTTGTGATCTTGACTGGACCAAACATGAGTGGCAAATCCACCTTTGTAAGGCAAATTGGGCTAACAGTTTTAATGGCACAGATCGGAAGTTTTGTTCCAGCTGAGCAAGCCATCCTGCCAATCTTCGACAGGGTTTTTGTCAAAATGGGAGTTCGAGACGACATAACTGCGGGCAGAAGCACCTTTTTAAGTGAAATGAACGAGATGGCAAAGATCGTTTACAAAGCAACAAAAGATAGTCTTGTGCTTTTAGATGAAGTTGGTCGCGGAACAAGTACTTTTGACGGAATAAGCATAGCTTGGGCCATCTCTGAATATCTCCACACAAAGATCGGGTGCAAGTGTGTCTTTGCAACACACTTTACTGAGCTAACAGAACTTGCAAATCTCTACGAAGGCATAACAAACAAGACCATTCAAGTGATCGAGCAAGGATCGCAGGTGATCTTCTTGCACAAGGTCGTGGATGGTGTGGCAGACAAAAGTTATGGTGTAGATGTTGCGGCTATAGCAGGTTTACCCAAAGAAATTATCCAAAGGGCAAGGGAAGTCCTCGATGTAATAGCGTCAAAAAGTGAGCTCGAAGACCGTTTGAGAGTGGTAAGTGCCGAGAAACTGAGAAAAATAAAGAAAAAGAAGGTGAATCCAGATCAAACGGCTCTCTGGTGATACGCCAATTCTGCACATCACTCATAACCGAGCGGATGCGGATGGTTTTGCCAGCGCATACTGGGGTTACAAGGTCTTTGGTGGGGGCATCTACATTCCTGAGCCAGATTCGACTGTTCAAAATTTGATGAAAAGACTCGGAATTCGCAACATTATCCCGCCCAGAGTGGTTGGTTTCAACATTTACGATACGTCTGATCCCCAGAAGCTACCCTTTTTGGTCTTCAATTACAGTATATATGACCATCACAAAGTGAGCGATGAGAATTTCGTGAAAATGGCGGCTTTTGCGCATATGAGGATGAGGACAGCCAACGTCATGAACTTGTACGATCTATCCAGCAAGAAGGATCTTGATGAAGACATGTTGTTTGCTTTTGCAGTTGCTTTGGTAACCGACACAGGTTTTCTGAAGGTGGCAAAGGAGGAAGAACTGTTCTACCTTTCAAAATTCCTGAAAAACCGCCCGCTGGAAGAAGTTTTTACAGTGGTGTTGTCAGGTAAAATAAAAGATATCAGAGAATTCACATTTCATTTGAGCAATATGAAGATCTTTGACATTGATCCAAAGATCGCATTTGTTGAATGCGCAGATGACGACGAATTTCTTCTTTTTGTAGATCTCTTGATGTATCCACTTGACGTATCAATTTTAGTGGGAAGACTGCCTTGGGGGACATGGGTGTACTGCAGAAAAAACATAATGCAGAAAATATACCAAAAAGTTTTGAAGGATTTTACCAACAGAGACGTTGGCAGGCTTTACGGCTACTATTCTGTTGACGAGCTGCTCGAAAGAATTCAAAGAGCTTTGTCGGATTAATTTGAAAATTTTTAAAATCAGTTAAACCCTCCCGACTGTCGTACTGGGTGACAAAAGATTATAAAGATCAAAAAGCAATTTTGAGGATTTTTGAACTTCTCGTCTCTTACAGCAGACTAAACTATAGCAAATGGATATGATATAATTAAAAAAACCTATTGTTCTAAAACATAGTTTTTGAAATCCAGGAGGAATTTGCGTGACAAGGGAAGAGCTGATGAAAATTGTTTCAGAACGTGTTAGTAAATGC
>FWWL01002065.1_pt1 | contig 43895 bp, 40 predicted proteins | sample 2228331 | NCBI WGS metagenome assembly FWWL01 (sample SAMEA103939775, study PRJEB20133) | metagenome | reverse complement strand
GCCTGCTCCTGCGTGATCACGCCATCGGCAACGGCCTGCTGGATGGCGGCTTCACGGGCGGCCCGCATGGTTGCCCACACGTCCTCAAGCGCCACGCCTTGCTCAGCAGCGATCTGCGGTAGCTTCTTGCCCGCTGCGATCGCCGCCTCAAACTCCTCAACGGTGAGGCCCAGCGCCTCGGCGATGGCCGCGTGGATTTGCTCGCGGTACTGCGCCATGACGCCATAGCCGCCCATCATGCCATGTGGCCCATAGGGTGGAACGGGCACCGGCGGGGGGGTCTGCGCGTTGGCGGTGGTCACCGCGCCGAACAGCAGCCCACCCAGCACGGCCAAACCGACGATCCCTAACCCAGCAACCTTGATCCATTTAGACATCTGACTGCTCCTTTCTGCCTGTGCGTTCATTCACACACAAGCATAACGGGAGCCTGTGTAGGAATTGTGAGGGTACACTATAGGTTTTGTGAAAGCAGGTTCTAACTCACCACACGCCCGGCAGCAGCCGATAGCGCGTGCGCTGCGCATAGGCAGCATAGCCTTCCAGTTCAGCCTGTAGAGTGCGGTCTTCCAGCACGGTGCGTAACACATACAGCGCCGCTGCCAGTACCGCCGGAATGAGCGCCCAGAGCGAGCCGAGCAGAATAGGCAGCGTCAGCGTGAAGAGGATCGCGCCAACATAGCCCGGGTGACGCACGTAGCGGTACGGCCCCGTGGTGACCACCGTATGCCCACGCTCCCTCTGGATACGCACCGTCACGGCGTAGAAGGCGTTGGCACTCATCGCCCACACGTTGAGTGCATAGCCCAGCGCCACCGGCGCGATGGCCGCTATCTGCAGGGCAAGTGGTAGGGCAGGCGGCCAGTCCAAACGCTCGTCCAGTCCGGCAACAATGTACGTAGCGATGGGCAGGTAGCCTGCCGCCAACCGCACAAGGACTTTGTCCCATACTTTGGTATCCTTGCCCACGCGCAGGCGCTCCAGCAGCAGGTCGGGGTTGCGTGGCAGCACCACGATGGCGGTGGCAACATCAAAGGCGAGGAAGATAGCAATATACACCCACCCCCATATCCAGCCCAGCCGCCCAGCGGAGAGCATGAGGATGGCAGCAAAAAAGGCTTTGGAAAGGAACACGCCAACGGCCCAGCGTGCCAGTATACTCCCTTGGCCCTGCATCTCTATCCTCCCGTGTTGTAAGGAGGGTCGGAAAGTGTCCTCTGTGTGAGACGCCCCTATTGTACCCATTCAACGCAGATATTCAGCGCCACCAGCCACCTGACATCCGTCATAGATAATTTGTGTCTAATTACACTGGATTGGCCGAAGATGCTGCGCCATGCTAGGATAACCTGCACACCTCAAGGAGGCACCGATGGCAAAGGCAGTCATTCATGCGGGGAACTGCGGCTACATCACCACGGTTGAGGCCACGCTGGACGGCGACCGACGCGTGCTGCTGCGCATTGAGAGCAACTGTAAGGCCATCCAGCGGCTGGCCGAACACCTCCAAGCGGTTGACCCTTACGAGGAGATTTCGTTCCGGCGCGGAATGCCAAAGACCATTGAGACAGGCATCCAGCATTGCTCCCATGCCGCCTGCCCGGTGCCAGTGGGCATCATCAAGGCGGTGGAGGTGGCCGCTGGACTGGCCCTGCCCGGCGAAGCCAGCATCACCATCACGCAGGAATGACGCTGGGGACAGCGCCTCCCGTTGCCGCGCCGTCCCCAGCGCCCTTGAGTGGATGGTGCCGCATGGCACGTTCAGCTGCCAGCAGTGGGGATCAAGCTGACCAGCTGGTAGGTTACATTACGCAGACGCTCGTAGATCACGCCCGCAATGCGCCGCATGATGCGATAGCCCAGCGCCTCGTCTTCCTCGCAGAGAGCCAGCAGGCGCGCCCCGTCCATAGCAATAGCGCTGACCGGCGTGCGCGCCCGTGCCGAGGCAAAGCGCCGCTCGGCGATCAGCGCCGACCAGCCCAGTACCGCCCCACTGGTGACGGTTGTGAACGCCAGCACGTCCTGCGCTGTCCCGCCAACCTGCAGGCAGATATCCACATCCCCCTCCACGATGAGGTATAGCCTATCGGGAGGTTCTCCTTCGCGCAGGATCCACTCGCCCGCTGCGAATTCCACCCCCGAGGAGATCATGGCCAGCCTGCTGATCTGCTCATGTGAAAGGGAGTGGAAAAACGGGTAACGCCTCAGCATTTCTGGGGAGATCATCTCTTACGCTCCTTGCCTTGAGTAGGACCATCCCGCCAGAGCAGCGCCACAGGCTGCCAGCAGCATACATAAGGAAAACGTCATGGAGTGCAGGGTGGGGGACAACCTGCTGGAACCCGGCCTCTGGTATTTACAGTATACGTGGGATTTTTGTCCCAGGCAATAGGTAGGGCAAACACCCTAAAGTCAAGGGTGCGGATAAGCGATATGGGATGGCAAACACGCTAACCGCCCGCCCCGCGCCGCTGCCAGGCCCATTGCATGGCCCAGATCGCCAGAGGGCGCATGTAGGCCAGCGACCGATGTTCGCCTTTGTAGGTCCACGCCTCCGGCGTCATGAACCAGTAGCCTAGCTCCTCATAGGTTTGGGTGTAGATGCCCTTGGCGGTGGCGAAGGCCTCTTCCTCTAGCCCGAGCTGCAGCATGGCGGCGGCCAGCGCATAGGTGACGCCCGTCCACACCTCTTGTGATTGCAGGCTGGTGGTATCCACGCGGCCATCGGGGCGCATCCCGTTGACCGCTCCCATCGTCCCGCCCGCGAACTGCTTGACGTTATACTCAAACACCTTTTTCAAGGCGCTGCGGGCGTGGTCGTCGGGCACCACCGGCGGCAGGCCGCAAGCACGGGCGTACCAATCCCCGGCCAGCTGGTCAGCCATGATGCTGTTAGCATGGTAGCTCGTGCTGGCATCGTAGGCGTAGTATTCGCCCGTCCACAGCAGCTCCTCATAGGCCTGTTGGCCGCGTCGCAGCAGCTCGCGGTAAGAGGCAGCCTCCTCGGCCTTGCCCAGTAACTCGGCCAGCGCAGCGGCAGCGCCCAGTGCAGCCAACCAAAGGCCGCCGCAGTAAGCGCTCGGCCCCTCCACTGACCACGTATCATAGGTTTGATCGGGGAAGCCCTCGTTCTCAATGAGGCCATCCTCATCCACATCAAATTGCTTAAGGTAGGCAATGGCCGTGTGCACGGCATCCCACATCTCCGCCACGAAGTCCACATCCTGCGTGGCGACAAAATCGCGGTACACCTGCAGCACAAACTTGCTGTTGAGGTCCTTCCAGCGGCTGGTGTCCTGAAAATTGTAGATGTTGACCTTGTGCCAAGGATCCTCAGTGGGGCCGCCCAGATCGTGGGGCACAGCGCCACGCACTTTGCGCGGGGCCTGATGCCCCGAGAGAACCAGGCGCACGGTTTCGGGATGCTCCACAGCCAGCGCACGGGCAAAATCGCGCTGCAGGCTCAACTCCAGCTCTGGCCACAGCATGGCGAGGGCAAACGAGGCGTAGAAATGCACATCGTAGGTGTTGACCATGCGGTACTCGTGGCCTTCCAGATAGGCAAAGTGGCCGATGTCGCCTTCAGGGGGCGGGGGTTGCCCCTCCTCGCCATCCGTCCACACCGTGCCACCGTCGGCCAGATAGTAGGCCTCATTGAAGAGGGCACGTTTGTACCAATCGGGCAGGTGCTCATCCTCCAGCACTGGCTCCTGCCAGGCCACGATCTGCGCCTCCCAGTCGGGATAACCCAGCAGGGCATCGCGGGCGAGGCGCGGCGCGGCGTCTCCGCCCCGCCCGTAGAAGCGTGTGTAGCGACGGTAATAGGCACGTCCCTCGCCGAAGCGCGCCAGCGGCATATCCCACGCCAGCGCAAAGGCGATCTCGCGGCTGGCCCGAGGCGGGACCTCTACAGTGGCGCACAGCGCCGCACCGATGGCCGTATGCTCTGCCGAAGGGCGCTCATCGCTGAGGTTTTCCAGCCGTCCGTCCTCCTGAAAGTCGCTCCACACGTCCATGCCGCTGCCGGTGGTCACAAAGCGCGTGCGGTAGGTGAGGTCCACGCCTTCCCGCCGCTGCGCGGCAATGGCAAAGGTGAGCAGGTCCTCGTAGAAAGATGGCTCCGCCGATGGAGAAGCGCCCTCGGCAAGGGGCTTGCGCTGGCGGTGCTTGTGATGCAGCGCCACGCCGGCGATCTCCCCACCCTCAGCGGGCAGCGTGAAGAGGGTGTTGTGATGTCCACCAGCGCGGTCATTTTCGCCGCCTGTGCCGTTCTGGAAGGTAAACATCAGCCCCACAGTGACGGGCGAGCTGCCACTGTTCTCAATGGTCCACACGAAGACGCCCGCCGGCGTGCTGCTCTCGCGGTAGTTGTGGGGGATGACGGGCGATATCTGGCGGCAGATGAGACGCAGCTCGGGAGCGAGGCCCTCATAGACCGTCCAGGCACGAGGGAAGAGGGCATAGTAGGTAGCCGCTTGGCCGGGCATCTGCCAGGCCCAACCCTCCAAGCCGCCAAGCGTGGGACGTTCGGGGTAGAGCACCTGTGTGCGGGGAAGCTGGCCCGGGCGGCGCACGTAGAGCGAGAACTGATCGGCGGGGACCATGCCGTAGCGGTAGATACCGGGCTGCATTTGCCAACGCACAAAGTCGCCGCGCCAGCCGCGCGTGATCGTGCCTCCGCCCAGACCCCCCAGCGGCACCCCCATGATCGGCCCGGGGTCAAGGGGGTGGAAAGCATCCATCACCGGCTCGCGTCCACTGCGACGCACCTCACGCTCATAGCGGCGCAGGCGCAGGATGAGCGGCAGGTGCTCCAGCAGTGTCCACAGGTTGAAGCCAGGGGCGCGCCCGGGGCGCTCCAGCACTTGATCAAGACGGCGTTTCCACGCCACGGGGGGGATGTCGGCCAACGGGATCATGCGGATCGCTCCTTACGGCTGAGGATGGGTCAGCACATACGCTGCTTATGATACACTGCGGCCTTGAGAACCCTCACCAAGAGGGCGTTTGTTTTTGCCACCCGGCTGAGATTATGCTACACCTATTCCGTCCTTACAACCCATGAGGAGCGATCCCATAGGAGACATGCCCCGTTCCCTCTCCCCTGACCGCTGGCTTGTGCTCGTCGCGACGCTGTGGGCGGCGATAGTGCGCTTCATCCGTTTGCACAGCCTGCCTCCGCCCGCCTCGGTGGATGAGGCCTTCTTTGCATTGGTAGGCCGTGCCTTGCGTGCCCATTGGCAGTGGATGCCCTACTACGCCGACGCTCAAAACGGCGTGGAATCAGGACCGTCTTACCTCGCTGCGCTGGTGCAAACTCTCGGCATAGATACCATCACCTCGCTGCGTGTGGTCACCGCCGTGTGCGGTGTGCTGGCCGTTCCGCTGACCTATGCCTGCATCCGTTTGCTGCTGCGCGGGGAACCACCTGCCCGCCGGCGCTGGATCGCCGCGCTGGCCGCCCTCATGACCGCCTACCTGATCGCTTTTGTCATCACCTCACGCGTGGGCAACGAACCCGGGCTGGCCCTCCCGCCCCTGCTATTGGCCGTCTGGCAGATGCTGCGCGGCATCCATCAACGAGCGTGGAGCGGCTGGATGCTGGCCGGGGCGGCCGCTGGGCTGGGATTATATGTGTGCTTGCATGCCCGTTTTGCGCTGCTGCTGCTGGCCTTTATCGCCCTGCAAGCGCTGGCGATGGCCTCCCCCGCCCGCCGCCGCGAGGTCTTCGGTGGGGCGCTGCTGATGGGCTTCACCGCGCTGCTGGTGGCGCTGCCGCTGGTGGTCTTCTTCATCCGTCAACCGCAGTGGCTCACCTTCCGCGCCGCCGCCATCACGCAGGGCGTCAACGTGCTGGAGAACGTGGGGCGTGTAGCAGGGGCTTTCAGCATCGCCGGCGACCTCAACCCGCGCCACAACGTGCCCGGCCTGCCCTTGCTGGACCCCCTCCTCTCGCTCGCTTTCGCGATCGGCCTTATCGGGGTGCTGCGCCGTGCACCACGCCGCGCCGAAGCGCGCACGCTGATTGCGTGGTTGCTGGTGATGGCTTCCCCAGCGGTCATCACCGATGTGGCCCCTAACCTCAACCGCATGATTGGCGTAGTGCCCGCCGCCGCGACGCTCAGCGGGATGGGGTGGGAAGCCGCTCACCGCTTTCTCTCCAACCGTCTGGGACGCAGGCCGGCGCATGTGATGGTTGTTGCGCTCCTCAACGCCAGCCTCATCTGGAATACCTACGCTGTCTTTGGGCTGTGGCCGCGCACGCCCACGCTGGAGGAGGCCTTCGCCCATGCGCCAGTGGAGATGGCGCAGGAGCTGGCCGCCCGCGCCGAACGCGGCGAGTGGGTCTTTGTGCAATACAGTGCCGAGACAGGCGGGCTGATCGCATTTGACTTCCTGTTGCCCTCCACGCCCGTTATCCGCAGCGACCTGCGCACCTGCCTGCCGCTGGTGGACCGTGCGGAGAGCCGTCTGACGTACCTTGTGCTCAGCAGCGTGGACCGTGAGAGCGGCCACCGCCTGAAGCAGCACTATCCGAGCGTTGAGATCCCCCTACGCGACTACGAGGTCTTCTACCGCCTCATCGTCACGCAGTACGAGGTGCCGCCGGGCACGCCACTGCTCTTGCCGCAGAAGCGTATCATAGCGCGTTTCGCACCCGGGATTGTGCTCCTCGGTGTGGAGTGGCCCAACGAACCGGTCACCCCCGGCCAAACGGTCAGCGGGGTGCTCTACTGGCAGGCTACCGCACCCATTGAGCAGAATCTGACGGCCTTCGTGCACGTGGGGACGGGCTTGGACGAGCCGCTCATTGCTCAGCACGATGCACCGCCCTGCGGCGATACTCATCCCACCTCGGCGTGGCGCAGCGAAGAGATCATCGCCACGCCCTTCAGTGTGACAGTTGATCCCCATGCCCCCGCCGGCGAGTACCATGTGGCGGTAGGCTGGTACGCCTATCCTTCGTTGGAGCGCGCTCCCCTGCTGGAAGCAGAGGAGGCACTCCCTGATAACCGTGCCGTGATCGCCACCCTGCGCGTCGCCCCTTGAGGGGATGGAGTCATCATAGACATGGGTCGGTCGCTGCCTCACTTGTTCCTACCTAACCCTTAAGGCTACAATCAAATTCCCACAGCAGAGGAGGGGAACAGCTTATGGAGAAGGTGACCATCCACACCCTACAGGAGATGAAGCAACGCGGCGAGCCGATCACGGCGCTGACGGCCTACGATTACCCCACTGCCCTGCTCATGGATCAGGCAGGCATTGACCTCATCCTCGTCGGCGATTCGTTGGGGATGGTAGTACACGGCTTTGAGACCACCTTGCCCGTCACGATGGACATGATGATCCTACACTGCCAGGCCGTGCGGCGCGGCGTGCGGCGCGCCCTGCTCGTGGGGGATATGCCTTTCATGTCCTATCAGCTCTCGCTGGAGGAGGCCAAACGCAATGCGGCGCGCTTCCTTGCCGAGGGTGGCGTGGACGCGGTGAAACTGGAGGGCGGAGAACGCACAGCCTCCACTATCCGCGCACTGGTGGAGATCGGCATTGCTGTGCAGGGGCACATCGGGCTGACGCCGCAGAGCGTCAGCGCCTTCGGCGGGTTCAAGGTGCAGGGCAAGACGCTGGAAGCCGCCCGTCGCCTCATCGCCGATGCGCGGGCACTGGAGCAGGCTGGGGTATTCAGTATCGTGCTGGAATCGGTGCCGGCGCGGCTGGCGGCGCTCATCACGCGCCTGGTGAGCGTGCCCACCATTGGCATTGGGGCAGGAGCGGGTTGCGATGGTCAGGTGCTCGTCACTCATGACCTGCTGGGGCTGTTTGAGCGCTTCACGCCCAGGTTTGCCAAAAAGTACGCCGATCTCGCCTCGGTGATGCGGGATGCCTTCACCTCCTACGCGGCGGATGTGCGCACGCGGGCCTTCCCCACCGAGGAGCACACCTTCAGCATCTCCGATGAGGTATGGGCTGCCCTTGAGGAGGAGTTCGGCAGCGCTTAGCCCCCAGGGAGGGATGCCCATGCGCATAGCCATTTTTGGCGTGGGGGCGATGGGTTGCCTCTTCGGGGCACGCCTGACCCCCCACGCAGACGTGACACTCATCGGGCATTGGCCACAGCAGATCGCGGCGCTGGGCAACGCCCCGCTGCGCCTCATCTTCCCCGATGGACACGAGGAGCAGATCCCCCTACGCGCCACCGCTGATTTGGGCACGGTCGGGGTGGTGGATGTGGCGCTCATCCTCACCAAATCCGGCAAAACGGAGGAGGCCGCACGCGGTGCGGCGCAGGTACTCAAGGAGGACGGCATCGCCGTTACCTTACAGAACGGACTGGGCAATCTGGAGGTCATCGCCCGCCACGTGGGTGAGGAGCGCGCCGCCTTGGGCATCACCACACAGGGGGCGGCATTGGAGGGGCCGGGTGTACTGCGTTATGGCGGCGGGGGGCTGACGCACCTCGCCACGCGCCCCGCCATTGATAAAACCGTGCAGGTACTGGCGGCGTTGTTCCGCACAGCGGGTTTCCCCACCGAAGTGGTGGAGGACGTCAGCACGCTGGTATGGGGCAAACTGGTCATCAACGCAGCCATCAACCCACTGGCGGCGTTGTTGCGCGTGCCTAACGGCGCCTTGGCCGCATCGCAGTGGGCGCAGGCGCTGATGGCCGAAGCCGCCCGCGAAGCCGCCGCCGTCGCTGCGGCCAAGGGCATCGCCCTGCCCTTTGAAGATGCGGCGGGGCACGTGACGCACATCGCCCGCCTGACGGCGCCCAACCGCTCCTCCATGCTGCAGGATGCCCTGCGCGGTGCTGAGACGGAGGTGGAGGCCATCTGTGGTGCGGTGATGCGCGAAGGCGCAGCGCTCGGCGTGCCTACCCCCACCATCGCCCTGCTCTATCGGTTGGTCAAGGCGTTGGAGGAGACGGCCACCCAGCGCTTGTGAACGCTGGTTTTTTTCTGAACCACGAGGCACACAGAGTACGAAGGGGCTTAAGATTTCTCTCTGATGCTCCGTGGTTCCCCCAAAAGGAGGCTCCTATGGGAGAATCGTCCTCAACACTGCCATCCCTCACTTTCTCCCCTCTAACCCCTGAATGCTGGGATGACTTTGAAGCGCTCTTTGGCCCCCGCGGGGCGTTGGGCGGATGCTGGTGTATGTGGTGGCGGCTCAAACGCAGCGAATGGGAGGCCAAACGGGGCGAGGGCAACCGTGCTGCAATGAAGGCACTTGTTGAGAGCGGCCATGTGCCTGGTCTGTTGGCCTACGCTGAGGGGGAGGCGGTGGGGTGGGTATCGGTAGCCCCGCGTGAGGATTTCGGCGTCCTGCAGCGTTCGCCAGTGCTCAAGCCGGTGGACGATCAGCCAGTGTGGTCCATCGTGTGCTTCTTTGTGCGCAAAGATTATCGCGGCAGGGGTTTGACCAGACAGCTGATTGAGGCCGCCGTGGCGTATGCCCGCTCGCAGGGGGCCAGGATTGTGGAAGGCTATCCCATTGAGCCACGCGCGGAGGAGATACCGACGATCTACGCCTACACCGGCTTCTTCTCCACGTTTGTAGAGACCGGTTTTGTGGAGGTCGCCCGCCGCTCGGCATCCAAGCCCATTGTCCGCCGCTATATGGAGGAGTAACGCAGGAAAGTTAAACCACAAAAAGAGCACTTTAAGCCTTTGCACCCCTTGCAGTGAAAAGAAGGGAGGGCATCATGCACGTGGTGAAGACCATTGAGGAAGTGCGCGCCATGCGCTGGGCCGACCCTACCCTCACGTGGGGCTTTGTGCCCACCATGGGCGCCCTCCATGAAGGACATCTCTCACTGGTGCGCCGCGCCCGTGCCGAATGCGACCGTGTGGCGGTGAGCATCTTCGTCAACCCCATCCAGTTTAACAATGCCGCTGACCTCGCCACCTACCCCCGCACGCTGGAACGTGACTGCGCACTGCTGGAGGCTGAGCAGGTAGACCTCGTCTGGGCACCGGACGAGGCCATCATGTACCCGCCCGGCTTCCAAACCTACGTCACGGTGGAGGAGATCACCCGTCCGCTGGAAGGGGCGCATCGCCCCGGCCATTTCCGCGGCGTGACGACCGTCGTCGCCAAGCTGTTCAATGTGGTGCAGCCGCACCGCGCCTACTTCGGCCAGAAGGACGCCCAGCAGGCGCTTGTCGTCAAGCAGATGGTGCGCGATCTGGGCTTTAACCTGGAGATCGTCGTCTGCCCCATCGTGCGTGAGGCGGATGGGCTGGCTATGTCCAGCCGCAACGTGCGCCTGAACCCCACCGAGCGCACCGCTGCCACAGTGCTCTATCGGGCGCTCTCCGCCGCTGTTGCTGAGTGGGAAGCCGGGCAGCGCGACGCGGACCACCTGCGCCGCACCATGAGCGCGGTGATCGCCACCGAGCCGCTCGCCCGCGCTGAGTATGTCAGCGTTGCCGATCCAGAGACGCTGGAGGAGTTGCATGGCGAGGTGCAGTGCGCCCTGCTTAGTATGGCTGTCTTTGTCGGCGAGACACGTTTGATAGACAATATGACCGTTGGTTACGTAGTATCCTGATAGCCAACGGAGAAGCCCCCATGCTGCTTGCCATTGATATTGGCAATACCAACATCCAGTTTGGCCTCTATGACCGTGCCGCCCGCGAGTGGTGTTGCTCGTGGCGGGCGCGCACGGTGCATCACAAGATGGCCGATGAGTACGCCGTGCTGCTGCGCAACTTCCTGCAGGAGCGCGAGTTCACCTTTGCCGACGTGGAGGCAGTGGTGATGGCCAGCGTGGTGCCCGCGCTCACCCAGCCCTTCATTGATCTGTGTGAGCGCTACCTCAAACGCACGCCCCTCAACCTGCGTTCCGGCATCACCGAGGCAGGGGTGCGCTTGCTGCTGGATCAGCCCACCGCCGTCGGCGCGGACCGCGTGGCCAACGCTGCCGCCGCCAAGTACCTCTACGGCGGTCCGGCCATCGTGGTGGACTTTGGCACTTCCACCAACTTTGACGTGATCGACCGCGAGGGTGATTATCTCGGCGGGGCGATCGCGGTGGGCATCGGCCTCGCGCACGATGCGCTGGTCAGCCGCGCTGCTCAGCTATACAAGGTGGAGCTGGTGCCGCCGCCCTCGGCCATCGGGCGCAACACCGTCCATGCCATGCAGAGCGGGCTGTTCCTCGGCTATGTAGCGATGATTGAGGGGCTGATCGCCCGCATCAAGGCCGCGCTGGAGGCACCTGAGGCCCGCGTGATCGCTACCGGCGGGCTGGCGCCGATCTTCCGCGAACACATCCCCGCTATTGACGAGATCGCCCCCAACCTTACTCTGGACGGCCTGCGCATTATCTGGGAGATCAACCAGCCGCAGGGGTGATCGCCACTTCCTAGCCGCCCATCGCGCCGAGGCGCTCAAACTGCTCCTGCGTCTGTCGCATGTAGGTCAGCAGCTCAGCGTACTCCGCGTCACGTTGGAGCATCTCAATCATATGCTCCACAGTGGCCTGCGTGAAGGCGTTGACGCGCGCCAGCTGTTGATTGCGCCGCTCCAACGCCTCGGCAGCCCGTTTGCGCTCGGTGATGTCACGAGCAGCGAGGGTAAAGAGCTGCTGCCCTTCTACCTGTACCTCGGCCAGCTGCACCTCCAAGGGGAAGGCACTGCCGTCTGAGCGCATACCGGTCAGCTCACGCCATTGCCCCAGCAGCGTCGTATCGCCACTGCGCAGATACTGCTTGAGCACACCGTCCAACGCCTCCCATGAGGCCGCATCAAGCAGGGCCGTCAGATCGCCCCCCACCAGTTCTGCCGCAGGGCGCCCCCACATGCGTTGCGCCTCATGGTTGGCCATGAGGATGCGCCCATCCGCTCCCAGCGTGAGGATGCCATCCCCCACGGCGTTGAGCACCGCACTGAGTTGCGCCTCGGAGCGCACAATAGCGGCATTCTGCCGGCGGAGGATGCCATCGGCGCGGCGTACAATGAGCAAGAGCGCCCCGTAAAGCAGCGCCAGCACGCCGACTACGCCGCCGATCATCGTTATCTGCGTGCGGTTGATGCGTTGCAGGAGCGGCGTCACGTCATCGTAAATCTCAAAGACGCCTTCCACCTCCCCGCTCAGCCCATAGATAGGGATGTAGCTGGAAATGACGTCGCGGTCCTCTACTACCCCCTCAAAGGCGCTGAACGTGTCGCGGTGGGTGAGTTCGCTGGCGACCTCGCCGCGCCGGGCGGCCAGAAAACCCGCGTTGCTGCTCTTATCCTCGCCGATCTGCGCCGCCTCGGATGAATACACGGTGAGGCCGTTGAGATTGTACACCTTGACCTTCACCACCGAGAGGCCGGCCATCTGCGCCCGGACGGCCTCATCCAGGCGGGCAATCTCAGGATGATGGCGCAATTCTTCAGGGCTGAGGCTGCCAGCCTCGGCGACGAAAGGCGCAAACTGCGGCCACAGCGCGTTGGCAAAGGATTGCGTCAGGGCCACGTTCTTGCTTTCGCCAAGGGCAACCAGATCGGCAACCGCTGCAGTGCGAAAGAGCAGGCTCAGCACAGCCGTCACAATGGCAAATCCGATCAGACTAACGAGGGAGAAGTAACGCACAAGCCGAAACATGTCTATCTCCTCCTTCCTGAAACCTGCGGGCGGAGCCTTACGCTATCCCCTCACTCTCCGCCCTGTACCGGCAAAGCAAACCAGAACAGTGACCCTTTCCCCACCTCACTCTTGACGCCGATGCGCCCGCCGTGCATTTCCACCAGCTGGCGGGCGATGGACAGCCCCACGCCAGAGCTCGGCTCACCGGCAGTGGGGCGGTTGCTAAGCCGCGCAAACTCCTGAAAGAGCAGGCCGATCTCCTCCTGCGGGATGCCCGGGCCGTTGTCAGCCACTTCCACCACGATCTGCCCGCTGACCAAACGCGTGCGCACCCCCACTGACGCCCCCTCCGGACTGAACTTGATGGCGTTGCTGACCAGATTGCTCACCACCTGTGCCAAACGGTCGGGATCGGCAAGGACGATGGGCAGGGATGGCTCCAATTGGGCGTGCAGGGCGATGCGCTTGGCCTCGGCGGCAGGGCGATGTTGGGCGATCACCCGTTCCACCACCTCATTCAGCACCGTCGGCTTGAGGTTCAGCTTGACCTTGCCGCTGCGCAGAGCCTGAAAATCCAGAAAGTCGCTGATGATAGTGTCCATCGACTGCACAGCAAGGCGCATCATCTCCATCACGGTCTCAAAATCGCGGATCTGCGCCCGCAGGTGGGGGTCAATGCGCTCCAGCAGCTCCAGCCCCATCGTTAAGTTGTGGATGGGGCCGCGCAGGTCGTGGGCAGCGATTTGCAGAAAGCGGTCTTTGAGGGCGTTTAACTCACGCAGGGCAGCGAGGTCGCGCTGGCGCTGGTCGCGCAGCTGCTTGAGGTTCACCTGCGTGCGCACCCGTGCTGCCAGCACTTCATACTCCGGCGGCTTGACCAGATAGTCGTTGGCTCCCAGATCAAAACCGCGCACCATATCGTGCGTCTCGCCCAGCGCAGTGAGCAGGATGACGGGCAGCTCGGCTGTGGGAGGATAAGCGCGCAGCTCCTTGAGCAGGTCCAGGCCATTGAGATCGGGCATCATCACATCCAGCAGGACGACATCCGGAGGGTCAGCCTTGATGGCGGCCAGCGCCTCTAAGGGGTTGGTGATGGCCTGGGCATTGTAACCTTCCAGCCGCATGTGGCGCACCAGCACATCGGCAGTACCTTCGCTGTCGTCAACGATGAGCACACGCGCAGCCGGGGGGTCTTTGCGCTGGGGGGACGGCGGCAAGGGTTCCATGCAGATGCTTCTCCGCAGGTGTTTGTTGAAGATTAGATAATATTCACTATAGCAAAGGTCGCAAGTGAGGGCGAGTGAGCAGGAACTCACCCGGCGGGCAAGAAAAACACAGAGCTGTGTGCGGGGCTGATCCATGCTCCCTATGCTCTGCGGAGTTCATCAAAAGAACGGGAGGATCAACGCTTGTGTGCTATAATGCCCCTGAGAGTCCCGAGCTTATTCTCCTTCGGAGGCAGGATGCCCACCGTGCGCCTCATAACTGCGCTAACCGTGGTGCTGACCTTGATCGTTGCGCTGCTTGCGCCTTTACCAGCAGTGGCGCAGGACAGCGTCACCATCCAGTCGCTCACCATTGCTGTCTGGCCGGAGTTTGACCAACCGACGGCGCTGGTCTTCTACAGGGGGTCGGTGGCCGAAGGGACAGCGGTACCGGTGCGCCTGCGCTTTGCCCTCCCTTCCGGCGCCGCGATCCACGCAGTAGCCTATCGGCTGCCCGACGGCCAGCTGGTCAACGCTCCCTTCTCAATGGGAGCCGATGCATTGACTATGACCTCGCCCAACGGCACGTTCCACGTGGAGTTTTACGACCCGGCACTGATGCGAGAGGGCGACGAACGCCGCTACACGCTGGAGTGGCGCAGCGAGTACGACGTGGGCAACCTGATCTGGGAGGTGCAGCAGCCTGCCGAGGCTGGCAACCTGAGCATCACCCCCGGCGAGAGCACCCTCACCCTGGACGCCTACGGGTTGCCGCTCTACCGCATCGTTGCCGGGCCGGTGCTGGCCGGAGAGGTGGCACATCTGGAGGTGCGCTACACGCGCCCCACCACGGCGCTCACCGCCGACCTGCTACAGGTCGGCACCCAGACCACCGCCTCGCCGCAGGGCCTTTCCAACACCCTCTTCCTGATCCTCGTGGGGGTGATTGTGGCGGCGTTGGCCGGGGTGGCGGGTTACTTCTACGCCGGGCGCCGTCAACCGGCAAGGCTCCCTCCCTCCTCTGCCGAGGCTGCCCCTCTCCCCCTTGAGACGCCCCTTTCGCCACGCGAGCTGGAGGTGCTCAAACTCATTGCCGAGGGGTTGGGCAATCGCGAGATCGGGATGCGGCTGGGCATCAGCCCTAAGACGGTGGCGCGTCACCGCGAGAACTTGATGGCCAAACTGGACCTGCACAGCCGCACGGAGCTGGTGAAGTACGCCATCCGCATTGGGCTGATTGATGTGGGGAAAGAACAGCCCCAGCCATAGCGCTGTTCCCGCTCCCTATCGGTCAGATGCTGAGGCGGACAGGCGGGGCAGTTTCCGCAAGGGCAGCGGTTGCCATGAGACCCGCTCCATGATACCCTCTACGCCTGCTGGACAGCCTCTATCTTTCTTTCTTAAGGATGTTGCGATGCTTCCTTGCCACATAAGGCGTTGGACATGGGTAGCGTGGACGCTGGGGATCGCCCTCCTCGCCGCTGGATGCAGCACAGCGGCCACACCCCCCGCTACTCCCCCACCTGCGGAGGGCAGTGCGACCGCCACACTGCTCTCTACGGCTACAGCCTCCCCCACACTGCCAGCGACCTCCACGGCGGAGGTCTCCACCGCCGAGCCAACGCCCACCCGCGATCCCAACCTGCCCCCCGTGCCCTACCAGATGACCGGCTACGAGATGCTCGCAGCACAGATCGGCCCCGCCTCTTATAGCGGCTATTCCTGCCTCATCACATCGGCAGGGTGCGCCTGCGAGCTGCCGCTCATCCAGCAGGTGACCTTCACCTTCAACGAAGATGGCACGCTCAGCTACCGCTTTGAGGGAGAGGGTTACGCTGCCACGTGGCCTATGCAGCGCGTGGCGCCCAACCAGTGGGAATATGCCTTGAGCATTCGCAGCGAGGTGCGCGATGAGGCCATCGGCGAGGCACGGGCGCTTATCACCTTCACCGAGACGGGGTATATCCTCACCCAGCTGGTGAACTACTTTGACAGCGGCCTTGTCACCTGCCCGGATGTGCACTTCCGGCGGCTGAGCACTCCCAAATAAAAAATTAGACAAGGGGCTTAGGCCCCTTGTCTCCCTCTATTATCTCAGTATGGCGGAGCGGGTGGGATTTGAACCCACGGGGCGGAATGACCGCCCACGCGCTCTCCAGGCGCGCGCATTAGACCGGACTATGCTACCGCTCCGTTTCTGCTATCCATTATAACGGTGTGCAGGCCTTTTTTCCAGAGCGATCGTCACATGTGCGGCAGGAGATGCAGCCTGCCACGCCAACTGCCTCCCTATGTGTGGCAGACACCCCATCGTGGTCGCATTGTCACTCGCCTGCGCTGACGGTATAATCGCCTTTCATCAGAACCAACCACCCTTGTTGGAGGGGAAAAGGGCGAGCATGGAGATCACGTGGTACGGGCACAGCTGCTTCAGGCTGATGGAGCGCGGCACGGCCAGCATCGTTACTGACCCCTTTGACGAGAGCATCGGCTACGAGGTGCCCAACCTGCGCGCCGACATCGTCACGGTGAGCCACGACGCTCCCGGCCACAACGCCGTCCATCACGTCAAGCGGGTGCAGCACGTCCTCACCCGCCCCGGTGAGTACGAGATCGGCGGCGTGTTCATCACCGGCGTGGAGACCTACAACCCACACGCCAGCCCCAAGGATATCCGCCGCAACATCGTCTTTGTTTTCAGCTTCAACGGCGTGACAGTGGCGCACCTCGGCGATCTGGCGCACGTGCCCGATCAAGCACAGGTGGAGCAGCTGGGGCCAATTGATGTGCTGCTGGTGCCGGTTGGTGGAGGCGGCGCGTTGAACAGCGCGCAGGCCTCCGAGGTCATCAGCCTCATTGAGCCGGCCATCGTGATCCCCATGCACTACAAGACACCCCACGCCAAGGTCGCCTTGGACCCACTGGACAAGTTCATGAAGGAGATGGGGGTCTCCGAGTGGGAGGAGCAGGACGTGCTCAAAGTGAGCACGGTGGTGGAAAGCGAGGAAACGCAGATCGTGGTGCTCACCTATACCCACTGATCGGCACAGCGCGGGCCCTCTGCTTATAGACCAGAAAAGGCGTATCCGATGGTCAAGTTGTTGATGAGTTGGGATATTAAGGACGGACGCGACAGCGAGTACTTTGAGTTCGTCGTCCGCGAGTGGGTGCCGGGCCTTACTCGGCTAGGGCTTCAGCCCACCGAGGCGTGGTTCACCATCTACGGCAATTGCCCGCAGGTGCTGACCGGAGGCATCACCGAGGACCTGGAATCCATGCGCCGCATCCTGAACAGCGCCGAGTGGGCCGCGCTCCACGAACGCCTGCTGGAGTACGTCACCAATTACCGGCAGAAGATCGTGCGTGCTACGGGCACGCTGCAAATCTTCTAGCAGCAAACGATAAAGCGGCAGCCCCTGTTTGGCTGCCGCTCTTTGCATCCCTTTACAGAAGGGCGGTGTGAGGTTATGCCCTGCGCAAGCCGCCCTTAATCGTCACCGCCTGAAGCGGCCTTGCTAGCCGCCTTAGCCGATGACTTATCCTTGCCCTCCGAGCGGGCCTCGTCTTTCTTACCGTTGCCGGTAAGGCTGGACGTTGAACCACGGTTATCCGTCACGTAGAAGCCCGAGCCTTTGAAGATGATGCCCGCTGGCTGGATCAGGCGGTGAACCTCCCCCCCGCACTCCGGACACTTCCGGATGGGGTCTTCGCTGAAGCTCTGCCGACGTTCAAACCGCACACCACACTCGCTGCACTCATACGCGTAGAGAGGCATCACCACCCTCCTCAATGACCGAACTTGCCCCTGAATTGTATCGCACGCACGATGCCACGCCAACTACCGTGCAACTGCACAGCCTACTTTATAGCGCCTTCATATAAGATTTGCGTAAAAACGACGCAACGATCGCCTTACAAGGTACGGAGCACGCCGAGGAACCCCAAACTCAGCGTGCTCCACGCTCCTTCACACTTCCCAATCCTTACAGCGTCAGCGCCCCGAAGGGGTCCTTCCACGCCTCCAGTGCCAGGCGCAACTCCTCGTATTCAGCGGCGGCATCCTGCAGCGAACGCCCCTGCAGGGTGGCCTCAATGGCCTGCCGGAAGGCACGCGCGCCCGCCACCGGCCCCTGCGGATGGGCGTGGATGCCCCCGCCAGAGCCGATCACAATATCGGTCCCCAGATCGCGCATCACCTTGGGCACCATGGCGGGCGTGATGCCACCGGAAGCCATCGGAAACGTGGGCTTGATGTTCCTCATGGGGAAGCTCAGGTTACGCGCCACCGTTTTGAATTTCTCCGGCAGGACGGGCGCCTTGCCGTAGGGTGCGGGGAAGACCACAATGTCGGCTCCGGCGAGGCGCGGCAGTTTGCCCATCACGATGTGCGAGCTAATGCCGTGCACTGGCGACTCATAGAACGCCCCGGCGAGGTCCATGTGCCCCAAAATGGGGACGTTGATGGCTGGGTCCTCCGCCAGCGCCCGCAGCACGGGCAGCCCTACTGCCAGATAGTTGACCATGATGGCATTGCAGCCCAGCTCCACAGCGCGGCGGGCGTTCTCAAAGATTTTGGGCACCTCATCCGAAACGTTGACGGTGTAGAGCGTGTGCTCGCCTGTCTCCTCATAGACCTGCCGCTCGGCTTCCATGTAGAGCCGCACGCGCTGCTCCACGCGGTTGAAGGAAGCATCAGCCAGCAGCTCGTCATCCTTGACAATGTCACAGCCCCCCAGCGCCGCCGCCCGGAAGAGCTCCACACCGACCTCCGGCGGGTAGCCCGTGCAGGGTTTGATCATGTTGTTGAGCAGGGGACGGTGAAAGACGCCCAGCCGCTCGCGCACGCCCTGAATGCCAAACTTTGGCCCCTGAAAGGCATCTAGATACGAGGGCGGGAAGTGCACATCCACCAGCTTGATCTTCCCCGCCATGGAGACGTTGCCGATGATGGCAGTCAGCAACATGGGGAGCTGCGGGCCGATATTCTCCACCGGAAAGGCTACCTGGATGATATAGGAGCGCTCCTCTACCTCCGCTGGGATCATCCATTCGTGGTCGGGCACCTCGTAGATGCCGATCACCTTGGCCACGTGACGGCGGCGCACTTCAGGCGTCTCACCCGGGACGGGCGTCCAGGTGCCGGTGCTCTGCTCAATGGCGATGGCAGGCGCCAGCATCTGCATATCCAGCTTCTTGGGATACTGCGCGAAGTAGGTGGCAATAATGTAGCCATCGGCAGGGATGGCCTCCGGCAGAGCCAACGGCAGGGATTCAACGTCAGCAGTGGGCATGATGGCCTCTCCTTTCACACCTTAGGGGGCAAGATTATCTGTTGCTCAGCTGCCCCGCCGCTAAAACTCCATGAAGTGGACGATCTCCTCATCAAGCCTTTCCAGATCAAGGAGCACCTTGGCGCGGCGGGGTTTGCCATCGGAGTTTCTGAAATCTTCTTGAAAGGACTTGCTCTTCACAAGCGTCTCATCAGTGATCTGGACAAATAGGATTTGTTGGAGATCGAAAGAGACCTTGCGCAATCTAGACCATGCCCCACGCCTGATCCGCGCCACTTCATAGGCGGAGGGGCCGCCCTTAAGTGCATTATGCCATTGTTGAAAGGCACGATTCTCGCCATTATACTCCACTTTTCCCAATGCCAACACGACACCCACACTGCCGTAATCGCCTATCCCTCGGGAAACAGCTTCCGAATCGTTGACAATGATCTGGTGGCTTCTGGTGTTTATGGCATGAGCCTTGAAATCCCAGGGGACGCCCAAGAAGCCATCAAACTCAACCCTGCCGTATCGTGGGCCGGGCATTTGGACGTTACCCGAAAGGTACTGGCTACACAGAAACTGGAAGTAGAACCCTATCCACTCCATTTGCCGCCAGTGCGGAAAACCTGCCTCGCGCATTTCCAAGATAGCCCGTTTTCCATCCCAGTGTGTTGGGATGGTCAGGAGCAGATTGGCGATCTTTTCTGCTGTGGCTTTGAAGTCCATGTCACGCTAAGAGGACAAGTACAGATAACTGTCGCCTCAGAACAGCTGGGCTTGGGTGAAATCCTCCCCCTGTTGGCGCTCCTGCCGTTCATCCAGTGTGGATTTCGGCGCAACAGGGTCATCCATCCCGATCTTCTCAAAAACGGCCACCAGCTGCTGGGGGCGAAGGGCAAGCGGCTCGTTGACCCTCCGCTCGGAGAGCTCGGCGTATTTCTGGATAATCTCATACCCCACATAACGGCGCTTTAGCCAGCGTGCAACTTTGAGGGTTTGCCCCGAACCAGCGAAAGGGTCAAGCACAAGATCATTAGGATAGGAATACATGAGGATCAGGCGATAAGGGATTTCTTCAGGAAACGGCGCAGGGTGATCGATATGATCGGGCGGAACAGGGGCAATATGCCAAACATTGTTGGCCATGTCCATGGTGAACAAACGGTTGATGGGGATTTCGGCCTCGTTTTTCTCGTGAGGGCTGCGGTGCCGATAGATAGGTGGGCCCGGTTTGCGAAAGACCAAGATATACTCCGTCATGATATTGGGGTAATAGTAGCCCGGATAAGGCTTTTGGATGGTCACCCCCGCCCGTTTGACGCCCGCCGTGCACTTGTGCCAGATAATATCCTGATGGAATTCCCAACCGCTTTGTACAAGGCGTGCGGTCACGTCAAAGGGAACAGGATAGTGCTTGCCATCAAGCAATACCGTTCCGATCACAATGCCGCAAAACCCGCCGGGCTTGGTGACCCTCCGCACTTCCGTAAAAATCCTCACCAACCAATCTAGATACTCAGCGTATCCCGAATAGCCGTTGTTGTAAGCGCGGGTTCGGTAGTTTTGGCGCTTATCGGTAGCGTGGATGTCGTAATCTATCGCATTCCAGTAGGGCGGCGAAGTGACAGTCAACGCCACGCTGTCATCCGGCAGCTCGGGCATCTCTTCGCAGGAATGCAGGAAAACCTTGTTCATCTAAATATCACCCCAACCATGCGGTCCTCGCCTCTTCGCCCTGCCTTTATTGTAGCACAAATGCACGTTGACCAGAGGGACAAGGCTAAACCGCTATCTCCACAGGGCGATTGAGCGCTTTATACAGGTTGCGTAGAGCACGGTACACCTGACGGTAAGCCGCGTACAGCTCATCGTAGCGTGGGCGCGGCGCGGGGTTGGGCGTCATGGTGCGCTCAGGTTGGATGAGCGGCTTGAGCGCCTCAAAGGAGGGATGTACCCCCATCCCAATGGCCGCCACCATCGCCACGCCCACCGCCGCCGCCTGCTGAGGCTGCGGCACGGCCTCCACAGTACGGCCTGTCACATCGGCGATGATCTGCAGCCAGGGGGCGCCTTTCGCTCCGCCGCCGATCACGCGTAGAGGGTCGGGGCGCATTCCGTACAACTCATGGATGGACTCCAGCATCCAGCGCAGGTTGTAGGCCACTCCTTCGTAGATGGCGCGCGTCATCTGGGGGCGGGTGTGCAGCGGAGAGAGGTTGAGGAAGGTGGAGCGCACCGCTTCATCGGCGATGGGGCAGCGCTCGCCGTACATCCAAGGGGTGAAGATGAGGCCACCAGCGCCGGCCTCGCACGCCTCCACCTCTGCATCCATGCGGGCGAAGACCTCAGCGCCCGGCTCGGCGGCGTAAAGCGTCCGCGCTGCCCAATCCAAGCAGGCACCTGCCGTTTCCGTCTCGGCGACGAGGAAGAGCTTGGCCGGGTCGGCGGATTGGATGGTGGCAATGCCGCGCTTACCCGTGACACGGCCCGCCGTCACCACACCCACCCAGCCGGACGTGCCCAGCGAGATGTGTCCATCTCCTTCCCCCACGGCACCCGATCCGACAGCGGCGGCGGGAGCATCGCCCGCCCCAGCGATGACCGGCGTACCTTCCAGCAGGCCGCAATCTTCGGCGGCCTCTTTAGTCAGCCCACCCACGCGCTCCGTGGAGCGCACCGTCGGCGGGAACTTCTCACGCTCTATACCAAACAGGCGCATGAGGAAGGCGTCCCACGTCTTGCGCGTGAAGTCAAATAAACCGGTGACGCTGGCCGCTGTCCACTCATAGACCATCTGGCCGGTGGCACGCAACAGCAAGAAGCCGCCCACGTCCAGCAGGGCAGCAGCGCGGGCGTAGACCTGCGGCTCGTTGCGCCGCAGCCAGAGCAGTTTGGGCAGCACGTCCTTGCCGGTGAGCGCCACGCCCACAATGCGGGCGAAGATTTCCGGGCCACCCACCTTGCGCATCACGGCGCGCGCTTCATCCACCGCCCGCCCATCCAGCCAGATGATGCCAGGGCGCAGCGGCTGGCCGGTGGCATCCACCGGCACCACGCCCAGCATCTGCGGGGCAAAAGTGAGGGCCAAAATGTCGGTGGGGGCAACGCCTTGCTCGTCCAACAGACGGCGGGTGCCCCGGGCGATGGCCTGCCACCAATCGGCAGGGTCTTGCTCGGCCCACAAAGGGCGTAGATAATGCGTAGGATACGGCTCAAAGACGCTGCCCACAATACGCCCCTGCGGGGTGACAAGCGTGGCCTTGTTGCCCCGCGTCCCTACATCATGCGCCAGGATGTAGGTCATGGCTGCCTCCTTGCGCGTGAGTCTAGAGTTGTGCCCCACCCCCGATCTCATCATAATGGAAAATGGCACACTGTGGCAACTGTGCCCGAAGGGGGCATATTCTAAACGCGGGAGCATCTATGATCTCACCCTTGCCCTTGCCGCGCTCAGCGTACCCTCCCCCAACAGCGGGAGAGGAAAATGGTGGTAAGGTCGTTGTATCAAGGAGGCCACTATGGTGGAGGAAGTGCTTTCTCCAATACGAGCCAGCCATCGCTACGAGGAAATCCGCGAGCGGCTGGAGGCTATCACAGCGCAGCCGGTGCGGCCCATCCCCGCGGAGCGCATGGCGCGGGTGCTGGAGGAGTTTGAGCGCCGCGCACCGCGTTCCAAAGCCTTCTACGAGGAGGCCAAGCAGATCATCCCCGGTGGAGTGGAGCACAACCTGGCCTCGCGCTATCCCTTCCCTCTGACCATGGATCGCGGCGAAGGTTGCCGCCTGTGGGATGTGGATGGCAACATCTATGTAGACTATCTGATGTGCGGCCCGGCGGTGCTGCTGGGGCACAACTACCCACCCCTGCGCGATCTGATGATCGATCTCATCCGCGAGAAGGGCCCGAGCACCGGCCTCAGCTCGGAGTATGAGTATCTGGCGGCCAAGGAGATCATCGCCCGTGTGCCCTCTATTGAAATGGTGCGTTTCCTGCAATCGGGCACTGAGGCGGTGATGGCGGCCATCCGTGCGGCGCGCGTCTTCACGCGCAAGGAGAAGATCATCAAAGTCGGCGGCTCCTATCATGGCTGGTCGGATCAGGTGCTTTATGACCTGCACATCCCCGGCACGGGATCGTTTGAGGCGCACGGCATCCCCCGCGAGGTACGTGCTCACACCATCGCCGTCCCCCCTAATGACACCGCCGCCGTAGAAGCCGTCTTTGAGCGGTACAAGGGCGAGGGCATCGCTGCTGTGCTGGTGGAGCCACTGGGTGGGGAATCGGGCACGCATCCGGTGGCGCCGGGCTTCAACCACTTCCTGCGTGAAATCTGCGACCGCTACGGCACGCTGCTCATCTTTGACGAGGTAGTCACCGGTTTCCGGCTGGCGCGGGGTGGCGCACAGGAGTACTTCGGTATAGAGGCCGACCTGACGGTGATGGGCAAGATCGTGGGACATGGCTATCCGTCCTCCGGCGCATTGGGCGGGCGGCGCGAGATCATGTCGGTCTGCTCCGGCGGCATCCAACCCGGTGAGGCGCGCGCCTACGTGGGCGGCACACTGGCTGCCAACGCGCTGACCTGCGCCGCCACCTACCACGCTCTACGGCTGATTGATGAGACGCAAGCGGTGGAGAAGGCCGCACTGGCAGCGGATCGGCTGGTGCGCGGCCTAAACGAACGCTTCGCGGCCTACGGTGTGCCTTTCTTCGCCTATCACTACTGCTCCATCGGGCACATTGTGACCTCAGCGCCGCTGGCGGTGAAGCTGACCGACCCCAGTGCAATGGTGAATGTCATGCAGCGCTACCGCGTCATGCAAGAGTACGGTGCGGCACTGACCACCTTCGGGGTGAACCTGCTGGCGGGCAGCCGCGCCTACACCTCGCTGGCGCACGACGAGGAGGCGATTGACTTCACCCTGCACGCCTACGAGCGTCTGCTTGACCTCATCTGCAGCTGACCGCTAAGCGCGGGTGGGTAGGACAGTCTTCCTACCTGGAACAGGTGCCCAGCACAATGCGTTATATAATAGAGTGTACTTTGTTTTCTCCGGTGTAAACCCGATTGCTGCGTGTGCTTCACCTGACATCTACCTTATGGGCGCAGGGAGGGGTGCGATGAAGACCCTCAGGCAACTCCAAGCGGCGACTGTTCTCCTTGCAGCAATGCTGATCGTGGCGGGATGCCTGCCCGCTGCACGCGGCAGGCCAACCCCCACGCCCTTCGCCTCGCCCACTCCACCGCCGATTCCTACGCGCATCGGCCCCAGCCCAACGCCTACTTTCACGCCCACCAACACCTCCACACCCACCAATACCCCTACCCCCACGCTGCCGGTCACCGACACACCGACGGCCACCGCCACCCCCACCAACACGCCTACGCCACGTGCCACGCCGACGCTCACGCCGCGCCCCACCAGCACCCCGAGGCCCACCTCCACGCCGCGCCCCACCAGCACGGCCACCCCTACCCGCACGCCTACTCCCACGCGCACGCCTACGCCGACGCTCACGCCCACCCCCGGCCCGCTGGATGTGCAGCTGATACAAAACAGTTCCTTTGAGAAGGACGACGGCGGTGTGCGTGTCCCCAGTAAATGGAGCGCCAACGATCTCACCAACGCCGATCGCATCAGCTGCACGCGCGCCCACACGGGCTCATGTTCCTATAAACTTGTGGGGGATGGCTCAAACAAGGCCCTCTCGCAGTCGCAGGATTTTGCGGGCAAAGGCGGCGATGAGATAGTCTTCCGTCTATGGGCTAAAGCCCAAAACGCCAACGGCTTCTTCGCACGGGTGACCATCTACTACAGCGACAAGACCAGCGAGGAGTTTATCGTGGATGTGGACGGCACCTATGACTGGCAGCGTTTCCGCGTGCCCTTCACGGCAGCGCGTAAGTACGACCGCGTGCGGGTGACGCTGCGCACTGAGGGCGGTAGCGGCACAGTTTGGTTTGATGACGTGGAGGTCAGGGTACACCGCGAGCCATAGTTAGTTGGCTTCCATCCCCCGCCGAGAGGCGGGGTTTTTTGCGTTCGTGCTGTGGGTGATCTTGCCCACAAAAGCATCTTGGCATACAGTTAAGGCACAACTCCCCTGCTCAAGCGGACGGCGTCAGTGGCGACCATTTCCCTCTTCCCCGAAGAGAGATTCCGTGCCGGCGACCAGCTAGGGGCTTACACCCTGCTGGAGCGCATCGGCGTGGGGGGGCAGGCCGTGATCTGGTCGGCTTGGGATCACCGCCACGAGCGCGTGGTGGCGATCAAAATCTTCACCACCCCCGACACCGATGCGCCTACCGTCTCCAGCCGCTTTGAGCACGAAGCGCACCTTGTGGCCAGCCTCTCCCACCCCCACATCCTGCCGCTCTATGAGACGGGCCTGGCGGATGGTCACCCCTACTTTGTGATGCGTTACGCCTCGCGTGGCTCGCTGATTGACCTGCTGCGGCACGGCCCCATCCCCCCCAGCCAAGCCCTGCACCTGCTGGTGCAGATCGCCTCGGCACTGGAGTACATTCATGGGCGCCATATCGTGCACCGCGACATTAAGCCGGGCAACGTGCTGCTGGACTCACGCCTGCACGCCTACCTCGGCGACTTTGGGCTGGCGCGGCAGATTGAACAGATCACGGCGCTCCTGCACACCGGACGCGGCACGGTTCCCTACGCCCCGCCCGAACAGCACATCCGCGCCCCCATGACACCCAAATCTGACATTTACAGCCTTGGTGTGCTGATCTTTGAGATGCTGACCGGCACCCTCCCCTGGCGCGGCGACACCTCCCTCGCCCTCCAGCAACTCCATGAGGGCGCCAACCTTCCCGACCCCGCTGAGATCAACCCCGCACTGCCCTCCACGCTAGCGCCGGTGCTGCGCATCCTCACCGCCGCCGACCCCGCTCAGCGCCCTGAGTCGGCGCTGGAGGCCGTGCGGCTGGTGGCGCAGGCTCTACACAGCGAGGAGGTGTTGGCTTCCGCCGCCTTTGGCGAAACCTTGCTCCCGCCTGCCCCGCCCACTGGTGGCGATCCGTTGGTTGTGGCGGATGTCCGCATCCTGCTGGAGAGCGCTCTGGCGGAGTGGGACGCCGATGGCGAGCCGTTCAAGATGAGCCTCACCCGCTTTGTGCTGGTGGACACCGTCGCTGCGCAAGCTGAACGCTATCGCCTGCCGCTGGATGAGATGGCTTGCCTCTTCATGCTGCGCGGAGCGCTCACGCATGGCCATCATGTGGATTTTTGGTGGCGTAAGGTGGCCGATGCCGCCTCACGCCTGCGGCTATGTGAGCAGGTGCTAGCCCATGAGGGCGAGGCAGCCATCGGGCGGCTGTTGACGCTCATACTGGGCGATCCAGCGGGCAGCTTCCCCGCCGAGCGCCTCTCCACAAGGGCATTGGAGCACCTCGCCGCTCTGGCGGCGGAAGCCGAGAGCCTCACCCTGCGGCGGGATGCGCTGGCCCTGCTGGCGCGCGCGGCCACGCCGCCAAGCAGGACGGCGCGCTGGCAGCCACTGGCATTTAGCTCCGCGGCGGATGTTCAGCTGGCAACACTGGCGCTTGATGAGTCGCCTTTGGCCGAGGAGGCGGCGCGGCTGATCGGGCAGGTGCGCAGCGAGCAGGCCGTGCGTGCGCTGCTCAAAGCACCGGAGGGCACCCCACCCGCACGCTTGCGCGCCGCCCTGATCGCCGTGCAGCAAGCAGCGGGCAGCCTGCCGAGCGCCGTGCCGCTGCTGCTGCGTCTGCGCACCGCAGCGGAAGCAGCCCGCCGCCGCCTGCTGGAGGGACGTGCTACCCTGCTCTGGGCGCGTGCGCTGCTTGGCCTCGCCTCCGGCGCGCTGATGGCGCTGGCCATGGGGCGTGGTGCCTTCACCGTGCCCAACCTGCAGCTGCGCGATGTCCTCTTTCAGCCCTACCCCACCAGCGGCGTGCTGACCATCGTCAGCATAGATGACAGCAGTCTGGAGCGCTACGGACGCTGGGAAAACTGGCCACGCGCCCTGCACGCCGCACTGATAGAACGGCTTGAAGCCGCCGGCGCGCGGGTGATCGTGTTTGACATCACCTTTGCCTCGCCCACTGCCGACGATCCGCTCCTCGCCGAAACGATGCGGCAGGCGGGCAACATTGTCCAGCCCGTGCTGGGGCAGGGCAGCGCCATCCTGGACACGCCCGGCGTGGCGCGCTACACGGGCGGTGTGTGGCCGCGCCCCGAGTTGGCAGAGGCCTCGGCGGCGCTGGGGCATACCAACGTCCTGCACGATCCGGATGGCTACGTGCGCCGTATGCCCACTGCCATCGCCATCAACGGCGAACGCTACCCCAGCCTGCCGCTGGTTGCCATTCACCTTATGCTGGGTACCAACCCCCAGACGCTTCCCCCCGTGAGCAACGGCGTGCTGCAGGCAGCGGGGCGCACCATCCCCGTTGGGCCGGCGGGAGACTTGTTCATCCACTATGCTGGCCCGCCACATGAGCAGGATGTCTCCACCTTCCCCATTGTGTCCTATCAGGATGTGCTGGACGGGCGCGCCGACCCTGCCCTGTTCAGAGGCAAGATCGTGCTCATCGGCGTCATGGCCACTGCCGAACCCGACCGTTACCTCACGCCAGTCAGTTGGCGCGGCCAACCCATGTACGGCGTGGAGGTGTTGGCCAACGCCATTGAGACCATCTGGTCAGGGCGCTTCATCCGGCCAGCACCGCCGGAGCTCGCACTGGCGATCCTGTTGGTGCTGGGGCTGATCACCGCGCTGATTGACGTACACCCCTGGCTAGGGTTGGGGCTGACAGCGGGCGAGGGCCTGCTGTATGTGGCCGTCGCCAGCCTGCTGTTTGACAGCCAGGGTCTCATGCTGGACCTGCTCTACCCCTTGATGGCGATCCTGCTCAGCTACACCACAGTGACAGCGTATCGGCTTTCGGTGGAAGTGCGCTATCGGCGTGCCATCATGAGCCTCTTTGAGGCACGGGTGACGCCGGAGATGGCCCGCACTGCCCTGCGGGCGATCCAGCAGGGGGCGATCAGCCTGAGCAACGAGATGCGTCAGGTGAGCGCGCTGGCAGTGGTGGTGCAGGGTCACAACGCCTACGCTGAACGGCATGGCGGGCAGGCCGCTCAAGAGCTGTTGGATCATCTGCTGGGCCTCATCAGTGAGGCGATCTTCGTCTACGAGGGGACGCTGGTGCAGCTGGGGCGCGATCGGGTGATGGCGGTCTTCAATGCCCCCCTGCCCCAACCAGATCACGCCCTGCGGGCCGTGCGGGCCGCGCTGGAGATCCAGCGCCGCCTACGCACCTATCATGAATCGCTCCCCGCTGACCATCCTCACTGTGCGGTCGGCCTGGCCTGCGGCGTGTACACGGGCCGCGCCATCGTTGGCCTCGGCGGGACGGGCGGACGCCATGAGTACACCGCCAGCGGTGAGGCCATCAACCTCGCCTTGCGCCTCGCCGATACTGCCCGCACAGGGGAGGTTCTCATTGCCTCGTCCACCCGCGAACGCGTGGCCGAGGTGATCGCCGCGCACCCCCTGCCACCGATAGCCGTCAGGGAGCACACCGTCCCGCTGGCAGTCTTCGCCGTGCGGGAGAGTGACCCTCACTCCAGCGCCTGACGCAGGTCGGCGATGAGGTCCTCCACGTGCTCAATGCCCACTGAGAGGCGCACCAAACCAGGCGGCACGGCCAAAGGACTGGCAGCGGTGGAGGCGTGCGTCATGCTGTAAGGGTGCTCAATCAGCGATTCCACGCCGCCCAGCGATTCAGCCAACGTAAACAGCCGCGTGCGGCTCACGAAAGCACGCGCTGCCTCCTCGCCGCCGCGCAGGATGGCGGAGATCATCCCCCCATAGCCGCGCATCTGGCGGCGGGCCAGATCGTGCTGAGGGTGCGAAGGTAGGCCGGGGTAGATCACGCGCTCAAAAGCAGGATGATCCTCCAGAAACTGCGCCACGCGCAGCGCGTTGGCGCAGTGACGCTCCATGCGCACGTGTAGGGTCTTGATGCCGCGCAAGGTCAGGAAGCAATCTAAGGGGCCGGGCACCGCCCCAACGGCGTTCTGCAGGAACTTGAGCGGTTCGTAAAGCGCCTCATCCCGCACGATCACCGCGCCACCCACCACATCCGAATGCCCGCCGAGATACTTGGTGGTGGAATGAACGACAACATCCGCGCCCAGCGCCAGCGGTTGCTGGAGGTAGGGCGTGGCAAAAGTGTTGTCCACTGCGATGAAGATGTTCTCTGCAGCACGGCGCACGCGCTGGGCGATCTCAGCGATGTCAGCCAGCACCAGCAGGGGGTTGGTGGGGGACTCCAACCACACCAGCCGCGTCTGTGGGCGCAGGGCTGCCTCTACCTGTGCGGGATCGCTCACGTCCACGTAACTAAAAGTCAGCCCGTAACGGGTGAGCACCTTGTCAAAGAGGCGGAAGGTGCCGCCATACACATCGCTGGCCACAACCGTGTGATCGCCCGGGTTCAGCAGGCGCATGACGGTATCAATGGCAGCCATGCCAGAAGAGAAAGCCAGCCCGTAGCGCCCCCCTTCCAGCGCGGCGAGGCATTCCTGCAGGGCGGTGCGGGTGGGGTTGTCAGTGCGTGAATACTCATAGCCCTTGTGCTCGCCGGGCGCCGTTTGCGCATAGGTGGCATTCTGGTAGATGGGCGTCATGATAGCGCCAGTGGCGGGATCGGGGGGTTGCCCAGCGTGAATAGCCAGTGTTTCCAAATGGTGGGATGTGCTCATCTCTATACCTCCTCCGTGCGTAGATTGTAGGGCGGCCTGGGCCATTGCGGCAAGGGATCACGGCCGGTGTGGGTTTGGGCACGGGGGCATTCACAGGGAATTGTACCATCTGGGCAGGCAGACGGCCTGAGCGATCAGTTGCCACGCACGCATTAATTTGCTAACGTAGATACACACGCCACGTTCGGATGGGATGGGGGACATGACCCGCTACATTATCCGGCGGCTGCTGCAAGCGATCCCCTTGCTGTTCATCATCAGCGTTGTGGTCTTTGCCCTCATGATGACCGCCAGCGACCCGCTGGCCACGATGGGCGGTCGGCGGGCTACGCGCGCCTCTGACCGCGAGCGCCTGATCCGCCAGCTGGGGCTGGATAGACCCATCTACTTCCAATACCTCTACTGGCTGGTGGGGGATGACTGGGACCGCTTTGACCTGGATGGCGATGGCGTGCGCGAAACGCCGGGCACCCGCCACGGTGTGTTGCGCGGCGACTTCGGCACCTCGCTTGTCAACCGTGGCAAGCCCGCCCTGCAAGTGATCGGTGAGCGCATCCCCAACACCCTGCTCTTGATGCTCCCCGCTGAGGTGGTCATCCTGTTGGGGGGCCTGGCCATCGGGGTCTATTCCGCCCTGCACCAATACTCTCTGGTAGATCACACCATCACCGCCGTCACCTTTATCGGCTATTCTATGCCCATTTTCTTCATTGCCCTGCTTTCTATGTACATCTTCGCCGTGCTGTTCCGCCGCTGGGGATTGCCCTACCTCCCCACCGTCGGCATGTTTGACCCGCAGGCAGGTAAGACACCGCTCCAAGTGATGTGGCACATGGTGTTGCCGGTGTTTAGCCTGGCCGCTATCAGCCTGGCCGGATATAGCCGCTACATCCGCAGCGCCATGCTGGAGGTGCTCAGCCAAGACTACATCCGCACAGCCAGGGCCAAGGGCCTGCCGCGCCGCGAGGTAGTCTACGTGCATGCCCTCAAGAACGCCGCCCTGCCCATCGTGACGTTGGTGGGGTTGGACCTGCCCTTCCTGCTAGCCGGAGCGCTGGTGACGGAGAGCATCTTCGCCTGGCCGGGCATGGGCCGCCTCTTTCTGGATCATCTGGAGCGTGCCGATGTGACCGTGGTGATGGGCATCCTCATGATCAGCGCGGTAGCAGTGGTCATCTTTCAACTCCTCACCGACATCACCTATGCGTGGCTGGACCCGCGCATCCGCTACGAGTGAGGCATTCGCATGACCGAGCGCACATTTGAACCCACTGCCCTCCCCCTGCCGGGCGCCGAAGCGCTGGAAGCGCCCCCGCTCACCTTGCGCCAGCTATTCTGGCGGCGCTTTCGGCGGCACCGCATGGCGTTGGTGGGTTTGGTGACCCTCGTCCTGCTCGTGCTCTACTCCTTCGGCGGTAGCCTCTTCTACAGCGAGGCCTATGCCAACTACAACGACGCCGCCCTGCGCCTACAGCCACCCTCGGCAGCCCATCCTTTTGGCACCGACACCATCGGACGTGACATCCTCGCCCGCACCATCTACGGGGGGCAGATTTCGCTCATCATCGGGCTGTTCGCCATGTTGGTGGAGCTGGTGGTGGGCGTCACTGTGGGGGCGCTGGCGGGCTACTACGGTGGCCTGTTGGACAGCATCCTCATGCGCCTCACCGAAGCGGCGCTGACCATCCCCTCGCTGTTCCTGCTGCTGGTGATGGCCAAGTTCTTCGCCGGGCGCCTGCCCGACCTGACCATCCTGGGGCGCACCTTCAGCGGCAGCGTGATAGTCATCATCCTCATCATTGGCCTCACCAGCTGGATGTATCTGGCGCGCATCGTGCGGGCGCAGTTCCTCTCATTGAAGGAGGAGGATTTCGTCCTCGCGGCACGGGCGACGGGCACTTCCAACTTCCAGATCATCACCCGCCACATTCTGCCCAACACCATTGCGCCGATCGTTGTGGCGGCCACGCTGGCTGTTGCCAACGCTATACTTGCCGAATCGTACATCAGCTTTCTAGGGTTGGGTGTACGCCCTCCGACAGCCACCTGGGGCAACATGTTGGAGAACGCCCACCGCTACATTGACAGCGCTCCCTGGCTGTGGATTTTCCCCGGCCTCTTCATTGTGCTCACGGTACTGAGCATCAACTTCATCGGCGATGGCCTGCGCGATGCGCTGGACCCGCGCAGCCGAGCGGTATAGGGGGTTAGCTAACCGTCAGGAGACGCCATGCCCGTTCTGCTTCAGGTTGAAAACCTCACGGTGCGCTTCCACACGCCTGAGGGCGTGGTGCATGCCGTCAACGGCATCTCCTACACGCTCAACGAGGGCGAGACGCTGGGCGTGGTGGGTGAGAGCGGCTGCGGCAAATCGGTGAGCGTGCTGGCGCTGCTGGGCCTTATCCCCATCCCGCCCGGCGAGATCGTGAGCGGGCGGGCGCTCTACCGCGGCACAGACCTGTTGCGCATGTCCGAGGGTCAGTTGGAGCGCGTGCGGGGCAAGGACATCGCCATGATCTTTCAGGACCCCATGACCTCGCTCAACCCAGTGTTGACCATCGGGCGGCAGCTCACCGAGGCGCTGCGCGCCCACATGGGGATGGACCCCGCGCAGGCCGAGGCGCGGGCGGTGCGCCTGCTGGAGATGGTGGGCATCCCCGATGCGCCCCAGCGTCTGCGCGACTACCCCCACCAATTCTCCGGTGGGATGCGCCAGCGCGTCATGATCGCTATGGCGCTGGCCTGCAACCCCAGCCTGCTCATCGCCGATGAGCCGACCACTGCGCTGGATGTGACTATTCAAGCCCAGATCGTGGAGCTGGCTATCCGCATGCGCGAGCAGATGGGCATGGCCATGATCTGGATCACCCACGATCTGGGTGTGGTGGCGGGCATCGCCGAGCGTGTGATCGTGATGTATGCGGGCTACATTGTGGAGGAGGCGCCGGTGAATGACCTCTACGCCGACCCACGCCATCCCTACACCCTCTCCCTGCTGGCTGCCCTGCCCCGCGCCGACCGCCGCCGCGAGCGCCGCCTGAAGCCCATCCCTGGGGCGCCGCCCTCCATGTTGGTAGAGCCACCGGGTTGCCCTTTCGCACCGCGCTGTGAGTTTGTCACGGAGCACTGCTGGGCGCAGAATCCGGCGCTGGAGGCCGTCGGGCCGGAGCACCGCATCGCCTGCTGGGTGGATGTGCGCACAGGAGCGCTGCGATGAGCACCAATGAGTTGCTGGTGCGGGTAGAGAACCTCAAAAAGTATTTCCCCATCACACGCGGGATTGTCATCCAGCGCACAGTAGGCTATGTGCGTGCCGTGGATGGCATCTCATTTGATATTGCGCGCGGCGAGACGCTGGGGCTGGTGGGCGAATCGGGGTGTGGCAAGACCACCGCCGGGCGCACCCTGCTGGGGTTGTACCCTGCCACTGGGGGGCGCGTGCTCATTGACGGTCAAGATGTGCACAGGGCCAAAGGCGCCGACCTGCTGGCCATCCGCCGCAAGGCGCAGATCATCTTTCAGGACCCCTTCGCCTCGCTCAACCCGCGTTGGACGGTGAGCGCCATCGTCGGCGAGCCGCTGCGCGTGCACCACCTTCTGGAGAGCGAGAAGGCGCGCGCCGAGCGCGTGAAGGAGCTGCTGGAACTGGTGGGGCTGAGCGCCCGTTACATCAACCGTTTTCCCCACGAGTTTTCGGGTGGGCAGCGCCAGCGCATTGGCGTGGCGCGGGCGCTCGCCTCTAACCCGGCCTTCATCGTTTGCGACGAGCCGATCTCGGCGCTGGATGTCTCCATTCAGGCCCAGATCGTCAACCTGCTGGAGGATTTGCAGGACCGCTTCGGCCTGACCTACCTCTTCATCGCCCACGATCTGGCCATGGTGCGCCACATCTGCGACCGCGTGGCTGTGATGTACCTCGGCGTGATTGTGGAGCTGGCTGCCCGCGATGAACTCTACGACAACCCCCTCCATCCCTACACGGTGGCATTGCTCTCCGCCGTGCCCATTCCTGACCCAGCCCGCGAGCGCCAGCGGCGGCGCATCATCCTCAGCGGCGACGTGCCCAGCCCCGTCAACCCACCCGCGGGCTGCCGTTTCCATCCGCGCTGCCCCATGGCTAAGGAGCACTGCAAGCACGTTACGCCAGAGTGGCGTGAGGTGAGGCCGGGTCACTGGGTAGCCTGCCATGAGGTGTGAGGCAGGCCGTTCTTCTGTTATCGCAAGTTGATCTAGATCAAGGACAGGTCATCTTCTCGCCTGTACGATAAAGGCATACGTGAGAGGAACAAGGCAAAGGCACATGGGCGATAGTGCATGGCTGCCCCAGATTGATCAAGCACTCTGCACGGGATGCGGCAAGTGTGTGGAGACCTGCCCTACTGGTGCGCTGGGGCAGATCACCCTGCCCGATGGGCAGGTCAAGGCCGCGCTGGTGCGCCCTGACCTGTGCACCTACTGCACTCTGTGCGAGGACCTCTGTCCGGTGGATGCCATCGCCCTGCCTTTCCTTATCCTCTCACAGGAGGCCTACGAAGCGGAAAATCTTTCGCGAAAGGAGCGAGAAGATGACAAAGCGCACGAAGTTTCTCCTCCCTCTGGGGATGCTGGCGCTGGCGCTGACGCTGGCGGCCTGCTCGCCTGAACCTTCAGCGTTGGAGCAGCAGGCAGCACAGGCGACCGCCGCAGCGTTGCAAACGGCCAGCGCCCCCACCTCTACACCCGCCCCTGCTACCGAGGCCGCGCCCTCTACCAGTGAGGGGATGGCTCACACTGCCGAAGAAGCAACGGTGTCCTACACGCTGGTCACCAGCAGCGATGCGGGGCTGGTCTTTGTGGGCCGGGATGGCGAGATTGACGGCGTAGTAAACCCCACTCTTACCGCCAATCCGGGTGACACGGTGAGCATCACGCTCATCAACGGCGATGGCATTGAGCACGATCTGGCCATTGATGAGTTCGGCGTGAGCACCGGCAAGCTGACACAGGTTGACCAGCAGGCCACCATCACCTTCACTGTGGAGCAGGAAGGCGAGTACGTCTATTACTGCACCGTGCCGGGCCACCGTCAGGCTGGCATGTGGGGCACGCTGCGCGTCGGCAACCCGCAATCCCAGGCGGCGGTGGGCGAGAACATCGTCCACCATCCAGCGGACCTACCCCCGCCCATCGGCGAGCGCGAACCGCAGACGGTGCGCGTGACCCTCACCACGCAGGAGGTTGAGGGGCAGCTAGCCGATGGCACCACGCTGACCTACTTCACCTTCAACGGCACCGTGCCCGGCCCCTTCATCCGCGTCCGCGTGGGCGATACGGTGGAGCTGCATCTGCGCAACGCCACCGGCAACACCTTTACCCACTCCATTGACCTGCACGCTGTGACCGGCCCGGGCGGCGGAGCCATCTTCACCCAGACTAAACCCGGTGAGGAGACCTCCTTCACCTTCAAGGCGCTCAACCCAGGCCTCTATGTCTACCACTGCGCCACGCCGAGCGTTGCCCACCACATTGCCAATGGCATGTACGGCCTCATCCTTGTGGAGCCGGAGGGCGGCCTGCCGCCGGTGGACCGCGAGTTCTACGTCATGCAGGGTGAAATCTACACCGCGCAGCCCTTCGGTACGCTGGGGCATCTGGATTTCAGCATGGAGAAGCTGCTGGCCGAGACGCCGGAGTACTTCGTCTTCAACGGCGCAGCGGGCGCCTTGACCCTTGACCAAAACGCCCTACGGGCTAACGTCGGCGAGACGGTGCGCATCTTCTTCGGCGTGGGCGGACCGAACTTCACCTCGTCCTTCCACGTCATTGGTGAGATTTTTGACCGCGTCTATCCCTTTGCTTCTCTCACCTCGCCGCCACTGACCGACGTGCAGACCATCTCCGTGCCGCCCGGCGGCGCTGCAGTGGTGGAGTTCAAGCTGGAGGTGCCGGGGCGCTACATTCTGGTAGATCACGCCCTCAGCCGTCTGGAGCGTGGGCTGGCTGGATACCTCTACGCAGAAGGCGAGGAGAATGCGGAGATCTTCAGCGGCCAGACGACGGCAGGTTCAGGGCACTAGAAGGGGCAGTTTGGGATAGAGCGAAAACCGAAATAACGTAAGGCAAGGGGGTGGCCGGGAGGTATAAGTCCGGCCACCCTTCGCTGTGAGAGCGGAAGGGAACGGAACAATGCCAACGCTGACCCGCGCCTTTTTGAGAACCTCGCTGGTGTATCTGGCTGCCGGCCTGCTGGCGGGAGTGCTGCTTGTGGCAGGGCCAACGCTGGGTCTGCCGCTGGCCATCCCCGGCATGGAGCTGATTTACATCCACCTGCTCATGGTGGGCTGGATCACGCAGCTGATCTTTGGCGTGGTGTACTGGATGTTCCCCAAATTTTCGGCGCAGCGCCCGCGCGGCAACGAAGCGCTCGCTTGGGCCACCTATGGGTTGATCAACGTTGGGCTGCTGCTGCGCGTGATCAGCGAGCCGCTGGCCGTTGCCCACCCACGCACGCTGTGGGGCTGGCTGCTGGGGCTTTCCGCCGTCCTGCAGCTCATCGCCGGATGGTTCTTCATCGCCAACACATGGGCGCGCGTAAAGGAGCGTTGAGATGCCCCGCCTTAGTGTATGGATGATCCGCGCCGCCCTGCTATATTTGGGAGCGGGGTTTCTCTTCGGCGCGCTGCTGTTGATGCACAAGGGCGTGCCCATCGCGGCGGCACTGTGGGGCCTGCGCCCCCTACATATTGAGGCCGTGCTCATCGGCTGGATGATGCAGCTGGCGTTGGGTATGGCCTACTGGATCTTGCCGCGTTTTCAGGGCACGCGGCGCGGCAGCGTGGCACTGGCAGGAGCTGCCTTCGTGCTCATCAACGTCGGTGTACTGGCCTACTGCTTCGGCACGTGGTTTGGCTGGAGGGCGTTGGCGCAGGCAGGCCGCAGCGCCGAAGTGCTGGCTGCTCTTGCCTTCGCCCTGCATGCTTGGCCACGCATCAAGCCGCTGGGTGCCTGACGCTTCGGCCATAAAATTCGCACCAAGGGGTGAGAAAGTCGCTGGGAGGTACGTATGAATCCCTATAGCTACATCCAGGATATAAGCACACTGCTGCCGGAGGTGCCAGAGCGCAGCATCCTCAGCCGCACGGTGTATGATGACGAGCGCCTGCGTGTGGTGCTGTTTCGCTTTGCCGCCGGCGAGGAACTTTCCGAGCATACCTCAGCCTATACGGCGGTGCTGCACTTCACCGAGGGCGAGGCCGACCTGACGCTGGGAGGTGATGCCCTGCAGGCCGGCCCCGGCACATGGGTCCATATGACGCCCAATCTGCCGCACAGCGTCCACGCCCGCACGCCGGTGACGATGCTGCTGATGATGATCAGGTAAGAACATCCCCCGCCGAGCCGAAGGGCCGAGGACGGCCCCACCTGAGCGGTGGCATGGGGGTTCCTGCCCGGAGCTCCCTTGCCTCTGCGCCACATTCAAATAGAATGAGAGAGGCGCATGTTATGGGCTGTGCCGCCCTTCTATTCACCTGCTGCCGCGAGGTGCCTCGCGGCCCTGCATCCATTGCGGAGAGACGATCATGGTGGATTTTGCCCTGACAGAAGAACAGGTCATGCTGCGACGCATGGCGCACGACTTCGCTGCCAACGAGATCGTGCCAGTGGCCGCCGAGCTAGACGAGAGCGGGAAGTTCCCGCATGAGATCATCGCCAAAGCGCGCGAGGTGGGGCTGATCAACTTTAACATCCCCGAACAATACGGCGGGATGGGCGCTTCAGTGCTGGAGGAGTGCCTCATCATGGAGGAGATCGGCTGGGGATGCAGCGGCGTGGGCACTGCTTTGACAATCAACAATCTGGCTGCCATCCCCATCAAGCTGGCGGGCACCGAGGAGCAGAAGCGCGAATGGCTGGGCAGGATGGTGAACGGTGCGCTGGCCTCCTACGCCGTCACCGAACCCAACGCCGGCTCGGATGTGGCCGGCATTGAGACCTTCGCTGCCAGGCACGGCGATGAGTACGTGCTCACCGGCACCAAGACCTTTATCTCCAACGCTTCAGAAGCCGAGTTCTTTGTCATCTTCGCCCGTACCGAGCGCGAGAGCCGCCATAAGGGCATTAGCTGCTTCATCGTGGAGCGCGAGCGCCCCGGCTTCTCGGTGAGCAAGAAGTTTGATAAGCTCGGCCAGCGCTGCGCCGATACCGCCGAGATCTCGCTGCAGGAGGTGACGATCCCAGCTAGCCACCGTTTAGGGCCGGAAGGCAGCGGTTTCCTCATCGCCATGCAAGTCTTTGATTACTCGCGGCCAGTGGTGGCGGCTATGGCCGTCGGGGTGGCGCGGCGGGCGATGGAAGAGGCACTCCGCTACGCCCAAGAGCGCAACGCCTTCGGCCAACCCATCGTCAACTTCCAGGCCGTCGGCCACATGATCGCGGACATGGCGATCCACATTGAGGCGGCACGGTTGCTGTGCTGGAAGGCAGCCTGGAACTGCGATCAAGGCAAGCCTAACTCCAAAGAGGCAGCCTTTGCCAAAGCCTTCGCCGCCGATATGGCCATGAAAACCTGTGTGGACGCCGTGCAGGTCTTCGGTGGCTACGGGTACATGAAGGAGTATCCGGTGGAGAAGCTGCTGCGCGACGTGAAGGTGTTCCAGATTTACGAGGGCACCAGCCAGATTCAGCGCGTCATCATCACCCGCGAGCTGATCAAGGAGAGCGGCGGGCGCTAGGGAGCTCTCTCCCCTCCCGCTCAGGGGGAAAGAGGCAGCCGGAATCAAAAGGCCCCCGCGCAAGGCGGGGGCCTTTTGTTGTCCTTCAGGACTTATATCCTGACGACGCTAACGGCCTGAGGGCCTTTCTCACTCTGCTCCACAACCATTTCTACGCGATCGCCCTCTTCCAGATTGCGGAAGCCCGATTGATCCTGAATGGCGGAGTAGTGGACGAAAACGTCCTTGCTGCCGTCGTCGGGGGCGATGAAGCCATAGCCCTTCGTCCCGTTGAACCACTTCACGGTTCCAGTGATGCGTTCTGACATGGGTTTTGTTTCTCCTAACCCTACAAGAATTTCGTGTAGAGCAGGGAAGGCCTCTCAGTGACAAACTAAAACCCGGCGAGATGCCGGGCCGAGCTTTGCACTACAAAGTCTGTCCTGCCATCTACAACTGAGAAGAGTATATCCCCTCGGTGGGATAAATGCAAATTTTGCTCGGGTGCGTGATGTCACGCACGCGGGCGGCTACTTGCTCTGCATACGCCGGCGCAGGGCATCCATGCTCCGCTGCACGATCTCAGCGCGGGGGTCCTCCAGCATGGTGAGGATCTCATGGCTGCGCTGATAGTGCTCCAGCGCCAGCGAGAACGTCTCATTTTTCTCATACAGCAAGGCGATGTTGTTCAGGGTGGTGGCCTCGCCTAAGCGGTCGCCGAGGCGCTCTTTAATGGCCAGGCTGCGCTTGAAATGTGTCAGCGCCCGCTCGTTATCCCCAGCGTTGAGGTAAATGATGCCCAGATTATTGAGCGCCTGCGCTTCGCCTGCGGCATCGCCGAGGTTGGCGTAGATGGCCAGGCTGCGCTGATAGGCCTGCTCAGCGTCATGATCGCGCCCTATGCGCTCGTAAGTAGCGCCGATGTTCAGCCACGCCTGCGCCTGCCCCTGCCGATCGTTGAGCAGGGTGTGCAGGTCTAGCGCCCGTTGGAAGGTCACAAGGGCCTCATCCCAGCGCTCCAGCCAGTAGAGTGCGCCTGCCACATTATTGAGCGCCGCGGCGATGTCCTCGCGCACGCCCAGCCGCTCGCGCAGGGTCAGGCTGCGCTGATAGTACTCCAGCGCACGGGCATAGTGCCCCTCGCGCTCGTAGGTAGCACCGATGTTGTTCAGCGCGGCAGCCTCCCCCGCCGCATCGTCCAGCGACTGGCTGATCTGCAGGCTGCGCTCAAAGCAGGCGCGCGCCTGTGCAAACGTCCCCAGCACGGTGTAGGCATAGCCCAGATCGTCCAAGATGGCGTGCTCGCGCATCACATCCCCGCCATCGCGGGCCTTCTGCGCAGCGCGCTCAGCCAGCGCCGCGAAGGCAGCCCACAGGCCACGCCGCTCATAGTAGCCCATCAGGGCATCGGTAAAGCGGGCCGCAGCAGGTGGGTCGCTCTCGGCGGTGCGGTAAAAGGCAAACCTAATCTGCCCCAGCTGGGCATCTATGCGCTCATCGGCTCCCGCCTGCTCGGTCAGCTCCAGATAGTACGCCCGCAGGCGCGCCTCGGCAGCCTTGAGCTCAGTGGGATCGGCAGCGGCGCAGAGCGGCTCGTGCAGTGCCTCATGCACAGCGTAATAGCGTTCGTCTATATGCTGCACCAGCGAGGCCTCAACCAGCGCCTCCAGTGTGGCATGAGCCTCCTCCACCGAGACCTGCCAGCAGGTCGCAGCGGCCTCAGCGGAGAAAGGCGCTGAAGTATTCATCAGGAAGGCGCCCAGCAATGCTGCCCGCTGTGCCTGCACCCCTCCAAGGCGCGAGAGCACCATCTTCAGGATCAGTTCCAGCGCCTGGCGGCGCACAGCGGGGTCGTCACCGTTGAGGTTATCCAGTGGCCCCTGGCTCTCGCGCAGGGTTTCCAGCAGGCGCAGCCAGGTGATCCCCTGCCGCGCCTGCGCACCCACCAGCGCCAGCGTCAGCGGGGAGTAAAACAGCCGTTGCACAATCTCCTTGACGGTTGGCAGGTAGATGCTGGGCAACATGCCCGCCCACTCGGTGAGGAGGGTCAACGCCTCCTCCTCGCGCAGGCGGTTGATGGCATAACGGCGCGTCTTGAAGATGTGGGTGATCTCATCCAAGCGGTCGGCAGTGGTGATGAGGCGCACACAGCCGGGGCCGCCCACGTTCAGCGCTTCAATCTGCCGCGCATCAGTCACATCATCCATGATGAGCAGCACGCGGGCATCGCGCAGCAGGGCGCGCAGCGTGGCGATGCGGCTGGCAGCATCAGGCAGACGCGAGAGATCGTTGCCAAAGGCGCGCCCCCACATCGCCTGGGCGTGTTGGGCATCATCCCCCGCACCAAGTGAAGCCCACAGCACGCCATCGGGGAAGGCACGCAGCACATCGGCATCGTGGGCCAGCGCCGCCGCCAGCGCCGTCTTGCCCATCCCAGATGGGCCGTAAAGGGTGATGGGCGCCAGCGAGGCCGTCGGACGGCCCAGCAACAGCCGTTTGATAGCGAACAGCTCCTCACGTGGGACAAAGTAGGGCGGCAGGTCGGGAGCCTGATAGGGCACCGCCGCATCGGACGGCCCGCTGACTCGTTTGAAGGTCAGCGCTTGCTTCTCCCCGGCCTGTGCAGTACCGGAAGCAGGAATTGCCGTGCCAGCATCGTCGCTCATGGTGTGCGATCCTCGCCTTGCAGCCCAGCAGAGGCAGGTTGCTGGGCCGGAACTTGCAGCACGCCTCCAGTATAACACAGGGCAAGTCAGGATGCTCAACCTTGCTCACCAGATGTGTGGACGACCCAAACGGTGTTGGGTTGCCAGTACAGTGCAGAATGTGGTAGTGTAACTAACAGCGTGGAGGCTGGGGTTATGCATTGCATGGGATCATGGGGCAGGCGGTTGATCGCCTTGTGGGTGTTGGTGGCGCTGACCTATGGCGGTCTGTTCGTCATCACCAACCCCCTGTGGATCGTGCCACGTGAGGAACAAGCCGCCATCTTTGAGGAGGTGACAGGCCACCTGTGTGCCCTCAAGGCAAAGGATGCCTCACATTACACGGGAGGCCCCCGCGATCTCAACCCCAGCAGCGCGATTCACGCGGGGGTGGCGGGGAAATCTCTCCACTACGCCGCCCGCCGACACCGCCTCACCCTCCGCATGGTGAACGTGCTTGTGCGTCACGGTTACGCACAGGGATGGGAACCCGCATCCTGTGAGGCGGAGGGAGCCTCGTCACAGTCACCATAAAGGGGCGCGGGACGGCCGGGGTGGCCGTCCCGCGTCGCCCAAACAACCGTCTGGCGAGGCTTGGTGAGTGTCGCCATATACAACGAACAGGGGCGGGATTCGTTACAGGGTTGATCACCCAGGTGGGAATTGTGCGTCATTCCTTCTGCACGGAGTAAAGTTCATGATAGAGACCATCAAAAAACTGGTTGAGGCCTACGGCCCCAGCGGCCACGAAGAGCAGGTGCGTGCCATCATCCTCGGCATGATTGACGGACTGGCCGATGAGATCAGCGTGGATGCGTTGGGCAACGTCATCGCCTGGCGGCGCAGCGGCAAGGAAGGCGCGCTCAAGGTGATGCTCTCCGCACACATGGACGAGATCGGCATGATGGTGACCCATGTGGACAAAAACGGCTTCCTGCGCTTCACTGCCATCGGGGGGCTGTTCCCTAACACCCTGCACGGCAACCGTGTGCGTTTCGCCGATGGCACCATCGGCGTCATTGGCACCGACAGTGACGTGGCGGCTACCTCCGCCCCCACACTGGAGCAGCTCTTTATTGACGTAAGCAACGGGAGCGCCAGGCACAACATCAAGGTGGGGGATGCCGCCGGACTGACGCGCGACCTTGTTGTACGCGGCGAGCGGCTTATCGCCAAGAGTATGGACGACCGCATCGGCTGCGCCGTGCAGATTGAGGTGATGCGCCAGCTCAAGGCCTCACCGCACGACATCGCTTTTGTCTTCAGCGTGCAAGAGGAGGTCGGCCTGCGCGGGGCGCGCACGGCCGCCTACACGGTGGACCCCGATCTGGCCATCGCCATTGATGTGACACGCACCGGCGACACACCCAAGGGCCTCAAGATGGCGGTGGAGCTGGGCAAAGGGCCGGCCATCAAGGTCAAGGACAGCGGCATGTTGGCTTCACCGGAGGTCATCGCGCTGATGGAGCAGGTGGCGAAGCGCGCCGGCATCCCCTATCAGCGCGAGGTGCTGGAGCGCGGCTCCACCGATGCCGCCTCCATGCAGCTGACGCGGGCAGGCGTGCGAGCCGGTTGCCTGAGCATCCCCTGCCGCTACGTCCACACCACCAGCGAGACAGTGGACCTGAACGACGTGCAGAACGGCGTCAAGCTCCTGCTCGCCTTGCTGGAAGGGCCGATTACGTTTTAGGGGGTCACAACCCCCGCAGGGATTCCACCATCGCCACCACGGCGGCATCAAAGAGCGCATTGATGGCGCTCTCAGGGGCGCGGTACGGCCCGCCAAAAGAGCCATCCCCCAGCGCTTCACGCACCTGCGCGGCGGAGGCTGTACGCGGGAAGGTGGGGGGTTCTTTAGCGCCCTCCGGCAGCGGCCCCACCACATTCACCGGCAGCGCCTCTGACCAGTTGGCATGGTACTGGGGCAATCCCGCAGCCTGCGCCGCTGCGATGACTTTCTCATGCCGCCACCACTCAAAGAGGGCAAAGCGCGCTTCAGGATGAGCGTTGGCCAGCTCACCCAAGAGGGCCAGCAGCAGGCCGCTGTTGCCGCCGTGCCCGTTGCTGACCAGCACACGATGGAAACCCTGCATCACCAGCTGCTCAATCGTCTCGCGCACCACTGCAGTGAAGGTCTCAGCACGCAGGCTGATGGTGCCCGCATAGGCCGCAAAGTAGGGCGAGACGCCAAAAGGCAGCGGTGGGGCGATCAGCACCGGCTCAATCTGCGCCGCAGCGCGGGCGATGGCCAGCGGCGCACGGATGTCGGATAGCAGGCTAAGGTAGGCGTGTTGTTCGCATGCGCCGGTGATCACCACTACACGGTCGTTGTGATGCCGCAGGTAGTGCTCTACGTCCATCCAAGAGAGATCTTCAAAGAGCATCTTCTCACCTCGGGGGGCGTTACAGGGGAAGCAATTTCGTGGAATCTGCCACAAAATTGCCCGGAGGGTCTTGCCAACAGCCAAAAACTGTACTATGATGATAAATGAGATTTGCACAAATGGCGAGCGTAGCAACGTTCGCCTCGCAGACCCTCATTCGCTGAAAGGACCCCACCCTCCCCCGGGGTCTTTTCAGTTGAGCACACCGAAGCCAAAACAAAGGGGCGGCTTGCGGCCGCCCCTTGCTCACCTTCAGGCGTTTACCACGCCACCACTTCCACCCCCGAGGCACCCAGCTCCCAGC